>ERZ772872.344-NODE-344-length-48628-cov-4.326128_pt1 | contig 48628 bp, 57 predicted proteins | sample MGYA00512132_ERZ772872 | MGnify/ENA primary metagenome ERZ772872 (study PRJEB29015, sample SAMEA2737724) | human gut metagenome | biome: human gut; feature: human-associated habitat; material: faeces | place: China | collected 2012 ...
CCTTTCTGGTAGGCGAGAACGGTAGCGGCAAATCAACCTTGCTGGAAGGCGTCGCCGTCGCCTGCGGCTTCAACGCGGAAGGCGGCACGCGCAACTACCGTTTCAGCACATACGATGACACGTCGGATCTCGCCAAGGCGATGACGATATACCGGCAGTATGCGATCGGCCCATCGAGCTTCTTCCTGCGTGCGGAAAGTTTTTTCACGCTGGCGACACAGGCTCGTGAATACAGTCGCGGATATGGCGACATGTCCCGTTTGCACGAGATGTCGCATGGCGAAGGTTTTCTGGAGATTCTCCTGTCCCACACGGGAAAGGGTCTCTATCTTATGGACGAACCCGAATCCGCGCTCTCGACACAGCGGCAATTGACTCTGCTGGAGCACATGTACCGAATGGCAAACGACGGATCACAATTCATCATCGCAACCCATTCGCCGATTCTGCTCGGTCTGCCGGATGCGGAAATCCTGTCATTCGACGAAAACGGCGTCCATCCCTGCGATTCTGAGGATACGGACAGCTATCAAATCACCAGGGTCTTCATCAACCACCGCGAATCACTGCTCCGGCATCTGCTTGGAAATGAAACGTGAGATGAGGTGAAACGGTTGCGGGTGTTCGCTATGATGTTCGATTGGCGTTTGAAGGAACACGAAAGACTAGAGGTATCACGGCATGGCGATTGAGGCGCAGGGACTTGAGATTCAGATCGGTGCGCGCACGTTGCTGCATCCCACCAACTTCCACGTTGCCAAGGGGGACAAGATCGGTCTGGTCGGACGCAATGGAGCAGGCAAGACCACGCTGACCCGTGTGATCACCGGCGATATGCTGCCGACCGCCGGCAAGGTACGTGTCTCCGGCAAGCTCGGCTATCTGCCACAGGACACGCATGCCGCCGACCCGGAGCAGACCGCACTGGACCGCATGATGAGCGCGCGAGACATCGCCAGCATCATCAAACGCATACGCAAGGCCGAAAAGGACATGACCGATCCGGATCCGGATGTCATGACCAAGGCGATGAACCGCTACGACAAGGCCATGCAGGATTTCGAAAAGGCCGGAGGCTATGCCGCACAGTCCGAAGCGACCGCGATGGCGGCCAGTCTCGGCCTGCCGCAGGACGTGATGGGCCAGCAGTTGGGTACGCTTTCCGGCGGTCAACGCCGCCGTATCGAACTGGCGCGCATCCTGTTCTCCGATGCGGATACGCTGATCCTTGACGAGCCGACCAACCATTTGGACGCGGATTCCATCGAATGGCTGCGCGGCTATCTGAAAAAATACGAGGGCGGTTTCCTGGTCATCTCCCACTCCACCGAACTGCTTGACGAAGTGGTGAACAAGGTGTGGCACCTGGACGCACAGCTCGGCCAGATCGACATGTACTCGCTCGGCTGGAAGGCCTACCTGCACCAACGCGTGGTCGACGAGGAACGTCGCCGCCGCGAACGTGAAGTCGCAGAGAAGAAGGCCGAACGTCTGATGCAGCAGGGCATCCGCCTGCACGCGAAAGCCACCAAGGCCGTGGCCGCGCAGAACATGATGCGCCGCGCGGAGAAACTGCTGGAGAACACGTCCGAAGCACAGAAGAAGGAGAAGGTGGCGGACATCCGCTTCCCCGAGCCGGCACCTTGCGGACGTACGCCGATCATGGCGAAGGACATCTCCAAAGCGTATGGTTCGAACATCGTGTTCGCAGGCGTGAATCTGGCGATCGACAAAGGTTCACGTGTGGTGATTCTGGGCTATAACGGCGCGGGCAAGACCACCACGCTGCGTCTGCTCGCCCATCTGGAGGATCCCGACACCGGATCCGTGGAATATGGACATGGCTGCAAAATCGGCTATTTCGCACAGGAACACGACACATTGGACCTTGACGCCACCGTGTTGCAGAATCTGATTCACGTGGCACCGGAACTTGACGACACACAGGCACGTTCCATCCTTGGGTCGTTCCTGTTCTCCGGCGATGACGCGCTGAAACCGGCACGAGTGCTTTCCGGCGGCGAGAAGACCCGTCTGGCGTTGGCCACGCTGGTGACGAGCCGCGCGAACGTGCTACTGCTTGATGAACCGACCAACAATCTGGATCCGGCGTCCCGCGACGAGATTCTGAAGGCCATCGCCAAATACGAGGGCGCGATTGTGCTGGTCACCCACGACGAGGGCGCGGTCGAGGCGTTGAATCCGGAACGCGTGCTGCTCATGCCCGACGGCGACGAGGACCTGTGGAACGACTCCTACCTGGATCTGGTGGCCGAGGAATAATCCCACTTCCACCATTTCCGACACGCATATGGGAAAGCCCGGACGAATCAGATCGTCCGGGCTTTCCCATATTGAACGGTTCCTGTTGGTTACGCGCGCACGTGTTTGGCGCTGTAGATGTCCGGCTCGACGTAGATCTCGAAACTGTACCAGGGCAACGCGGTGCGCACGGCCTTCTCGATCTTGTCGACGGTTTCCACGTCATAGTCGCGGTCGAGCTTGCTGGTCTGCACTTTGACGCACAGGAGGATGTCGTCCTCCGACATGTGCACGGTCTGCATGTTCAGCAATCGTTCGACGCCCGGCGTGGTGGTAACCGCCTCGACGATCTTCCCGCGCGTATCGGAATCCACGGCCTCGCCGATGAGCAGCGAACCGGATTTGAACGCGAGAAACAGCGAACCGACGATCAGCACCAGACCGACCATGAGACCACCCAACGCATCAAAAATCTCATCGTCGAGCAGAATCGCAAGACCAATGCCGAGACCTGCGAACGCCAAACCGATCAAAGCGAGCGTATCCTCCATAATCACCGAAGCCAATTCGGCGGACTTGGTGTGCCTCCAGAAACGGAACACGCCCATACGCGGCGTGTTCGTGCGTTCCATACGCTCGTTGGCCTCCTTGATGCTCTGATGCAGTCCATATCCTTCGAGGCATGCGCTGATGACGACCACGATGAACGCGACGAGCAGTTCCATTCGGTTCACGTCACGTAGCGTAGGGTCGCCGGCGATCGCAATAAGCTTCTTCACGGCCTCGGACGTCGAGAAGAATCCACCGACGAAGAACAGCAGCGTGGCCACGACGAACGAAGCAAGATATTTGGCGCGATACAGGCCGAACGGATGGTCGCCGTCCGTCTTGCGCTTGGAGAAACGTCCACCCACCATCAATACGATTTCGTTGGAGCAATCCGCGATGGAATGTACCGACTCGGAAAGCATGGCGGACGATCCGGTGAAGAACGCCGCGAGCAGCTTCGCGATGGCGACACCAATGTTCGCACCCAACGCCGCCTTGACGGCCGCGCCCTGATGTTCGGCTTCCCGCACCTCCCCCATGTTGTTCGTGGTCGTACTGTCGCCTGCGGGATCGCGCGATTCGCTCATTGCCTTCCATTCTCGAATGTGTAACGGATAACATCATCCATTCAAGCACGAATACTGGCCGAGAAGCCGTGTGCGCCCGTGTTTCGGGACGTGCGTGTAACCTTCACTAGGTATTTGTCGCTTTCCCAAAAAAAGGGGTATTCAATGGCATACTCGCATAACGCGCCGTTCCGCGCCGACGTGGTCGGCTCCTATCTCCGCCCGGCCGAGCTCAAGGCCGCGCGTGAGGATTTCGCCGCCGGCAAAATCGATGCCGCAGCGCTCAAGGCGGTCGAGGACAAGGCCATCACCGAACTCGTCGCCAAGCAGAAGGCCGCCGGCCTGCATGTGATCACCGACGGCGAATTCCGCCGCGGCTGGTGGCATTTCGACTTCATGTGGGGCTTCAACGGCGTGGACCATGCCGCCGCAGCCCACCGCGTCGCCTTCCACGACGAGGTGACCCCGGCCGACACCGCCACCGTGACCGGAAGGATCTCCGGCGAGAACCATCCGTTCGTCGAACATTTCAAGTTCGTCAAGCAGTTCGAGGACGAGAACACCGTGGCCCGCCAGACCATGCCATCCCCCGCGCAGACCCGCTTCGTGCTCACCGGCAACGCGGCCGCCTACCCGTATGACAAGTTCTACAAGAACGACGACGAGCTGACCGCCGACATCGTCGCCGCCTACCGCCAGGTCATCGCCGACCTGTATGCCGCCGGCTGCCGCAACGTGCAGTTCGACGACTGCACCTGGACCCGCCTGTGCGATGCGAGCGTACGCGAACGTCTCGGCTGGAGCGACGAGGACGCGCTACGCCTGCAGCAGGAGAACCTCGACGTCATCAACGCCGTGATCGCCGACCAGCCGGACGACCTGGTCATCAACACCCACGTGTGCCGCGGCAACTTCCACTCCACCTGGCTTTCCTCCGGAGGCTACGCGCCGGTCGCGGCCAAACTGTTCGGCGAGGAGAACGTGGACGCCTACTACCTCGAGTTCGACGACGACCGTTCCGGCGATTTCGCGCCGCTCGCCGAAGTCTCCGGCGACAAGAAGGTCGTGCTCGGCCTGATCACCTCCAAGAAGCCCGACCTTGAGGATCCGGACACCATCAAGGCCCGCATCCAGGAAGCCGCCCAGTACATTCCGCTCGACCGCCTGTGCCTGTCCACCCAGTGCGGCTTCGCCTCCACCCAGGAAGGCAACAAGCTCACCGAAGACCAGCAGTGGGCCAAGATCGCACTCGTCCAATCCATCGCCAAGGACGTGTGGGGCGAGTAAACACAGCACGCCATCCACAATCAGCTATAAGGAAGGGCTATCCGTCTTGTTCGGCGGATAGCCCTTTGTTTGTTTGCCGGCGTTTTTAACGGGCAGGTCAGCCCTTCACAGCCTCATCGATGCAACGAATCGCGTTCAACGTACGCGGATAGCCGATATACGGCATGCACTGCGAGACCACCGCGATTAGAAACGCCTTCTCATTGCCAACGACCATATTCGCCTTGGCATGCGCCGTAAGCTGCGGTTCGCAACCACCCTGCGCGGCCAGGAAACACAACGTGACCATTTCGCGCTCGCGGGTGTCGAGTCCGCCGCGAGTGTAGTAGTCGCCGAAGCAGTTGTCGGCCAGCCACTTGTTGATGTGCCGGGTCTCCTCCGGTCCGGATTGTGCGAATCCGCGCATGTTCTCGCCGAAGATCTCGACCTGCTTGTCCTCTCCGGCCTGCGCGCGGGTCTCCGACGTGGTCGTGCCCTGCGGCTCCAGCGGCAGATGCACGTTCGCGGCTCCAAGGAAAACGTTGAGCTTCTTCAGGAACGGCAGGGTTCTCCCGAATCCGCAGTATGCGGTGGCTTGGTAGATCATCTCCTTGATGGCCACGGACGTCAGTCCTGTCTCGTAGGCGACCGGCAGCATCATTTCGAACGCGTCGAGACCCTGGCAGCCGACCAGAGCCGCGAGGATCGCCAGGGAGCGGGTCTGGTCGTCCAGATCGGGATGGTTCGCGCCCGGCTCGTTCACCACTTCCCCGTAAGCGAAGTCGGAAAACAGCTTGACATATTCCGGATCGGTCTGCGACAGCGTCCTGTCGTTGTTCCAGAACGCGTTCATCTTCCTATGCAGTTCCTCGAACATGGCTTCCTTTCCATTCGATGTCTTCGCGCCGCATGCCGCGTTCATTCTATCGTCGGAAATGTTGCGTGCGGATAGCGGCCATCGTCGTCTGAATGTTCAGCGTGCGATCGCGCCCTTGCCGGGCTGTTTCTTGACGTTTTCGATGACGTCTTTGTTTTCCTCGAGAATTCGGTTGGCCTCATCCTCGTGTCCTTCGGCGATGGCGCGCCAATAGAGCGATTTGAGCGACACGTACGCCTGCTGGATGCGCAGGGCCTCGGCTTTCGCGGCCAAACGCAGCGATTGCGCGTCGAGCAGTTCGATCTGCCGTCGGGCGCCTTCCGGACCGTCGAAACGGTTCTTCAGGTATTCGCGCATCGATTCAAGCGGCATGCCCGTCGCCGCCAGGCATGCGATGGTGGTCAGCGATTCGATGTCCTTGTCCGAATAGACTCGGTGGCCTGAACTCGGATCGCGGGCGATCGGATCGATGATGCCGATCTGCTCGTAATAACGCAACGTCGATTCGGGCAGTCCGGAAATCATGGACGCCTCACGGATCGAATGCCAGGTGGTCGTCGTATTGCTCATACCCCGCACTCTAAAAACTTAAAGTGCTCGAAGTCCATATTCCGGCGTGTCGTATTGGTCCGACGTCAAACGGCATTGAGCGGGCAATGGAAGAGCCGGTATCCGAAAAGTGGATCTGTCGCACGACTCCATTTTCATGTCCTTTTCGGCAATCGTGCGGCTTTTTCGTCCGTCTGTATGGGAACCGACGGACGAAAAAGCCCACGCATGCTCAGGCGGCGGTGATCAGCTCCGAGGAATCCATGTCGAAATCGGCCATCGCGTAGGAGCGGATGGCGGGATCATCATACGTGTTCATGTAGTACGTGTTGGTCTTGGACGAATATCCGCTGGTGAACAGCGTGCGTTCGAACTGGCCGTTGCCCATCTTCGCCATGCCGTCAACCATCTGCACGGAACCAAGGGTGTGGAACAGGCGAGACACGTTGGCCGCCTCGCCTTCCTGCTGCGGATAATGCGTGTTGGCATAAGCCACACGCACGAAACGCGACGGGGAGCTCACATCGCCCGGAATGCCATGCATGCTCACACCCGCGCCCCAAGCGGACAGGGACGCCTTGCCCCACGTGGCCGGCTCGGCCATCTCGTTGCCGACGCACATGTAGTTGCGCAGATTCTCCATATGGAAGCCAAACGTCGGCTGGTTGGTCAGCACGTCTACGTCGTCATGGTGCACATGCATGCCGTCCGCCATCTGTTCGACGACGATGCTGCGCTCGCTGTCGCCGATGATCCAATGCAGCAGCGACTCCTGCTGGCCGGGCACGATCTGGGAGACGAGGGTCACGTTCTTCAACGCCTCCTCGACTTCGTCGACGGAATCGAAATTGCGTGCCACCCACAGCGGGAATTCGAAGGTCGCGACGTTGTCGGTGCCTTCGACCGGCTCATGCACGAACTCCGCGTAGCCGGGGAAATTCAATCCCGCGATGGCCAGACCATGCTCGTTGGCGCAGTCGAAATACATCGGACGGTCGGCCATGACCACGCCCACGCCGATCACCGCGTTCGGCGTGGCTTTGCCGCTCGCGCCGAACACGTTGTCGTAGTGGTAGCCGCGTGGAGTGGCCAGGATGCTTTCGCCGTATGAGAAGCTCCAGTCGAGGTTGCGGCCGAAATACATGTTTCCCTCTTCGTCGGAGAAACGAACGCCAGTGCACATGATGGACTTCCTTCCTTTGTTTGATTGAACCGGTGCGTTCATCATACGCATGGACGGCTGGACGAACCACGGCTTCCGCCGACGGATAAACATGAAGGGTGGCCAAAAATGCCAAGAGTCGTTGAAAAACGAAAAAATCCCCTTGTTTCCAAGGGGATTTTTCGAATGGCTCCTGCGACTGGGCTTGAACCAGTGACCGTCCGATTAACAGTTAGAAAGTCTGATAGAATATCCCTTGGAACGATTGAGCAAAACGGCTTCATTCCAACGGTTTAACCTCATTTGAGGGTTACTTAACCATCACTTGCGGGTCAAATGGAAGTCTGAGAATGTCTGAGAATATAGAGGCAAGGAGGTAATCATGGTACGCAAAGCAAGAAACGGCATCGTCTACCCGTACAAAGTCGAACGCAAAAAACACCTAGCTGACGGAAACGTAAAAATCTACACCAGCTACGAGTTCAAGGTCGATGGCAAAACATACAGCTGCAAAAAATACGTTGACGCCAACAAGCGACTGACGGAACTACTACAGGAGCGAGCCAGATTCGGCAGCACCAACAACAGCGCGATCACGCTCGGAGCATACGCCGAACAATGGCTCGAACGCAGGCAACGCGACGCGGACCCGAAAACATTCGCAAACTACCGGACCATCGTCCGCAAACACCTGCTCCCATACCACCGGCAGAAATTGGCGAGCCTGACCAGCGGAGCGTGCGACCGCATCGTCAACGGCCTACGCATAACCAAGGTCGTCAACGGCAAGGAACAGCGGGTAAAAGCCAGCCTCAGCCTACGCAAGCAGGTACACACCACATTGAACCAGATATGCAAATCAGCAGTGTCAGACCGCATCCTCCCAACCAACCCGATGGGTGGCGTCCCCACTCCGAAGGACAAGGACATCAGTTTGGTGGACAGTCGCAAGAACGAAGCCAACGAACGTACCGCATTCACCGTGGACGAAGCTAAACACATCCTGAAAGCCGCCAACGATCTAGGCGTGAGAAACGCCGCAAAGGAATGGTTCAGGCTGTGCACCGGCATGCGTCCAGGCGAAATACTCGGCGCATCCATCCAAGACCTCGAACTAGGCCAAATGAACGGCGTGCCATACGGCGAATACACCGTCAACTGGAAACTGGAAGAACTGAAGAAAGAGCATGGATGCGGCAATCCAGACAAGCATGGCGTCTATCCATGCGGGTTCAAACGTGGTGCCGCATGCCCTCAATGGCGTTGGCGCATTCCAGACGGCTTCGACATGATCGAACTGACAGGACGCTGGTGCCTCACGCCACCGAAATCGAAGCGCGGCAGGAAAGTGCCGATCATCCCGGCATTGGCTCAAACGCTCGAAGCGTATCTCGAAGCCACCGATGACATACCGAACCCATATGGATTGCTGTTCCGGCATGATGACGGAACGCCCATCGAACCGGAGGAAGACCTTGAAAACTTCCGTCAACTCTTGGAGAACGCGGGCGTACCCAATGCGGAACATCGCAGCCGCCACGAAACACGCCATACGGTCGTGACCATACTCATGAGTATGGGCGTGGACTATGGCTTGGTGGAAGAGATTGTTGGACATTCCAGCCGCTTGATGGTGGAGCATTACCGTCATGCCGGATTGAAGGAACGGTTGGCCGCGATGGAAACAATGAACTCCGCATTAGACCTGAAGCAGATCGAACAGAAAGGTGACGAGAATGCCACATCATGAGCTTGATGAAGTTTCATACAGGGAAGGATACGGTCGTGGATTCGATGAGGCGTTGAGACTTGTCGAGCGATATGGGTTCGTGTCCAACGCACCCAGACTGGTGATAAATGGAGCCGGTTACGATACCTGGCATCCAGAAGACGAGTTCCCAAAGAAGATAACCATCACCGAAAAACAGTTAGACATTGAGAAACATACGGCGGTGCAAACTGTGGTGGATTACATCAGAGAAAAGTTTTGCAACATGTATCAAAACCGCTATTACGACCAAATGGGCCAACAAATAGACTTTGGTGATGGCGATAGAGCCAATCGAACCGCAGAATAGAAGCCTTAAAACGCAGAAAAGCCCCTCCCCCAGCAATGCTGAGAGAGGGGCAAATGTTAAAAAACGGGTGTAAAAAATTCCACGGACACTATGATTCCGCAAATTTTCCACACCAGATGTTGAGTTCCCGGCGCGAGTTTGAGTTTCACGCCCGAAAATTAATCACTGGCCGTCGGTGACGGTGATCCTGAGCTTGTCGAGCTTGGCCTTGACGGCCTTCTCGACCGCGGCGGCGATCTGGTCGGGGTCGGCGCCCTTGCTTTCGGCGAGGGTCTTGACCGCCTCGGTCAAAGCCGCCACCTGCGTGACCAATTGACTGGTCTTCGCATCGATGCCGGCCACACGATCCCCTAATTTCGCGCCGCCCTGCACCGGCTGTTCGACCACGAGGTTGCCCAAGGCGGATGCGTGGGTGTTCCTGTCCCACTGCGAAAGCCTGAAAAGCTCCTTCTTCGTGGCGTTCGCCGCCGCGTCCGTGCCCTGCAGGCGGTCGCGCATCAGGACGCCGTTCTGTCGAAAATTCCACACGTCTTCTGCCGACATGTCGTCTCCTCCCAATAATTCGTTCGCTCTTTTGATGATCCTATCCACCGGCAGCGCGTTGACGCACCTGTCGGGACACCCGTAATGGTCCGTGCCCGGCACCTCGCGGTGCAGGACGATGTTGCCGTGCCGGTTGCCGCTGGCGTCGTGCCAGAGTGTCTTCCACACGTATCGGCGGGCGATATCGGCGCACAGTCTGGCGCTGGCCTCGACCTCCGCGTCGGTGACGGGGATCCCGTCCATGCCGCCCTCGTGCTCGATGGTCACGCCGCTGCAATCGGATTGCCAGTTGGCGTCGGCCCACGAGCCGTCGTCCTCGTCCACCCACTGGTAGACGCTCCCGTCGCCGCCGACGCCATAGTGCGAGGCGGCCTGGAAGCTGGAGCGCATGAAGCACGAGTCCGTGCCAGCCAATCGGCCGACCATGATATGCAGGGTGATGTGGTCCACGTGCAGCCCGTTGCGCCCAGCGTAGTGGTTCGGACTGCCACGCCATAGTGCGAAGCCTGCGCCGGTCATCAGAGATTACCGCCCGGCTCGAGATCAGCGTCAGCTGCCGTGGTGTCGGCGGTGGCCGTGGCGGTGTCCGTGGCGTCCTTCGGCTCGGTCCTGGCCACGGCGGAAGCGGCGCTCAAGGCCGCGCTCTTCGCTGCGCTGATGCCATTGACCACGCCCTCTTTCTTCAATGCATCCACGAGCTGCTGGCCAGCAAGGCTCGCGGACGTGATGTTCTGGTTCTTCCACCAGCCGTACACGGTGCCGATCACGCCGACGACCGCGAAGAGGGTCGCGCTCACCTGCTCGTTGGTGAACGGGAGCGGGTTGAATCCGGCCAGGCTCAAGCCCGCATTGGCAAGGGAGAAGAGCGTGACGAGAATCGTAACGACGGCTTTCACTCGTTCGCCGGTCAATCCGGGAAGATTAGTGGTTTGTTTTTCGTTGGCGTGTTCCGCCATGATTGCCTCCTTCGGGCATAAGGAAGGCCGTCTCCGGGGAGACGGCCTTGAAAATAGTGGTCAATGCATGTGCGCGCCGTGATTGAACATGAGGATCACCGCGAGCAACAGCAGGTACGCTACGATTGCGATCATGAGATGCGTCATTGATTGTTCTCCAAATATTTTCGGCGAACGTGAGTGGCAATCCGACATGCAATGAAATCATTCATTCCATGCAGGAATCTCGCCGTCAATCCTCGGCCCCGAAAGCGTGTTGACCCATTCACGAATTTTGTGTGCGGCGACATTCATACCCTTGGCATTAGGATGGATGTTATCGTGCATATATCCATTTGTCTCGCCGTCTGGCAGCCAGTCGAACCAGTCGCGCGCAGCATGGAACCCATTGCCCTCGAACAGCGTGTATACCTGATCGATGGCGTCGCTAAAATTTTTGACCTGATCTTTAGAATATGGTGTCTGTGGCGCAACCTCAGGGATGTAGATCAGTTGCGCTCCGGGCCATGCGGATTTGATCATGGTGGCGGTCTTTGTTATGGCGGCTTTCTCGGCATCAAAATCAGATTTGATGTAGTGTTCATCGTTCCATATTCCGACGAGGAAAACTCGACGGACTGTCTTCCCCTGCGTCTTGCCGATTGCGGTCGTGACCTGATCGGGGAATGCATGTTTGCTGTCCGCAGCGTTCTGAAACCCAGATCCATTGACCGCAACATTGACGCTTCCCACCCCGTCGGCGTTAGCGATCAGAGTCGTCCAGTTTTTATCCACCGGGGCCGTATCCCAAATCGCCGTAGTCGAATCGCCAATGAAGACATCGACGGCTTCAGTTTGTACCGGCGGCGCGGGCGTAGGTCTATCCATGAGGCCCGCTGCACGCAAGGCCTCAAGCAAGGCGTTGAAGTCTCCGGCAGTCGGCGCTGCCGTCAGGTCGGCGATTGCAGCGGCAGGGGTTACCGTACCCGCTTCGCCTTTAGCCCCTTTAAGGCTACCGACATTGGACCATGCCATATTCCACCCCTCCTAGGCGTTGAAGGCGTACACGTTGCCGGTATCGAGGTCAAGATACAAGCTGCCGACCGGCATTCCGGTCGATGTCGGAACGCCATGCCCATAAGTCCATCCGAGACCGTCCTTGCCTGGCGTACCATCCGTACCATCCGTACCGGGTTCGCCCTTATCGCCCTTCGGCCCCTGGATGGTGCCGACGTCCTTCCAGTCTGAGCCGACCGTATCCCACACGTACAGGTGGCCTTTAACCAAATAGGCATCGCCCGCATTACCAGTTGGATGTTCGGCCTTCAACGCTTCGAGGGAATCGTATGAGCCGAGAATGGTGACACCGGTACCGTCCTTGCCTGGCGCTCCGTCCATGCCCTTCTCGCCCTGCGGCCCCTTGAAGCTCACGCCGCCGATGACGTTGGAGACGTGGACGGTCGTGTCGTTGACGATGGAAGTGACCGTGAACAGGCTTCCATTGTTGTCGGAGATCAGATCTCCTACCGTCATCGGGGCGGATGGCGAGAGCACGCTCGTTGCCACATCACTGTTGCTTGAGATATCAATATTGGCGACGTGAAGACTCGTGCCAGCATCTCCCTTCGCACCATTCGTACCCGGATCGCCCTTGGGTCCTTTAAGGTTGCCGCCAGTCGCTTGCCATGCCATTTCGCAATTCCTCCTTGGAAATCGAATTATTTATTTTGTGAGATGTGAGATGTGAGAAAATTCAGAGCCGGAGCTGATACACGTCGCCCGTCTCAAGGTCGATGTAAGTGTCGCCGACGATGCCCTGCGTCAGGTCGGACGGCCTGCCCATGCCGCTGAGGAAACTCGCGCCACGCTCGCCCTTGCCGCCGAGCGTCACCCCGGTGTCCACGCCGAACACCACGTCCGAATCGACAAGGCCGGTTATCATCCACACCCTGCCCGTCGAATCCACGCACGTGTCGCCGACCGTCACGTTATCGGACGGCTTCAATTCGGCGGTGGGCACGTGCGCGTCCAACGTGATGACGCCGGAATACACTCGCATGCTGTGCACGAGACCGCCAGCCGTTGCGGATGAAGCCCACGACGCCTCGCCAAGCGTCGCGTAATCCAACGTCTGCACGCTGTCCGGCACGATCACGCGCCGCACGTGCGTGTAACCTTCGACCTGCTCGCGGATGGTCCAACACCAGTCCCTGCCGGTCGGCTGCAACGAAACGACCAGATCACCGCCATCCTCGGGCAGACGTGCCACGAACGGCAGCGGCAGCATGATGCTCTCGTCCTTTTGGACGACGCGGCTCGTCGGAGAGCAGACCACCAGTCCTCGTGGAGATGAGCCGCCGTCAGTCAGACCGTCCGGCCTGCGGAAACGGAATCGTATCCTCGTCATTGTTCCTCCTTGCCGAATGATTCAGGCATGATGTCGCCGCGCAGCTCGTCCGGCAGATGCGGTTTCGGATGCCGCTCAAGAAAGTCGGGGTCGACGATCTCGCAAAACTGCTGAAGCCAATGGAACAGGCTCCGGGTGTACTCCGCCAATGCGAAATACTTGCGCTGACGGACCTCCAAGTGCTGGATCTGCTCCTCCTGCGACTCCACCTGCTCTCGCAATGGCTTGATGACGGAATCGGTCAGGATGTCGCAGGCTTTCGCGGCGATGTCGGCAGTGTCCTTGCGACGGCTGGAGACCGCGCCGATGATGGCGCCCACTCCCCCGCCACCGACCAAGGTGACGAGCAGCGACGTCCAGAATTCCGTACTCGACAAGAGATCAAGCGGCGGCATCGGCTCCCCCATGGGTCGAGCCTCTTCGACTGCCATCCGCGCTTGGATGGCCGAAATCGAATTTGATCTGAGTCAACATAACCTCCTCAAAAAAAGAGAAACCCGCCTGAAACGACGGGAACAACAAAACAGACAAGGAAATAGGACGCCTAGCCCTCGGCACCATCACTACGCCAGGTCTTCACCTCGGTGACATCCGCCAAGTCGGACACGGCAACCGTCCTGGAATCCTTGGTGTCCATGTCGGCGACAACGACCTCGGCCGCCGTATCACGACTCGTGAAAGTCACGATCACGCCACGACGGTAATCCGTCCAGGTCTCACCGGACGCGTCCTTATGGTCGAAAGACAATCCAAGCCGCAGAAGCTGATAGACAAGACTGTCCTTCGCCGGACGCAAATCCAGCACTCCATCGGTTTTGACGACATCATCCATACTTACCTCCATATTCCAAAAATCATCTTGTGACGATCTGACGTCCGTCGATGTACAATGCGCCAGCGGTCGGGCCCGTGGCGAGCGTGTGGTTCCCCGCCCATTTCAGACTCCAGCCCGCGGCGGAGAGCGCCAAGCCCCAGCCCTGGTCGTTCGTGAACTGCAAGCCGCCGGAGCCGATGGACAGTTTTCCGTATTCCACCGTCTCCAGATCAAGACCGGTCCGGGCCGAGCATTCGACATGCGCCCCGTCTGGCGCGGTGATGCTGATGCCGCCCGCGCCGAGCTGGATATGATAGGCGACCGCCTTGTTCGCCGTAGGCTGCACGGTGATGTCAAGACCGTCCTGCGACAGGATCAAATGCCCTGAACCGACCCCATCGTCACCGGCCACCTGCAAACTGTGCCGGTTGATACGCGTAAGCAGGTTGCCGTCCTTGTCCAGCAGGTCGAAACTGCCGTCAGTGTTCACCAAAGCGCTCACGCCGTTGAACACGCCGTTTTTCTGGTGGCCGGCGCGAACGCCTGCGGAAGTGAGGCTGATGCAGTCCTCCAGCGTGCCGACGCGCGACTGGGCGTCGGAAGCGTTCGACTGTGCGGTGTTCGCCGTGTCCAGCGTGGACTGGTTCTCGGCCTTCGTGGCGAACTTGACATCAAGCGACTCATTGTTCTGCGTGACTTTGGAGCTGATCTCCTCCGTCACGCCATCCTTGGTCGCATACGTGCCGGAAACCTCGCTGGTGATCCTTTCATGCTCCACGGCGATGTCGGATTTCGTGGCGAGGCCACTGCCGTCCGCGCCCTCGTAGGATTGCACGACACCCAGCGCTATCGACTTGGACTGCTGGTCGACGTATGACTTCGTGGAATAGTCACCCGCCCGCTGCATGTCCTCCGGCGCAGGACTCCAATCTGTCGGCCTGCTGCCCTTCTCCAACTTCCACTTGCATTTCGGAGCTAAATAGATTCCGACATGGATGCTGGCCGCGTTCGCCGCAGTCGTGAAAGTCACGTGATCCGGGCCAAGAAAAGTTATCGAATCGACGAGCAGGCCGATCAGATTCCCGTCTGAGTCGAGCTGGCTTACCCTCCCAGTGAAGGTGGCGTCCGCCATATCGTCGTAGGCGGACAGCGTGTATTGCGTGGACGGCGATACGGATATTGGGGTTTTGGTGCAGGAGTCCCCGGTCCAATCGTCGTCGGACTGGGAGGCGTTCGCATCCGATGGCATTCCAGTTGACGGGTCTATGCATGTTTTTATCAGGTTCGAGTCCGCAAGCAGGTTCGTCCCGCCAATCGAAAGATTGCCGAAATCCGTTTTGGTGGCGTAGGTTTGCGACACTTCGCTTTTGAAACCGCTCAGATTCTGTTCGAGGCTGCTTGTGCGCGTGACGAGGCCGTCCGCTGTTTTCCCCACCTGAGTGATGTTCGCCGTGTTGGATTCCACGGTGCTTTTGAGGCTGTTGGCGGTCTGCACCGCCGATGCGGCTTCGGATGCCGCCTCGGTTATCCTCACGGACAGGCCGCTGGCGGTCTGCTCGACCGAGGACGCCTTGTCCATCGCGCCGTTCGCGGTCTTCGTCGTCTCCGTTATCTTCGAGGACAGCGAATCGCTCGTGGCCGACAACTCCGCCTTCGTGCTGTATTTCCCGTCCGCCTGGACGGTGGTCTGATAATCCTTGCTGATCGTGGCCTTCAACCCGTTCGCGGTCTGCTCGACGGTCGTGGCCTTGCTCAAAGCGTCCGAAGCGGTCTTCGTGGTCTGCGACACCGTGGACGACAGGCCGGTCACCGTCTGCTTCAGCTCGCTCACGCTCTTCACGGTCGTGTCGCCGCGCGTGATCTCTCCTTCGAGCTTCTGGCCGAACTCGGTCAGCTGCGTCCGCTGCCCGTTGACGGTGCCTTTGATGTCGGTGATCTGGCCGGCCAACTGGTCGCCGGTCTTGCTCAGGTCATCCGCTTTCGCGCTTACCTTGTCCACTTCCGCCTGCAAATCGGAACGCACCTTGTCGGCCTTCGCAGCCGCCTCATCGGCCTTCTGCTCCATGTCCGCTGCGGCATTATTCAACTGCCCCATGTCAACATCCTGTTCGACCACCAAAGTGATTCGATCGGACTCTTCGGACATGTTCGGGCTGTAGTTGCCCCGCTCGTCACGCGCCGCATCATATGCGACAGCGTAAACTTCGAGAATCGTACCCTCCGCATACTTCTTCGAGAGGATCGTTCCGGCGCAGTTCAAATCACCCAACGATTCGACCGTGCCGTCATTGACGACGAAAACGCTGATATGGTCGAAATCGGCGGGCACGCCGTCATGCAACGTGCCATTCCAAGAGACGAGCACGCGGTTCACAGCACTCACCGCAGACAACCCAGTGGGCCTTCCTGGAACAGTGGTATCTCCAACCCATTCGGTCACACCACCGTTTGAATCGGGATTGACATTGCCGCCAATCCACGTCTCACTGCCATCGCCGTTGTCAACGGACAGTATTCCGGAAATACGTGTCACATTCGCGTTCGACTGGCGTAACGCCGCGTCGGCCAACAGCAACGCCAGCGAAGCGTCATCAGGACGCAATTCAGTATGGATAGCCAAACATACCCTCCAAGTTATTCCACAGGTTCGCGAACGGGATCGAACTTCAACGTCACCTTGCCGGTCTCGTCGCCGCTCATCTGCATGAGACGCATCGGATACACGCCATCGGGCCAGTCGGGGAAACCGTCGATGGAGATATCGAACATCTCCCCCGGCCAAAACGAGCCGAGCGGATGCAGCGGCATACCGGATTCGTCGCAATCATTCACGTTAATCTCGCCGGACAGTTGAGCCAATGGGTGACAGTTCGCAGCCAACATGCCCTTCGCCGCGCCGTCCAAAAGATCGTAGGTCTTCGAGTCACTCGATGACAACGTGGTCTCACGGAGCGGCCAAGGATCGCTGATGCTGGTCAATGACAAGTCCTCGGCCAAATCACACATCGTGCCAGAATCCGAGCCGGCACCAGTCGCATACACGCGCATGTATGGTGCCGCACGGTCAATCTCCACGTTTTCCAACGTGCCGCCATATGGCGAACACGACAGGCTCAGCCGCTTGTCCTGATTCAAATACACGTCGCCGTCCGACCCGGCGAGGAACTGGAACCGGATATGCTGCGTATCCGAAAGGTACGGGCGGAACTGCATGTCCGGCCCTCCATCGACGTTCGCGATGTTTTTCAAAATATCCGAAGCGCGATGGTTTGATACGTTGAAATCCGCGTATTCCGCAACCGTCTGGCGAGGAAGAATAGTCTTATGCGGACCATCCGTACTGGTGGTGCTGCCAGTCCGATTGCCTTTTGCATCAAACGAAAACACAGTGGTGGTCGTTGTCACGGTCTGCTCCGAATAGTCCGCGTAGTTCTTCGTCACGGTCTTTTTCGTCACTGTTGTCTGTGAGATCGTGATTGTCTTGGTGGTCGTATGATTCTTTGTGACCTTGCCTTTGCGCGTCTCATACGTGTACGGTTTCGTCTCCGTAATCTGCTTCGTCTTCTTTGTCACATGCTGTTCGGTGATTGTGGTCGTATCACCATCCACGACGGTTTCCACGTATCCGTCGGCGGTGTTCACGCGCTTTTTGCTCTTGCGTTTCGGGGCGTTCTTATCGTCGTTCGCCCCATCGGGGGGCAAAGAGTGCGTGCCTGTCTCGTCCAGATACGGCAAGTCGATAGGCAGTTCGCCTCCCGGCTTGTATGACGTGCATTGGCGTATCACCTCACAGGCCAGAGCGCGCCAGCTCAGGTTCTCCCAACGGAACACCTGCTTCGACGTGTGTCCGACATCCTTGCCGAACGCATCCTCATGCACCAAGTACCGGTCGTTCAACAATCCCATCATTGACACGTAAGGAACGCTCACGTCATGCCACGACGATTTGCGCACGCCCAACGCGCCAGCAAGGATCGGATGCCCCATCGAAACGGGATCGTCAGACGGACTCTTCCAAAACAGAACTATGCCCCGCTTATACGGCTGTAGCGCGGCAGCACGGGCAGCCGGAGTGTCGCCAGGTATCTGACTCCAAGGCAATTCCATGCCAGACAACTCATCATCGCCAACACCCTCGCCCTGCGCTGTTGTGCTGAAACTCGAATCGCTCACGGTCATCGACCACGAGAACGATGGAACGTCAAGCCGTTGCGCCAACAGCCCCGTCATCGTGTCATATAGGTAGGCGCTCCAACTCAATTCGCGGCTCCTCTATCCCACACTTCAAGAATACGAGGGGAATACGTCTCGTTCTTGTCCGAATGGCAGATGAAATACACGTTCTCGCCCCACGCGACACGGTGGTTGCGGGTACGAACCGTGTGACGCCCTTTGCTGACGCTGACAATGCAACTAATCTGCACCGGCTGCCATGCACGCGACACTTGGAACTGCCCGCCAGAATTAGGCACGTCCAAGCCATCCAGTTGGAAGCACACGAACCAGCACGCCATCTGCGTGGCGTCCTCGGTAGGCTTTTTTATATCATCATGACGGCAAGCGCAGGCGGTCGCACGATATCTCAGTTCGATAAGCCTGTCTGTCGGCACGTCGAACGTCACCGACTCGTCCGTATAATCAACCATGGCGGACGAAAAATTCGCAGGCCCCTCATAACGCCGCTCATAATACGCCAAACGTCCCATCGAAGCGGAATACGGGATCGCATAATCCGCGCTATCGTTCGCAGTGGCCGAACTCGTGGATGTCATCGAAGCCGGAACCCTCATACGCCGCAACACCGTACAGCCAGCCGGAACAGCCGGTGCCACAGGATTCGCAGAAGGGGTGCCCTGTGTCACACCCACCGTCACAAAATTATCGGAATCCCTATATTCAACCTGATTGTGGGCCTGAACCCAAACCACGTCGATACGCGGATTCGACGGATCACCGGCCCTCGTAGCGGGAGTCTGCCCTCCCTCAAAATACGCGAGCGTCTTGCCGTCTGAATCGCCACGCGAACACACGGCGACACCGGCAGAAACGTTATACCGCAAGTCACTGCGTCCAGTCACATCCAGTCCAGTGATGATGCCAGTGTTTGACCATTGCGCACCCAACACCTTGCGATGCGCCAACGGAGTGACGCCAACGCCATTCGCATTCGGGCTCACGCCCAAAGCGGTAGTCCCCATAAAAACTCCTTACATGAACGTGTCACGTACACGGCAATTCACGTACCCGCCGCCGTAACTACTCAAAACCACATTCACCGAACCAGACGGCGGAATCGTTGGAAAGCCGCGAGAAGTCAGATAACGGGAAATGTCCAAGCCATCCATCGTCGCGGTACGTGAACGCGAATCCAAAATCAAGGACACACCATCGACGGGGTGTGAACACGCTATCGACTGCTGGGTTCCAGGAAAATCTAGCCTGACGCCATCGGGCATGTTGCCCACGACTTCAAACACCGGGTATGCGCGAGACGTTCCATTGTTCGTCAACACGGCAACATTCGACGTGCCGCCGCTTGTCTTCAATCCGTAAGCCAACGGGTATTGAAGGCCGGTGGGCGAGCTGAGATCGCTTCCGTACCTCAACCCGCCGCCTGCCATCGAGGTGGTCAACGAACCCAATTGGCATACGGATTCGACTGAACTCAATATTTCAGGCCGTTCGCATGTCACGGTGATCGTGCAATCATCCAGCCATCCGTCACGCGCATACTTCGCAGACGCTTTCACAGTGGCACGTCCCGTCGTGTAACAGTCGTAGCCAGCATCCCTCAACCGGAACCGTACCTTGCTATGCGCACACACGCGGCGAACCTTGTTAAGAAGCCGGACAACACCCTGACGGTCATGAGCAGACACGATAAAATGCAATGTCAGCACGCGGGCACTATACAGGATGTCGGAAGCCCACACGTCGTGCGCACCGTCACCCTGACCGCGTTCGCTCATGACCGTCTTGTCATCTGGCGTCTCGAACCAGCCCTCTACACCATCCGCCCCGATCAGAAGCACATCATCATCAGGGTTGACTCCGTTACCACCATCGAACGTGAGCGTTTCCACCCCGTTCGACAGTTCAACAAGTTCGGGCAGCTCGCTCACCGCTGATACCTCCTAGCCTCGGCCAAAGCGTTCCTATGCAGGATCGGGGCCGCTGTATACAAGTCATCATTCGACCTGACGACCTTCGTGTTGAACGTCTGATTAACCGTCGTACCCGTATTCGCAGGCATCTGAACGTTGACTTCGATTGCGCCGGACATCATCTTCTCCACACGACCGCCAGACGCATACGCGCTACGACTCATATCAACCGCACTACGCGCATACGACGTGCGGGCCTGCGACACCGCCCTGTTCAGATCACCGGTCGCGTTCAACACGTTCAGGAAATTCGGGCCGACAGTACGGTCAAGCTTGCTCGCCGCAGCGGCACGAATAACATGCTCGCCAGTTGACAGCCACATTGGAATCGAATCAGACGTTCCAGTACCCGGCCCGCTGATACGGCCACCAGTAGCCTTATGGCCAGCATTCGCAATACCCCTAGCGACAACAGACGCATCAAGCGTCACGCTCTTGCTTTGAATGCTATTCCACTGTCCGGCGAGACCTGCAACAGCATCATATCCGGTCGTGGAAGCGTCAAGACGACTTCCCCACCATGTAGGCACGGAGACAATCTGGTTTTTCGCATCAACCGCCACAGCAGACGTATTGCCGATACCAGCGAAAAGCGTAGGCCAATTACGAGGCACATTCTCAATATTGCCCTTCGCTATCTGCGCTATAACACTAGCCCTATCAACAGCGTCGATCAGCGTTGGAACACCCTGACGGACACTGTTCACCGAAAACTGCGCGCTAGCGACACCGCCCTGCGTATTATCGGCTGCTGTAATAGGAACATCCACAGGCGTCTGCTCGATGGTATGCAGATTATTCTTCGCACTATCAACACCGGATTGCGTCTTATCCAAAGCGTCGATGAGAATCTGAATCTGAGCGTCGGTCAACCCACTGGCACGAAGCTTCTGCTTGACGGCATCCAACTTCGGGCCAGCCTCATCCTTGGCGAGAATATTGATCTCAGCCTTAGTAAGACCGAACCCCTTGGCCAAAGCCGTAGCGTTCTTGATCTTATCCGAAGCGTTATCCTGAGCGTCAAGAAGAATCATCAAATCCTTCTCGTTCGCACCGCCCATGAGCGCCTTCACAGCACCGGCCAACTGGTCGAAACTCGTTATATCACCCTGTTGGACGAGATCAAGAATGATTTCCTTCTGACCTTTGGTCAACTCAAGCTGATCGATATAATCCTGAACCTGAGCCTTCACCGAATCCATGTTCGTCAGATCGAACTTCGTGGACACGTTATCGGGAATAAGACCCATCTGGTCGGCGAGCGCGGCGGCGGCTTCGGCTGACATGCCGCATTGTTCGGCCATCTGAATGATTTCCTGACGTGCGGAATAGACGGCGTTCTTGGCTTTCTGGTTCGCTTCGGCGCTGCCGTTGCCCGCGTAGATGATGTTCTTTGCGGCCAGTAAAGCGCTGTCTGCGTAATCGGCCATCATCTTGCGGTTGGTCTGGGCGTTTTTGCTGTTGCCTTCCAGTTCGTAGTTGTTGGCTGCGAGGGATTCGGACAGCAGGTTGAGCTTGTCGGCGGCCAATGCCGAAACGTTGGCGACGCTATCGGCGCTGCCGATCCAATCGGATGCCACCTTCATGCCTTTTACCCATTCGGTGTGGGAGTCCTCAAGTACGCCGAGCAGACGTTCGGCGGCTTCGGCCTGCTGTTCGTTGGCGTTCACCATCTGGCCGTTCGCGCCCATGACCCACTGCTGGTCGTTCTTGATGGTCTCAAGCTTCTTGTGCATCTTGTCATAGGCGTCGTTCGTTCCGGTCGCGGCGGAATTCAATTGTTTGACGCTGATGCCAAGAGTATCGGCTGCATCGGAGGCGTTCTTGAACGGGCTTATCGACTTCGTGACACCGCTAAAAAGCTTCTCGATGGCATTGCCGTTCGGAAGCTTCCAACCGTAATCATTGTCGGTCCAATTCTTCGAAACGGTTTTCTTGGCTTTGGAAACAGCCGTGGAAGCGTCCGCCGCGCCGCTTTGAACGTTCTTGAACGAGTCGGCGACGGTCCGGTTCACCGTCTGCGTGTGCGCGGCGGCATCATTGTACGAGCTGATCGCACTGCCCGCCAGGCTCAACGCCGTGGTCGCGCCGCCAATGGCGATGCCAACAGGCCCGCCAAGGAAATCGACCACGCCACTCAGAGCGGTCTTCAGCAAACCAGTCTTGCGGGTGGCTCCCTCAGCCGCCTCGCCGATACCACGAACCAAGCCGGTGGAACCAGCGCCAGCGGCGACGCCAGCGACGGCGGAACCGCCAGCCTGCGCACGATTCATACGATTCAGCTTCGCAGTGGTCTCGTCGGCTGCGGCTCCCATCTGGCGGATATTCGAAACCTCGCCGGTCAGCACGCCAGCCGTCTGGCCGGACTTCAGACGAGCCATAGCCCGAACCAGCTCGCTCATACTGATCGCAGTCTCCTGCGAGGTGATGCCCAACTGGCGCAAAGTCTTCCGATACTGCAACGTGGATTCGATGTTCTGCAACATGCCACGCTTCAACGAATTGTAAGCGCCGATGCCGGCCTTTCCGAACGTCGCATACATGCCGACCATCGCCTGAACGGGCGCAGGCAGCTTGCCGAAAGCCTGGGCCATGGCGGAAGCACCATCGGCCATCACCTTGATCGTCGGAGCCGCCGACTTCAACGTGTTCCCCAACGTTCCACCGAACGTGTCGGACAATTCGCCGACCATCGACAGCAGACTATCGAACGCCGGAGCGGCGGAATCAACGGCACGGAACACCTTCTGGAATCCATCTGACACGCCGTTGCTGAAATCCGCGATACCGGTCTTCGACTTGCCAAGCATACTGCTCATCGAGCCGATGCCGGTTGACACCAGGGAACCGGCGTCAACGAACACCTGCTTCGTCGTATCCCGCAGCTCATAAGCCGCGTCCCCGATTTCACGGAACGAATCATGGAACTTGCCCGAAGCCTGCTTCGCCCCGTCGGCCCACGCGGTCAACGTGGTTTGGAACTTCACGCCGTTCACGGCCCTGTCAGCACGCTCCAACTGGGAAGCGAACTTCTCGATGCCATTCTCGCCCTCGGCCAGCGTGCCGAACGTGCCCTTGAGAATACCACCAAGCGACTTGACGCTCGACATGAGATAACCACCCTGCTCGATGGCCTTCTCCATAGCCTGAGTGACCTTGCCGGTACGCTCCGCCTCATCAACCCACTGCGCCATCAGCGTCGCGCTACGACTCACATAGTTAGCCATGCGCGGCAGATACGAGCTGGTCCTATCGCCAAGCCTCACAACGGAAGCGGTGACAGCCTGAACACCCGGGTCAAGCGCGTTCACGCCCTTGACCGTATTGCCAAGAATCGAATTGATACGAGCCACATACGGTTCCTGCGCGACGACACGCGCCGCATTGGCGACGATACGCCCCTCAGCGTCAGCCACGCCGTTCATGTTCTCGACGTACTTGCTATCCCCGAGCGCGTTCATTATATCGGTGATGGGCTTCGCGGCCTGCTTCCAGAACGTGTCAGCAAGCTTGTCATGCAATCCACCAAGCTTCGTGGTGGACACATCCACATATGCGCCCAACTTGTTCGCCGCCGCATACGCGACCTCATAGCCCGCGGCCAACCCGAGCAAAGCGCCCGGAGCGGCCAAAGCCGCCTTGCTCATCATCACCAGAGAAGCGCCGGCACTGCCGACCGTGCGAGACAAGTTCAACGCGCCAGCGCCAACAGACGCGAACACCGCGCCCAGCAGACTCCACTTCGGCACGACCTCATCGAACCTGTCGAACATGTTGACGAGCTTCTGCCACTCGTTCTGCACGCCACGGACACCCGTAGCGCCAGCGGTCATGCCCTTCATGATCTTGCCGAGATCGGTGCCCTTGAACTCCGCGAAAATATCAACCGTGCGCGGTCTCGTGAAGTAAGCGAGATGTGCGCGGGCCAAAGCGGTCTCAAGATCGACATCCATATCAAGGGTGTCGTTCTTGTCCTGGAACCTCTTCAGCTCCTCCTCGGCGTGCTTCTTGTCGATATGGAGCTTCGCCGGAATCTCCGCATCAGGATTGGACTTCAGCTTCTCCGCATACCGGCGCATCTCAGCTTCGACGTTCGAATACTCGGCCTTCAACGTGACCGGAACATCAAGCCTCTTATGCTCAAGCTCCCGCATGGTGCGACGTATCTCGTCAGCGCCATCCTCGTAGAACTCGACCTTCACACGCTGCGACTCGAACCGTTCGATATCACGGTTCAGACGGGCGAAATCACCTTCGACATCGACCTTCACCCGCGCCTTCGGATTATCCTTCAGAAGACGCTGGTAATAGGCCAGCTGCCGGTACATCTCCCGCAGTTCGGCCTTCAACGTGACCGGAACATCGACGCCGCGACGCTTGAACGCCTCGATCTTCGACTTGACCTCACGCAGATTCTCAGCGACGAACCGCAGACGGATATCCTGACGGTTACGGACGCCGTTCATCGAATACAGGTCGGCGAGACGCTTCTGGAAAGCGGAACCCTCAAGACGGGTCGCCTTCGTGACCGGACTCTTCTTCAGCTTCTCAATACGGTCGTCGATCTCATCAAGCATCTTGACGGTACGCTTGTACTCGTCAAGGTCGAACCAGTTCCGGTTGTTCCGCTTCATGGCGGACACGTCGGACTCAAGCTCCTTGCGCACGCCACGATACGTGTCGATAAGGTTCTCGGCCTCACGCCGCGACTCCGCGAACTGCTCGCGGGCGATGGCCGTGGAGTCAACCGGACGGGACCACTCGTCCCTAGTCTTCTTCGACTCGCGGGCCATCTCGGCCTGCTGCGCCTCGATCTCCTTCGCGAAATGCGACGACGCGGCCTGCTGGCCCTTGAACCAGTCGGCATACGTCTCCTGCTTCTGATGCAGTCCCAAAGCCGTGTCACGGGCCTTGGAGAAATTCGACAGCGAATTGCCAGCGGTGACGATGCTCTCCTCAAGAGCACGCACCTGACGGGTCATCTTCGATACACGCTTCGCATCGCCATCGGACGCGATGTCCACAAGCGACGACTGCGCCTTACGGAGCCTGCCAAGCTCCTTCTCCTGACCGGCGAGCGCCTTGTTGGCTGCTGTGACCTGCTTCGCGGCTTCGCGTTCCTGTTTCCATAGGTCGGATGTCGGGAGCTTTTGGGCTTTCATCTCAAGGCGTTGCGCATCGAGGCGTTCGACTTCGCGGGTGGCTTTTGCGAGGTCGCCTTTCAGTCCGCGAATGTCGTTGCGTGTTTTGACGATTCGGTTGGACAGTTTCTCGAATTGGCGTATCTGCTCGTTGGAGAGGTGTTCGTTGCCTTTGATGAGTCCACGGACCTGCTGGTACAGGTCCATCTTCTTCTCGCGGTACTTATCGACGGTCTTGTCGAGGCTTGTCGCGAACGAAAGCTGTTCGGTTTTTTGGAGGGCCGACTTTTTGAAGAAGGATGTGTCGGCAATCTCGCGGCCTTTGGCGTCGAATGCCTTGACTGTCTGGTCGAGGTTCTTTTCGATCAGCTTCGAGTTCAGCAGCCCGTTGCCACGGAGGGCCGTGTTGGTGCGTGAATTGAACTCGGACAGGCCACGGCTCAATTTGGACGAATCGAAGTCCGGTTTGAGCGAGAGTCCGCGACGAAGACGCTCCTCCTGCTGTTCGAACCGTTTCATCCACGGGTCGAGGTTCTTCGTGTCGGGTTTGAAATTGAATTGTATGGAGGCGTTCTTGCCGTTCCATTCGCGGTAGGCGCGTTCAAGACTGGCGGTGTCCGGTTCGAATACCGCGTTCACGTCGAGGTCGCTTATTCCGCGTGCGGCCTCCTCGACTTGACGGCGGAAACCCTTCGTATCCGCAGTGACACGAACGACAACTGTACCGGCGCGATGTTCGCCCACCATAAGCAACCCCCAGAAAGAAAAAAGGAAATAGAAAACCCCCACGGGAATGTGGGGGTTTGTTCAAAATCAGGTCATGTGGAACTTCGCGAACATGTGTTCGAAGTTCTCGGCAGTACCTTCGTTCTCCCGGCGAGGCGGCTCTTTGTCAGCGCCGGGAGGGAGCAATGGATGCGGTTTGGCATTCTTGCCCCCGTATTTGGCGGTAATCACCGCGTTCATCATGTTGCGAACGTCAACGGCGACCATCGTCTTCGAATCCCATCCAAGCCACGGCAGTACGGTCGGCTTGTCCGGCTTGGACTCATCGGACGCGGTTGGAGGCTCATCCTCCAATATCCGCGCCCTGTACAGGCTGTCTGGCATCGCCATCAGCCCCGCCGTGAGGCGTTCGGCGCGGGTGGGATTCAGCCTCGCGCCGGTTATGTCCAGACCATAGAAACGTTGGAAGTCGGAAGTCAGTTCGACCGGGTGGCCGCGGACTTGCGCTTCGAAACGAGCGATTTTCCCAGTTGGTCCGTGTAGAACATGAGAATCGCTTCGGTGAGCCAGAACAGTTCATCCAATCCGATGCCCGTAGTCCACTCGTCAACTTTGTCCGGCTCGTCGGTCAGCGACTTGACCCAATCCAAAGCCGTGCCGACGAACTCCATACGCTCGTCGATCTTCGCCTCGATGTCGTCCAAAGACTTGGCCTCCGGGCCGTTGATGCCGGCGTTGAGCGTGAAACCGGCCATGCCGGACAGTTTGCGCAGTTCGGCCGACTCCTTGAACGAGAGACGTTCGGCGGGAGCCAGCTCCGGCAGAAGCGAGAACAGCGGCTCGTTCTCGCACATCTCCGCCCACGTCTCAGGGATGCGGAACTCGTCGGCTTCCGCATCGGTGTTCTCTTCAACAGTCTCGTCAACCATGTTTTCTCCTATCTGAAAAGCGTTGAAAATCTCCTATCTTCCGTCAATGAAGAACGGGAAAAGACCGGAACCCCCGGATAGGAGAAACAGGGGTCCGGCGTCAATACGAAGACTGGAACAGTCCGAATCAGGACTGCTTCATCTTCGAAGCCTCGAAGAACACAATCGGCTTCTTGCCGGCGACGGACTCGACCTCGCCGGTCATGCCCTGCTCCACGAAATCATCGCCCGAGAAATCAGGACCACCATCGAAGGTCACGGAAACCTTGCGGAACAAAGCGCCGAAACGGATGTCCGAATCATCGTCGGCGGACTCCTGAGCCAACAGGAACAGGCTGAACGTCTGTGGCTTCTTGGTGATGTCCACACCAACGCCGCCATCCTCGTCGGTGCCGTTGTAGATCAGCTTCAGAGTGTCGCCATCCAACTGCAACGACTTCGCGGTGATGGTGCAGGTCGAATCGGCGTAGGTGGTACGCAGGTTCTTACGCGCCCACGAATTATGCGTGGTCGCGTCGCCGCCGTCGAACGAGAACGAAATCTTGTTGTCGGCGGAAGTATGCCCCAGATTGGTCCACACCTGATTGGCGCCCGGTGTGCCGGTAGCGGCGGTGTCCACCTTCACGGTGTCAGCGTTCAGCTTGAACGCCTTGGCACCATCCTTCGGCAGCGGAGTGCCGACCGGAGCGTAGAACAAAGTGCCGTAAGTGGCAATCAGAGTCGCGTCATCATTAAACGCCATCTCATATCTCCTTATAAAAAAAGCCCCGCACGAGGCGAGGCTTGAAAACGAAAAACAGAAAACGGAAAATCATCCGGCGCGAAGCGAATCCTCCGCGCGGACGGTGAACGAGGAAGCGGAATACTGCTTCACCTTCTTGCCGGTGGCCTGCTTGCCGCCAGCGCTTTTGCCGAAACCGGGATTGCCCACAATCCGAATGACACGACCCGAATCGGTACGCCCGTAACGCGGCCATTGCGTGATCTGCTGGTACACTTCCTGCGCCAAGCGGAAGGAACGGTCCGCATCGTTCGTGGCGACGATGATGTCGATGTCGCAATCCCACACGCCGGTCGAATGATTGCCGGTCGCCATGGTCGGCGCGTTCGTATGGAACAGTACGATGTTCGAGAACGACGCCCAAGTGTCCACATCGACATCGATCTCGTTGAGCACATGCACGTCGGGCCAGTCCGGGTTGCCGGTGAACCCAGCCGCGAGAAGCGTGTACACGAGCGAATCGAAATCGACCATCGGACGTTCCTGCGGGTAACGCTCGTAGTCGGGTTGAATCAGCGGCATCAGACACCACCGTTCATACGGGCAGCGTCACGCATCACATGATGTCCCTCGACCCAACGGTGACGCTGCTCGTTCCAAGCGCCCCACTCGTGTTCGACGGCCACGTTCGACCCGTCACGACCCTCGACATCAAGACACACATCCGTGTCGATGCCGTGGTAGCGTTTCTCAAGACTCAAATCCTTGGCGACCGGAATACCCGGGTCACGGCCAACCGCACGCGCGGCGGCGAGCATCCTCGCATCCGCAAGCACCTCGTCGGCCTTCTCCGACGTGGCCTGCGGACCGAACCATTCAGCCACCTTCGTGCTCAGGTCACGGTCAATGAAAACTCTTGCCATCGGCCTCACCCCACACATGGTCGTCAGGGTCCGGTTCAGGAGGTTTCGGACGCAACCCCACCGGAATCTGCGAATAGTCGGCGTTACGCCGGATATGCATCTCATAGTGGGGAATCTCGCCATGCTGACGGAACGTCGGAGCGCCGTCAACGTCATAGCAGTCGCCCTGATACCAGACCTCCGTATGGATATCGCCATGCCATTCCACGGCAACGACCTGAGACGGCGTGACCTCACGCAAACCACCCCAAGTCTGCGGCGACTTATCCTCGGCACCGGAAATCGAAAACATGCCAGCCTGCTGCTCGCGGCCCTCGACGGAACACCAGCACCAGTAAGCCTTCCCGGGAACATACGTCGTCCCATGCGGCCCACGACGGACCGTGTACAGCACGACGATCACCTTGTCCCGATACAGAATCGAATCAGGCTTCACCCAAGGAACAATGACCTCTTCGTAAGGATGCTCCACAACGACATCGGAGCCGGACTTATCGTAAGGATGACCCAAATCCCATGTTTCACGAGACATAGGCATCACATTCCATAAATACGGTTCACACCGACGCCAACAGTGCCGATAGGACCACGCCCGGACGCATAGCCATCCAGAATCTGCTTCTCCCTTTTCGACAGATACAGATTCGGAGACGCATCCTTGCCGGGCGGATTATCCTGCGGGTCGAAACGCGTGAACTGGTACGTGCCGTTCGATTCGGTCTTGATATCCGAATAGCGGATGACACGCCACACCATCGAACAGATGACGAACTCGTAATCCTCAAGATCAAGGTCGCCGGACTTCAACCGTGGCAAGCAGTTCGTGCTCGAAGTGGATGCCACGGTCTCCGCACGATGGCACATGTACGTGAGCCAAGCGTTCGGATACCGTTTCAACACGTCGGCGTCGGGAAGGCAATGAAGCTCCAAGCATTCCACCCAATCGACGGCATCGGTAACACCATTCGACATCAGCGAAACCCCCTAAGCTTCAAGAGGGCTACTTGCCCAGCACGTCCGCCTTGAAGGTCGAGACGGCCTCCTTCAGAATCGGCAGATAATTGCCGTTGACCCAAATGTCGTAGTTCAACGGAGCCTGATGCGACAACATAGCGCCGATAAGACCATCGTTCACGCTCTTGTTGATCTCATACTCCGAGTTCTGGGCCTCTGCGGTAGGACCGGACAGGGTGGCACCCAACGACGAATCGTTGAACGACGGAAGCAGAACGAACGTCTTATCCGGGAACGCGGTGGAGACATCGGCATCCATATCGAAGGTGTTGTCGAGCTTCAAATCCTCGTAAGCCTCATCGACCAGAAGCACATCGGTGATGCCGGACTGCGCACGAAGCACATCCAACACCTCCTGACGGGACAGCCTGGTCTTGGAATGCTCCAAATCCATGCCGGACACCTGAGTACGGAAGAACTCGTTGGTGCGCATGGCATCGATGACCACACCGGTGGTGGCGACCGCGTGCGGCTTGCGACCATAAGCCTTGCGCATGATCTTCACCCAAGCCTCGATGTCGTCGCACGGGTTCGACTTGTCGTTGTCCCAAGTGGTGGTAGGCTTCACATCCTGCTGGTTGCCCGGACGCTTGAACGAATACGTCACATCGACGCCGTTCTCCTTGATGACCACCTTGCCGGTCACCAAGCACTGCAAACGCTCCAACTCCTCGGTCACACCGGCCTGCTGGCCCAGAGCCTCGAACTTCGCCTCGGCCTGATCGTGGATATATGCGGTATCGTCCTGATGCTTGGCGATATCACGCTCGGAAATATGGTCCATACCGGACAACGGCAACAGGCCGGTATGAATCTCGGCGGTCGAGGTCTCGGACTTGGTGTGCCCGATCTCGGCGTCCAACGCACGATGCTTCATCGCACGGGTCTTGGACTTCGGAATGACCGGGGTCCAAGAAGCGGTCCAATCACCACCATTGGAAGTGACCGGGAAAATATTCGACAACGGCAGGATGCCGTTCACGTAATCATGTCCCGCCTGAGCGACCTCGGTCGCCTCGGACGGCGGGATGATGGTCTTGTCAATAGCCAAGAAAAACTCCTTAGATACGCAAAAACCCACCGCGATGGGTGGGTTTCACAAAATTTTTAGAGGTTAAGTGACCGTCAATCAGGAAATCGTGATGTTCACGGTCTGTCCGTTGGACAAAGTGGCCTTGCCAGCGGTGATGGCCTTGGACGACGGGTCCTGAGTCAATTCGATCTTGGTGATGGTCGCACCATCCTTGCCAGCCGGACCCGGAGTGCCAGCCGCGCCGGCCGAAGCGGACAACGGCTTCACAACGTCATCCTCAACGTCGTAGAACTCGCCGCCCCACACGGCACCAGCCTCCGGCTTCACCGGAAGATTCGAGGCCACGATGTCGCCACGATAGGTCATGCCGACAGTCGGGTCGTCCAAATCCCAGCCGGACAGGTTGATGTTCACGGACACCATGGATTCAAGCAGACCGGCGATCTTGGTCTGACGGCCATCGGTGGCCTGCTTGTCATACGGACCATACGAGCCGACGTTCGCGCCGGAAGTGATCTTCGCCAGCGGAATACCGGAACGAATGTAAACGGTCGTGGCCTTCGGGCCGACACCGGTCAGATACTTGTTGTCTGCGGTCTTGAACAATTCCGGCACGATGGTGACGGACACCGAATCATTGGTGTTCTTCTCGCCATAACGCCAGGAATTGTCCTCCTCAACGGTGACGATACCGGAGGAATGAACCATCTCTTGAGTCATACGCTCAATCCTTTCAAAGAATCAGTAGGAAACTACTTGCTGCGCTTACGTGCCTTCTGACGTTCCATCACACGCTTGTAAGCGTCGCCCGGCTGACGTTTCGGATGCGAGGTGCCGGACGGGAACTCGGCCTGCATGGCTACCTTGCGTGCCAGAGCATCCTCGGTCTGCTGCGGTTTCCTCTCCACCTTGGAAGTGTCAATCGGGTTGTACGCCGCATACTTCTCAGCCCACGACGCGATGGCCTCCGGCTCCGTTGCGGGGCAGAGGTCGGAAAGAACGGCGTCCGTGATCTGCGGATACTTGGCCTTGGCCTCAAGACGCGCAATCTGCGTCTTCGCGGCCTTAAGCTCCGCATCAGCGGACTGGAAAGCCTTATAGTTGGCCGAAGCACGGTCCTCGTTCTTACGGCTCATAGCCTTCCATTTGGCAAGCTCGTCATTATCGGACGGCTTGGAAGAATCATCGGAACCCTTATCATCAGCCGGAGCGTCATGCTCGACGGCGGGTTCGTCAACCGGAGTGGTCTGAGCATCCTTCACGGAATCCTCGACCGTTCCGGCCTGTCCAACAGTCTTGTCCTTTTCGGATTCGACTTCATTATCCTGAGAGGCCATAAGACCCAATCTCCTTAATATTTAAGCGGCCAGTCCCAAAAAACCGCGAGAATAAGCCAACAGGCTCCGCACATACTGCCAAGCCTGTTTAGTGTGGACTGTCTTTTTGAACTCATATGAACGCCCATCGAAACGGAATCGAACCGAATCCTTATCCCCGTCCAACAACTCCTTGTACCGGGAATTGAACTCGGTCGCACGAGCGCACATACGCTCCATCTGGGCGCGGGTCATCCTCATGTCGGGCAAACGCCATTCCGGCGCATTCGAGTTCACCGGAGCATCCTTGCGAAGAAGCACAGGCCCAAGCTCGCTATTATTGACGACCTTCACACGAAGCTTCGTCAAATCCGTCGCGCTCGTGGAATAATCACGGCCAGCCGTTTTGCCAGCGGCCTTGTATATCGTCATCAGATCATCCGAGTTCAATTTCAACCCGGGGTCGTTCGAACCGACGATTGGAGCCACCGTACACTTGCAACGATTGTGCATGGGCATCAAATCAGCCCTCGTGAACGTGTTCGTGGCGGCTACGACGCACAGGCCACAGGAACCCGTCTTCGACAATTCAGGATGGATGACACGCCTGTAACGTTCGACACCGGAACTCCTGTAACGCGACTGGATGGCACGATTCTGCGTCACATACCCGTCAGTGACCGCATTGTTCTCCAACTGGATTTTCGCGGACATCAGCCAAGCCTTCACATGGTTGGCGGCGGACTGGTCGGCATCCTTCAGAATCTCATCCCACGTCGCCGGTCGAATCCCAGGATTCTTCACAGCCTGAGTACGATACTCGTCCGCGACCCTCATGGCGACCTGCCACGGGTCCGTATTCGCACGGACGACCTCATATTGGGGAATCTCACCCAAACCGTTCACACCGGCCAAACGAAGCATCGTATCCGCATACGAGATGCCCTGCTGGCGCATCGCCTTCACGAACGCGATATGCTGCTGCGTCACATAAGCCGCAGCGCCCTCGGCCACCGCATCATTCCACCAGTCTGAAGGAGTCAGGCTACGCCACATGTTCCAAGCCCTGCGGACGAACTCGTCAACCAGCTTCAACCGCTGGTCATCCAACGCCTGAACGGCAACCAACGCGCTATCGGCCATCAGACCCCCATAACGTCGGACGAATCATCCGACGACGACCCATCGGACGACATCGAATCCGATCCAGAGCCGGTGGAGAACGAATCCAAACCGGACCCGTCACCCAGATACGAATCATTCATCGTCGCATCCGTCTGCTTCGCCGACGAATCCAAAGCCGCGTTCTGCCGCGCCATGGCATTCAGGAAACTCGTATCCTGGGCATCCTGAATCATCTCCGCGATCTCCGTCTCGGTCATATGCAGATAACGGCGGGCGATGGTCTTCAACGGAAGAACACCCTTCACCTGAGCCGCCGCCTGACACTGCTCCAACTCGGACGGAAGCTCCAACGGCTCCCAAGTCGTCTCGAAACGCTCCTCCGAAGCATTACTGCCGGAAGCGGTCAACGCCATCTTCAACAGGAGCACGAAAGCGTCATTGGCCCTCATGTTCATGTCGCGGACCTTCAACCGCAGCATACGGGTCGTCAGCTTCGCACCCTCGGCGGAACCAGCCACATCAGGAGAAAGAATCGACAACGGAGTGCCAGTGGCACCTGCCAGAAGCTTCACATCGGACGCGGCCGCATTCACAATCGGCGTGATATCCGTAATGGACGATTCGCCAATCTTCGCATCGGCTGGAAGCAGCCACAACGCGGCGGGACCCATCTCGAACAGTTCCGAATAGTCGATCTTGTCACCGGCCTGAGCCTTACCGGCCTTGACCGCAGGGTCGCTCTTCTGGTAATACTCAGGCATGTCGCCCGACACCCAACGCTGCTTGAACGCCTGCATCTCCTGAATGCAGAACCGTTGAAAACGCTGCTGGTCGATGGACCTCAACGTCTTCAAGGAAGCCTCGAACTGGCCCTTGCCGTTAGGAGTGGTCAACTGCACGATAGGAAGGCACCCGCAATCAATGGCGAACTTCCAATCATCGCCGGAAGACTGGCCCTCCCACTCGAACTGCGCCTCGAACTCTGGACGCTTCTTCGAATCGTCGTTGGCAAGGTCATACACGGTATCCTCGTCATCGACCGAATCGGAAGGCAACGTGCGCGACTTGACCTCATGCTTCGCGGTACGCGAATAGACGCTCTGAATCTCACCGTCATCGTTACGGACGATGCGATACAAAGTCAACCGTTCGATCTGCTCTTCCTCGGACCACCCATACACCACAGCCGAATCCTTGTCGTCGGACACAACCGTGCTCCACGGACTCAACCGTTGGATATACGAAGGATTCTCCTTGCCGAGAACCATCGCATACGCGGCACCATAAATCGCCGCATCCATGAACATGTTCAACGAACGGACATCCATGCCGCACTTATCCCACATGTCATCCGCATCCGTGCTCCGCATCGTCTTATCGGCGACAAGACGAAAACCGGTAGGATGCTGCGACGTGATTACCGCATCCGCAATCGTATGAGCCAGATTCAACGGGCAGATATCCACAAAACGCCTATACACGGCACTGGCCGTAGTGGTCGCCGCCTTCGGCACGGACTGCAACGGAACCGTCTCACGACCGTCATAAAACGTCTTCAACACACACAGGTCAGGAATACGATTCTGCAAACGCGTCGCAAGACGCGTCAACGCCAGACCATCACCATCAGGCTCGTCATCACCAGTAACAAGACTCTGCATATTAGAAGATGTGGAAGCCATACGAACACCCCAAAATCACCAGACCCGCTGCGGCATCACCCGCTGCGGAGTATCATCCTCGAACTGGCCCAAATACTTCTCACGCGCCGCATAAGCCAAAACGCCAGCCATGCACGCATCAATCTTGTGCGGACTCTTAGGCGTCTCCTTATGAATCTGATAACCCCAACTCTTCTCACGCCGCTTCGCGTTACGGAAATGCGACACAAGACGCGGGTCGGCACACAAAAGAATATTATTCGGGTCAGGCTCCCCTTCCTCGACAGGCTCGGGAGCATACTCAAACGACGAATGAGCGCACTGCAACGCACGATACATATCCTGCGACCAGTTATTCGTCCAAAACTTCATCATCGAAGACTGACCACGGGCATACACCTTCATGCCACGCCCATACTCAGCCTCCCAGCCGCCAATCATCGACTCGAAGAAATGCGCATCAGCGAAACAGCCGATGACATTGTAATTCTCGAACATACGACGCACGGCGGCATCGAAACCATCACGGTCAACACGCCAATCAGGGTCCGCATTATCAGGCCGCTGCTGCAACTTGATAAGAAACAGCAAACCATCGGACACGCGACAACCAACCAACGCGGTCGAATCATTACGAATCGAACCATCGAACCCAAGCGTGATCTCCTCATCCTCGTCAATGAAATCCTTCCAGACCCCATCCAAACGAGACGACGAGCCGACAGCACGGCCATACAAATCCCTGTAAGCCAAATGCGATTGGATCGCAGGCTCCGTAAGCCACGAATCCTCACTCGACGCACGAGAGTTCAAATAATAACGAATCGAATCATTCGGGTCCGAATCAGGCTGGTAAATCTGCCCCATCAGACCATGAATGTCAACCCAACCATCCTTCGACGGTCCCGGCTCGACGCCATCATCACGAAGCGAGAACCCCTCAACCGAATAGCCATCGGCATCAACGGCCTCGATACGCCCATCAGGAAGAATGATGTAATCCTTACCATCATCCGAATGGGCGGCGGAACCATACGACTCATACAACGCGTGCTCAAGCTTCTTCTCATCAGGAAAATCCTCGATAGGAAGCGTCGAATACCGATAGTCGAAATACAAGCCCTTATAATGCTTGGAACGGCCAGCCTGAATATCCTCCGCGATCTTCAACGTGTTCTCCGCCACACTGTTCTGACCCGGACGGAAATACGTCGTCATCTCCAACACCCAAGGGTCGGCATCCAACGAACGCTTCGGAAGATTACGCTGAACCGTCTTATACATCGAATGATGCTTCGGCAGCGTATACAGATGCACCTCATCCATCAACGCGAAAGTCTCAAGACCACCATCCTTCGACGCATCACCGGAAGTCGTGGGAATAATCTCCCCACCCTCCGGCAAGCCGATACGGGTCTTCGTGACCTCCATGCCGAAACCCTGCAACTGGGCCAACGGGCCGGAAGTGCAGTTATAGTAAATCGAATCGAAGATATTGCCCGACTGGTCCTCGGACGTAGCCAAACACAGAATCTCAGGACGCTGGACAGGACGGCCAACAGGCTCACCCGGCAGATAATAGTAAGTCTGACCAAGAAACGTATACGTCTCACCCGGCTTAGCCCAATGGTCGAAACGACACGGGCCAAAAGCCTCGAACAAGGCCAGATCATTACCCAAGCCACTCTTGTTGCAACCCTTCGGACGCCACAAGCTCACACGATTGAACCTGCGCCGACCATCCGGCTTCAACGCATAGGCGTTCAAATAGAACTGGATATACTCAGGACTATGAGTGACAGGCTTACCGGTCGCACCACCGCGACCTATGAGACTGAACGTCTCAACCCACCACAACGCCAAACGTCCAAGACTCCTACGCCTATCCTCATAAGTCAGGTTAGGAATCATCAAATGCATGTCAGCCAGCCGCCTCGATCTTGCGACGCCAAGCATCGATATCCTGAATCACAGCATGATTCGAACCATCCGAAGCGGCATGGTCGTCAGCCTCCGGCACATCGAACTTCAACGCACGCATCGAAGCCGGAGTCCAACCCAACTCGTCAAACAACTGGCGCACGACCGGCATCAACGTCGCATAACGACGAGTCGAAAGCATCTCATTGATCGTCGCGAAACCTAACTGGACAGCCATCCAGGAAGGAGCCGAACGCAACATCGAAGCATTCGGACTACGCCGATACTCCTCATACCAATGAGCAACCAACGGCAACCACTCCCCACCCTTGGGGAAAATCTGGTTAGCCGGAGGCAAATCAGGCCCCAACTTCCCATCAGGAATCTCCAAAACCTGATTACCGGAATCACTCGTCTTCCTGCCCATAACATCACTCCCCGCAAAGCCCCATTACGGGACGACAAGCGCGAAGCCCTTTACGGCACTACGCGCACCTGCGATGAACGACAATCCGATTAGCCAACGAGTTTTCACCACCCTGCTCCAACGGCACACGCCAAGCGCCAACCGGAAAATCATCACTCAAAACATCAACCGACCGGTCAAGCGGCAACTCACAAACCGGACACGTATGAGAACACGCGTTCCACTCGTCCTCGGCAGTCCAAAAACCAGTAGGAACACTCCCCCGCCGCCCGACATGGGCATTCGACCGAGGCTCCCACAACACCGACTTCAACGGCTGCGGAGTACGATTGGGAGCCGCACCCTCAGCCTTCAAACGCTGGAAACGCTTACGACAACGAGCCGAACAAAAAGCCTTGTCCCGACGCTCAGTCTCAAAAAAAGAGCCACACGCCAGACACGCACGACTCATACGACGCTTACGGGCGCCACTGCCACTACGCCGCCAACGATCATAATGAGACCTACACATCCCATGAGCATGAACAGGCCCATCACACCCATTCACACTGCACTCACCCTCAGCTAACCGAACGCGGGATGCCTGTACCAACGAGCCTCCTCACGCTCAACCCTCTTCCTTCGCCGCACGTCAGCCGACTCCAAACCAGTCTTATAAGCATGATGCGCACGGCAAAGAACCTGAAGATTATCCCAAGAATCATCATCCGGCTGACCATCCTCGGCACGAACGATATGATCGACCTCATTCGCATGAGCGCCACACGGACGCAACACGCCATCATCACCGATCACCGGATACTGGCAACGCCACCCGTAATAATCCAACACCTCACGACGCGTCCGCTCCCAACCAGGATTGAACCGTTCCTTACGATGCGACTTATTCCAATCGTTGGTCATCACCACTCCTCAGTGCTTCAGGAGGGAATCGAACCCTCACGTCACAGGACAACGCATTTTGAGTGCGCCGCGTCTACCATTCCGCCACCAAAGCAAAAGAAAACAGGCAATCCCCACGCCAACACTCACCAAAAACATGGGGATCGCCCGTCATCTAACCCAAACCGCCATAAGGAAATCCAATGGCAAAAATGGCTTTTTACCGCCAGCCACGGCGCGCGGATGCTGAGGGAGTCGAACCCCCGGACCGTTCCCGGTCGCCACCTTAGCAAGGTGGTGCAATAAGCCACTCTGCCAAGCATCCAAAAGCAAGAGCCGCCACAGCGACTCAGGAGACTGTTCCCGCAGACTAGGCGGGTCAGCTGAAACTAGAGCCGCCACAAGACGACTCCGAAGACCTTTCCCACAACCTGTGGGTAGGCTGAGCACAGCATGTTGGACTCGAACCAACATCGACGGTTTTGGAGACCGTCATGCTATCCAGTTGCACCAATGCCATATGCGAGGATGGTCACACCCATGAAGCGTGACCATCCACCGAGTCGCCGTTAACGGAAGCGTCCGCCGCTTTCATCTCCAGACAAGCCAACACCAGCGGTAGGCACTTGCCCTCGGGGGTAGTACTACTTCCCCAACGCGGAATGTGAAGGATTCGAACCTCCGGCACTTCACAGTGCGACTGCTTTCGGGACAGTTGCATTAAACCACTCTGCCAACATTCCAAACCCAACTTAGTTATTGTCCAAGTTGGCATGACAGCGGCATGGTGGACTGGCTTTTACCACCAACGGCAAGGAACGTGGTCGTTTAGCGCCCCGTTTGGCCGTGCCTCCCCTTCGGTCGTCAACCGCCTGACTAAGGCAGGGAGCCTCTTGACATCCACAAGTTCCATGTTGTCTGTTCGAGCAATGCCTTCGGTTTCACGGACAGCTACCTCCGTGAAACCTAGAGCAAACCTCGGGAATCGAACCCGACAACCAAAAGGCTGTGCCAACAGGATTGCAAGTCAGCCCCAAAAAACAAATGGCGCAGCCATATAGGCGACACCGGATGGGACCGGCATAAGAAACGAGGATGAACAAAATCTCACGGACAATCCAAAAACACACACTATATTCCGGGATTCATCCACCCTCAAAGGGTCCCCAGCCGGATTCGAACCGGCAACTCACCACGCATAGGCAAGAGAGCCAGAAACCCATGCGCGACTAACACTCCCACAAGAGCGATAGGAACCATGTGCGAGATCAAACGGCGGTACCAACAAGCCTCTCGCATTGGACTTGAAACCGAATCGCACCTTACCTAGGAAGATGCCATCTGCGGACAGTGAGAGATTCGAACTCCCGGACCCGTTAGAGTCGGTCGCTTTCGAAGCGACTACCTTAAACCAGACTCAGCCAACTGTCCCTAGCGGTGCTCCTTATGAACACAAACGTCCCAACGGTCGGAATCCTTAACCAAGAGACAAGGAGCACCACCGAACCGCTTGCCGGAATGACACCCACAATGACGCCATGCGTCCTCCAAAATTCATTCCGACATGCGACAGCATACTCATACCTAACGTTGCATCAACGTTGCAATGAAAACGGCGTAGAATACGGCGTGTCGCGTGGTATGCTGAAGACGATTTCAATGTGAACCCAACATCGTCGTTGTCATGTCACGTTTCATGCGCGGACTTTTTCAGACGGCGCGCACTATTTCTACCATTGACCCGACGGCCCTGACAGGCACACCCGGAGGACCCTCCCCCCAGCCCCGGTTGGAACGTTTGTTCGATGGTACAAATGTTCGTTCGTACAGTTGTACGCATGCGCGTTATTGTGTCGTACTCCTTATTATTTATATCTATCTTGCTCAATATTTTTTGTCCGTATTTTGGTATCTTGCTTGACTTTATTTTTTCTTGTGGTAATCATGTCTCTTTTTCTGTTTTCGCTCCCCCTTACTATGTTGAGACACGCCGATAGAACGACGTTATTCCAACGTTTCGCCGTGGTCTGTTTTCTTGATTTGATTATATCCAGCTGGGCATATATACTGGAGCCATCAACCGGTTAGGCAGTCAGCCTAGTGAGGTCGGCACGGTATCTACACCGCGCCACTTGCAACCGGCTGTAGTAACCGGCAGATGAAGCCGTGGCGGTTAGGTGCCTAGGCACCGCATAGCCTGACCTGAGACGGTCAGGTGGTGCACATGTGTGTACTACGAATCCGCCATGAGTGGAACGGTGGGCGCTGTGCTGAGGTGCAGTGTCCTATCTGTGAGTGTTGCGAGTGCTTGAAAAATGAAGAGTGTTACCGAAGGCCGGTAGTTTGAGCTTCACCCCCTTTTTTTGGGAGGGGGTTAGGTGGCGGCGTTTTTCGGGGTGTGTGCATAATGTCCACTATGTGGGCGTGGTTGGCAGTGCCGATTTTGCCTAGGCAGTGCACGTGAACTTGATTAACAATGTAGAGCGCGAGAACTCGTAAGGGGGTACCGCCGACGTTTGGCGTAGTGTGAGAGACTACCGCCAATGAGGATAGACCGATAGATAGGTGGCAATGTCTATGTTTGCCATGCGTGAGCATGGTTGGCGGCATAGGCTTATAAAGCCACGGCACGACTGGTTGCGAGTAGACATACTTAGCGCCGGTCAGCCGCTTTATGCGGTTGGTCACGAATGTTTAAATCGGGGACTGTGCGGACATTAAAAGTCTATAGGGGGTGCGTATGCACCTCTGCACCACTGTAGCGAGTGGTGTTAGCCGATAAAAATCTTCACGGGCGTAATCCGCAAGGGTTGCGCCCCTCTCGCCACTGTTTAGACCATGAGGGGGTGCGATACCCTCTAGTGGCACGCAATTAACCAATCAACACTAGACCTTAAGGGGGTTTATTATGGATACGAATATGAAAGTGCGCATAATGCGCGACTGTCTCACTGCGGCGCGTGAGTCCCTACCGTCTTGCTCCCCGGAACTTTGGGTGCGTGAAATGCCGATGCTTGAATTTCACGGCACCATGGCGGCGGAGTCAATGGCGCGTCATGCGCTTATTATCGCGTTTCGCGTTGTGGCAATGCGATCCACGTTGTTCGGTACTGCAAACGACTACACGACAGACGTGCGGATCACGCGCGTTCGCGGAAGCCGGAGGCGTGTCACCGTCTACGGTGAGACGAATACCGGATATGCTTGCAAGGTGGTGTGCACGCCATTGTGGGACACCACCGTTTTCGGCCCGTTACCACCGTGCCTTATGGCTAAGGTTGATACGTGCGTCTGGTCGGATACCGGTTGGAATACGGTCATACGTGATTATGTCAATCTCGTGTGACGCGTCCAGCTTTACAAATGTAACCAACAAACAAGCGGAGGTTAAAAAATGACTGTCAAAATCGTAAAGGTTCGGAGCCTGACCACGTTGCCGTGCGCATACAGCAATACCGTTGACGACGGGTATTTTCGGTATGTGACGGTTGACGGCAAACGTGTGGGCGACGTGGTGAAATTTATACCCGATTGGGGTGGGGACTACGTTTTTAACGAAGAATGGCACGACGGAAAACGTGGCGTGCAAATCAAGGCGCGCACATTGGCTGACCTTAAAAGAAAAATTGCCGACCACTATCAAAATTAATGTAACCAACTAATAAAAAGGGAGTATTGAAATGACCACCGATGAAATGTATGACGTTCTGCTGGAAACCCTGGGGGCCAAGGATTTTCTAAATGAATTGGTCAAAGCCCTGAGCAGCGACGAACAGCGGGAGAACTTCGAGTTTATCGCGCGCATGCACGATATCGAGCTGGATGATTCTGAAAGCGAGGACTGAAAAAATGGATAAGGATATCGAGAGCGGTATTGAACACGTGGCTAACGAAGTGATGTTGCAGATAGGCAACACGCAAAAATGGAATGACATGTTTTCGGAACGTGTCAGGAATGCCATTGATCGCGCGGCTTACGACGTGTTTATCGAAATGTATTTCGACGGTGTGCTGGATGGTATCGGCGAGGGTGACGTATTGGCGCACCATAAGGCTGAAATAGCTAAGGCCGTCATGAGTGCCGTTCGTGATGCCGTCAACGATGGACGGTTGCCGTTCTGACTTGTAGCCCTCTGTGGGCTATGGCGCGGCCTAGTGGGGTTTTGTGGGGTGCGATTCCTCACCCGCGCACTGTGCCGTCATGTGGCGGCGGAACAACAGTCTCTATGAAAGTGGGTAATCATGTCTGGATTTAATTCCGTTGATGATTTTTACGACGTCATGGCGGGGCGTCATGGTTTGCACGAGTCCGAACGGGGCGGCGGCACGTTGGAGTTGTATTCATGCAATGGTGCCGAGTTCCCGGACGGTCTGGACGGTTCCAGCCTTGACGTTATCACAGCGCCGTCGCCTGAGTTCCTTGCGTACATGCGTGGGAATGATAGTCCGGTGCCGCCGCCCGGGTACAAGGATATGGCCGACGAAATTAAGGGCATATGGGACGTGTACAACGGTGGTTCCGCCGAAGCCGACTGGGGACGGCTGGCCGACTTGTATGACGCGCACAATCTAAGCCTGAGCGTCATTGCCGATTACGAGTTCATGGATTGGCCTGAGACGTTCGGCGACATACTGAACGGCAAAGGGGCGGATTGCTGGAATCTCGACGGTATGACGTGGCACCTGTACAGCCATGAGGAATGCACTGTCGATGATTCTGAGGGCGCATGGCCCGGCCTTGACGACTTGCTGGAATGCATGTCTTCCGATGACGATGAGACGTGCGCCTATGCGCAGCAGTTTGTCGAATGCATGGATTCGGGCGACTATGTGGCCGCGTGCAAGGCGCTTAAGGCTCTCGACTTGGAGCTGTGGTATTCGGGTCTGTCTTTGACGCTCTCTTGCTGAAATCAATCAATCTATTTGAAAGTGAGGAAAACGAATGTATGTGAGTGAGGTTCGCAAGGATAGCGACTTGTATGAGAGGCTGCGGGAGGTCTGGGATGGCGTGGATTATTCCGGGTTGCCGTCGTTCGAACGTGTGTTGCCGGATATTTTGAAATGGGTGGATGGCATACGTGCCGTCGATACGGTTTTCAACGATCATACGTATCAGGTGTCTAGGCTGTCGTATTTCGACGATGCGCTGGATGAGAGCAATATCGAGACGGCTGTGAAATGGCTGTCTGAGTATGATTATGTGTCCCGCGCGTTCTGTGGTGTCGGCTATGCGATTGAGCTTACGGACGGTTACGGCGAGCTGTCCGAACAGGCCGTGGTGCAATATGCCATCAATCTGATTTTTGGTGATGGCCGTTACTATCCGGTGCTGGATGAGGATGATTACGAGCGGCGTGAGACGGCATGGCTGCGGGACTACTTCGATGGCGAGATGTCGGATGACATGCTGGATGGCGCTGACAGGGCTGCCGTGTTCGAAGCGTGGCGTGACGCCACGGATGCGGTGTCGGGCGACATGCATGTGGACACGGCGAAGCTGCCTGAGTATGTCAAGATGGCTAAGGCGGTGGCGTGATGCGTGATCGTAAGAGGATTCTGGGCGCTGTCGTAATCATGGTTGCCGCGCTGGTTGTCGCGTGTTCGCCAATCTGTAATCCTAGGCCGGTTGCCGACCCTCATGGGACGCCTGAGCAGCAGTGGTCTTGGTGGCTGGGCGAGTATGCGACGGCTGACTATGGTCAGGCTGATTTGGCTGGCTACACGTCGCTGTCGGATATTCCGCAATGCGAGATGGAGGACGGCAGCACTGGTGACGGCTACGAGCGCATATGCGAGTGGCGCGGCGGTTCCGCTGGCAATCGTATGGGCGAGTCTTACGTGCCGCTCCACGGCAGCAAGGTGCTGTCGTGGAGCGGCACGGGGAAATGAAAGTGCCGGTCTCAGGTAGGACTGCGACCGGCCATGCAATCAATATTCACCACTAATTGCAAGGAGATTCTATCATGCCGTTTTCATTGTTGGGTGACGGAGAGTTTGAGTTGCGTCCTGAATATGATTCGGCCAAGTCGTTCTATGGCAAGGCTCGTGTCACATTCATGGGTGACGGTTCCGGCGCCGGCGTGACTCTGACATCATACGAGACGCCGATTGTGACCCTGTATCTCACTTCCAAGGGTGAGGTTGGGAGTGTCTTCTGGATTCATCGGCATCCGGCCGACCTGTCCAATACGACGTGGCGTCATATCCGTGAGTTTTTCAGGCAGGCTGGACTTAAGGCTGATAGCAAGGCTCAATGCTTGCGTGATTATGCGCGGGAGGCTGACTGACATGGCGCTGCTGTGGACTGTGGAATATGTGGGCGGCGCTCTGAAGGTGCGTCGTCACAGGTCTCAGGCTGAGGCTGAATCGTATCGGGATGAGGTCAATGCGGCTGCTGTCGGCAGCCTGTATCCGACCGGCTGTGACGTCACGGATGGCGATTCGGCGCGGCTCATCATGGTGGACCGGCTGGAACGCAACAATGTCGGATTGAGGTCGCGTCTCATGCGATTGAGTCTAAGAAAACTTGCGGAACTCACCGACGAGTTCTGCTGCTGAGCGAAAGGAAAGAACGATGAGTGTTGTTATTGATCGGAATGGGCGTCCCGTGTCTTATGAGGCTGCTGTGAATCTCATGGATGACGAGTTGCGGGAGCTGTTGCACGCGAATCTCGTGCCGTGTTCCGAGCAGGAGTTTTATGACGCTTATCTTGACGCGCATCTCGTCAAGTATGGCGAAGAGTTTCGTATCGATTGAAAGGAAAGAATGATGATTACCGTTGAAGAGTTGAAGGCAATGCCGTTGGATGAGCCGATTGGCGAGGCTGTCGTGAATGACATCGAAGTGATGGCGGCTACCGGTTTGAGCCATTTCATCAAGAAGAGTTTCGAGCCTTGCGAGGGTGTCTACCGTATCGATGATTTCGGCGATTACGTGACTGATGAGGATTGGAGGAAGTTCTGGTCCAAGTTGCCTGAGTGGTGTGAATGGACGTTCATGTTGCATGACAATGCGCATTCCGATGACTATTGGAATTTCACCACGGAAGTATTGGGCGGGCTAACTCCCGTTGAGATCGGTGAGCAATACGACGCTTCCTCTGATTACGACCTTGACTTCGTATTCTACACGGAGGCCGACGATGAGGGTCATGTGTGATGGATACCCATGATTCGGATGTGTGTGCGAATGCGGTCGGCAAGTCGTTGGAGGCCGTCAGATTGCTGTCGAATCTTGGGAGCGGGAACGCTCCCGATTCGGCTTACGTGCTGGCCGCCTACGACCAGTTGACGACGGCGGCGTACCTGTTGCATCAGATTATCCCTTGGACCAAGGAGGAAAAACAGTGAGCAAACATGGCTTCTTCTCCCCTATCGCCGAATACGATGGATTCGATTACGCGTCCGGCAGGTCGTTCTGGCGTCGTCGGTCGTTTCCGTCGCTCCTGTGCGAGTGGCTTGGCGAATGGTTCCGTGGCGTGAGGGCGGCTCGCATGGGCTATTCGAACTGGCTGTACGTCCAGTGTTCCGGCGGCTGCATGATTCCAGTGGACATGCTGGACTGGAATGAGGATTGGATTGATTGATGTCAGCGGCGGCAGGTTCGCTTGCCGCCGATGTTAAAGTAAGAGACGAATCGTTTTGAAGGAGTGTTGTCATGCGTACGGTGAAATTCACGAAGAGGCATGGTCATAAGTGGGATGAGACGGGCACCGTGTGGCTTGAGTTTCCGGTGGACGAACTGCGTAGACGTTGCGTGGACGGCTATTTGGACCGTCTGGCGGGGACGGAGTGCAGCGAGTATCTTATCCCATCCGAATCGTTGGGTGACGAGGCGAAGCGTCTCGCCGACGATGATGATGCCACGCAGGAGAATTTCGACAGGTTTAGCGACAAGGTTGGCGAGTATGCGGACTCCCTGTCCGAGGACATGCTGGTCTCGTGGTTCGTGCTGTTGAACGACCCCGTGACAATCGTTTCGAGCGAGGTCGAGGAAGACTGACGTGGGTTTGCGTGCGCTGCGTGAGCGTTCCGGGCTGACGTTGCAGCAGTTGGATTCGCTTACGGGCGTGGATTTCACGCGTCTGTGGGTGTATGAGAACCATGCGGACGAGGCGCGGAACATGTATTTGGGTACGGCTGCGAAGCTGGCGCAGGCGTTGCATTGCAACGTGTTGGACCTGTATCCCGATGATCATGTGTGGCGTGGCGGCGTGTCCGCTGGCGTCGTCGGATTGAAGAACATTCGCAAGGCACGCAGATTGACGCAGGTGGAGCTGGCTGGATTGAGCGGCATCGCACGTCCATCCATCTCCCGTTTTGAGACGAACGGTCGTCCTGTTTCGCAAATGTATTTGCGGACGGCGTTACGATTGTCTGAGGCGTTGCAATGCGACCCTGTGGATTTTCTTACGGAAGGATACTGACATGGGCATGAGGGAACTCAGACTGAAGCGCGGCATGACGCAACAACAGCTGGCTGACAAAGCAGGGTTGAGCCAGTCGCGTGTTGGCGCGTTCGAGACCGGACAACGTAATGTCGGTGGGATGAGTCTCAATGTCGCCGTGCGTATCTGCGACGCGTTGCACGTCAAGAATCCTCGCAAACTTTTGGAAGATGATTCTGACTCTGAATCTTCGGCGGATTCTAAGTGATCCGCAGAAGATAATGTTCAGCCGATAGTATCGGCGCGAAAGTAAGGAGGTGGCATAGTTGCCGGGAATAAGCAGGTTTTTCGGTATCGTCATTTACATGTACGCCAATGACCATGGCCCCGTGAAGCATTTTCACGCGGAATATAATGGCCATTGGGCTAAGTACTCGTTTGATGGCGATTTGATTAAGGGCGGTTTGCCTAGGAAACAGGAACGTTTGGTATTGGCGTGGGCTGAAATACACCGTGAGGATCTCGAATCCAATTGGAAGTGTGTTGAAGCCCATGTGCAACCCGGACACATCGAGCCGCTTAGGTAAGGAGGTTTATTCATGTGTGACGGTGTTGTTTTGGTGACTGACGCTGTTCCGTTGGACGGCCACCGTGTGGCGGTCAGGTTCAGCGATGGTTATAGCGGCGTCTTGGATATGGCTAAGTATTTTGGCTATCCGGCGTTCGCTGGGTTGAATGATCCTGCGGTGTTCGCTACTGCGCGTGCTGGTCTCGGTACGGTGTTGTGGGGTGACGGCGATATAGACGTCGCACCTGATACCGCGCGTGAGGAGGCCGTACCGTTGGGCGCGTAGGCCGCGTCTATGAATCCCGGTTGCTTTTGCTGCCGGGATTTTGTTTATTCGAACGTGTTTGGCGGGGTTCCCGTCTGATGAAAATACCCCAAGAGTGTTGCATCACTCTTGGGGTTTCGCTTAAAACAAACCGATTTATAAGCCCTCTCATTTTAGCAAGGGGGCTGGAATGGAGTGTGTGTTATGAGTATCCATTTTTATGCCGGGTATTGGCAGTTTGGTGTCGGCGTCACCAATTTTGAGGGTGAGCCGTATTGCAGCCTGTTGTCTTTTGACTCGCGTAAGGAACGCGACGCTTGGGTTGCTGCGGATCATTTCGACAATAATTGGCATCGTAGCGCGGTGTCGCGTCGTGAGGCATTGCCGCTTATGCGCGCTGAGCTTGCTGAGCTGCGTGGGTATGATTCCAAAGGTCATGACGGCTGGCGTGTTGATGGCGTGTTTTATGCGTCCATCGGCGACGCTTTCGCGGCGTTCTTCAAGGCTGAGGCCGCTGCGCATAGGCGTGCGGGTGTCTGATTCATTCAGTCTGTTTGTTTGGTTTCAGGGCGTGGCGATTGTGCCGCCGTTGCTGTTCGTGATCCGTTCCAATTCCATGAACTCTTCGACCGACATGGTGACGCTTATGTTAGTGCAATCATCGGTTATCCTGACGTATTTGCGCGGTATTGTAATCAGTTTGTAGTTTTCGTCACGGCGTTCGTCATACGTATCGGTGATTTGCAGGGTCACGCCATTCATGACGTTCGCCCACGTGTTTATCAGCCGTGGGGGTCTTCCCAGACTATCTGGCTCCTTGTCGGTGCTTTGATAATGGAATCCGAGTTTTACCAGCTTGTCTACCAGTTTGCTTTTCTTCTTGGTGAAGTCGAATGCTTTCATTGTGCCTCCTTGGTGGTGTTGTCCTGTGTCGTGTCGATGACGCACGCCACATCCCCGTTGCTGGTGTTGCCGCTGATCTGCAATTAGTCTCCGAACTTTTCAAGAATGAGCACGCCGATGACACCGATTAGCCAGGCGATTATGAGAATGATTACGATACCCGCCAGTGCGAGTAGTGGTATCCAGATTGGTGCCAATACCCATATCCATGAGTATGGGAATTGTCCCATGATTTTCAGGAGTGCCAGCACGCCGGACAATAGCAGTAGGATTGGCGAGCATTTGATGTTGACGTTCAATTCAATCCTCCGTGTAGAAAGTGAGCGTGTGGAGCTTTTTCTTCGCGTCCAATTGTTCTCCGAACATGCCGTACTGTTTGACTGGTTCGATCACGTCGCGCATGTGATGCGCGTGGTAGGTGATGGTCTTGCCCTTGTCGGTGATGCTGATAGTGGCGGTCATCGTTTTTGGTTTGCGGAGACCCCGTCCTTTAGGGCGGGGAGGAAGCAAACCGT
>ERZ772872.370-NODE-370-length-46505-cov-7.607470_pt1 | contig 46505 bp, 14 predicted proteins | sample MGYA00512132_ERZ772872 | MGnify/ENA primary metagenome ERZ772872 (study PRJEB29015, sample SAMEA2737724) | human gut metagenome | biome: human gut; feature: human-associated habitat; material: faeces | place: China | collected 2012 ...
CCGGAGCCAGAATGGGGATTCCCGGGGGATAGCACATGACAAATTCGCTGCAGACCCGGCCCGCGCTTTCTTTCAGCGGCAAAGATTCCTTTTCCGCATAAAAAGCCTCCTGAGGGGTGGCGGCCACCTGAGGGCTGATATATTCCTGGCTGAGCATCCCGCCCCGGCTCCGCTTGAAGCGGCGGCGGATCTCCTGCAAGGCGCTGACCAGCCGTTCCAGATCCCGAACCCGATCCCCGACGGAGATATAGGCTAAGATGTTGCCCAGATCTCCGAATTCCACCTGGATATCGTATTCGTCCCGCAGGATATCGTAAACCTCGATGCCCGCCAGGCCGATGTCCAGGGTATGGATCGAAAGCTTAGTCACATCGAAATCAAAAACACTGTCTCCGTTGACTATTTCCCGGGAATAAGCGTAGTAATCCCCGATGGCGTTAATTTCATCCCGGGCATACTGGGCCATATCCGTGACCTTTTTGAAGATCTCTTTTCCATTCAGCGCCAGGTTTCGCCGGGAAATATCCAGGCTGGAAAGCAGCAGGTAGGAAGCGCTGGTGGTCTGGGTCAGGTTGATGATCTGGCTCACATAGCCGGGATTGACGTTTTTGCCTGTCAGCAGCAAGGAGCTCTGGGTCAGGCTGCCGCCGGATTTGTGCATGGAGACAGAGGCCATATCCGCTCCCGCCCGCATGGCGGCAAGGGGCATATTTTCCCCAAAATAAAAATGGGTGCCGTGGGCCTCATCCGCCAGCACCAGCATATTGTGCCGGTGGGCAAGCTCCGTGATGGCCCTCAAGTTGGAGCACACCCCGTAATAGGTAGGATTATTCACCAGCACCGCCTTGGCGGATGGGTTTTCTAAAATTGCCTTTTCCACTTGGGCAACAGACATTCCCAAAGCGATGCCCAGCTTATGGTTCATCTCCGGGTTGACGTACACCGGCTCGGCGCCGCTGAGCACCAGCGCGTTGATGACGCTGCGGTGGACGTTCCGGGGCAGAATGATCTTTTCCCCCTTTTTACAGGCGGCCAGCACCATGCTCTGCACTGCGGAGGTGGTTCCGTTCACCATGAAAAAGGCGTTTTCAGCGCCGAAGGCCTGAGCAGCCAGCTCCTCAGCCTCCTTGATGACAGAAACCGGGTGGCACAGGTTGTCCAGGGGCTTCATGGAATTTACATCCACGCTCATGCACTGTTCCCCCAAAAAGGCGGTAAGCTCCGGCGTTCCCTTTCCCCGCTTATGCCCGGGCACGTCGAAGGGGACGACGCGCATCCGCTGAAAGCGCTTTAAAGCCTCGAAAACAGGGGCCCTCTGCTGCGACAAGCGTTCTTCCATGTCCCCTCTCCTTTCTAAAACCAGATTTCTAAATTTAGACTTCTATTGATTTCGGGTTCTTATCGGTTTTCTATTCTCTGCTTATTGTGTTTTTTATGAAATTTCTGTTTTCGTGTTCTCGCGGCCTTCTACCCCAGCTTTTTGCCTGGACGGAAGCGTGATTTTGAATGAAAGCTACTCCATTCACGAAAACTTTCCATACGCTCAATAGATGTTGCTGCCGCTGAACACCTCGATCATTTCCTTCCGCAGGCTGTCGGTGATGGCCAGGCGGGTTTTGGGCGGCAGCTCGTAAACGTCGGTGTTAAACAGATAATTTTGCAGGTCGATTTCCTTGATGAGCATTTTGGTGTGGAACAGGTTAGCCTGGTATACGTTAATATCCACCGCGTCGTACCGCTGAAGGGTCTCCGTGTCGATGTAGTCCTGAATTGAGGTGATCTTATGATCCATGAACAGCTTTTTGCCGGCGACATCCCGGGTAAAGCCCCTGACACGGTAATCCATGGTGATGATATCCGAGTCAAAGCTGCCGATGAGATAGTCCAGTGTGGAAAGGGGCGTGATCTCCCCGCAGGTGGCCACGTCGATATCCACACGGAAGGTGGCAAGGCAGGTATCCGGGTGGTACTCGGGGTAGGTGTGAACCGTCACATGGCTTTTATCCAGGTGGGCCACTACCGTGTCTCCCTCTACCGGGATCATGGAGCCCTCCGCCACCAGAATGGTCACACTGGCTCCCTGCGGCTCATAATCCTGCTTGGAAATATTCAGGACCTTGGCCCCAATCATCTCCGTCACATGAGTGAGGATTTTTGTCAGGCGGTCCGAATTGTACTGCTCGTCGATATAGGAAATATAATCCTTCTGTTCCCGCTGGGTTTTCGCGTAGCATACGTCATATATATTGAAGCTCAGGGATTTGGTCAGGTTATTAAAGCCGTAAAGCTTCATTTTACCATCCATGATCACCAACCGCCTTTCTAACATGAAGATTCCTAATCCGGAAGACCCTTTCCGCTTTCGGTCCTGATTCGGGATAAACCCTCGGCGCTCCGGGCGCTCCAAGGCGCGGAATCGCTTTTTCAAGATTTTCGGCCCGCTGAAAACAAAAAAACAGGCAAAACGAGCCGCTGCTCATCTTACCTGTGCGTTAAGTCTGCGTTATTCAGCTTTGGCGCCAATTGGGCGAAAAGGGGGGGCGCCGCCGGTGCAAACTGTAAGCTGATCTCAGAGTCTATATAGCAAAAATTTTACTTTTACTACTCTTATTGATTGTTTCACAAGTATGATGTGCGCCTGGCACACTGGTTTTGAGTAACCAACTTATAAAATTTGAGCGTTCGCTCAATCAATAAGGCAACGAAAGTTGCCGCTTCGGCATTTGACCCGGCTGTCCGTATGGCCTTCGGTCCCTCAGAAAAGGGATGGTCAAAAATCTTTGCATGGAAAACTCTGTGATAAAATTACATTTGCTCTCCATCGTTTATTATAGGAAAGGCTGGAGAAAAAGTCAAGCTTTTCTTTCCCTGAAGAAAAAGGGAAGGGTATTTTGTCGGAAAAGAAGCTTCCGCCCTATTTTTACCCACAGCGGCGGTACGCCTCATCCGGTTTTTGCTCGGATCATCCCATCATCTCTTCAGCTATCGTTTTTCCCGCCATGGAAGCGCAGTTTTCTGTGCGGAAGCCCCGCCGCCTCTGAAAAGCGCCGGCCGTAAATTCCATCCGCTGCCGGTCAAATCACATAATGGCCGCCGTTCTGCCCCTGGGACTCGTCGGCCAGCTGCTCCAGGGTGATCCCCTCGAAAAAGTCGTCGATCAACTGGTTCAGCCTTTTCCACATAGGATAGGTGGCGCACCTTTCCGCCCGGGGACAGGGAGCAGCGTTTTGCCCCAGGCACGCTACCGGCGCCAGGGAACCCTCCGTCACCTTTAAAATGCTGCCTACCGTATACTGCGCCGGCGGCTTGGAAAGGCGGTAGCCTCCGCCTTTCCCCCGCAGCCCAGTGACCAGCCCTTCTTTGACTAAGTCTTTCATAATAGCTTCTAAATATTTTTCAGAGATCTCCTGATGCTCCGCGATTTCTTTCAGGGGGACGAATTCCTCCAGGCTTCGTGCGGCAAGCTCTACCATCACCCGCAGGGCGTAGCGGCCCTTGGTGGATACCATCATTTCCTTCACCTCTCTAGATTAACCTATTATACCACAATGTTTATAGGTTTTCAATAGCTCCAAGCCGGTGTATCCCGGCGGCGCCTGATCAAGCCAGGCTTTCGTGAGCGCTTGATGAAAGGCATCTTTTATCTTATTCTTTTAAAAGCTCCTTTTTGAGAACATCCGCCAGGCCTTAAGCGTTTTGGCCGCTGGAGGCTGGCAGAAGCCCCGCAGCCTAAGCGCGGCGCAAACCTCTTTCTTACCGGCAAATAAAAAACCGGTGTCTCACGAACAACGCCCCAGCAAATCGCGGCAGCTTCCTGTCTCCATACCTTTTATTCCCCGGCCCTTTTCTTTCTGGGCTTCGGCTCCGGCAGCTCCCGGCAGGTATCCTCCAGCAGCCGGGACAGCAGTTCCCGATCCTCCAGCTGGGTCACCAGCAGGTAAGGCGCAGCGCCCAGGCACGGCGGTTCCAGCTGACAGAAGCCCAGCGCCGAAGCCAGCACCGTCCTGCCGCCTGGGGTTACCTTGAAAAAAGCTGATTATCGCAAACAGGCAAAATATTTCCCGTGGGCAAAAAACCCGTATTCCCCGAACATCCGCCGGCAGGATACCTGTTCTCCCAGCTGGTCGCAGACAAACCGGACAAATTCCAAATTAGACGCCATGGCATTCCCCTCCGTTTCCCGCTGGGCACACCGCTCCGGCGCCGCCCTCCCGGCAAACCGCACTCCGCGCCGAAGCCGGGGCATAAGAAGGCCGCCGTCCGTTCCCGGCCGGCTTGAAAGCGGCAGCACAAAGCGGAAAAACACGGCGGCCAAGGCTTCGAAATACCCGGAAAGCCGCACCGGGAGGCATAACCTCCGCAAGGGGCTTTTAAAGATTAAATCGTAATGAATCAGGCCGCTCGCTCTTTAGAAGGCATGACGGCCAGCCTAGTCTGCGGCGGCTTAGACCTCTCTGCCGACCGCCTGGGCCACCTTACGAACCTCTGCGAACAGCTCCGCATACTGAGCGGGAGTCAGCTGCTGCTTGGCATCGGACATAGCGCACTTAGGGCAAGGGTGAACCTCGATGATGAGGCCGTCGGCGCCGCAGGCGGCGGCAGCCAGGGACAGGGACTGTATATAAGCGCTCTTTCCCGCCGCATGAGAGGGATCGATGATAATCGGCAGGCAGCTTCTCTCCTTGATTACGGGCACCGCGGAAATATCCAAGGTGTTCCGGGTAGCGGTTTCAAAGGTGCGGATGCCCCTCTCGCAGAGGACCACGTTATAATTGCCCTCGCTCATAATGTACTCGGCGGCATCCAGCCATTCCTCGATGGTGGAGGCGATGCCCCGCTTCAGCAGCACCGGCACCCCGCTTCTGCCCACCGCCTTCAGCAGCCGGAAATTCTGCATATTCCGGGCGCCGATCTGGAACATATCGCAGTATTTTGCCGCGGTATCCATCTGATCCTCGGCGATTACCTCGCTGACAACCTTCAGGCCGACGGCGTCGGCGGCCTGACGCAGCATTTTGAAGCCCTCGTCTTCCATGCCCTGGAAGGCGTAAGGGCTGGTTCTCGGCTTATAGGCGCCGCCCCGGAGGAGCTGCGCCCCGGCAGCCTGGACGCTGCGGGCGATGGAAAGGAGCTGCTCCTCTGACTCCACGGTACAGGGGCCGGCCATGAGACAGAAATGGCCGCCGCCGATGAATACATCTCCCACCTGCACCACGGTGTCTGCCGGGTGCGAGCGGCGGGAGGCCAGGGGGAGTGGATCCGCCAGGGGCAGGACGCTCTCCACCATAGGGAGAGAGGAAAGAATGCCGGTGTCCGCCCGGTCCGTTTGCCCTGAAAGCAGCAGGATGGTCTTGCCCTGACAGAGCTGCCTGGTGGCGGTCAGGCCCAGGCCCTCCAGGTAGGCGGTGAGCCGGGCATCCTGCTGGGGTGAGATGTCTTTATTCAGCACAAGGATCATGGTTTTCCTCCTCCGGGTTTGCAATAAAAAAACGCACAGGTAACACCTGCGCGGCAAGGTCGGACAGCGGTGGCCGGCCAAAAAAGTCGTTACAGGCCATGGCTGTATATTCTTGATTTAGTATAAATGATTTTATCACGGTTCGGAGAGTGTGTCAACCTTTTCCGGCCAAAAGGGAAGGGTGTCTGCAGGTTTGTAAAGCGTATTGCATATGGAACAGGGAGTTCTGCGGGCGACAGCCGGGCATGCATACCATGCGGTCAAGCTGCGATGAAAATCTCGGGGGAATAGGTGGATTACTCGGGCCTTCAGCGGGGAATAGGGGGATTTAGCCTTACCTTATGAGACCATAATCTGCAAATCCCTTTTACCCGATCCAATAGTACTGTTCTTCTATGCCAATGGCATTTTTTTCACAAAGCTATTGACAAGTTGAAGGACATGTTGTATCCTTTCCTCAGATGTCCGAACATTATTACATTATTGGAGGCTATGATGAAAGGTAAAACATATGCTGAGATCAAACACCAGTATGAAGCGCTTAAAGCCACATCTGCCCTCATCGCTGAGCGCAGAGAGGAACTGTGCGCCTTTTGGAAAGCGGCTGCACCGGCAGTTTCTTTTCTCCGAAACACCGTTCGCGACAGAATCTGTTCCGTCAGGACTGCCAGAATTGCCAGCAGGACAAAGAACAGCAGTGTCGTAGAAGTGGGTACGGCAAGGTGGAGAATGTCCAGATGCAGCAGATGATCTTGCAGCCACAGGCAGAGGGCAATGGCTGCATAAAATCCCGCTGCGGAAGTCACTGCAAAAAACGCTTTGATTTTGGTAAAAGGCTGGCACATCTTGAAAACGCCCAGCAGTCCCACCGTACCGATCAGCAGGAACAACAGTGCATTTGCCTGTGTCTGTTCACCGGACAAACTGAACAAGCCCATGACATGAAGCAGCAGGTAAAACAGGAAGCAGACACCAATGGCAATGGAATTCGGGGCGGCTCGCCGAATCGCCTCCGGCAAAAAGCGGGTGCGAACCGGACGGGAATCCGGCAGGAACGACAGGAAAAACGACGGATACCCCTCAATGATCAGATCGACCAGCGTGATCTGAATCGGCACGAACGGGAACGGTGTATTGGTCAGCAGACAAATCGCACAGAGCAGGACGGAGTACAGCGTTTTGATGAAAAAGACACCTGCAGACCGTGTGACATTGTGTACCACACGCCGGCCCTCCAGCAGAACATCTTTCAGCACGGCAAAGTCCGAATCCAGCAGTACCAGCTGTGCCGTCTGCCGTGCGGCATCGCTGCCCTGTCCCACGGAAATGCTGCAATCCGCCTCTTTCAGTGCCAGCAGATCGTTCACGCCGTCGCCGGTCATGGCAACGGTGTGCTTCTGCCGGTGGAACGCCTGTATCAGCTGCCGCTTTTGCTGCGGTGTCACTCTGCCGAAAACTGTGTACTGCTGTGCCGCCGCGTCGATCTCCGATTCATCTATGACACGCATATCTACCCAGCGTTCCCCGTGAAGAATCCCTGCCTGCTGGGCAATGGCAGAAGCTGTCACCGGATTGTCGCCGGAAATCAGCTTGACAGAAACACCCTCCCGCTGAAAGTCGGCAATGGTTCTCGCAGCGTTGGCACGAAGCGGATCTGTCAGCACAATCATTGCCAACAGCTGCACCGCCGGCAGGGGCTGATCCTTTTGCACAGTCTGACGAGTGATGCCTGCCAGAAGCACACGCTTTCCGGTACGCTGATATTCCAGCAGTTCCGGCAGCGTAGTATCCGGACAGAGCTTTTCCGGTGCACCAACGACAAACGTTCCCACGCCGGAAAAGGTCACAGCACTCCACTTTCGTTCAGAGGAAAAGGGAATCTGCTCTGTGACAGACAAGGTATCCATACCGGAAAAATAACCGTGCATGGCCTGGAACGTGGCGTTGTTGTCCTGCGTGTGAGTCAGGAAATTCCCGATCCACTCCTGAAACAATGCCTTGTCCGTTTCCGGAAACAGCACAGCGTTTTCCACCTGCATTTTTCCCTCAGTCAATGTGCCGGTCTTGTCCAGACAGAGCACGTCTACATGTGCCAGATTTTCCAGAGAATAGAAATCCTGCACCAGCACATTTTTCTTGGACAACGTGATGATTCCAGCGGCAAGGCTGATGCTGATCAGCAGATACAGCCCTTTCGGCAGCATGCCCAGCAGTCCGGCAGAGGTGCCCACAACTGCATCATACAGCGAACTGTCCCGAAACAGCAGTGCCTGCAAAAACAGCAGAATGCCAAGCGGAACAATGCAGAAGCTGGTCAGACGGGTGACTTTCCGCATGGAGCCCACCAGTTCCGAATGCATGGCTTTGGTTTTCTTTGCCTCTTTGGTCAACTTGGAGGCATAGCTGTCGCTGCCCACGCGGAGCACCTGTGCTTTGCAGGTGCCGCTGATCACGGAGCTGCCGGACAGCAGAGAGTCCCCTTCCTTTTTGAAAATGGCATCGGATTCGCCGGTGAGCAGGGACTCGTTGACTTCAATACCGCCGGAGGTGACAACGGCATCTGCACAGATCTGATTGCCGCTTTCCAGCAGCAAAATGTCCTGCTCCTGCACCTCCGCAATGGGAATGGACAGGGCTTCCCCGTTTCGCTCTACGCAGGCGTTGGGCTGTGACAACAGTGTCAGCTTTTCGATCAGCCGCTTGGCTTTCAGTTCCTGTGCAATGCCAATGATCGTGTTCATTGCCACAACCAGTATAAAAAATAAGTTGGACCACGCATGGACAACGATCAGGGAAATGGCGATCAACAGATTCAGCAGATTGAACAGGGTACAGATATTGTCCCGAAAAATCTGTGCCGTGGTTTTGGCAGCGGTTTCTTGTTTTTTCATGTGCAGATTTCCTTTCTGTTTGTTCTATAGGAAACACTGCATAAAGCCCGCCTGACGGCTTTGCACGCAATCTGCTTGCAGATTTTCCGTCATATTGCCCAGAAATCCCTTGCCATACATCAAGTATGCCTGCGGAATTTCTGTGCAATCTGCCGAAAAATCTGGCTACGCATCTTACGCACAAGCTTTATGCAGTGTTTCCTATACATTTAGTTTATCCGTTCCGTTGTAAATACCCATAAACGAAAGTTAAACAGAAGATAAATTCACGTACACGCAGAAAAGCTACCCTCTGGAGAGAGGATAGCTTTTCACAGTTTTTATGATATTAGAGCTTGGGCAATACCGCACAAAGTCCGCTAACGACTCTGTGCGGGGTTTTCTTGATTATTCAGCATTTCCCTTTGTGCGGTACTGCGTAGGTGTCATGCCGGTTTCCTTTTTGAACTGCTGCATGAAGTAGATCTCGCTGTGATAGCCGCACTGTTCGGCGATCTCCGCAAGGGTATTCTGCCCGTCTGCCAGCAGTTTTTTCGCCATGGCGATTCGGGCAGCGATCACATCGGACATGGCACTGACACCGAAATTCTGCTTATACAGCCGCTGAAAATAGGCACGGCTCAACAGCATCATCTGTGCCATATCTGCGATGTTCCAGTTTTCCTGGGGACGGCTGTAGATCTTTTGCCGGAGCGTGTTCATGTTCTTCCAATAGGCAAGCTGCTTTTCCTCCTCCAGCTGTTTCTGTGCAATGACATGGTCCACATAGGCGATCAGTTCCGCAAGGGATACCGTCTGGCTGACTTTTTCACAGAAGCAACTCATCAGCAGCTTAACATGCACACCGGATTCCCTTTCTTCCAGATGCTGATTGCAGTACTGCTGAATGGCATCGATATGCGTTCTGCCAGCATCAAACCGGTAAGAATAGGAACCGATCAGATAAAAGTGGTCGCCGTTGCAGCGGCAGCAAATTTCGTTTCCCAAGCAGCTGCTGCTGAGGGCATCTGCCACGGTCATCAGAATTTTATCCCCCACGTTGCTGCCCTGTTTCCGGTTGATCTCGTGCAGATTGTAAATATCCACTGCCACCAGCAGGAACTTCTCCCCGTGCAGAATGGACTGCTCGTAAATTTCAGAGGACAACTCCTCGAAGCCGCGGCGGTTATAGATTCCCGTAAGCGGGTCGCGAATGGCAGTGAGGTGGATCCGCCCGCTGAACTGTTTCAGATAGTTTCGGATACGCATGGTTTCCAGAGCCGAGCTGACATATTCCGTCCACGTCAGGAACTGCTTGTCCAAGCTGTACTGTTCTCCCTCGAACTCCACCGCCAGAAATCCAAAGCAGCGGTCCTCATAGTGCAGCGGAACCAGATGATAGGCAGAGGGCGTTTCCGGATTCTGCAAAATTTCCACCAATTCCCGCAGGTGGACGATCTCATAATCGGAACTGCCGTACACCTGCCGGAACAGAAAAAATGTGTCCGGATACCCTGCGGTGCGGTATGTGCTGCCATTGGTGCTGATGATGCCGTCCCAGTCTTCGCCGATACAGAGGTAGAACACCTTGATGCGGCGAATCAGGTATAGCACGTGGTGCAGTTCTTTCGCAAATTCCATCAAGTTGTCCGGTGCGGAAATTTTCTGAATCATGCCGCTGTACTGAAGCAAATAAGCAAACTTCAGCTGCTCTGCCAGATCTCGCTTGTATCCGGCAAACACACCATTTCCGGACATGGTACAGCCGCAGCTTTCCGCAGGCTCCAGCACTTCCGGTCGGCATGGAATGGGAGTACAGATTTCACCGGTGATTTCGTAGTGCAGCTGACAAACGCTGTTGACTCCCAGATTATAGTTCATGCTTGTCATACAAGTGATTGAAGGAACGTTGAGCATATTGGTCATAAACGGGTCATACCCCACGACTGCAATATCTTCCGGAACGGCAATGCCGCGTTTTTGCAGCGTGCGGATCAGAGCCTCTGCCATTGCCGCATTGGCACATGCCACCGCTTCCGGCATTGCAACACCGCCGTCTGCAATGGCATTCCCCAGCCGTTCGCCGGAGTGCACCCAGAAATCCCCGTAAAATATCATCTGTTCCGACACCGGAAGCCCGTGCTGCTGCATTGCATCCCGAAATCCCAGGACACGGTTGCGGGACTGGTGCAGTTCCGGCGGACCAGTCAGGCAGTAGATCTTACGCTTGTGGTGCACTTCGATCAAATGGTTCACCAGATCGCAGAAAATCTTCCGGTCATTCCAAAGCGGATACACTGCGTCACAATTTTCCTCGCCGATGTCCAGAAACGGCAAACCGGATTCCAGACAGATCTGGTCGATTCGCTGCCGCACCTCCGGCTTCTGAAACATGCCCTTTTGTGTGAGAATACCGTCGGCATACCCTTTGTGAAACAGTGAAAGAATATTCTCCTCCCCTGTCTGAAACGGCGTGTCACAGTTGGCATTGGAAAAAAAGGAAAATGTGACAATATCATAGCGGAGAGCATTCGCCTGCTTGGTGATGCCCTCTAACAATGTGTGATTGTACTCCGATTGCAGATCTGTCAGGAACACTGCCAGAATGCCGCGTTTTTTCGGGAATGCCTGCATGATTTCACCGCCTTTTCCTATGACAACACCGTACAAAACGTGTGTAATATTACTTTTAGGCAATACCGCACAAAGAGCGTCTAGCGACTTTGCACGCAATCTGCATACGTCAGATACGAAACAGACTCTCATATTTCAAAAAAATGCTCGTGAATACATCCAGTATTCACTCCGCTTTTTGTTTCATCTGACGAAAAATTTGACGACGCATCTGTCGCACAATCTTTGTGCGGTATTGCCTTTATTATAGCGGAAAAAGCGGCTAATGTCAATAAGAATTATAAGATATTATTCTCACCGCAATGAAATAATAGCACAATTTCTTATAAAATAGCATCATATCTGATTGAATTATCTCATGAACTGTGATAAAATATAGCTACAATCCACAATACCAAAACAGGAGGAATTGGGAATGAAACAACAAAGAAATAACAAACACCTGCTGCCCGCCATACTGACCGTACTGGCAATTCTGAGCAGTCTGCTTGGAATTCTGCCGGCAGGTTCTGTATCGGCTGCGGACGTGACCGCTTATCCGGCACAGGCAGTACATTTCGGGGCGTACACCACAAACCGGAATCTGAACAATGCCGGCAGTGCCGCCAACACGCAGAAAGCCGCCGGAGCCAATTCAGAGGACTGGCGTATTGACTATGTTTCTGCCGGCGTGTACCAAATTGTCAGTCTGGCTGACGGCAAGTATCTGACTGCCAACGGCACAGCATGCACACTGACGGCAAAGGCTGCTGACAGCAGCCAGAACTGGAACATCGAAAGCGTACAGAAAGACTTCGAGGGATACGATCTGTACTACAAGATCACCAGCGTTTCCACCGGTGCGGCACTGACCTATTATCAGGGAAATAACACCATCGGGCTGACCGCATACACCGGTGACGGTGCCCAGAAGTGGAAGCTGAATTGCAGCGGACTGGAGGGGTACGCCGCAAATGCACTGGCAAATGGCAAGGAAAAAGCGGGAACCATTGGCGGTCTGCTGGGCGAAACCGTTTTCGTTTCCACCGCGGACGACTTGGAAAAACAGCTGAATACCACAGAGCCGAAAACCATTGTCATCACGGCGGATATTGATATGCAGAACAAGTCCCACACCCGCATTCGGGACAACAAGACCATTGTGGGTTCTTACGGGAACAAGACCATTTACGACTCTCAGTTCCGCACCAATGACACCTACGGTGCAGTGGACGACAATCCCAGCGACAACATCATTTTCCGGAATCTGAACATGATCGCAAAGAATGTGAAGAACCGGATCTTGATCAATATCTGGTCCTCGCGTCAGATCTGGGTGGATCACTGCACGTTTATCTCCTACTTGCCCTCAGATCATACGGGAAACGGGCAGGACGAAGTGGGAAAATTCATTTGGCTGAACACCCCCTATGAAAGCTATCTGGACGCAAAAGACAACGGCAGAAGTCCGGACTATATCACGATTTCCTATAACACATTCAAGAACCGTTTCTGGACGGTGGCATACGGCACACAGAACAGTGAAACTTCCCGCTGCCGCACCACGCTGATGTACAACTGGTGGGACGAATGTGTCCGCCGCTGCCCGCAGATCGGAAACGGCAGCGGTCACATCTACAACAACTACTATTCCGGCGATGACAACTTTTTGCCGAACAGCTGTAACCAGATCATCAGCGGCGAGGGCTCCAATATGGTCAGCGAAAACTGCCGATTCCAGGCGGTTTCCGGACGGGAAATCATTGTACAGCCGGATACATCTCCGTATCGGGACAACGGTTCCTACACGGCGAAAAACAGTTCAGAAACCCCGACCAAGCTGAATTATACCGCAAAAGTCACCAGTACATGGAACCCCAAGGACAACTACGGCTACACACTGTTAGATGCCTACAACACCAGGGGCACAGACACCAAGGGTTTCTGCACCAAATACGCCGGTGCTGCATCATCTTCCGGCGAACTGAAATACATCACAGACAGCAGCCTGCAGACCTTTGCGGCAACTGTTTACACAGCACCATTCCTGACGGACAGCTTTGATTCTGCCTACGGCAATCCGGTGACTGACTACACACCGGCAGTTTTGCAGGAAGGTGCAGTCTACATGATACAGAACGTCAACAGCGGACTGTATCTGGAAGTGGACGGCGGAAAGGCTGCGGACGGCACCAACGTCCAGCAGTGGGGTGCAAATGAACCCGCAGCCCACAATACATGGCGGGTACTGTCAGACGGTGACGGCTATTATACCCTGTATCCCCAGATCGGTGACAAGGTGAGCTATCTGCTGGACGTTTCCGGAAATGCTGCGGCAAACGGCACCAATCTCGGCATCTGGTCTGCCACCGATGCCGATGCACAGCGGTTCAAATTCTACGAAGCCGCAGACGGTGTCTATTACCTGCTCACCAAGACCAGCGGCGACCAGAGCTGCGTTGCCGTACAGGCGGCTTCCACAAGTGCCGGAGCCAACGTGGTGGAATGGGCAGTCAACCTCTCCGACACTTCCCAGCAGTGGAAGCTGACACAGGTAGAGGACACCGGCTGTGTCATGGATACCACAAAGACATACCAGTTCCGCAATGCCAACAGCAATCTGTATCTGGAAGTGGCAAACGGAAAGGCTGAGGACGGCAGCAACGTGCAGCAGTGGGGTGCAAATGAACCCGCAGCCCACAACTCATGGACACTGAAAGAATTCGGCGGCGGATACTACTACATTCTCTCTGCTCTGGCAGATGGTAAGACCTACTATCTGAATTCTGTGGGAGAAGCAGACGGCTCCAACATCGAGATCCACACCAACAACAAGTCCAGCTCGCATCTGTTCAAGTTTGTCAAGAATCCCGACGGAACATATACGATCCTGACACGCACTTCAAAAGATCGGGCTGCTGTAGAAGTGGCAAACGCGGAGAAATCCAGCGGTGCCAATGTGCAGCAGTGGACGGTCAACGGCAATGCCTGCCAGAAGTGGAATGCGGTCGCCTTTACCACGACAGCTGCGACAACAACAACAACAACTACTACTACTACAACTACTGCCACTGCCGCGAAAACAACGGCAGCAACTGTTCCTGCTACGACCACTGCCAACACGTCCAAAACCACCGTAACTTCCACACAGGAACAAACTACTGTGACAACAGCGACTACACTGCCTGCGGCTACATCTGCGGCTACAGAAACTGAAACAGCTGCATCTACGCAAGCTACCATTTCCGAAACCACCGCAGCCACAACCACCCTCACAGAGCAGGGCACCACAACTCTGTCCTCTGCGGAAACCACCGCCGCAATTTCTGCCACAACGGCAACCGAATCCTCTGGTACGTCCCCGACAACGGAAATCGTGATCTTCGGCGATGTCAATCTGGACGGAAAGGTGGACATTTCAGACGCGGTTCTGTTGAACAAGACAGTTGCCGGAACCATCAGCCTGAGCGAATCTGCCAAAAAAAATGCCGACTGCGACGGTGACGGAGAAACCGGCAGCAATGATGCAGTTGTGCTGCTGCGGTTTCTGGTGCACCTGATTCAAACGCTGCCCAGTACGGAATGACGCCGCATAATGTTTGTGCGGTATTGCCCTAAGTCTGAAAAACCAATGCGGGAAAACGCCTTTTGAAAAAGAGTTTTCCCTTTACATTACAACCAAAAAGCACATCACGTTCGCCAGACCAGCGGGGTCTGCTGCGATTCGTGATGTGCTTTTTCTGTTTTCGATATTTCGTTTCCGGTTTCTCCGAAAGCGTTTTGGGAAACAGCATCGTTGACAATACTTTCACACCTTCGTTTTCAGCCCTGTCGGATACAGCAATCCGGCAGGGCTGAACAAAACTCATTTTTTCATTTAGGCAATATTTCAAACGATCGTTATTTCACCGGCAGGCTGTCCACAGCGTGCACCAAGAACTGCATCAAAGTAGTTGCATCATTGGAACTGATCTCACCGTCACCATCACAGTCCATTGCAGATTTCTGTACATCGTTCACTTCCACGCTGCCGCTGACAGCCTTGCTAAGCAAAACTGCATCAGTAATATCTACTCTGCCGTCCAGATTTACATCACCGCACAGCGGAGTATCATCGTCCAAATAGGTAACATGGAAATAATCAGACATTATTTCCTGATAGTAATCGTAATCTTCGTCGGATTCCGGCATACTTTTGATGATATTACAAATCTTTTCATACTCCTGAGCGAACTGACTGTCTTTACTGCAATAAATTCTTCTTCCAGTAAATAGATAACTATATACATATTCATTGAAGCCACGTGAAGTAGTATGTTTTTCATCAACGGGAAATACAATATCGGAATCGATAATATAGCCTTTGATAGGCATTGGATTCTGACTAGCTTCCGAACAGGATATAAATCCGGGACCGTTTATAGACATGAGCCCACTTTTATAATCATACGACCATTTTCCATGGAAACTTCCAGACTTTCCGCTTGTTGGATATAAGGGGTTCTTTGCAACACCAGTTCCAATAAATGTTTGGTCTTCTCTTCCTGCAAATTTGTAATAAGCATGTGAACCGTATAGGCCTTTTATAATTTTAGCATTTGAATAGCTAGACGGAAACTCAGTCATACTTTCCGGAAAAGTTATGCTATAGTCATTCCAATCCACAGAATTGATTTGATATCCAAAAAAATTTATGCCGATATAATCAACATACGTAATGCCTTCTTCGAACACCACATTTTTGATTTTCGAATTTTTATTTTCATCTCGTGGAGCAGCATCGATCCAGCCATAATTCCATGCTTCATAATCATAGTTAAGCTTTATAAAACCATTTCCGGAAAACGTCACAGTTTCTGTTGTTGGATCGTATGTCCATGCAATAAGACTTCCGTCACTGTTTTTCCATGTGCCAGTGTATTCTTCCTGCGTTGTAGCCGTTGCTACAACTGCTTCTTCTGCATAGACCGGCATCACTGCGGCAGCAGAGTTCAGCATTAGAATTGCTGCAAGAAATGCTGTAAGCGAAATCCAACTTTTCTTTCTCATGGAAACGTCCCCCCTTATTCAAATTTCACCGGCAGGCTGTCCACAGCGTGCACCAAGAACTGCATCAGAGTAGTGACATCATCAATATCGATCTCGCCGCTGCCGTCGCAGTCCATGTTCTTTTTCTGCATGTCATTCACAGTCACACTGCCGTTGACTGCCTTTGCCAGCAGAACAGAATCCAAAAGGTTTACCTTTCCGTCCAGATTTACGTCCCCGCAAATGCCGGTATCGTCGGGCAGATAATTGCACTTCACAATGTCAGCATATAATAATGTGCCGTCCTCCTCGTCTGTGATTGTCTTGATTTTTTCATATTCATTGGCAAACGGGCTGTTGGGATAGCAGTAAACATTGCTATCTCTATGCGGACGTAAAACAAAGGAGAATACAAAATCATTTGTTTCATCAGCTTGAGAATTATTGTTTTCCGGCGGAACGAAATCTTTTTCAAAAATCACCTTTTTATAAGGATAATCCGGAAATTCTGACTTTTTCATGGTAGAACCGCTGATATGCAATTCACGAGTTCTGTAATCAAATGTCCATGTTGCACCAGATGCACAAGAACCGCTTGTGGGATATACCGGATTCTTCGCCGTTCCAACAGATACGTATCTTCTCTTGCTGTAGTTGCCCTTTGTATATGATTTCCAGGCAAATCCATAGAACCACGAACCGTCCAGCCCGTAAAGAGCCAGACTATTTGTGACATTAGAAAAATCCAAGCTTGTTACACTCTCCGGCACTTCCAAAAAGCATTGCGAATTTTCACAGCCAAAGTAGTCATCTGTCATCTTGCCAACTTCTGTAATACCTTCTTCAAAAACAACAGTTCTTGCTTGGTAAACGGAAATTCTGGAATCTGTCAGCCACTCCGGAACAATGCTCGGGTTATTATATCCGTCTGTATCCCAACGGCTAACATAGTATTTTTCCATGCTGCCAGTACCAGAAAACGTCATTGTGGATTCACTCTCGTTGTACGTCCATGTGATGTTGTCCCCCTCTGCACCGCAGGTACCGGAATACACAACATCTGCTGCATCTGCCATTACAGAAGTGTTTGCCGTTGCCACATCAACCGCTGCCGCCGGCAAAGCAAGGCAGTTCACACTGCCAATCAATGCGGAAAAGAGAAGTACGTTTTTCAAAATCTTTTTCATAGAAAACATCTCCTTTCATGAAAAGAAAATTACAGTTTTACTTGTCCTGAAACGACTTTACCATACATTATAACATCCTGATCGTCCAGTCTTCCGTCACAGTTAATATCTGCGGAAAGTTTTGCGAGATCAATCGGGGCTATTACATCTTTCGAATTCTTTTTCATGTAAAACATTCCTCTCATTTTAGATTTAAGGCAATACCGCACAAAGATTGTGCGACAGATGCGTCGTCAAATTTTTCGTCAGATGAAACAAAAAGCGGAGTGAATACTGGATGTATTCACGAGCATTTTTGTGAAATATGACGGGAAATTTGCAAGCAGATGGCGTGCAAAGTCGCCAGACGCTCTTTGTGCGGTATTGCCTCAATAAGATTTCTCTTACATTTTTAGTATAGCAGTCCAACTGGAAAAAATCAATAGCTTTGCACTAAACGGGAATAATCTGCATTATTCGGGAATGGGGTAACAAAAACCCGATAGCATTTTTGTGCAAAATCACTATCGGGTTCGAATTTCATATAATTGGCTGGGAATCTATCGGAATCGTGATAGACACCACAAAGCTGTTATTTTCAACTGTCGCTTTCCAGATTCCATTATATTTTTTAACGGTCATTTCAATATTTTTTAAGCCGATTCCCGCATGTCCATTTTTAGTAGACAAAAAACTGTTCTCCGTATTTGGATTTAATTTTTCATACTTATTTTCCGTGTGAATCATACAGCACTGCATTTGTTCTTCGATTACAAACAAAACAGTTCTGTCTTTATCCAATTCCGAAACCGCTTCTATTGCATTATCTAAAAGATTCGAAACGATTGTTGTTAAGTCCATATCTGATAAAAAATCAAGCTTATCATATAAAATATTCAAGTTTAATTGAATGCCTTTCTGTTCTGCTTTCAGCAACTCATGATTTAGGATAACAGATAGCAGTTGATTGCTGCAATGAAATGATGGGTGCAGTTTGTCCAGCTGTTGATATAACGATTTTTCATACTGTTTTGCTTCTGTCAGATTTTCAGTCTGTATCAATCCCTCTAAAGCATTCACATGCCGCTTTACATCATGTATGATCGTCATAGAATTTTGATACCGCTTTTCAAGATCACGATAAACTGCCATTTGCATATCTGTTTGCTGCTGCAACAATGCGTTTTTCTTTTCCATTTCCCGAATCGCAGAAACACGATAAAATACAAAAACAATGTAGACATCTAGCACAATACAGCCTGTTAAAAAGAAAACCAAGAATGTTCCGGAATGCGTATTTGCAATATTTTCTATGATGTAATTGGCAGTGATAATTTCTCCAGTTGCTAAAATTGCATATGAGATCGATTCATACCATACAAAACTACTCTTTTTCTTTCGAATCATAGAAAAGACAATGTGACATAAAATAAATGTAAGCAAACAAGTTCGAAGGCAGCTTGAAATCGTTAAACTATCTTCCGCAACCGCAGACGAAATCGTTTTTTGTGTCACAAAGGACAAGCTCAGCGTTGACATAGCATCAGCTATAAAACAAATCAATGCAATCAGGAAGTCATAAATTAAAAATGAGATTTTTGGTATACGAAAACAAATAATCGTGGATAAAACAATCATTGCCAACATACTTATTGTATTTAAAATCGGAATTCCAAATATACACATCAATCCTTGTAAAACAGAAATTATCGTCACACTAAGAAAACGCAGCCAAATCTCAGATTTTTGAATGGAGAAAAAATTAGATAACGCCCATATTCCAGAAAAGGTACAAGTAAGGCTTACCATACAACTCAATAATAATTTCATCAGAAACACCTCCTATTTCTGCAAATGGTGATGCAAATAATCACTTATCTTTTCATGGACTTGTTTTCTTCTGTTTTTTGCAATTGGTATTTTCATGCCATTTGAAAGAATAATATCATTGTAAAATGAATTGATACATGCCACATTGACCAAAAAACTTTTATGCGGCATGATAAAATGATATTGTTGTAGTTGGTTTTCTAATTCACTCATGCTGCCAATAATATGATATACAGTTTCTGTAGATACCAGCTTGACTTTTCGATTTCCCTCATATTCAAAATAAAGAATTTTTTGAGGTTCTATGACAACATTTCCGTGATGCATGGGAAATGAAATATAATTTTTTTCCTCTGTGCCATAGTACTGTAAATACTCTGCTAGTACTTCCCGAATTTTTGAGTTTTGAATGGGCTTTTCTAAAAAAGAAAATGGATGTACTGCAAAAGATGCTGCCATTTGCTCTGAATAATTACTAACATATATCAGAGCAACTTTTTTATTTTTTTGTCGAATCAATCTTGCCGTTTCAATCCCATCAATACCTTCCATTTGAATGTCCAAAAATATCATATCGAAATCAGTGCTTTGCGTAAGCAGTTCTTCCCCCTGTGTAAAACAAGAAACCATAATGCTTTTCCCCTTTTCATGAAAAAAGCTTTGAATGATTTTTTTCAACTGAAAAATCTGATCTTTCTCATCATCTACCACCGCGATTCGAATCACGCCATCTACGCTCCCTTCGACACATTCTTCCTCATTTTTATCATACCACAATTTTTTCCAAAAAGCAAGACACCTTTCTGCTTCAAAAACAGAACCGCACACGCTCATACGCAAAAAGAGCCACACCCTTTCGAGTGTGACTCTTTTTCTGATGCCGCCCAGAGCCATCTGAGCATGCAGTTACTTTTTACGCCGCTTTGTCAGGATTGCCAGAAGCAGTGAGAATCCGCAGGCTGCGATCAAAATGGTGATGTGCAGTGTGGTATCTCCGGTTTTCGGCGTTCCCGAAATGTTTTGCTGCCGCGGAAGCGGTATCCGCTTTTTTTCAGAGGTCTGTGCAGAAACATCTGCCGCCGCCGTTGTCGTCGTCTGCGTGTGATGACCTGCCGCATGCTCTCTGTTTGCAGCTGTTGTGGTAGTCGTGACAGTGTCCCCGCTCACGTGATTTTTCCGCAATGTGGTCTGTCGAATGCTGGTGGAAGCACCCGATGTTTCGCAAGTGCTATTCACCGTTGTTTCAGTAACTGTGGTGGTTTGTGTCGTGGTATGCGTGCTGTGGTGTGTGGTCTGTGTTCCAGTCGATGCACTGCTGTCTGTCGTTCCCGTGCTGGTGGTTCCAGTCGTAGAAACTGTCGCAGAAGTGGTGCGGCTGGTCGGTGCTACAGACGTGGTATTCGTCTGAGATACCGTAGTCTGCATCGTTTGTTTCGGCGTTGTCTGGGTGGTAGTTTGAATGGTGGTATGTGTCGTAGTTGTCACGCTGGTCGGACCTGCACTGGAGAGTGTCACCGTTGCTGTAGTCTGCTGTGTTGTCGAAGATGTCGTGCGGTGTATTGCGGAAGTAGTGACTGACGTGCTGCCAGTAGTCGTTACAGTAGCTGTCGTGTGGGTCGTTCCCGTGGTTCGGGAAGTCGTCACAGATGTTCTCTGAGTGATACTGGTTGTGCCGGCGGTCGTTCTGTGACTGGTGGTATGTGTCGTGTGCGTGGTTGTTTTTGCAATCGTATGTGTTGCCGGTGATGCGGTGACTTTCGCTGTTGTTGTGTGTGATGTGCTATGGGTAGTCTGTTTCGAGGTTGTAACGCTGCTGGTGGTTTGTTTCGTAGCTGTAGTATGCGTACGTGTGGTTGCAGTAGTATGAGACGACTGCGTTTTCGCTGTAGTCCGTGTTGTTGTGGTGCTGGTTTTCGTAGTGCTTGCTGTAGTCCGTGCTGTTGTCGTGCTGGTTTTTGTAGTGCTTGCTGTAGTCCGTGTTGTTGTGGTGCTGGTTTTCGTAGTGCTTGCCGTAGTCCGTGTTGTTGCTGTACTGGATTCTGTAGTGCTTGCTGTAGTCCGCACGGTTGCCGTACTGGTTTCCGTGGTACTGCTTTCCACAGAGGTAGTTCCCGCAGATGCCGAAGTACTGGTCTGTGTCGTCGATTCCGTAGAAACTGCGGTTTCGGTTGTTGTCGTAACAAGATCTGTAGCCGTTGTTGTTTCCGTAGATTCTTCCGGATCACGATTCAGAAAGACATTCAGAAAAGCCATATCCTCGCCCTTGGCGATGTTGAATCCTTCCAGACAAGTTCCGGACGTGACGCCCTTTTCTTCCGGGATTCCCAGAATCATACAGCCGTCCAACGTGCGTTCCTCTGCACGAATCTCCACACTGCCCGACGATATGTCAGCATATTCTTCCGCATTGTATCCTGCCGGAATCGAATCGATCCACAGGCGGTATCCTGCCAGATATGTGACACCGTCCACCGTCACAGACAGCGGCAAGTCGTCGAAACGATATTGTCCGTCTGCATTGGTATAGGCAACTTGTTTTGCTTCAGGCAGCAGTTCCCACTTTCCGTTGCGGCGATAATACTGCCGGAGTATGATCTTCACATTGGCGATACCGGATTCGCCGTCGCTGATCTGATGATCTCGGTCTGCATCGTCCCAGACAATACCGGAGATCGATACATGAGAATCCTTCTGCACAATGCCGCCGTCATATCCGGTGACATCTGCCGCCTTTACAATGTCATAGTCCACGCCGCGAACCTGACAGCAATATGGTGTATTTCCGCTGAATGCTTTCGCCAGGATCAGGAATGTATCCGGCTCCTGCAGATCCAGTGTGCCGGCGATCAGATCGCTGTCCTTGTCGCTGTCGGCAGCCGCATGATATTTCGTTGCAGCATATCCTTCCGGCATCTCACAAAGCTGCATCTGATACCCCACTAAATATCTCTGACCGTCCTTTTCTATGTAGGTCGGCAGATTGTCAAAGCGGTAGTGTCCGCCAGATGCGGTTGCCGTTGGCGTGCCAGTTGCCACAGGTGTTGCTGTCGCTACCGGTGTGCCTGTTGCAACAGGTGTTGCCGTTGCGACTGGTGTGCCAGTTGCCACCAGCACAAAGCTGTCGTCCAGTTTCCAAGTGGTATCGCGGCTGTCGTAATAGCTTCGTGTCAGCTTGACTGTTGCGGTTGCAACGCCCACTTCGTTTTCGTCCTGTATGCCGTTGTAATTCTCGTCATTCCAGATGTAGCTTTCAATGGACGCAGTTTCGATTGCAGTCAAGCCGCCGTCATAGTCCGTGTTGTCCTTTGCCCTGACAATGTCATAGGCATTGTCCCCCACGTTCCTGTCGTAGAAGTCGTTGCCGCTGGACGCTTCTGCCAGTATGATCACTTCGTCTGCATCTTCATACAGATGTAACGTATTTGCAAACAGATCGCTGTCCTTGGCTGTATCCTCTCCGATTCGGCACTTGGTCGCTGCGTAGCCCTTCGGCATCTCGCAAAGCTGTAACTGATAACCGGCAAGATAACGCTCGCCGTTCCGTTCCACAAATGTAGGCAGGTTGTCAAATCGGTAATAGCCGCCAGATGCGGAGGCTGTCGGTGTGCCGGTTGCCACAGGTGTTGCTGTCGCTACCGGTGTACCTGTTGCCACAGGCGTTCCCGTTGCTACCGGTGTGCTTGTCGCTACCGGTGCACCATCTGCAACCAATGCAAAGCTGTCGTCCTGCTTCCACGTCTTATCAGAATCATCATAATATTTCCGTGTCAGCTTGACCGTTGCGGTTGCAACGCCCACTTCGTTTTCGTCCTGTATGCCGTTGTAATTCTCGTCATTCCAGATGTAGCTTTCAATGGACGCAGTTTCGATTGCAGTCAGACCGCCGTTGTGCGGTGCGACAGATTTCGCCAGATTTGCCGGTGCATATGTGGTACCTGCAATGGTAATGGTATGCTCCCGATCTGCATCAGTTGCCTTCGCCGCCAAAATGATGTGCGACTCGTCCTTTGCCAGCAGACTGCCGTCACGGGGATTCAGGAAACTGTTTTCCAGAGCCTGCTCCGATTCCGCATACTGCTTGGTCACCGCATAGGTATCCGGCACAGTTGCCAGATCCAGCCGGATCTGATAGCCATAGATGCGATCCTTGTTGCCAGAAGTGCTGTCATCTGACAGGTCTGCCGGCACGTGAACGTCCAGATCCGTAAACTGATACTCGCCGTGATCCACAATTTCAGAAACCTCACCAAATGCAGTATCCGGTATCCAGTTTCCGTTTTCATAGATCTCACGGGTCAGTATCACGCGAACCGAAGTTGCCACCGGCACTTCGTTGGAATTATACAAACCGTCATAGTTCGCATCGTTCCAAATGGTACCGCGAATCACGCCCTTGTCCTGCTGCTTGAGTCCGGCATCATAATGTCCGGTATTCTTGCCGCATGCAAGGTCTACTGCGTACATGGTACCGTTGCTGTCCGGAACTTCCCGTACAGAAGCACCATTCTGGTTTCCGTTGGCATCGTCATACGCATTTGCCGCCGGAACAATGTATTCGTTCGCACTCGTCAGATATGTGCTGTCCAGTCGGAGGTCGCTGTCCTTGGTACGGTCAGTTCCCACACGATACTGTGTCGCCAGATAATTGCCGCGGAGATTTTCCAGACAGAGCTGATAGCCTGCGGCAAAATCCATATTGTTGATTCTCACCCAGGTGGGCAGATTCGCCAGTGTGTATTTGCCGTCTGCATCTGTGCTTGTGCTGGCTGTATACGCCGTGTCGTTCGGCTGCCACTGGCTGCCGTCATAATAATACTGTATTGCCTTGACGGTAACATTTGCAATTGCCGCCTTGTCCTCTGCGGTATTCGCCGCATCATCTGCTTCGTCCTGCATGCCGTCATAGTTGTGGTCGATCCAGATCCGTCCGGAGATGTCCCCTACTGCCAACTGTGTAAAGCCGGCATCATAACCGGAAACATCTTCCTTTCGGAGAATATCTCTGCCGTCCACTGCATAATCCGTGCTGTCCGTATCCGCAGCCGCACAAACAAAATAGGTGTCTTTCGTCAGGTAATGGCTCTCCGCATCCAGATCGCTGTCCCTTGCGGGATCATCGCCCTGCCGGTACCAGGTAATGGTGTAATTGTCCGGCACTTCGCTTGTCATCTTCAGCTGATAATAGCAGAGGTAGGTTTCGCCGTTTGCATTACAGAACGTATCCACATTGTCAAACCGGTACTCGCCGTTGGCATCAGAATCCTTCTGGGATATGCCGGTAGGCTGATAGTTGCCGTTGGCATCGCGGTAGTACTGCTCCAACGTAATTTCTACGCCGGAAATGTTTCCCTCGCCGGTATCCTGCAAGCCGTTGTAATTTGCATCGTCCCAGACACGTCCAACGATCTGTGCCTTTTCGACCTGCTTCAAGCCGCCGTTCCAGTCTGTCTGGGCTGCGGCATCTGCAATGTCATAGTCACTGCCGTTGTAGTGCTTTCGGTATGTCGAATCGGTTTCTGTCTTTGCCTCAGCAGCCAGAATCAGATACTGATCCGGTGCTGTCAGATAGAGGTCCTCGCTCTGATACGGATTTTCAAGTCTTTGGAATTTGCTGTCGCCGCCTGCCTTGGTAATGCCGTAGGTGATCTTACCGTCAGCGTCCTTCGGCAGTGCGTCCAGCTTCAGCCGATAGCCAGCCAGATACCGATCGCCGCCGATCTCCACAAATGTGGGAACATTTTCGAAATGATAGTCCCCGTTGCTGTCGGTGTTTACAGTTGCAGTGTAATTTTGCTGTGCTGTCGGCAGCCATGTGGTGCCGTCCCAGTAATACTGCTCCAGCGTCATCGACAAGCCTTCCATGCCAGCTTCTTCCGCCGCCATGCCGCCGTCATAATCGGCATCATTCCAGATTCGTCCGCTGACAGACGTTGTCTGGAACGCCCGAACGCCGCCATGGTACTCGTTCTTGCTGTCACGGCTTTCTGTGATGTCGTAGATCGTATCCGTATTCGGAACTGCACTGTAAGTGCGGTCGTAATACGTGTTGTACTGCGGTGTGTTTCCGGTATGCTCTCCGGTAAACGGCTGTGCCTCTGCTGCAACGATCAGATATTCCTGCTCGCCCATGAGAGTGAGTTCGCCGTTCTTCCAGTGCAGCTTGTTGTCGTTGGCAAGTACAGTAACTGCATTGCCGTCCGGCAGTGCATCTAAGTGCAGCTGATACCCAGCCAGATACCGCTTGCCGCCGACTTCCGCATAAGTGGGAATACCTTCAAAATGATACAGACCGTTGCTGTTGGTCACTGCGGTCATAGTCGCCGTAGTCTTTTTCCAAGTCGTTCCGTCCAGATAATACTGATACAGTGTCAAATTGAGATTGCCGCAGCCGCTTTCGCTAAAATCCATTGTGCCGTCATAATTGAGGTCGTTCCAGATTCGTCCGTCCATTGCCGCAGTCTGTATGGATTTCAGTCCGCCGTTGTATACGCCGTCAGAATCTCTTGCGGTAACAATATCATAATCGACATTGTCGTACTTCCGCACGTAGTATTCGTGGAATCCTGACTCCTTGCTTCCGAATGCACCGTGAACAGCCTTCTTTGCCAGCAAGATATACTCGTCCGGCTGGTTGAAGTCCACCGTCTGATCTGCATTCGTTTCCTGAGATGCTGCCAGCAGGTCACTGTTGATGCAGCTTCCTGTGGGATCCAGCACCTGATACTTTGTCACAGCATAACCGTCCGGCACCGCGTTCAGCCGCAGACGATAGCCTGCCAGATACATCTTTCCGTCAACCGTTACAAACGTCGGCTGCTTGGAGAACTGATATACTCCTGTGTTTGCCGCAGTCTTTGCGGAGAGTGTCTGATGCAGCTTCCAGCTTCCGGTATCGTCCAGATAATACTGATCCAGATAGACCGTCTGCTGTGTCGCCATTGCCGTTTCACCGGTTTCCTGCAAGCCGCTGTAATTCTTGTCGAACCAAACCACGCCCTGAATCTTTCCGGTTTCGAACGCTTTCAGACCGCCGTTATAAATGTCAGTCACGTCTGCATTCAATATGGAATCGTATTCCTTGTTTGTGACAGCATCAGTCAGATTATAGGGAGCGTTGCCTTGTGCCGGCTGTGCTGTCAGGAAGTAATCTCCATTGTCCGGTGCAGTCAGATAATTCGTTTCTGCGATCCAGTCGCTGTCTGTTTTCGTGTCATCTGTTGCCTGACGATACCGTGTCACCGCATATCCCGCCGGCACAGCCGCACGAATGCGGTAATATGCCAGCTGATCTGTGCCGTCAACCACAAAGTGGGTCGGCACCTTGGCAAACTGATATACGCCTTTGGCATCAGTTTTCACAGTCATGTCATTGTTCATGTGAACAAACTGCTTTACGGCAGCATCATAGCGATACTGTTCCAGAGTGACAGAAACGCCGCTCTTGCCCTTTTCACCGCTGTTCAGAATGCCGTTGTAATCCGTATCTTCCCAGATTTTGCCCTTTACTGCCGCAATGTTGCGTTTTTTCAGACCGGCATTCAGATTTTCATAATCTCTTGCTGTTACCAGATCATAGTACTTCTGCTGTGCAGTATTCGGCGTGTCGATATTTTTGATGTTCGTGCCGCAGACATATGCCCAGTTGTAATCCGTATACGGTTCTGCATCGTTGGACTGTGTGCCTGCCTTTGCCTCCCGTGCCGGAATCAGCATTTCGTGATTGCCTTGCAGCACAGTAACCGGCAGGTCACCTGTCCGCTGGCTGTCCTCGACACCATCGGCATCGGTCACATACAGTTTGCTGTAAACCTTTGACGGATCTGCATCGTTCCAGTACTTCGTTGCCGCATAATCTTTCGGCATTGTTTTCAGGAGTACCCGATAGCCTGCCAGATACCTTACGCCGTTCTTTTCCACATAGGTGGGAAGATTGCTGAACGTGTAGGTTCCATCTGTTTTGGTTTCGTGTGTCCGGAATGCTGCATTTTCCAGCACCCATTCGTCATTGCGGTAGAAATACTGCTGCAAGTGCACAACTGCCGGATTCTTGCTGTTATGATATACTGCTTCGCCGTCGTCCTGAATACCATTATAGTTGGTATCCTCCCAGACCACGCCGCTGACAGAGGCGGTTTCAAATGCTTTCAGACCGCCGTCATAGCCGTCATAATCCTTTGCCTTGATGTAATCGTAGGCATAATCATGATTTCTGTCGTGCACTGCTGCATCATCATAGAGAATGTACGGTTCAAAATAGGTGTTTCCGTCAATGCCAGCTTCTGTTTCCGGCTGGGACTTCTTTGCAGTGATGAAATAATCACCGTCAGCCGGAGAGGTCAGATAAGACGCAATGTCATAATCTGTATATCCTGCTCCGTGCTGTTCATTCTGTGCTATCAGATGGCTGTCCACCACTTGGGTTTCCGCATCGCCGTTCTGCCGATAGCGGGTAACAGCATAGTTTTCCATGCCGCTGGGCAGTGACAGCAGCTTCAGACGATAATGTGCCAGCACCTTTTCCCCATTGATTTCCGCATATGTGGAAACACCGGAGAATGTATACTTGCCGTCTGCATCAGTTTTTACAGTACGGTTTCCACTTGTTACCGGTACATAGGTACCATTTTGCAGAACATACTGTTCCAGCTGAACAGTCGCTCCGGCAATTCCCTTTTCATAGAATTGAGTCGTGCTGTCCTCTGCGGTCACTGTATTGCGGATACCGTCATAGTCAAATGCCTCCTGATATTCTCCGGCTGCATTTTTACCGTTGTCCTCCCACAGATAACCGGTTACTTCAGAAGTCTGAATCTCCGTAAAGCCGCCGCTGTAGTCCAGCAGACGCTGTGCTTCGCCGGTATCATAATGGGTGTTCTTATAGGCAATGACATTGCTGTTCTGGTTTGTCGTTTCTCCGGCAATAATAATGATGTCGTCTTCTTTATCATAGTTGTGATACGTTGCTGTGATATTGCCGTTTTCGCCATACTCGAACCAGTCATCGCCAATGAGAGAGTACTGCATATCACCGGTATATTGCAGGTCACTGTTTTCCGTAGAACGGCTGTTCGGATACTGCTTATACTTGGTGATCGCATACTTCTGGTACAGCTGGGGATTCTTTGCCGGATCAACGTACAGCCGATAGCCAGCAAGATATTCCCTGCCGTCCTTTTCGTAGTAACTGGAAACATTCTGGAATACATAAGAACCGGATTCCGAAGTTTTTATGTCGCGTTCCCCACCGGTAATGGCTACCCATTTTCCGGTATCGCCGTCATAGTAGAACGGCTGCAAGGTCACGGTCACACCCTCGATACCCTTTTCAAAGGTATCCCGAATGCCGTTATAGTTTTCGTCGTCCCAGATCCACTGTCCGATAAATCCACGGGAGCCGTCCACAAATCCCAGAGAAATGCTTCTGTTGATCTGGAAGGTCTGACCGTCATTTTCATACAGCGGCTTCTGGTTTTTGTCGTAAGGCACACCGGTCTGGAACGGCCGTGTGCGGAAATTGTTCACCGCCTTGGTCAGATCGTTATCATCTGATGTTTCCAGCGGATCGTTGTGCAGAACAAACGGCGAAGGCTTATACGGGATAACAGAACTGCCCTCATATTTTGCCACTGCCACATAGTTCTTGTTCGGATACAGACGGAACTGATAGTAGCCGTCTGTTCCCGTGTAGAATACTGCCGGATTGCCGTCGCCGTCAACGGCGATTTCCGGAGAGATATTGCCGTCTGCATCGACTTCGTGCATTTCCACCGTCACATCTTTCAGCTTCTGTTCGGCTTCCTGCATGATGCCGTCGCTTTCGATGGTGCCGTTGTTGTCTGTTTCATCGACCCATGCCCAGCCGCCGTAAGTGTATCCTCTGGAAACACCCAGCATATAGGAAGTCATGGCGGTGTCATATGCCTGATGCTTTGTCAGATCTTCTTCCACCGCATCTACATGAATCGGTGCCGTCTGTACGATCAGCTGTCCGGACGAAGCCTTTGTGTTGGCAATTTCGTTGGCAACTGCCGTTTGGTCATCTTCTGTTCGAATGCCGGTATAGACGACCTTTCCGTCACGGTATACTTTCAGTGCTGTGCCAGTCTGTCCCAGTTCCCGTGTTGTAACCGAGTACTGATCGTATCCCTGCGGCAGTGTATACCGCAGCCGGTAATCTCCCGGTGTCAGATTCGACAGCATGAAATAGCCCTGATTTCCGTAATAGTCGCTTTCGGTGGTATAAGTCACCGGTCCGTCAAACGTATACTGATAGGAATTGGTGTTGTTTTCTACAATGGTTTTCGGCTGACCAGTTTCCTCGTCAATGACAACATAACGTGTCTTTTCCGGATTCGGGTTACTGTCAGGATCCGGATCGGCAATCACTGCCTCACCGTTGACGTTGACGGAATAGCCCTTCTTCGTCAGCAGTTCCACCTTTACGCCATTGATACCCGGATCGTCCGGCTTTCCGTCAAAGTCAATATCGGTCGTCCATTTGCCGGTAGGCAGCAACCGTCCGTTGGCAGACATCTCATATTCTGCTTCGTTACACTGAGCGTCATAGTTGAGGTCGCTCCAGACATAGCTGCCGATATAGCCCTTTCCGCTGGGGGCAGAAATATAGGCACCGGCCTGTGTGTTTTCAAAGACCTGATAGTTCTTGCCGATCGCACTTGCAGAATCATAGCCGGAAGCAAAGGTGTTCCATTGTGTCACACCCTCTACCTGCTTGCGAATACTCTCCGCAGATGCTGCACTTTCATTCTCGTCCTCAGTTGTAGGTGTACCAACATACTTCGGCAGATTCAGCGGTGCATGCATCTCATAGTAGAGTTCCATACGGTTCTTTTTGTCCAGTCTGGTGTCGGCATTATTCATCTGTGCCCAGATCGCACGGATCCCCCGTACCAGCCGATCGTATTCGGCATCAGAGATCCTGCCGGCTTTGTGATCGCCGATCAGTTCAGACAGCTTGACAAAATACGAATTCTTTCCGTTTACATCTTGATACAGACTCCGGTAGAAATTGTTTTTCTCGGTATCCATCAGATCATCTGCCGGCTTCGGGAGGAGGCTGACATCCTGCAGCACATAGCTGCCGTTCTTCTTGATGATCGGTCCGACCCAGACGGTGTACATAGACGGATCCAGATTTACTGTACCGCTGGTGGATACCTGCTTCAGCTGCACGGAATCCGGAATCAGATAGCCGTTCCATTTCGAGTTACGTTTAGCTTCCGAATCTGTTGCCTTGGTGTCATCCACATACGGCAGCACATCATAAAACAGCAGTGTCTTATACTCGGTATCCGAATCTGAACTGTTCTGCATGGAAATGGAGTAAGAGTAATTGCCGCCCTCCTGTACCCGAACTGGAATTGCCGCCTTTACGGAATCCAGATCGGAAGTGGCTGTTTTCATTTGTGTGACATTATCGATCGAAAGCAGGGTGATTGCCTGTGATGTGATCGTCAGTGTCATATCGCCGCTGCTTTTGTTGTCGTTGACATCATGGCTGTCTACTTCATAGGCAACGATCTTGACTTTTCCCTGCTTGTCCGGAATATACGGCCGGAAAGAACCGTTTTTAAAACCATATGCCTTTGCCTGCATCAGTTCCGCAGAAACGATGTTACTGTTGCTGATGTCCAGCGGCACCATGAGTTCTACCACAATACGCTGTCCCGGCTCCAGAGTTCCGGAGAACTTGAAGTTGACGATCTTCCGGTTCAGTACATTGGTGGAGATCGGCTTTGTCACAAAGTAGGGGTTGGGGTTCTTCTGCGTGTCCATAGCGACTTCGGTGTTTGTCACGTCTGCATACGGGAGTTTTTCCACGTCTACGTCTTCCAGTGAAACATCACCGTTGTCTTTCAGGGAAACAAATTCACCCTTTTCGTTTTCAATATGCCATGTCCACTGCGGTATCACATCGTCCAGATTCTTCGCAGGCGTTACCACTTGATTGTCGCTGTTCTTTTCCGCAATGCTGGTGTAGTGATCGCCGACGAAATAACCGTCAATACTGCCGTTGGAGTCGTCCTGATACTGCACATACTGGAATGCGTCCGCAGAGAGCGATTCCAGATACGGCAGTGCCAGAGAAACCGTAGGATCAGACAGCTTGTCTGCCTCTGCATTTTTCCGGTTATACGTACTTGTGTTCAGCAGTTCCTGACTAAGATTCTTATAAGTCACTGTATATTTCAGCATCTTGCCGGTACCGCTGGAAATACCGCTGGTATTGGAATCCCATTTGTATTCCTTGTTTGCAGCACCGCTGAAATACTTGGCATCAATATCGATACCCAGCCACGGCAGCTGCGGATCCAGATAGAAACCCACTCTGGACGCATCACCGGAAACCGCATACTTGAAGTCATCGCTACGCAGGATCACGCTGGCGAAATGGTTGTTGTGTACAGAATTGGAGATAGACGGGTCATTCGGTGCAGTGGTAAATGCCACGTGGGGGCTGTTTTCCTTGATGCTTTCGCTCAGGGGTTCCAGACCATAGTGATACTTGTCCACATCGTTGCGGTCCTGTCTGCCCTCTGTGGTGTCGTCTGCATCTGCATTCACATACAATCCCTTCGGCACCGGAAAATATCGGGGTGCCTCTGCGTTGGTCAGCCGGACCTGAGTTCCGGAAATCGTTTCCGTAAAGCCCTCTGTCCGAATCACCCAACGCACCTGACGAATCGATTTGTGCAAATTGATGCTGTCGTTTGTGATCTGCTGCTTCAGCGTTTCGTTGGTGCTGTCAAAGCGCAGGTTGCCGGCTTCCAGTGAAATCGTCTGGTTTGCGTCCAGTGCATAGCCCTGTTCTTCGCCGATGCGTACCCACCAGCTGGTTCCCTTGCTGCTGTTGGCATAGGCATTTGAATAAATGCCGTCGTCCTGCTTCGTTTCCGGTGCAAGGAATGCTTCTTCATTGGCAGGGTCCGTGCTGATCAGAACATACGGATACACTTTCAGGTGCTTTTCCAGAATGTCATGAACCAGCTGCTGGTCTGCGGCATACTCGGTTTCCAGTGCACCTGCTGACGGAATTGCCCAGTTACCGGTAGAAATTTCCGTTACATTCGGATAAACCAGCTCTGAAACGTGAGGCAGCACGCCCGGTTTGTTGACCGGTGCCACCTTCGTGGTACCACGCAGCGTTGCGTAGTTTGCCAGATTGTAGTTGACCACGAATTCGTTTACCGATGCGGTATCGTTAGACACCTGATCGACATAGCTGACAGTTTTATAAATCTGCTTAATATGCGGGTCTTCCGCAATGACAATAGAGGAGTTCGGGTCGTTGACACGCACACGCTCATAGTTCAGATCTGCACGCACCGTGGTTTTCGGTGCAGTAACAGCAACTTTCGCAGAAGAAGCGGTCAGATAGATCTCACCCGGCACAACGCCGTCAAAGGGTTCGATCTCCGGAATGGCATCGTTCTTTGGACGGTTGGTATCCTTCACCCGCACCGCATTTTGCAGCTGCATGCCCTCCATAGTCTGTCCGGTGAAGTTGAAATCATAGGTATCATATACAATGTCACTTGCCGGCACTTCCTGCCGCTGTTTCTTTTCATAGACGATATTGCCGTAGTCGTTGTAGACATAGCCGTTCTTGTCCTGCTTCGGCATCAGGCAGCCGCCGCGGGTGTAGTACTTGCCGTCTGCATCACGTTCTGCAAACAGACCGTCCTTTGTAATGGCGAACTTGCCGTCTGTCTGTTCGAACGTTGCATAGACCTTGGCATAATAATCCTCCCAGCTGCTGTCCGTATCCGCCGGCAGTTCCAGATTGTCGATGCGTGTCTTGATCTTAAAGTTCAGCGTGCCATTGAAATAGCCCGCCGGATGACAGCCTGCCACATAGGTGTTGTCATTTGTGCAGTCGAAGCCGTCATCTTTCGGCGTGGTGATCTCGAATACCAGCGTTTCACCGCCACGCTTTGTGGCAGAATCTGCCCGTGTCAGTCCGTCCGCCGGATTTTCTGCCGGTGCAACTGCTCCGGCAAAGTACCGCTGTGTCAGCTCAATGCCCCAGCCGGCAGCCTTTGCCTCTGCCATGGTAAATGTCTGCTTTTTCCCCGACTTATCGGTGTATTCCAGATAGTAGTCGTCCAGCAGATCGTCCTCGTCCCAGTACCGTACATTTTCCGGCAGCTGGAATGTGACAACCATTTTGGCGTGGAAGATGCTTCCGCGATAACGATAGTCTGCCTCCGACTGGCTGGAAACCTTGGCACTGTACCAGAGAATATCACTGTAGTCAAAGTTTTCCCCGTTGTTCTGATACTTCTGACGGGTTTTCACTTCGTCCAGATCTTCCTTGTTTCCGGCAAAGCCCTTTTCGCCTTCTTCGGTCTTTTCAGCAGCTACCATGTTCTCCGCCTTTAAAGACGGAGTCTGCGTGCGGATCTTCAGCGTATTCACAACGCCGGAATCCTGCATCACATTGGCAGAAGTAATATCCTGGAAAAGCATATCACTGCTGTTGTCACGCAGTGTCACATCGCGGTTCAGTGCGGAACGAATTTCCTCCGACAGCGGCTTGTTCTTTCGGTACTCGTCCATTTCCATGGGATCGCTCTCGGCGTACCGGCTCATGCTGCCCAGCATATAGGTACCGTTTTCGTACTTATGGGTCAGCAGAACGTAAGGATCCGGATTGGTGGTCGAAAGTCCGTCATTGTCTGTATCCGGACGCATTGGCAGCGTATCCTGAGAGGAATCATAGTACACTCTCTCGCTGTAGTATTGCATCAGTACTTCCGTATCGGTTGCTGCAACTGCGTCCTTTCGCTTGTCTGCACTCCGGTAATCATACGTATCATAAGCGTTTACAGCTGCTCTCAGATTTACCGGTGAGCATACCTTGTATAAATTTCCGGAAATGTCGTTGTCCGTGATAAACTGGTACGCGTTCACTCTGCTGGAAACATAGGAATAGTTGTTCAGATAGTTTTTCAGCAGATCTTCGTCTTCCACGCCGTTGATCACATCGTCCGGCTCTGCATAAGTAAAGGTCTTGATGCAGAAATTATACAGACTGCCGTTCCGGATCGCAGCATCCTTTTCCCGCTTTTCTGCCAGTTCCGCCGCGGTCATTGCCTTTTCGGTATCATTTTCCTCCCTGGCAAAAATCTGTACCACATACCGCTGTGTGGAATCGTCATAGTAGACTTCGGTATCATAGAGTGCCTTCTGATCTGCCAGATTGGTAGTGGCATCTTTGTCGTACAGTTCCCAGTTCAGAGGCTTGTCATTCTTGGTGTTGTCCGTAGTATAACGGGAGCCGTCTGCCGCAACCGGAACGATACCATAGGGCAGAATGTTGGTGATGACCGGCAGAGAGAGCGAACCCTTTTGCCCGCCGTCTGTGCCATAGCTGTGCAGCGTCTTTTCATTGTTATAGCCGCGTATGCCGACACTGCCGCTGTAGCCGTACTGGTCCCAGTAATAATTGTTCTCCACATGAACATTGATCCAGTTGACTTCACCCTGTGTTTCGGTGTAGTACTGCTCCACATTTTTGCCGTACATCTCGGTTCCATTGCTGCCAACAGTTTCGCTGATGGTTGTCCAGCTGCGTACCAGAGGTTTCCGCAGCACGGCTCTTGTACCAGTTTCGGCAAAGAACATGGTCGTGCCGCTGGAATAGCGGTCGATGCTGTCGTTGTTGGTGAAACAATAGCTGCCGTTTTCCTCTACCGTTTCCTTGTTCTGGATGTTGTAGCCGTTTACTGACGGCATATTCGGAGAGGATGCCAGGTATTTCAGACTTCCAAGCTGTCCGTCGCTGTCATACCAATACCAATACAGCGGACTCCAGAGGTAATCCATGCCGTACAGCTGGTTATGCTTGGTCAGCGTCTTGGTAGAACCGTCCCAGTGATCGATGTCATAGATCTGATAGTACAGATGATTCTGGCTACCCTCTGCCACATAGGGCTGGGTGAGAACACGATCGTACCATGTGCCGCTTGCCGTATCGGTGTATACTCTTGCCGGAAGTGTCACCCGTGTGATATAGCCGAAGTCGCTGCCCCTGCCGTACCATTTTTTCAGTGACTGTTTTACAGTGATCTTCACCACATACGGGGTGTATTCCTTTGCGGTATAGTATCCGTCTGCACCGTCTGTGATGCTTGTGTTCTGTGCCGCATCCCGCATTGCCTTTGGTGCAAGATACTGCGGATTTTTGTCTCCCGGTTTCTGAATGATCTCTGCGGTAACATATGTCCCGTCGATCTGGGAGAATGTATCTGCTTTCGAGTCGCCGGTGTTGGTATACGCCAGTATCTCAGATGTATCCAGCGTCCCGTCTGCATTCATCACCGGTTTCATGCCATAGGCATAGGTATACAGGAATGTCACGCCGTCCAGATCCCAGTCGCCGTAGTTGTACGCCTGGAGCTGTACCTTGACATCTTCATCATATTCCAGCGCAGCCGCACCAGACCGGTCTGTTACCTCATGTACACTATTATAATAGGAGTTTAATCCATTTCCGTTGGAGTATGTTCCGAAATACGGGGAATTCGGGTCGCAAAGCACATTGGTGTGGTCGCCGTTTGTCTTTTCGTACTGGATATTGCTTGTTACAAATTCCGAGCTGGTAGCAAGCCATGCCTTTTGCAGGTGCAGACGTGTCTCGCTCCATACAACAGGTGTATTCTTTGCGACCTCCAGATTTGCCCAGTCTGCATGATTCTTGTTCCGCTTGCCCATTGCCAGCTGGAACCAATCTCGGTTTGCACCGCCTGCCATGTACTTCACGGTCTGGGGCAGCTGCTGGAGCTGGTCAGCCGTTTCGATCATGGAATTGGCAGTATATTTCACCGTCTGCATATTCTTTGCAGTCTGTGAATCCTCGTCCAACAGCGTGTTGTTCTGTCCGCTGATGCTGCCGCTTGTGGTGGAAGAACCCGGAATGTGTGTAATGGTCTGATCCAGAAATTCCCACATATCCACCTGTGTATTCTTATCCGCACTGAAGCCAATATCGTGCATCAGATAGTCCATATCCATCTGGATACTGCTGTTCTGCACCTGCTTGAAATTACTCCAGACGTTTCCGGTATCAGAGAATCCGTCGGTCAGCATCGGATAAAGTTTGCCGTTCGTAGAGGAACTATAATAATTATGATAAATACTGTTCTGATAATACTCACCAATGCGGGGGAAATATGCCGGGTGCAGTCCGGTTCCGTCTACTGTGGATGCCGCAGCATCATTTGCATAGGTAGACGCGGTATACACCATAGGCAGGTTTTCTTCCCGAATGGTCGCTGAGTAGCAGAACTCGATCTGTTCTCCCGGCTGCAAAACGAAGTCCGCATCGGGAGCATCTTTGTAACGCAGGCGCAGTTCATACACGGTAAAGGAAATCTGATATGTGGATTTCTCGTCCGGTTTCAGATCGTTAAATGCCTTTTGTGTTGCATTGGTTGACTTGAACCCGTCAGTATAGGTCATCTTTCCGCCGCTGTCATAGCCGGATACTTCTGTGGTCTTATTTGCCAGATACAGCTCAATATTGCTCAGATCCTTCTCGTTGCCGTCAGCATCCAGCAAACGCAAATTGGGTATGCTGTCGCCGACCCCATACGAACCGTACAAAGTCTTGGCAAAATATTCCGGTACCTTATCATAGATCACCGGATTGATGAGCCTGCCCTCCTCACCTGCCTGTTTTCCGCTGCTCAGTGCGGCCAGGTTGTTTTTCAGTGTTACCTTCTGCCAAACAGTATCGCCCGGACGATAGCTTGTTTTCTGTGCTTTCTTTTCCTCATACGCTGCCGCAGCATCGCTCTCGGAAGAAAATGTCTGGGTGTGGAACGATGCAATGGGGTTTTCCCGATAAACCTTAGGATTCAGGACTTTGGTGTCTGTCAGGTATGCCGTGTGCTCTGTCGGTGTTTTGGCAGATGCCACACTGCTGCCACTTTCAGTCACCGTCACTGCATTTTCGTTTTCACTGTGAATGTGCTCATAGGTGTTGGTGGCTGTGAAATACTGGGTATAGGTATCTGCCTTCACGCCTGTGCCGTCTGTGACATCCTGGTATCTGCCGACACCGGTCAGCGTTACATTTTGGAGTGCCACCTTCGTTTTTGAGGTACTGCTGTATGCAGTCGTGGTGTCAAATCCCTTGAGATCATAATAAATCCAGCGAACACCCACTACATTCGGCAGATCTGCATTTGTCATTTTTTCTTCTGCCGCCTGATCTTCGGTACGGGATGGGTCATATGCATAGGATTTCCAGGTCACCTTTACGCCGTTTTCGTCCGTCTTGAATGCAATGTTTTCGTCTTCTGCAAACCGCGGATCTGTACTCGGCTCTGCAACGGCATAGAGCACTTCCACTCTGCCGAACTTGTCTGCTTCCTCCGGAACTGTGTAGGGCTCCGTCAGTTCAAAGCCGCGGTAGAACATATCGCCGCTGTCCTTGGAACGCTTTTCCAGGAAAGAAACGTCTACCGTGTAGGTATCGCAATGGTGACCGGTTTCATTGTACAGGTCGCTGACTGTCAGCACGGCACCCTTTCCGTCGTAATTCTGCCTGATGTCGTTTACCTGATAGGAAAGCGTTACCGGTGCAGCAGACTGATAGGTCAGTTCGTTCTGCACGTGTGCATAATACTGTGTCTGCTTGTCTGCATCTGCCTCGGTATACCGGTAGTAATAAGACACGCCTGCACGGTCGGTCGTTGTCTTGTTCCAGTAGTATCTTCTGTCTGCATTCGGCAGATGTGTTGAACTGGTGGTATCATAGATTGCATACTGCGGATAGCCGTGCTTGGGGGCAGCATGAATTTTGAGATCCGGTGTGCCCACAGTGACAGCATCATAGCTGCCGTCGTTTTCCGTCAGCTGTGTGGTCACACGCAGGTAAACCGTTTCACCCGGCTTGATCTGGTCATCGAATTTTGCACCCTTGCCCAGTTCTGCCACCAGCCGCCGGTATGCAGTTTCTGCCGGCTCTGCTTCTGCTGCTGCAAGCAGGGCATACTTGACACCCTGTGCCGCTTCGATCGTCGTGCCGCCGTCTGACAGAGCAGCGTGAATATCCGCAGCCGGAATATTCTCCGCGGCATTTCCCGTTGTCAGAACTTTTCCGTCTGCATCTACAACGTCCCAGCGAACGATTCGCTGTCCCTTTGGAACAGAGAAGTCCACTGTGGTATGTTCCAGCGGAATCAGTGCATCGTTCGGCGTGTTCACCCGAATGGTATACTCTACATAATCATACGGCATCAGGTGCAGATAGTCCACCTCATCGATGTTTCTGGTCTTGGAATCCTGATCGTACATCTTTGTGCGGGTGACTTCTGCGTTCAGCATACCCGTCAGATTCTTGACTGTATAGTCTGCCTCTTTCTTGCTGCCCTTTGCAGAACCGTCCGTATTCTTATAAATATAAGTATTGGCATTGGGGTCAATGGAGGTAAAGACTGCCGAAAGCTGGTTGGTGGTTATCTGCTCCGAATAGCTGTTGGGATCCTTTCCAAAGGTCGGCGTGGAATTGGCATTCCACTCGTCACCGATGAAATCGTCCGGTGTCCGGTCGACATAAACGCCGTCATACAGGAATGCACTGGTGTTCTTGGTATGATCCGCCGACAGGTATTCCCCGTCACACAGCACAGTTCTGCTGTCATTTCGGTCTGCCTTTTTCGCCTTGAAGTCCAGCTGGAAGCTGTTGACATATGCCTTGACATAGGTTTTCTGATTAGTCGTATTGGTATAGGTTCCGAGAACGCCGGGATCTGCCTGATACAGCTGCCGCAGAATCTGTTCCACATCAATGGTATAGACTTCCTCGCCCTGTACGGTTTCCGTTGTGCTGACATGCACCACATAGATGCCGTCTGCCATGCCGTCTACGCCGGAGCCTTTTACCACGTTCACCGGAACGTTCGTGCTGCCCACTTGGAGTGTCAGATTTGCCACGCCGAACCAGTTGTCGTCCAAAAGGAATTTCGGCAGGTAGATATGCTCCAGCCGGTATCGGCTGTCCATGGTGTTGGTGGTAGCCGCACTGTCAATACGTGCAGCCGCCTCCTGCCCAGTCGCATTCTGCTTGTCCTGATTGAACAGCTTCACGCGGAACAAGCCGCGGTTCGGTGTGTTGTTGTCGCTCTGGCTGTAATCATAGTACAGCTTTTCCGATACGCTGCCATTCTCCGTTTGCAGCTGATACCCTGCCCGAAAATCGATCAGGTAGCCCATGATTATCGCATTGTCCGACTGCTTGTAGATTTCCTTGTCCGGTTCATAATCTGTGGAAACACTGGTTTGAGCAGTGTTCTTTCCGTACATGTCATCGTCTGTCTTGTTGATCGCATACGGCTTGCCCTGCACCAGAATATCCCATGTATTGGTATTGTGATAATCTGCCTTTTCCTTGTTGGTCAGTTCCGCAGAATAATCCCCTGTACCCGGAATATCGTACATGGTCATGCTGTAGTCTGTCACAAAAGTATCTTCGCCCAGAACCACAACATATTTTCCGCCGTCCTGTTTTACGGTATAGGTCGGTTCGATCTGCGGCTGGTTTGCTCCGGTGTCCGCATCGTCTGCGTTTCCCTCGATGCTGCCGCCTGCATTGTCCCCGTTATCTGTGTTGTCCTGCTGTTTCGGTGTGTACTCGAAATAAATGTTCCAGTCATCGGTTTCGCCGTACATCTGTTTCAGTTCAGACACCGGAACAGAAATGGTCTGTGCCGTTCCGACAACGTCATTGTTCGTGTTCTTCGCATTTATGGTGAACACAATGTTGTCGTCATCTCGGAAATACTGATAGATCTCTTTCTTGATCTGAAGTCCGGTAGTCAGAAAGCCCTTGTATTCGTAGTCATCATCCGGCCGAATCTGCGGCAGGCTGTCGGACAGCACAACCTTGTCCGTGAAGGACAGCTTATTCACCCAGTCGTACTGGTCGGTACGGGAGTACGGGCTGTTCATTACCCAATGGTAAACATTGTTATTCGGTGCATCGTGACCCACACCGCCCCAAGTCGTGTTGACGTGAGATGTAGGAATGGTGCTTTCTTTGGTGTTGCCCTTCCGATAAAAACGGATCGCGAAACTGTTGTCCTTTCCGAATTCTGCATTGCGGTTTTCCGCTGTAGCGGGAGTTTCGCCGACACCCTTTTGCACATTGTCCTCATCGTTGACGATATGCACACGTGTGCTGGACTGCAAATGCTTTGCAGTATAGTCGAATATCTCATAGGTCCAATAGTGTCCACAACGATAATAATCATAGTGACTGGTCCAGGCATAATACTTGTCTGTGAAGGACCAATCCGACTTTTCCTTGTCCGCACCGGAGTCTGTCCGCACCTTACTTCTGCCATTGGTGGTTTTGCCCACAGTCACATCCGCATGTGCCGTGGCAACTGCCTCGTCCATGCGGTAGAAACGTCCGGTAACTTCAAACATTCCCTGTGTGGAAGAATCCGTCTGGTCATACCAGATGCCATAGTCCGGCGACTTTGCCGTTTTGCCGTCATTGTTGACAGTCTGATAGCGGTTGATGTCAATGGTCACAACGACCTGTGTCACCGGATTTTCCGGCTTCTTTCCGTTATAGCTCTCCGGCTTCTTATAATAGTTGGCATCGTCCGCGGAGAACATGTCCGCATCGCTGCCCAGCAGATTCAGCCGTGCAAAGCTTCCGTCTGCATTGCTCTCGTTGGCTTCATAGAGAATTTCCTGTCCGGAACGGGTACGCTTGGTACCGTCTGCATAGATTGCTGTAACCGACTGAACATAGTCTTTGGCACGGGGGTCAATTTTCAGATAGTACGCATCGAATGTGTTCGACGGCAGGTCTAATGTAATATTCACAGTTGCCGCCGTATTCAAAGATGCATTGCGCACATAGTCATACGACTGGTGTTCCTGTCCGGCAAGGGTCGGCTTTGCCTTGGGCAGATTGTTCCCTGTGTTCAGATACTGGCGGAAGTCCACAGCGAAAGAACCGATGGATTTATAGCCGATCTCCAACTCGGAGTTATCCGCACTATCTCCCCACTTCTCTTTTTCAGAGAACAGATAACCGTCTGCGCCGTGTATATGCTTATCGCTTCTCCAGGAGCAAGTCGTCATATTTTCTGTGGGCTGGGCATACTTCTTTCGCAAATGTTCCACGGCACTGGCTGCTGCGGTGTACTTCTTATCTCCGGCACTGGCATCTTTATAGAATGCCATAACAGTGGTGTCGAAATACATCTTGGAAACATAGATCGCCGTGGTGTCTTTCTTCGTTACAATATACTTGTCCTTATCGTATGCTTCTGTGATATAGCCCTTGGATTCCCGGAAGCCGTCCAGATAGTTATGTGTATCTACTTCCAGCGTATCGGTCTTTCCGAACAGCGAATCGTCATAGCCGTCAAATTCAATATACCGCTTTTCCGATGCGGATTTGTCCACCAGCTTTACCAGTCTGCCGTTCAGTTCCACCTGTGTCAGGTTCTCGATGCCGAACGCCGGGAACAGTCGCGTGTCTGTATCTCTGGTAAATGTCAGTGCACCGTCTGTATATGTATAAATGGTATCCGGTGCATCTTCCGTATAAAAACCGGTAACCTTTCCGGCTTCGTCTGTTTTCGGCAGCAGGGTTACGGTTTTCTCCTGATCGTCCGCATCTTTACCAGTCAAAATGATATTGTCAAATTTGCCGAACTGATCGATCAGATCCTGATAAATTCGCAGTTCTGTAGTATGGAAACCAGTTCGTGCTTCTCCCTGCTTTTCATAGGGAACCTTGGCAATGATCTGGGTATCGTCCAGTACCGAGATGGTTTCATTGGCAAATTCCGCACGCAGCAGAAAGTCACGGTCATACGGCACGCCGAAAATGGTTTCATTTCCGTCCGTGTTGCCCGATGCCGCACGTGTAGATTCTTTCTGATCGTTATAGTAAATATGGGTGTTGACGCTGAGCCCCGGGCGGTCTACATGGAATGCCACAGATGCGGATTTTGCCTGATTTTGCATCAGTTCATGCTGCGGTGTCACCGTCATTTTCGCAGTCAGGTCATCAAACCAGTCACTTGTGCCGTAAATACGCAGTTCCGGTGCATTGCCCTGCTCCGCAGAAAGGTCGCGTTCCAGATCGGCATAGGCGATTTCGATATTCGCAAGGTATACGCCCTGTGCTTTCCAATCGGACAGGTCTACTTCCAGTTCCCCTGCCGCATTCTTATGCTTTTCCAGTTCTTCCAGAGAAATGGTCTTTACCTGTGCAGGACCGGAAACACCCTCCGGCAGGAATGCTGTCAGCTTAATGCTTTCGATTTTGCCGCTCTTGGCATAGTTGGAGGAAATCGTCACCTTGTCCGACAGATAACCCTTTACGATTTTCGCATTGTCCTTTTCCGTTTTCACGCCTACGCTCTGGAGATCAACAGAAATCAGCGACTTCCCCGCCTTGGAATAGCAGTCAGAAGCTACCCCATTTTCCAGCAGGAAGCCATAGTACAAGTTGTCCGCCTTATTCGGCACAGTCAGACTCTTATTGCTGGTTTCCTTGGTCTCCGGACGATTGGCGGAGGGGGTGATAATGAGATTGGTCTTGGCTACCTGCATGGTTGCTTCGGAAGAAGTTCTGGACGCTTCGTTGATGCTGCCAATTACCTCGAATCTCGCCGATGCTTTCAGATCACCGACCCAATCTGTCGAGCCGTACAGCTTCAGATTCATCTCCTTGAGATTGTCCAGATCTGTATTTCCGTAGATGCGTGAGAAAATGATCCGCACGCTCCGCAGACGCTGAATGGTATCCGGAACGGTATACGTAACATTGCCGTCTGCATCTGCGGTCAGGGCATCAGAACCGACCGTCAGACTGGGCACAATATTTGCCTCGGTGTCTGCGGTATAAGTTGTATTATCCCAGTCGAAAAGTTCAATTTTTTCGATGGCAGCCGCCCGTCCATCGCCGATGCCGTTCAGGACGATTTTTCGGGTGTCAAAGCCCTCTATGTCTTTCAGACAGTCTGTCGGTTCATTGCCGACACTGTCCATATTAACTTGCAGCAGTGCATGAGAACTGGTAGAACGGGAATTGTTGGTCAGCAGGAACTGATACCACGTCTGTTCCGTTTTGCTGCGGTTCGGCACAGCCAGTGTCGGATAAACGGGATACGCTATTCCGTTTTTATCATACTGGACAGACTGCACCGCAGAGGCTTCTGTGCCGTCCTTGCGAATCGCATGTACGCTCGCTTTCAGCTCCGGCAGCACCTTGGACACGTTCAGTGTGACGGTATCCTCCTCCGTCTGATCCAACGCGGTCTGGTCATGTTCGCCGAAGCTGTATGCCGTTTTCAGCACGCCATGCGGAGTGATGTCCCTTTCTGTGGTAGGCGTTCCGTGAATCTGCACATAGCAGTTCCCGTCATCTGCTGCATCAGCAAGCGGAATGCTGTCGCTGATACGCTGAAAATACACGGTCATGCCAGTGAGATAGGTCAGTGTGTTCCACGCAGACTTTGCAATTACCACATTGCCGTTTGCATCAGTACCGTAATTCTCCAGATCGTCCAGCGTAATATCCGAATCGACCAGTGTTTCTCTGTTTACCACCTTGCCGTGCAGTACGATCTTCTCGATCTTTGCCTTCTTCAGCAGGTTCTCACTGAGCAGGATTTTCGAGGCGACCAGTCCGCCGGCAGTGTAATCCTCATCGGGATACAGACCGGTGATGTCCAGTGTTGCCGGACTGATCTCGGAAATGCTGTCGTTGGAAATCACAAAGCGAGCCGCCGCGGTATCGTCATTCAGGGAAACCGTCTGCGGATTGCCTTTCTGCACCAGATCACCGATCACATCTTCATAAACGCCTACGCCGGTCAGTGCCGGTTTCGCCTGTTCTGTGCGGATAACAGCATTTGCCTGTGTGACTTCTTTCGGCTCCGAAACCCACTTGCCCTCGCCGTCCTCCGATGCCGTCGGCGGCTGGTAATAGTGCACTTCGTAAGAGGTGTCGATCTTGTTGTCATATGTCCACAGGTGCGGAAATGCACCACGCATGGTAATCAAACCGTTGAACTCGGTATGGCGTGGGATCTCCTCCCGAAATACAAATTCTACCTCGTTGCAGAATGTCAGACCAGTCTGGTTGGTCAGCACGTCGCCGATTTCCAGTGTCCAGTTCTTTTCTTCTGTCACGTCGGCATCGGTATCCTGTTCCAGATGCAGCCCCAGTTCGCCGGCAGTCTTATAGACCACATCACCGTTTGCATCGGTAAAGCCAAACCGGATAAACTGGTTGATGTCTGTTCCGTCTACCTTGAACCAGTCTTTCAGCTGAATATCCGGATAATGCACCGTGTCATTTTTCAGGCAGATCTGGATTTCCTGAAGACCAAAATCTTCCGGCACATGGTCTGTAGAAACTGCGTTAAATACCGGGATATTACCGATACTGTTAAACCCGTCCAGATAGTATTCATCTACTGCACCGATACCCACTGTCTTGTCTGTCACTTCGTTGCCGTCTGCGTCCTTGACATACTTGTGGTGAGTAAAATTCTCCCATGTGTGCGGAGTGAAGTTAGTAGAATCTGAATACTGTTTCGACCAGTGAATGTTGCTGCCGCCGCCGAATGAAATTGTTGTGGTCAGTCCGGAAGTGTTTTCAAATCCGGTGCTGCTGTTAAAGTTATTCGGATATGGGATCGCAACCATGTATTTTCTGGCAAAATAATGCTTTTCATTAGGATCACTCTGGTTCAGTTCTTCTGCTTTCTCCGCAGAATACAGGGTATGGGACTTGTCCGATACTTCCTTTTGCAGAATAATCGTACCTGTACCGGAATAGCCATATGGGATAGTTTCCGCAGGGATATTCGAAAAATGTTCCAGATCCCACTGGGTTTTCCAGTCCGGTGTATCGGTGACATCATAGACCAGAATGCCGCCCGCATTGGGCTTTCCGATAAACTCATGATGCTGGTAAAAATCAGCCGAAAAATCTTTGTTCTGCGTGTCCGGATTTTCTTTTTCCCAGCAGAGAAGATCTTCGTCCAGAACGCTCCGCATCTTGTCCGCATTGTACTGTGCCTGCAATGTGATCAGATAGTTATCGATTGTACTGTCCAGTTCTTCTGAATCATTCTGCACTGTGACCTCATACACCATGTAGTTATACTTTTGCCACATGACAGCATTGTCTTTGTTTGTACTCGCTTCGTTCAGCTGCACAGTAGGAACGCTTTCAATGGTTGTGCTCCACTCCAAGTTGGAGTTGACAAATGTAACCGTACGCTGGATTTTGGTGCTGGTGTCCAGTTCATCGGTTGACCACCCGTTGCCGATCTGCGTATTGCCGGAATCATACAGCCCGTCATAGGAAAATTTCATTTCCAGTGTTGCCGCAGCATTTTCCGGAATGCTTACCGCATTGCTCGCCGTGTAAAACTGCATGTCAAACTTCGGCGTACAGTTTCCGCTAAGGGGATCATAGGCATTTTTCAGAGTGATTTTTCCGCGGACATAACTGTTGTTTTTCACTTCCGCTCCGCTTGCATCATAGACTGTTGTCGCATTGCCGAAAGTGCTCTTGTCGTTCAGCTTTGCTTCCATGCCGATATACTCCCCTGCCTGCTGTTTGGCAAAAGGAATTTCCTCCAAGCTGTTCACCTGTACCAAAACGCCGCTGTCGTCCCAATACAAATACGGCAGCGTCAGTTCCAGATTCTGCCCGCGAACATAGCCTGTGGAAAAATTCGGGACAATATTCACAGTCAGCAGTGTTTGTTGCTGCTTCTGGATCATGTAGAAGCTGCCGACACCGTCATTGGTTTCCGGCGTCAGCGTTGCACCGTTTGAGGTAACGGCTCCGAAACCAACCTGAAATGTGCTGGAATTTCCCAACGCTGCTGCCGCCGCAAAAATCGTTCCCCAATTGCACGAAGTCAGCACCATTACGGCTGCCAGCATGCCATAAATGACACGCTTCCATATACTGATTTGTCGATACATTGCAATTCCTCCTGTCACGTGACACCATTATTTTTGTGTCAGTCATATTCATAAGCCATATTCCTTAGATTTCAGCAATTTAGTTGAATAAAATGGCTAATTTTCTGCTTTGATTTTTATTTTGAATTGTGCTTTTTGCACATTTTTCTGTGGTTTTACGTTTACTTTAAGTATAACACTTTTATGTGAAATTGTCAATGTCTATTGAAGAAAACCGCATTATACCAAACCGGCAGCTGTGCTTTGTGCAACATTCCCTTAAATCTCCTGTGGTAGTTGTTTCAATTTGTTTTTTCTCCCTTTGGATGCTGTTTTGAGAAGCCGCTTTTTTTCCTTCCTGATATTACTAAGACAATGGAGCATGGCAAAATGGGAAGGTTGCATATGTAAACTTTATATGAATTTTAAAAAACAGAAAAGGCAGCATACAAAACCGGTTATTTCACCGGATTGTATGCTGCTTAGGGAAAATGATTTTAAGGCAATACCGCACAAAGATTGTGCGACAGATGCGTCGTCAAATTTTTC
>ERZ772872.377-NODE-377-length-46105-cov-22.480000_pt1 | contig 46105 bp, 38 predicted proteins | sample MGYA00512132_ERZ772872 | MGnify/ENA primary metagenome ERZ772872 (study PRJEB29015, sample SAMEA2737724) | human gut metagenome | biome: human gut; feature: human-associated habitat; material: faeces | place: China | collected 2012 ...
TTCTTGCGCACCTCGGTCAGGCGCTTGGCCAGCTTGTGGGCCAGGCTGATGGGCAGCGGCATCAGCTCGGGCGTCTCGTTGCAGGCGTAGCCGAACATCATGCCCTGGTCGCCCGCACCGGCCACGTCGTCGTTGGTGCCCAGCGCAATGTCGGGGCTCTGGCCGTCGATGTTGGTGATGACGCCGCAGGTGTCGCAGTCAAAGCCGTACTTGGCGCGGTCATAGCCGATGGAGCGGATGACCTCGCGCGCCGTGCCGGGGATGTCCACGTAGCAGCTGGTCGTGATCTCGCCCATGATGTGGACGAGGCCGGTGGAGCAGGTCGTCTCGCAGGCAACGCGGGCACCGGGGTCCTGCGCCAAGATGGCGTCAAGGATGGCGTCGGAGATCTGGTCGCAGATTTTGTCGGGATGCCCCTCGGTGACGGATTCGGACGTGAAAAGAACTTTGGACATTGGGGAAAGCCTCCTATAAAATATTCGGCAGAAACGCAACCGTGGAAACAAAAAGCGCGCAGCCGGAAAGACTGCGCGCGGTAACGCTTATCTTTCGGTTTCCCGCAGGACTTGGCACCTTGCGCATACACGCAGGTTGTCGGGCTTCATCGGGCCTGTTCCCTCAGCCGCTCTTGATAAGTTGCTATTCTGTTGTTGTGAAGTTAGTGTACCACAGGTTTTTGGCAAAGTCAACGATATTTCGTTGTGCAGTTCAGACGGTTTGCACAAAAGTGGGGCAGATGCGGCAGCGTGTGTGGTTTTGGAGGAGAGCCTTCCCCATCGGGGGAAGATGGCCAAGGCCCCGCCTGAGGCCGGATGAGGGCAAAGCTCTCCTTGCCGCCCATAGACGAGTGGTTGCGTCAACCCGGCCCTCATCAGTCACCTTCGGTGACAGCTTTCCCCTGCGCGGGGGAAGCCTTTCTCACTTTCTCCCGTGCAGCACGCCGGACAGCGGCTTGTAAATCAGGAAGCAGAGCGCCGCGTCCAGCAGACCTTTAAACAAGGTAAACGGGAAGTTGAAGGTAATCAGGCAGGTCAGCAGGCCGTCCACGCTGGGGTTGATGGCCTGGTACATACCGATGATGGCCTCGAGCGGCAGATGATACAAAACCACATAGGCCGGGTAGACGATGAAGTAGTTGTACGGCACGGACACAACGGCCATGGCCAGTGCGCCCAGCCCTGCGCCGATGAGTGCGCTGCGGCGGGTCTTGCTGCGCTTGTACACAAAGCCGGCGACGCCCACAAACAACGCACCCATGACGAAATTGAACAGTTCACCCACCGCAGCAGTGCTGGTGCTGGGCAGCTTGATAAGGTTTTTGATCAGGCACACGGCGATGCCGGACACCGGCCCGTAGGCGTAGGCGGCCAGCAGCGCGGGCAGCTCGGACACGTCCAGCTTGACGAAGGACGGCATGATGGGGATCGGAAACTCCATGTACATAAGTACGGCGGCGACAGCGCCGAGCATGGCGGTGCCGGTGAGCTTGCGGATGTTGGTAGTCTTGTTTTGCATGAGAAGATGCCTCCCGTAAAAATTTGTGAAAGTCAGCTCACGAACCCGGGAGGCTCTGCCCTGCCCTTGCGAAAGCAAAACGCCCTGCCGCAAAATATACGACAGGGCGCAAAAAAAGCAAAGCAAACAGCTTTCCGTTTCTTTCATCCGGACTTTAACCGTCGGCCCCGGAATTACACCGGGTCAGCAGCCGCATTTGCAGCTGGTCGCGGGCTTGCGGGCCATGCCGCTCACCGCCGGTGGGGAATCACACCCCGCCCTGAAACAGACTTTCTGGAAAGTATTATAGCATAGATTTTACAAAATGCAAGGGGGTGTGGTATAATTAAGGAAATTCTTGCCCACCACCTTCTTGCCTCCCTCTGCGAGGGAGGTGGCCCCGCAGGGCCGGAGGGAGAGAACCTTGCGGCTATCCGAAATATTTCGGGCCGCGTCAGGTTCTCTCCCCCACCGCCTGCGGGCGGAGCCCCCTCCCAGAGGGGGCCAAGGAATTACCACAACCATAAACTGAGGTACCCACCATGGAAGAATTCACCCACGATTTTCTCTCGTTTCTGCCCGCGGCGCTGCTGGCGCTGGCGGCTGCCGGTGCACCCGAGGTGTACAAGCTCGCCGCCCGGCGTTTTCTGGACCGCGCAAAAAGTCACATGGCATCGTGGCTTTACATCCTGCTGTACAGCTTTCTTACGCCGGTGGCGGGCCTTTTTCGGGTACTGCTGGGCGCAGCTGCCGTCAAGTCGCTGCCGTTTGAGCTGGTGCGCGACGCCGTTTTTTTGCAATACCTGAATCTGGCTGCCGACCTGCTGGTCATCTTCTATATCTCGCTCGGCTGCTGGCGTGCGGCCCCGGTCACCCGGCTTTTGCTGCGCAGCGCCCAGAACCATCTGGATTTAGAAACAAATCAGACGATGGGACACTTTTTTGAGAACATCTTTCATGCACTGGTCGGCCTGTTTGCGGGTATCGCCATGCTGGACCGCCTCGGCGTGCCGGTCTCCGGCCTGCTGACCGGCGCGGGTGTCGCCGGACTGGCGGTCTCGCTGGCCGCGCAGTCCACACTGAACAGCCTGATTGCGGGCATCACGCTGGTGTTGGAGCGGCCCTTCGGCATCGGGGATTACATCGTGCTAGGCGACTGCGAGGGCACCGTTGAGGACATTTCCTTCCGCTCCACCCGCATCCGCAGCCCGGATAATGTCGCTATCACGATAGAAAATTCCAAAATCACGGCGGAGTACATCCAAAACTATGACCGCCGCCAGAGCCGCCTGTGGAAGTTTACGATTGGTCTGACCTACGACACCCCGCGCGAAAAAATCGAACAGCTGACTGCCGATCTGACCGCCATGCTGCAAGCCCAGCCCGACGTGCAGCCCGACGGCGTGACGATTGCGCTGGACAAATTCAACGATTACAGCATTGATCTGGCGTGCCGGGTGTACATCACCAAAGTCAATCTGCGGGATTTCATGCAGGTAAAAAACACGCTGAATCTGCAAATTTTGGATTTGATGAAGGAGGAAGGCTGTGAGTTTGCCTTCCCGACGACGACGGTGGATTTGCCGGAGAGGAAGTGAGGCTGTGGGCGGCAACGACCGCAAAGGCTTCCCCCATCGGGGGGGGGAACTGTCGCCGCAGGCGACTGATGAGGGCTGAGTTCCCGTGACTGCCCGTATGTGGGAAATCGCGCGGACTTTCCCCTCATCCGACCCCGGGCGGAGCCTCGGCCACCTTCCCCCAAAGGGGAAGGCATCTAACGCACAAAAAATCCCCGCTCGGCCAACCCGGGCGGGGCATTTTCATTTCACGTTGCTTCTCTCGCTGACGACCAGAATCTTATCCTCGCCGGTCTGCGTCGTCACCGTGAACTCAAAATTGTACGCGGTGTCCAACTCGTAGGAGACGTACCCGTCCCCTTCTGTCAGGATGTAATCCAGCTTGATCTGCGGCTTGACGCGGTCATAATCGACGTACACGTCGCCGATGTCCTCCAGATACACAAGGTCAATATCCTGCGCTGCAGCGCCGTAAAACGTTACAACGGGCTGACCGTCGGCCTTGACGGCGGGCAAAACCGACACATTGTGCACGTACAGTTCCTCCCGCGTTGCGGCGTAGTAGACGTCCGCGTCGGAGAGCAACGCCGCGTTGGAAAGCTCTATATGTACGCCGCTGGCGGGCAGGTCGCGCTGCCAGACCGGCGTCAGGTCGGGCGCGGCGGCGCAGCCAGGCAGCAACATTGCCAGCGCAAGCGCCGCAAAACAGCGATACTTCATTGAAAAAATCCTCTCATTGATAAGGGTCGTAGGGCGCGGCGGGCGGGTCCTCCCCCACCTCCAGCGTGCGCGGGCAGAGGCCGGTCTCGGCCTCAATAAAACCCATCACCATGCCCATGTGGCGGTATAAATGCCGATACTGCGACAAAATCAGCGTAAACCGCGTCCACTCGCAGTTGTCGGGCCGCTGCAGCAGATCCTCGTCGTGGAGCGAGGTCAGATAGATGGACAGCTTGGCCTTGATTGTATAAAAATAGTCATCTATCGCCGGTCTGTCAAGACGCATTGCCGGGTAAATGTGCAGTTCCTGCAAGTGCGGCGTGTGGATGGGCGGCTCGACAAAGTCGGTGTCCCGCGGGTTGATGAACCACTGGTCCAGCTCGTGCAGGGTGTGGTAGACGTGCTGCCACAGCGGTGCTCCGCCGTAGCAGCGGTCCCACAGCGCGTCGGGGATGCAGTCCAGCAGGTTTTGCAGCTCCCACAGTGCGCGGACGGTCATCTCGGCAATGACCGCGTGGTAGGATGTTTCCCGCATGGCACATGCCCCCTTTCAGGGTCAGTATGCCCGCAGAAAGCACGTTTATTCGTTGTAATTTTCCGTCTCGCGGATGGTTTTGCGGGTCGTCAGCAGCTGCATGAACGGGTCGAGCAGTGCGCGTTCCTCCTGCGAGGGCGTGCGGCTGCGGGCCTGCATCAGCAGCCAGGCCAGCTCGCCGCTGACGGGGCGGCCATAGACCAGCGCGTTGTAGCCGTCCTTGCAGACGGCCAGCTTAGCCGACGTGACGTCCAGCGTTGTCGCGCCCGCGTAGTGGCGCAGCACATTTTGCAGCGCTGCCGGGCTGCCGAACACCGACTTGACCAGCTGCACATACGCGGCGATGTACCGCGGCGGCATGCTGTCCGCGGCGCGCAGCTCAATGCGGGATTTGAGACGTACATCGTAAAAGAAATTGGACAAAATCTGCGCGGTTTCCTGACGACTGACGTGCCCGGCGTAAAGCTCCGGCGCAATCTTTCCGCCCGCAGCCCTGACGCGGCCCAGCCGCAGCGCAGTGATTTGGGGCTTGGTCAGCACGTTCTCCGCGTAGCGGGCGTAGCCGAAATCCGCGTCCATCAGATGCGGCGTAACGCCGCAGCGGTCACGGTCCACATCCTGCCAGAGCCGCGTGCGGATGCAATAGCTGCTGTTGCGGCTGGCCTGATAGACCGGAGCGTTGTCGCTGAGCAGTGCAAAGAACGGCGTCAGCAGGCTGGCCGCGCGCATTTTGCGGACAAAATCGGTCTCATCCTGATAGTCAATGGACACCTGCGTCGCCGCTGTGGCGCGCATCATCTGCACGCTGCAGGCCCCCTTTTCCCGCAGGTAGGCGTCCATGGCCTCGTCCCGGGTGCGGGGCACCAGGGGCAGGTCCTCGGCATGGCAGGTCGGGTGGCAGCCCGCCGTCCAGGCGCGCAGCCCGTGGGCAGCCAGCGCCAGCCCCAGCTGCAAATAGAAGCGGTTGTACAGATCCATAATGTCCTGCACGTCGCGCAGCGGGGCCAGGCTGATGCGCAGCTGGCACGCGGGCCCCAGCGTAGCCGTCAGCGCCGGGCCGCTGTAGCCGAAATATTCGCCATCGGTAATGATCGGCGCGTCTGTCTGCTGCTGCAAATCGCGCAGCGCAGCCTGCACATCGGCAAAGGCCGGGGGCTGGCCGTCGGACCGGGTGAGGAAGTGCTCGACCTCCAATTGCAGCGTCAGCTTGCCGTCCGGCTCACAGTCCGCCGCAAAGTAGCCCGCCAGCGTTTTGATTTGTTCGTCCAATTTTGGCATAGCGTGTGGTGGTTCTCCCCTGTTGTGATTCTGGCACTATTATACCGCGATTTTGGGGCGGGCGCAATGCTGTTTTGACGCCGACCCGCGGCAACGGCACGGTGCCCGGGCGGATATGAAATCCATCCCTACGGTGTCGGGGGAGGGCGGTCTTTACAGGTCACGCGCCGCCGGGAAGCCGTACGCGCTGTCCGCGGCCTCCACGGCCCGTACGATAGCCTTAGCCATGACCCGCGCGCCGATCACGCCGACGGCGTCGAGATCAGCGGGCACGTCGCCCAGCGAGACCGCGTAGATGCTGTCGCCGTCCATCGAGGTGTGCACCGGGCGGATGGCGCGGGCGTAACCGTCGTGCGCCATGCCCGCAGCCTTGCACAGCCGCGCCTTGTCGAGCTTTGCATTGGTGAAAAGGATGCCAAGTGTCGTGTTGCCGACAAATTTTTCCTGCGGCGCGTCGAGCTGCTGCATCAGCACCCGCTCGGAATCCAAAAACGTTTTGCCGTCGTCAGCCCGCAGCCCGGCGACCTTGCGGCCCGTCTCAAAATCGTAGACGTCGCCCACCGCGTTGACCGCGACGAGTGCGCCGACCTTCAAATCGCCCACCTGCACAGCGTAGCTGCCGATGCCGGATTTCATGCAGTGCTCCATGCCCAGCAGCTTGCCGACAGTCGCACCGGTGCCCGCGCCGTGGTTGCCATCGCGGTAGTTGCCGGTCTCGGCGTTGACGCAGGCCGCGTAGGCCATGGCTGCATCGGGCCGGGTGCGGGCGTCGGCCACGGTCAAATCGAACAGGTCGGACTGGCAGACGAGGGGCACTTTCGTCACACCTACGTCAAAACCAATGCCGTGTTCCTCGAGATACCGCATGACGCCGCCTGCGGCATCCAGTCCGAAGGCGCTGCCGCCCGCCAGCACAATGGCGTGGATGACCTGCGCCGCCGCCAGCGGCTTGAGCAGCTCACTCTCCCGCGAGGCCGGCCCGCCGCCGCGCACATCCAGCCCCGCCGGGGCACCGTCCTTGCCCAGCAGCACCACCGTGCAGCCCGTGCCTGCCGCCGCATTTTCCGCCTGACCGATTTGGAGGTTGTCAAAGGATGTAATGGGGATTTCTTTCATGGGAGTGTCCTTTCCGCGAATGCCGCTTCACCGTATTATAGACCATTGTACACCACCCGCGCCCCCCGCGCAACAAAAAATCCCGCCAGGCGTCAGGCCAAGGCGGGATGGCAGGGTTAGGGGTTACTCAAACTCAATCGTTGCCGGCGGTTTTGTGGTGTAGTCGAACATGACGCGGTTGATGTTCTTGACCTCGTTCACGATGCGGTTGGCGGCGGTGGTGATGGTCTCCGTCGGCAGGATCGTGACCTCGGCGGTCATGAAATCCGTCGTGGTGACGGCGCGCAGAGCGATGGCGTAGTCGTAGGTGCGCTCGTCGCCCATGACGCCGACACTGCGCATGTTGGTCAGCGCGGCAAAGTACTGGCTCGGGCGCTGGGCCATGGGCAGCTTGTCGATCTCCTCACGCCAGATGGCGTCGGCATCCTGCACGATGGCGACCTTCTCGGGGGTCACATCGCCGATGATGCGGATGGCCAGGCCCGGGCCGGGGAACGGCTGGCGGGCGACAAGGTACTCCGGCAGGCCCAACTCACGGCCAGCCTGACGGACCTCGTCCTTGAACAGGTCACGCAGCGGCTCGACGATTTCCTTAAAGTCAACATAGTCGGGCAGACCGCCGACGTTGTGGTGGCTCTTGATCGTGGCAGATTCGCCGCCGAGGCCGGACTCGACCACGTCGGGGTAAATCGTGCCCTGCGCCAAAAAGTCCACAGCCCCGATCTTTTTTGCCTCATCCTCAAAGACGCGGATGAACTCCTCGCCGATGATCTTGCGCTTGCGCTCGGGGGCGTCCTGACCGGCCAGCTTCTTGTAGAAGCGGTCACGAGCATCGACGCAGACAAAGTTGATGTCGAACTGGCCGCCCTCGCCAAAGACCTCGCAGACCTGCTCGCGCTCATTCTTGCGCAGCAGACCGTGGTCCACGAACACGCAGGTCAGCTGCTTGCCGATGGCCTTGGCCAGCATGGCCGCGCAGACGCTGGAATCCACGCCGCCGGACAGGGCGCAGAGTACCTTGCCGTCGCCGATCTTTTCGCGCAGGGCCTTGACGGAGTTTTCCACAAAGGAATCCATCTTCCAGTCACCGGAGCAGCGGCAGACATTATAGACGAAGTTATGCAGAATTTTCGTGCCGTTCTCGGTGTGCAGGACCTCGGGGTGGAACTGCACGGCGTAGAGGCCGCGTGCCTTATCCTGCGCGGCAGCCACCGGACAGTTGGGCGTATGGGCCACGATCTCAAAGCCGGGGGCGGCCTGCTCGATGTAGTCGTTATGGCTCATCCAGCAGACATTCTGCGCGGGCAGCGTGTCAAACAGCGGGCTGGCGGTGTTCAAGTCGACCAGCGTCTTGCCGTACTCGCGCTCGGGTGCCTTGCAGACCTTGCCGCCCAGCATGTGCATCATCAGCTGGCTGCCGTAGCAGATGCCGAGGATGGGCACGCCCCAGTTATAAATTTCGGGGTCAATCGTGGGCGAATCCGGCAGGTAGGCGCTGTTGGGGCCGCCGGTGAAGATGATGCCCTTGGGGTTTTTGGCCTTGATTTTGGCAAGGTCGGTGCGGTACGAATAAATCTCGCAATATACGTTGCATTCGCGGACGCGGCGGGCGATCAGCTGATTATACTGGCCGCCGAAATCCAGAACGATGACAGTTTCCTGCTGCATGAGGAGACTCCCTTCTCTATTTATAGTCCTATTGGGTTATTATAGCACGTTTTGGCGGGTTTGAACAGATGGGGAGGGAAAATAAATTATTTTTGCGTTTGTTTGGCGTACAGCGTGACGCAGGGGTGCCTTATATATGTGCCCGGGCCGTGTGCGGCTGCGTTAGGTTTGCGGGCGGATTGGGAATCCGCCCCTACGGTGGTGGCGGGAGGCTTGCGGCGGCGGGAACGGACACGGCGGCATGAGGGCATGCTGCCCTACGTCCCCGCATAAATGATACACGTAGGGCGGGGTGCCCCCACCCCGCCGCAAGTTCACACCAGCTCCACCTTATACTTTGCCAGCCAATGGTTCAGCTGCAAAAACCACGCGATAGTCTGGGGCGTGGTCATCAGCTGACCGTACCACGGGATGGGGTTATCCGTGCCGGAGGCCAGCAGCGTTTCCAGTGCGTCCGCCCGAATGATGCGCAGAAGCGGCGCGGCGGGGTCGTTCAGGACGGTGCGCAGCTCCGCCGAGACGGCAGCCAGGTAGCTGGGGTTCCACGTTTTGGGGTACGGGCTTTTGCGCCGCCACAGAACCTCGTCGGGCAGCACACCGCGCATGGCCTCGCGCAGGAGGCCCTTTTCCTGCCCGTGATAGTCCTTGAACTCCCATGGGACCGAGTAGAGATACTCCGCAATGCGGTAATCGCAGAACGGCACGCGGACCTCGAGGCCGCTGTACATGCTCATGCGGTCCTTGCGGTCCAGCAGCGTCTGCATGAACCATTTGAAATTCAGGTTCATCATCTGGCGCATCCGCTGTTCTGCGGCGGGCAGGCCGGGGCGGACGGAGGTCTGTGCCAGCGTGGCGCGATAGCGTTCATCCACGAACGCTGCCGGGTCGATGCCGCCCAGCACGCCGGGCTTGATGAACGACGCGCGGTAGGCCGTGGACTGCGCCCATGGGAAGCCGTACCGCTCGCGCACCGTGGGGTCGCGGTACCACGGGTAGCCGCCGAAAATTTCGTCCGCGCACTCCCCCGACAGCGCCACCGTGGCGTGGGGCTTGATATGCCGACAGAACACGAGCAGCGACGCATCCACGTCCGCCATGCCGGGCAGGTCGCGGGCGTCCACTGCGGCGTACAGCGCGGGCACAAGCTCCGGCGTGTCCAGCGTGACCCAGTGGTGCCTGGCATGGAGGAAGTCGTTCATTTTGCGGATGTAGGGTGCATCCGCGCCAGGCTGAAATTTTGTCGCGTGGAAGTACTTTTTGTTGTCCCGGTAGCCCACCGAGAACGTTTGCAGCTGGTTGCCCTGCGCCGTAAAATGCGCATCGGCGATGGCCGAGATCAGGCTGGAATCCAGCCCGCCGGACAAAAACGTTGCCACGGGCACGTCGGACACGAGCTGCCGCTCGATAGCATCGGTGACGAGATCGCGTACCCTGCGGGCCGTGGCGGCGAAGTCGTCGGGGTGGTCGTGGTCCTCGAGACGCCAGTAGGTGTGCAGGGTCAGGCGGGTGGTTTGGGTCTCATAGACAGCGTACTGGCCGGGCAGCAGCTCCCGCACATTTTGAAATACGCCGCAGCCCGGCGTGCGCCCGGGGCCAAGCAGCAGCACCTCGGCCAGGCCGTTGGCATCGACGCGGGGCGGCACAGCCGGGTGCGCCAGCAGGGTCTTCAGCTCACTGCCAAATATCAGCGAGTCCTCCGCCTGCGTGTAGAACAGCGGCTTGACACCGCAGCGGTCCCGCGCCAAAAACAGCGTACCTGCGTTCTGCTGCCAGACCGCAAACGCAAAAATACCGTTGCACTTGGGCACGCAGTTTGCGCCCCACTCGGCAAAAGCGTGGAGCAGTACCTCGGTGTCGGAGTGCCCGTTGAAGCTGTGCCCGCGGGCGGCCAGTGCGGCGCGCAGTTCGGGCGTGTTGTAGAGCTCGCCGTTATAAACCAGCACGTAGGTTTCACCCTGCCAGTCCAGCTGCATGGGCTGCAGGCCGTTTTCGAGATCCACAACCGCCAGCCGCGCGTGGATGAGCGCCGCCGCGCCGCAGATATACATACCGCGCTGGTCCGGCCCGCGCCGCGCCAGCGTTTGCTGCATGGCGCAGTAGGCCGCGTACCGCCGCTGGATGGTCCGGGGGTCGCGCCCGACCTGCCCCGCAATTCCGCACATAAAAACGCCCCCTTTGCATGATTCACAAATGAATATGCAGGTGGGGGCGGGGGTATGATTTTTTTGTTTTCGGGAAAGGGCTTTGGCCGTTTGCGGTCTGTTTCTTACTTTCCCGCAATCGCGTCTGCAATGTGACCGGCGACGGCATCCTTGCTCTGGAGGGGCAGCTCGGTGGTGCCTTGGGCGGTGATGATGGTCACAACATTCGTGTCCACGCCGAAGCCTGCGCCGGGCACCTTCAGGTTGTTGGCCACGATCATGTCCATGTTCTTCTTGTGCAGCTTGGCCGTGCTGTTTTCAATCAAGTCGCGTGTCTCCATCGAGAAGCCGCAGACAAACAGCTTTTCCGGCTTATGCGCACCGACCCAGGCTAAAATATCGTCGGTGCGTTTCAGGGCAATATTCATCTCGCCGTCGTGCTTTTTGACCTTGTCCGTGGCGACAGTGGCCGGGCGGTAGTCGGCCACGGCGGCGGCCATGACGAGGGCGTCAGCGTCCATGGCGTTTGCCTTGACGGCCTCAAACAGGTCGGCGGCAGTGGTGAACGGAACGGTCTTTACAAACGGCACGGGCGGCAGCGTGCAGCCGGTGGACGCCAGCAGCGTGACGTCTGCGCCGCGCAACATACAGGCGCGGGCCACGGCGTAGCCCATCTTGCCGGTGGAGTGGTTCGTCAGGTAGCGCACGGGGTCCATCGGCTCCTGCGTGGCACCGGCAGAGACGACGACCTTTTTGCCTTTAAGGTCTTTCGCGCAGGCCAGCTCCCGCAGGACGTAGTCGACCAGCACACCCTCATCGGGCAGGCGGCCCGAGCCGACGTCGCCGCAGGCCAGCATACCGGAGCCGGACGGGATGACCGTGAAGCCGTAGTGCTCCAGCGTTTTGAGGTTATCCTGGGTGATGGGGTTTTCGAGCATGTGGGTGTTCATGGCGGGCGCGACGAACTTGGGGCAGGTCGCGGCCAGCGTGACGGTGGTCAGCATGTCGTCGGCCTGGCCGTGGGCCAGCTTGGCGATGACGTTGGCCGTGGCCGGGGCGATGAGCATCAGATCTGCCGCGTTGGCAAGGCTGATATGGGCCACGTCGTACTGGAAGTTGCGGTCAAACGTATCGACCTGGCAGCGGCGGCGGGTCAGCGTCTCAAACACCAGCGGCGAGATAAACTCAGTGGCGTTTTTCGTCATAAGAACGTGTACATCCGCGCCCAGCTTGACGAGTGCATGCGCCACGTTGGGCATTTTGTAGGCGGCAATGCCCCCGGTGATGCCGAGGACAACGGTTTTGTTGGAAAGCAGCATAAAAAAATCAACACCTTATTAGTAGAGTGGAGTTTTTGCCTTTGGCGAAAACAAAATTACGCTGTAGCCATTATAGCAGATTGACGCTTTCTATGCAAATGCGTATAATATTTTTGAGCGGCGCAAAGCGCCGCGATCCACTTTATTTTTTATCTATTATCTCTTATCTTAATAAAAACCGGGGCGCAGGGCTTTCGCCTTGCGCCCCGTACAAATGGGTAACTGCTGGGTAGCTATATCAGCCCTTCAGGCCGGAGGATGCAACGCCCTGGACGAAGTACTTCTGCAGAGACAGGAATACGATCAGGACCGGGATCAGTGCGACAACGGAAGCCGCCATGATCAGGCCATACTCGGCAGAGTACTGGCTGATGAACATACGCAGGCCGATCTGGATGGTCTTGAGCTCGGTCTTGGTCAGGTAGATCAGGGGTCCGAGGAAGTCGTTCCACGTGTTGACGAAGGTAAAGATGACCAGCGTCGACACAGCGGGCAGAGAAAGCGGCAGCATGATGCGGGCATAGATGCCGTACTCGGACAGACCGTCGATACGGGCAGCCTCGCACAGCTCGGTGGGAACGCCCTCATAGAACTGCTTCATCATGAAAACGCCGAAGGCGCTGAACGCCTGCAGGCAGATGATGGCCAGATGGGTGTTGTTCAGATGCCAGGAGCGCATCATCATGAACTGGGGCACCATGTAAGCCTGCCAGGGCACCGCAATGGTCGCGATGTAGCCAAGGAACAGCACGTTCTTGCCCTTGAAGTTCAGCTTGGCGAACGCATAGGCGGCGAAGGAGGAGGTCAGGACCTGTAAGATCGTGACGATGATGGTCAGGAACGCGGTGTTCTTAACGAAGGTCAGCAGGGGGATCTTCGTCCAGATGTCCACATAGTTCTGCGGGCGCGGGTTCGAGGGGATCCACTCAATGGGGAACGTAAAGACGTCCTTGTTCAGCTTGAAGGATGCGGAGAGCATCCACAGGAACGGGATGAGCATCAGGGCGGCCACGACGATGAGCAGTGCGTAGATCAGCACGCGGCTGACAACATGCTGCGCCTTCATGGAGCCTGTCTTTTTCTTAACTGCGGTAGTAGCCATGTGTGTTTCCTCCTTCCCTTAGTCGTTGCTGGACGAGCCCTTGAACTGGATGATGGTGACAAACAGCACCAGCACAAACAGCACCATGGACACGGCACTTGCGTAGCCGTACTTCGGCGTGTTGACGAAGGCTACGTTGTAGATGTAGTAAACAAGGGTCATGGTCGCATTGCCGGGGCCGCCCTGGGTGATCATGTACATCTGGTCATACACCTTGAAGGAGGCGATGGTCAGCATGATGATAACGAAGAAGGTGGTGGGCTTCAGCTGCGGCAGGGTTACATTCCAGAAGATCTGCCACTTGCTGGCACCGTCCAGCTCGGCAGCCTCCTCCAGCTCGGGGTTGGTGCCCTGCAGACCGGCCAGGTAGATGACCATGTAATAGCCCATGTTCTTCCAGACGCTGAACAGGATGACCGTGAGCATAGCGGTGTCCTTACCGGCGGCCCACTTGGGCAGGTTCTCCACGCCAAGGGTTGCGAGGATCTGGTTGACCGGGCCCATGGAGGGGCTGAAGATCATGTTCCAGACCGCAGCAACGGCGACCAGAGAAGCAACGTAGGGGAAGAACGAAACGGTACGGAAGAAGTTGCGGAACTTGACCTTCTGGTTCAGCAGCATGGCCAGACCAAGGCTGCACACCAGCGTCAGCGGCACCGTGCCGATGGCGTAGACCAGCGTATTGACAAAAGCAGCCTTGAAAGTTTTGTCGCTCAACAGGGCAACAAAGTTGCTGATGCCGGTGAACTCAACGGGATGGACACCATCCCAGTTGCAGAACGAAAGCCCGATAGCGAAGATCATGGGCACCAGCGTAAAGATGCAGAAGCCGATGAAGTTCGGTGCAATGAAGCTGTAGGCAACCAGACTGTCGCGGAGAGATTTGCTCATGCCGCGCTTCGGTTTTGCCTGCACAGCCTGCGTGGTTTCAGCCATGGGTCATACCTCCTCGGTGTTTTGGCAATAAGTAAGGGGCAGGCGCGCCCGCCCGCCCCTTTTGGAAGGAAAAGGAAAACTTATGAAAAAGAAGTCAGGGAATCGTTTGGGAATCAGCCGAGGAGAGCCTGGACCTGCTCGTTCATGTTGGCGATGCCCTCGTCAACCGTCTCGCTCTCGGTCATGATGGCGTCATGCTCGGTGTTCAGGATGGTCTCGATCTCGGAAGCCTTGTCAGACAGAGGCATCTCGAGGTAGATGGCGGTGGTGTTCAGAGCCTCAAGAGAAGCGTCGTCAGAGGGGAAGCCATCGGTAGAGGAGATGATCTTGTTGGTCTCGTCGCTGGCAACAGCGGGGAAAGTGCCGACGGCAGCAACGCACTTGGCGCCGTCCTCAGAAGCGCACCAGTTGACGAAGTCCAGAGCAGCCTCTTTCTTCTCGGAGTTAGCGTTGACGGCCAGGCTGGTCACAGTGCCCAGAGTAGAACCGGCAGGTGCGCCGTCCGGATGAGGATACTTGACGATGCCGAAGTTGACGGGCTGGACACCGTTGGAGGCAGCCTCCGCATTGTACTTCTGCAGGGTAGCGATGAACCAGGAGCCCATGTTGCACATGGCAGCCTGACCGTTCTCAAAGGCACCGGAGTAATGCAGGCCGGAGGTCTTTTGCTCGCCGTAGTTGGGGATAACGCCGTCAGCCTGCTCGGACAGGACCTGCTCGTAGTAAGGCTTCAGGAAGTCGTAGTTGCCGTCGATAACGGTGTGCTGGCCGTCCAGGATGCCGAACAGCGTGGTGGTAGAACGCCAGGTGTGGTAGATGTTGCCGTAGACACCGGCCTTTTCATTGACCTCGCGGATCTTGGCGTCGAAGTCCGCCATCGTCATATCGTTGGTGGGGTACTCGACACCGGCCTGATCGAAGATGTCCTTGTTGTAGTAGACGACCCAGAAGTCAGAGCGGAACGGGACAGCGTAATAGTTGCCGTCCTCGGCAGTCAGCTGCTCCAGAACGCCGTTGAACTTGCTCTCGTCAGTGGTCAGCTTGCCGCTCAGGGGCTCGAGCATGCCGAGGTTGATCAGGTTGGAGTAGCCGGGGATGTCCTTGATGGACAGAACGTCCAGCTCACCGTTGCCGCCAGCCAGCTGGGTAGCCAGCTGGGTCATGTAATCGGTAGAGCCCAGGTCGGTCATCTCGATGGTGACGTTGGGGTGGCTCTCCATATAGCCGTCAGCCAGAGCCTGCCAGTAAGCAGTGGAGTCCTTATCCCACAGGGCCCAGTTCAGGGTGACAGCCTCGTCGCCGGAGCCGGTGCTCTCGGCAGTGGCCTCGGTGGAAGAAGCGGTGCTCTCCGCGGTGGAAGCGGTGTCAGCGGTAGAGTCGCCGGAACCGCCGCAGGCGGCCAGGCTCAGGGCCATGGTACCTGCCAGGCCGAGAGCAGCAATCTTCTGCATTTTACGCATAATGTTTCTCCTCCTAATAAGAAAACATTTTTCGGGATCCAGGCTTGTCCCCTCATGGGGGCCTGTCCCTTTCGTTGCCATTATAATACATCATCTTCCCGTCGAAATGGATGGTTTTTTTGGGGTTCGGTTTGCAAATTTTACGGCAGTTCCCCAATCACGGCGGAAAAACCTGTACTTTTTTAAGAAACCTGCAATATTTATCTTTCCCTACAGTTCTCCCTGTCTGTGCATGCGTCGTTTTGTCTGTTTTGTACATTTTTGCGCTTGACACGCCTATTATAATAAGGTATCTTTTTATAAACGGCGGTGTGTTTTCTTCCCCGCTTTCCTGCATGATTTGCATTTTTATTTACATATTTACATAGAGGAGCCTTCATGGACAAGCTGAAATTCCGCCGCAGCGGCATCCAGGCACGGGTGCTGGCGCTTACGATGTTTTTTACGCTGGGCGCATCCCTGGTCATCGCCGCCAGCAATATGCACCAGATGACTGCCGAGTGGGAGCGCACGACGATCCTGAACGCCGAGTATGCCCTGCAGACCGCGGCATCGGCCATCCGCCGGGATGTGGATGAGATCGACGACCTGGCCGGCTGGTGCGCCTACAACCCCGGCATGCGCACCTACCTGCTGACCGGCGACACCGCCAGCAACCAGGCGCAGTCGATGTACCCGACATTGACCGCCAAGTTCAACTCGATGCGCACGATGGCCTACATCCAGCGCTTTCTGCTCATCAACGCCTCGGGGCGGCAGATGATGTTCGGCACGGCGGCCACCAATGCCGTGACCCTGACGCCGGATATACTGCAGCGCATTCCCGGTTACGATTCGCCCAATACCGGATGGGACTGCATTCTCCGCGACCCGCTGGCCCTGAACTCCCAGGCTGCCAACACGATCCCCGTCACCCACACCCTGACCCTGCCCGGCACAGACCGCACAGCCCATGTCTGTATCTTTGTCTCCCCTTCCCTGATCCTTTCCCCGCTGCGCAGCTTCACCCTGGCCGACGGCGGACAGCTGTATTGGGAAATGGGCGAAAACCTCTACACGATCAACGGCAGCCTGCTGTCCGCGCTGAACGGCTCCATCGCCGACTTTGACGATGCCGTCCCGCTGGACAGCAACACGCTCGACCCAAACACCGAGGTCTACACACGCGGGTCCGGCAGCAGCGCACAGCTTGTTGTGCGGTATCCCATCGGCATCCATGAGCTGTACCTGATCGAGGTGCTGCCCAACGGCCCCACACAGCGGCAGATCACCTTCGTGTCGGTGCCGCTCCTCATCAGCCTGACAGCCATCCTGCTGCTGGGCTGCTCACTGGCGTTCCTGCTGCACCGGATGATCGCCCACCCGATCTCGGCGCTGCAGAGCCGCATTGAAAAAATCAGCGGCGGCGATTTCTCTGCCGACCCGGATATTGAGTGGGACAACGAGCTGGGCGACATCGGCCGCGGCATCAACAGCATGTCGGCCGGCGTCACTGCGCTGATGGAGCACCGCCTCGAGGACGAAAAGCAGAAGCAGGACCTCGAATACCGGATGCTGCAAAACCAGATCAACCCGCACTTCATTTATAATACGCTCAACAGCATCAAGTGGATGGCGACCATCCAGCACGCCCCCGGCATTGCCGAGATGGTCATGGCGCTGTCCCGTCTGCTCAAGAGCATCTCCAAGAGCAACGAGCGCCTTGTGCCGCTGTATGAGGAGTTCGCCCTGCTGAACGACTATTTCACGATCCAGCAGTACCGCTACGGCGGCACGATCACGCTGGACGTCAGCTATATCGAGGATGAGTCGCTGAACCACAGCTGCCTGATCCCGCGGTTCACTTTGCAGCCCCTCGTCGAGAACGCGATCTTCCACGGCATTGAGCCGAAGGGCAGTGCCGGGGAGGTCACACTGCGGGTCGAGCGCGACACCGCGAACGGCGATGTGCTCATCCACCTGACGGATGACGGCGTCGGCATGACGCCAGAGCAGGCCGCAAAGGCCCTGCAGGAGCCCGGCCCCGAGGAGGCCGCCGCCAAATACCGCCATGTGGGCATGTGGAATGTCCACAAGCGGCTGCAATACAGCTTTGGCGAGGCCTACGGCCTGAGCATTGAGAGTGAGCCCGACATCGGCACAACGGTAACAATCCGTCTGCCGGGCCCGGACAGCCAAAAATAAAGGGGGTTTTCTTGTGACCGGAGTCTTGCTTGTAGACGATGAGCCGCTGGTCCTGATCGGTATGCAGGGCATGCTGAACTGGGCCGCGCTGGGCTATGAGGTCGTCGGCACCGCCCGCAACGGTGCCGAGGCGCTCAGGGCCGTTCAGGAGAAGCAGCCGGACATCGTGGTTTCCGACATCCGTATGCCGGTCATGGACGGCTTTGCGCTTGCGGAGGCCTGCCATAAGGACGGCTCCGCCCTGCCGGCCTTCATCATGCTGACGAGCTATGAGGAGTTCGACTATGTCAAACGCAGCATGCGTCTGGGCGTTGTGGACTACCTTGTCAAGATCGATCTGACCGCCGACAGCCTGACCGCAGCGCTGGAGCACGCCCGCGCCACTGCCGAAAAAGAAAAAAAGCTGCGGATGCCATCCCCTGCCCCGGTCAGCCTCGACACCTTCCGGGACCGGCTGTTTCTGCAGCTGTACGGCGGGCTGTTCACGGATCGCGCCGTGTTTGACCGGCAGTGTGCCGAGCTGGGCGTCACCTTCAAAGCGCCGCGGCATATTGTGGCGGTGGGCAGCCTGCAAACGCCCGACCTGCCCACGAGCCAGCTTGTGACGCTGAGCACCGGCGTGACCCGCATGGCCGCCGAAACGCTGCCCAAGTACCGCCCCTGCCGCGTGACCGCCATGGATCTGCGGCATTTCTCGGTGCTGCTGCCGCTGGAAGCGGACGAGGACCCCGAGGCTGTACTGGCTCCGATCCTGAAAACCGCCGGGCAGATTTTGTACAACTATTTCAGCACTGCCATTTACTGGGCGGTGGGCCGCCCGGTGAACGACATTTTAAAGATCAGCGAGAGCCAGCACGACGCCTTTGCCGCGCTGCCGCTGCTGCATGAGGGCGAGCCGGTGGCCTTCTACCATGAAAGCCCCAACACCCAGCTGGATCACCGCGCGCAGGTCGTCGGGCAGGTGCAGCAGTACATCCGCGATCATCTGTCCGAGCGGCTGACGCTGAACGATGTAGCTGCCGTCTTTAATTTCAGCCCGAACTATTTAAGCCAGCTTTTTGCACAAAACAGCGAGAGCGGTTTTGTGGAGTTTGTCACTGCCACCCGCATCACCGCTGCGAAGGAACTGATGGCCTCCACCGACCTGAAGGTCTACGAGATCAGCGACAAGGTCGGCTTTGACAGCGCTTTCTATTTCAGTAAGGTGTTCAAAAAGCTCGAGGGCGTCAGCCCCCGGGAGTACATGCAGAGAATGAAGGTATCGTATGTTGACGCAAAAGATGAAGCAACCGTTTAAGACCGCACAGCCGGTCCTGTTCCCGCCGCTGGCGGACCGCGCCGCGTGGGAGAGCCTGCCCGGCGCCGCCCGCTGGGCCGCTGCCGGGCAGGCCGCGCTGGCGGACGCCCAAACCGCGCCGGAGCTGCCGCTCTCGCTGTGGCTGCAATTCACCCGCAGCGGGGACCGCGCCAAGTGGGAGCACGCCTACTTTGCCCGCCGCCGCACGCTCTGCGCGCTGGCCATGGCCGAGGCCGTGACGAACCGCGGCACCTATCTGCCCGCGCTGGCCGACCTGGCCTGGCGCATCTGTGAGGAGAGCGCCTGGCAGCTGCCCGCCCACAACAGCTATATCCGCGACACGCCGCAGCTGCCGCTGCCCGACGTGACCCGGCCCATTGTAGACCTGTTCGCCGCCGAGACCGGCGCACTGATCGCCACCGTCTGCGGCCTGCTGGGCGAAGCGCTCGACGCCTACGCCCCCGGGCTGGCCGCGCGGCTCAGGGGCGAGGTCGAGCGCCGCGTGCTGACGCCCTACCGCACCGCGCACTTCTGGTGGATGGGCAACGGCGACGAGCCGATGTGCAACTGGACACCTTGGTGTACCCAGAACGTACTGCTGGCCGCCGCCCAGTGCACCCCTGCCGAGGACCTGCCCGCCTATGTGCAGCAGGCCGCCTACAGCATCGACTGCTTTTTGAAGGACTACGGTGACGACGGCTGCTGCAGCGAGGGCGCACAGTATTACCGCCACGCCGCGCTGACGATGTTCAACGCGCTGGACCTGCTGTGCAAAATGGCCCCCGGCGTCTTTGACGACGTCTGGGCCGAGCCGAAGATCAGGAACATGGCCGAGTACATCGTCAACATGCACATTGCCGGGCCGTATTACCTGAACTTTGCCGACTGCAGCCCGCTGGCCGGGGCCCGCGGCGTGCGGGAGTACCTGTTCGGCAAGCGGGTGGGCAGCCTGCCGCTGATGACGCTGGCCGCCCGCGACTGGGCCGCCGTACTGGCCGCGGACCCCGACCCGGACCGTCTGCACCACCCCGACGACAGCGAGGGCATCAACCTGTTCTACCACATCCAGGCCGCAATGGCCGAGCGCGAGGTCACCGACTTTGCCAAAACCGCCGCCCCCGCCGCTCCGCACGATGTCTGGTATCCCAGCGTCGGCATTCTCGTCAGCCGCCGCGGTGCCTATGCACTGGGCGGCAAGGCCGGCAGCAACGCCGACAGCCACAACCACAACGATGTGGGCAGCGTGACGCTCTACAGGGACGGCAGACCGCTGCTGATCGACGTCGGCGTGGAGACCTACAGCAAAAAGACGTTCAGCCCCCAGCGGTATGAGATCTGGACGATGCAGTCCGGCTGGCACAACCTGCCCCAGTTCGACCCGGACGGTGCCAAATACGACCAGCAGCCCGGCGCCGCGTTTGCCGCCGCAGACGTCACTGTGACCGACGCGCTGGACGGCCTTGCGATGGACCTTGCCCCCGCCTACGGCAGTGTGCCGGGGTTGGGCCGTTACCGCCGCAGCGTACACCTGACCGATACCGGCCTGACCTTGCGCGATGAGACTGACTACCCGGGCACCGTGGCCCTGACGCTGATGAGCGTCGAGAAGCCCGCCGTGGACGGTGATACCGTCGCGTTCGGTGCGCTGGCCGCAGCCGCCGTGACCGGTGCGGACAAAATCGTGACCGAGGCCGTGCCCATCACCGACCCCCGCCTGCGCCAGGCCTGGCCCGACACGCTCTACCGCACACGCATTTACTTTACCCAACAGCTTTCCCTTGTGATAGAATAAAAGGAGACAAAATAAAATGGAACTCATCAAGCTCAAGCTCCTCGACACCGACGGCATGACGCTGCTGACGGCCCCCGCCGCCGGGCAGGTCAGCCTTGTTTACATGAACGCCTACAAGCCCGGTGACCGTGTCTCGCTGGAGATCGGCACGCCCGGCCAGTATGTGGTCATCCAGTTTGAGGACACAATGGCCCCGGCCCTCGTCTACGTCGTCAAACGCGAGATCAACTTCCACATCCCGTTCGGTGAGCAGGCCATCACCTACAGCCCCAAGAGCTTTGCCGGTGCCTGCCACATCATCCGCGCCCGCTTTGCCACCCCGGAGGAGATCGCCGCGCGCCGCAACCTGGCCTACAACCCCTATGACGAGCACGGCGACACTGGCTTCTTCCCCCATGCCCATGCCAACGTTGAGACCCGCGGCGAGGCTGTCTTTGCGGCCCGCAACGCCATCGACGGCATTTACGAGAACGACGCCCACGGCATCTGGCCCTATCAGAGCTGGGGCATCAACCGCGACCCCAACGCCGCACTCACGCTGGACTTTGGCCGCCCGGTCACCATCGACGAGCTGCGCCTGACCCTGCGCGCCGACTTCCCGCATGACGCCTGGTGGACCCAGGCCACCGTGGAATTTGACGACGGCAGCCGCGAGGTGCTGGAGCTGAAGAAGTCCGCCGCCCCGCAGTGCTTTGCCATCGCCCCGCGCACGGTCAAGAGCCTAAAGCTGTTTGAGCTCATCAAGGCCGAGGATCCGTCCCCCTTCCCCGCCCTGACCCAGATCGAGGCCTGGGGCGTCGAAGCGTAACATCTTTTATAACCGCACCAACAGCAAAGCCCCCGTCCGGCAGCGGACGGGGGCTTTGCTTTATAAAAATATACAAAAAACAAAAAGGGCCTCCGGCTTAAACCGGAGGTCCTTTTGGTCGGAGTGACGGGATTCGAACCCACGGCCTCTTGGTCCCGAACCAAGCGCGCTACCAACTGCGCTACACCCCGAAAAAAAATCCGCAGCAACTTTGCTGCTGCGGTGGTTGGGGATGAGAGAATCGAACTCCCACAAACGGAGTCAGAGTCCGTCGCACTACCATTATGCAAATCCCCATTGCATGTTTGTTAAGAAGCTTTGCTTTCGCGCTGCCCTCAACGCTTAGTTATTATAGCGGACTGGCAGGCATTTGTCAACACGTTTTTTGAAGTTTTTTTGATAAAATATGGAAATAACGAAGCAACGAGCATAAAATACAGGGTGACTCAAGAGATGACAAAATATATGCGCTTTTACTCTGGCTTGCCGCAGCGGTTTGGCTGCAAAAACAGGCAATGAACCGCTGCGCAAAAGGCGGCAGGGGATTGGGAACACCGGCAGCCCGCAGCGTGTTTAACCCAGAAAATCCATAGGGTGTATCTGAAACGTTGAAAATATCGTCTGTTTCTACAAGCACAGCGGGATTTTGCGTTAAAAAGCCTTGGAATCCACAAAGGATTCCAAGGCTCTTTGACTTAAATCCTGCTTGTGTCTGCGAAATATTCGTCATTTTCTTTGTTTTCAGATACACCTTAGGGAACAACAGGAAACAATGCGCTATGTCTAAAAATTAACAACATACACAACAGGCATTTTCCGTGGAAAGCCCAACAGAGCGGCGGTATTAGCAACCCATAAAGAATTTACTTTTTAGTATAAACATTCGACTTTGTATTGCGGTTTGCGACCCTTTCTTCTTGACTTGTACGGCAAAAATGCTACAATAATACTGTATTTATTTTGCCTTTTGGGAAAGGATACATCTTTTGTAAAGGGGCAGTGTGCCCCAAAAGCCTGAAAACGGCCTGGGTTTCATTTGATAAATGCAGGCGGTTTTTGTTTTTGAGGCCATGGAACGGCATTGGCCCGGCGGCTCAGCTTTTTTGATTCGGCTGGCAGTGGGGGCAATGACGGTTTGACTTTATAAAAAGGTGTATCGGCGATCGCTGTGATCAGCGGGGACGGGATGACCGGCTCCGGAGCTTTCCATAACAGGGCAGACAATGAAATGGGGGAAATGAGTCCATGTTTAAATCCCTGAAGCGCTCTGCCAAGGGTGCCGCAGTGCCGCATGAGAAGGGCACGGCCGGGATGGCTACCGTAACAATGGCCACGCCTGCGCACGTGATCATTCCCATGTCGATGCACATTGGTGCACCTGCAGAGCCGGTCGTCAAAAAAGGCGATCAGGTCTGTGTTGGTACGCTTATCGGCAAAGCCGGCGGCTTTGTCAGTGCCAATATCTATTCCAGCGTTTCGGGCACAGTTGAGGGCGTTGCACCGTTCCGCATGGTCAACGGTTCTACCTGCCAGGCGGTTGCGATTGCAGCCGATGGCCAGCAGACGGTTGACCCGGCCTGTGTGCCGCCGGTTGTGACCGATAAAAAGAGCCTGATGGCAGCTGTGCAGGCCTGCGGTCTGGTTGGCCTTGGCGGTGCCGGTTTCCCGACGCATGTCAAGCTGGCAGCAGAGGGCATTGACACCCTGCTGATCAACGCAGCTGAGTGTGAGCCGTATCTGTCCACGGATACGCGCGAGATGCTGGAATGCAGTGATACGATCCTTTCCGGCATTACTGCCGTCATGAAGTATTGCAACATTCCCAACTGCATCATCGGCATTGAACGAAACAAGCCGGAGTGCATTGATCTGATGTGCTCCCTGGTGCGCGATATGCAGGGCGTTTCGGTCAAGCCGCTGCCCATGCGCTACCCGCAGGGCGCTGAAAAAACGCTGGTTGAAACCTGCACCGGCCGCGAAGTGCCGCAGATCGGTCCTTCCGGCAAACCGGGCCTGCCTGCAGACGTACATTGTATCATCATGAACGTGACCAGCGTTTCTACCTTGGGCAAGTTCCTGAAGACCGGTGTGCCCCTGACCACCAAGCGCGTTACCGTGGAAGGCGATGCCATTGCCAAGCCGCAGAACATTGAAGTGCCCATCGGCACTCTGTACCGCGATGTGATCGAAGCATGCGGTGGCATTAAGCCGGATGTTGAGCTGGGCAAGATCATCTTTGGCGGCCCCATGATGGGCGGTGCTTCGCCGAGCGCTGATTACCCGGTATTGAAGCAGAACAACGGCCTGCTGCTGTTCAGCCGCAAAATGGCCACCCTGCCGGAGCCTGACCCCTGCATCCGCTGCGGGCGCTGCATTGCCGCCTGCCCCATGGGTTTGGAACCGGTCGAAATTCTGGAAAACTTTGCCGAAAAAGATTTTGATGCGCTGAAAGCACGCTGCGTGGATCTGTGCGTGGCCTGCGGCAGCTGCACCTTTGCCTGCCCGGCCAAGCGCCCTGTGGCCCAGAACATGGGCCTGGCAAAGGCCTGGTACATGGGCGAACTGCGCAAAGGAGGGAAATAAGGAATGGATGATCGTCTGATCGTAACCGCTTCGCCCCATATCCGGGACAATGCGACCACCCGCGGCCTGATGGGCAACGTGCTGATCGCGCTGGTACCCAGCATTGTGGCGTCGGGGCTGATTTTTGGCATGCGTGCGATCCTGCTGACCGCAGTGACTACCCTTGCCTGTGTTGTTTTTGAGTACCTGTACTGCAAGCTGATGCACAAGCCCAACCCGGTGGGGGATCTTTCTGCCTGCGTTACCGGCGTGATCTTGGCTTTGAACATGCCGGTCAGCATGCCGCTGTGGATTGCCATTGTGGGCGCACTGGTTGCTATTGTTATCATCAAGCAGCTGTTCGGCGGTCTGGGCTATAACTTTGCTAACCCTGCGCTGGTTGGCCGTATCGTGCTGTTCCTGGGCTTTACCTCCCGCATGACGGCTTACGTTTACCCGGATATGTCAGTGGACGCCCTGGCATCCGCTACCCCGTTGAACGCAGCTGTTGACCTGCACAGCGTCAGCTTTGTGGATATGTTGCTGGGCATCCATGGCGGCATGATGGGCGAAACCTGTGTGATCGCCATCCTGCTGGGCCTGGCTTATCTGCTGTTTACCCACACCATCGAGTTCACCATCCCGGCTTCCATCGTTGGCACTATGTATGTTCTGACCCTGCTGGCTACCCGTGACCCGTACATTGCCCTGCTGGACTGCATGTCCGGCGGCCTGCTGTTCGGCGCCGTGTTCATGGCGACCGACTATGTGACCAGCCCGTTCACCACCAAGGGCAAGCTGTTCTATGGCGTGTTCATCGGTCTGGTCACCTTCCTGATCCGTAACTTTGCCAGCATGAACGAAGGCATGAGCTTCGCCATCCTGCTGGGCAACCTGATGACCCCGTGGTTCAACGCCTGGGGCCACCAGACCCCGCTGGGCTACAAAAAGCCCCAGAAAGCTGCGAAAGGGGGGAAAGAATAATGGCTGAAAACAATGCAAAGGCTCCGGAACAGGAATCCAACTTTAAGGCACTGGTTCTTCCGGTCATTGTTCTGGTTGTGATCTGCCTGGTCTGCAGCGCGCTGCTGGCTGTGCTGAACAACGCAACCGCACCCATCATTGAAGCCAACACCAAGGCTGAAACCCTGGCGGCTTATCTGTCCGTTCTGCCGGAAGGCACCACGGCGGATGATCTGCAGGATGTTACTGTTACCACCGCCAATGTGACCGGCGCAGTTAAGACCGCAGACGGCATGGCTGTTGTGCAGTCCACCGCAGCAGGCTACAGCGGCAACCTGGTTACCGTGTACGCTGCATTTGATACCACCGGCACCCTGACCGCTCTGTCTGTGGATGCTTCCACCCAGACCACCGGTATCGGTTCCAAGACGGGCGAAGAAAGCTTCTACGGCGGTTATGTTGGCTGGAGCGCTTCCCAGCAGGTAGAGGTTGGCAACCCCGTTGATGCAATCGGCGGCGCTACCATCTCTTCCCGTGCAGTTGTCAGCGCCATCAACAGCGCAATCGACTGCTACAATAATGAAATTGCGGGGGTGGCTTAAAATGGCTGAAAAACAAAGCAAATGGCGCATTTTTACCGCCGGCATCATCCGCGAAAACCCGGTTCTGCGCCTGGTTCTGGGCTGCTGCTCGGCGCTGGCTGTTACCACCACGGTATCCGGCGCTTTGGGCATGGGCCTGGCCATGACGTTCGTTCTGGTTTGCTCTAACATCGTTATTTCGGCACTGCGCAAAGTCATTCCGGCCAAAGTGCATCTGCCGTGCTACATTGTTATCATTGCAACCTTCGTTACCATCGTTCAGATGGTACTGCAGGCTTATGTGCCCGCACTGTACAAATCTTTGGGCGTGTTCCTGGCCTTGATCGTTGTCAATTGTATCATTTTGGGCCGTGCCGAGATGTTTGCCTGCAAGAACAGCGTTGTGGATTCTGCACTGGATGGCCTGGGCATGGGCTGCGGCTACATCCTGACCATGCTGCTCATGTCCTCTGTGCGTGAGATTTTGGGCAACGGCACCTGGATGGGAATTACCATCATCCCGGAAAGCGTTGACCGCATGAGCCTGATGAACCAGGCCCCCGGCGGTTTCTTCGTGTTCGGCTGCCTGATGGCATTGTGTGTGTACATTGAAAAGAAGCTGAACAAGCCCATTGAGCGCAAAACCTGCGGCGATGTGATGCTGGAAGAAATCGACAAAGCAAAAACCGAGGAAGGAGGTGCTAAGGAATGAGCCAGACTGTTGCAACCTTTGCTACCATCTTCTTTAGCATGATCCTTGTTAATAACTATGTTCTGGTCCAGTTCCTTGGCATCTGCCCGTTCCTGGGCGTTTCCAAAAAGCTGGATTCCTCCGTTGGTATGGGCGCGGCTGTTATTGCAGTCATGGTGATCGCAACCGCTGTTACCTTCCCGCTGCAGATCTTTTTGCTGGATGCCAACGGCCTGGGCTATATGCAGACGGTCATTTTTATTCTGGTCATCGCTGTGTTGGTCCAGCTGATCGAAATTGTGCTGAAGCGTTACGTTCATGCACTGTATCAGTCCCTTGGCGTGTACCTGCCGCTGATCACCACCAACTGCTGTGTGTTGGGCGTGACCATCCTGGCTGTGCAGGATTACACCAAGGTTTATGAGGCACAGGGCTTTGGTATGGCTTATGCCGAGGCTTTGATCTGCGCCGCCGGTGCAGGTGTGGGCTTCCTGGTTGCCATGCTGCTGTTCTGCGGCGTTCGCCAGCGCGTGGAGCGCTCCAACCCGCCGGAAAGCTTTAAGGGCCTGCCTATCACGCTGGTGTCTGCTGCCATTACTGCCATGAGCTTTATGGGCTTTGGCGGTCTGGTAGAAAACATCATCGCCGCACTGATGTAAGGGGGAGAAATCGATGAATAGTATTGCCTTCGCCGTCATCGTGCTTGTTGTTCTGGGCTTGGCGGGCGGCATTATTCTGGTGCTGGCTTCCAAGTTTATGGCTGTGTACGAAGACCCGCGCATTGCGCAGATCACCGAATGCCTTGCAGGCGCCAACTGCGGCGGCTGCGGCTATGCCGGCTGTGCTGACTATGCAAAAGCGATTGTTGAAAACGGCGCACCCACCAATAAGTGCGCCCCCGGCGGTGCCAAAGCCACCGAGGCTGTCAACGCCATTATGGGCACTGAGAGCGCCAGCGGCCCGGCCCTGCACGCTGTTGTAAACTGCAACGGCGGCAACGGCAACTGTGGCACCCGCTTTGAATACCACGGCATTCCCACCTGTGCCGCTGCTGCTGCCATTGCCGGCGGTCCCAGCGCCTGTGCATTTGGCTGCCTGGGCTATGGTGACTGCACCCGCGCCTGCCAATTTGACGCTATCCATGTGGTAAACGGCAGCGCTGTTGTGGACCGCGAAAAGTGCACCGGCTGCTCCGCCTGTGTGGCAGCCTGCCCGCACCATGTCATCAGCCTGAAGCCGATGGCCCCGCAGCCCGCGGTGCTGTGCTCCAACAAGGACAAGGGCCCCGCTGTGATGAAAGCCTGCAAGGCAGGCTGCATTGCCTGCGGCATGTGCGTGCGCAACTGCCCGCAGCAGGCCGTTACCCTGGTCAACAATGTTGCTGTTATCGATTACGCCAAGTGCTCCTCCTGCGGCACCTGTGTTACCAAGTGCCCCAAGAAGGTTATCCATTGGGTTGATGGCCAGCCCGCCGTTGCCGGTGAGCCTGCTTGATGCAGCGTGATTGCTGATTGGGTTTGAATCTGTAAAAAGCATCCCCGTTCCCTTTGCCGGGTGAAACCGGCAGGGAACGGGGATGTTTTTGGTTTGAGGGGGAAAAGGGGAGATAGGGGATGATAAGAATATTCGGCAAATGAAAAATATCAATAAAAGCGTTAGAAGCGTTTCAAATGGTTCAAGAAAAGTATTTTGTGAGGTAGTAAAGAGGGCGAATTTATTTAAGGCAACACCGCACAATTCCCGCCTTGTGGCTTAAGCACCGCTCCGGCAGCTGCGGCACGGCATCTGCGTTGCCAAAATGCTCGATAATGTCGGGTTGCGGTACCCGCATCGTGCTTCGGGGGCAAAAGCCCCTCGCACTCTGCGACCGCTGCCCCTGCTTCGGTTCGCTGTTTCCGCCACTGGCGGCGCTCACCTTTGCAGCATCCAGTATTATCTGCGCTTTTGGCTTGGCATCTGCCGCACCTCGCTCGCCGTATCGGCACTTAGAATGATGCGGTATTGCCTTGAAAATCCCGGCTCTCAGGCCGGAGATAGACCGTTCCCTACAGATGCGCTTGCACGCCACAATAAGATCATAGGATGTTCTGCTATTATTAAAGCCCTTACGCCGAAGCCTTTCGTTCAAGAAAGGCTGAAAAATCCCCCGTAATTAAAACAGCCGCTCTTTCGGGTAAAAACCGCTGGCGTGCATGGCGGCCAGGGCGGCAACCAGCTCCGGTTTGTCCTCACGGTAGGTAATGCCGTGCCACTTGTCCGGGGTGGTCAGCACCTTTACTTCCGCTTTGCCGGTTTCCAGCGCTTCCGTTACCACGGTGGGCAGGTAATACTCGCACTTGAGCGGGTTGCCCGGCAGGCTGCTGCGCAGAAAATCTACAAACCCGGCTTTGGCCTCGGTGATGAAATCCGGGGTAAAGCCCCACATGTTCATCGAAACGACCGTATCCGCGGGCAGGTCCACCCAGGTCTCGCCGCCGTCTTCCGTGTAATGGATACCGCTATCATAAGTTTCAATGCGGGTGCGCTCCGTTACCGTGTCAAGATTTCCGTCAGCATCTGTTACGCAGACACCACGGCTGACGGAACCGTTGGTGCTGACCGTGTTGCCCAAAAGATACCCCACCATCACCCAAGGATATTTCGGGCCAGTGTGCCCGGCGCTCAGGTAATTGTAGATCAGCTCAAAGCAGGTGCGGCCGTAATAATCATCGGCATTGATGACAGCGAACGGCGCATCAATCGCATCGGCAGCAGACAAAATGGCATGGGCGGTGCCCCACGGCTTGATGCGGCCCTCCGGCACGGTAAAACCTTCCGGCAGAATATCCAGCTCCTGATACGCATAGCGCACATTTAGCCCGGCCTTTTCGGCGCGGGCACCCACAGTGGATTTGAACGCGTCTTCGATTGCGTGCTTGATGATGAACACGACCGTTTCAAACCCGGCGCGGTGGGCATCGAACAGGCTGTAATCCAGAATCGCTTCCCCGGCGGGGCCAACGGCCTCGATCTGCTTCAGGCCACCGAACCGGCTGCCCATGCCGGCTGCCATAATGACAAGGATCGGCTTTTTTGCGGTATCTTTCATGAAAATATAAACTCCTTTTCCTAATGGGCGAACACAGTGTGCAAGATGATGAAAAATGATTGGATTACTGTGCTGCCCAATCTAGCAGGTAAACCAGTATGAGGGGGATCAAAAAATAAACTCTGCTGTTTTTATGATACACTTTTAAGAATCTGGTTGCAAGGAGGTAAATAAATTCGGCAAAATAATATATGCTTTTACAGGCTGGGTATGCTATAATAAGCGTGATTCATAAAAGTAATACCCATTTGATATAAGTGATACCAATTTGAGATAGAGGGATACAACCGGGAGGTGCAGGATATGGCAGAAGAACATGATATCGTGCGCGGGCTGGTGCTTGCGGGCGGCGGCGCAAAGGGAAGTTATCAGGTTGGTGTGTATCAAGCACTGATGGAACTTGGCTGGCTGCCGGATGTGATCACTGGTGCCAGTGTGGGCAGCCTGAACGCAGCACTGTTTGTGATGGGCAAGGTGAACGAAGCGGCAGACCTGTGGCGCAGCCTGGATAACCACGGCGTGCTGGAACTGCCAGAGGGCAAAACGCCGGAGGAACTGCGTAATTTCTTGTTGGAAACTCTGCGCGGCGGCGGGCTGAACACCGAACCGCTGGGTCAGACCATTGACCAGTACATGGACGAGAACGCCATCCGGGCATCCCACATCAAGTACGGTTTGGTGATTACCGAAATGAACACCCTGCGCAGCGTGCAGTGTACGCTGGATGATATCCCGCAGGGGCAGCTGAAAGATTATATGCTGGCCTCTTCCGCCTGCTTCCCGGCGCTGCGTCCCTATGAGATTGACGGGGTAAAGTACATTGACGGCGGCTGGCGGGATAATATGCCGCTGGAGCTGGCCGCCAAAATGGGGGCAACCGAGCTGATCGGCGTGGATGTGGATGGCGTTGGACTGACCCGCCCCAATCTGACCGGTCTGCCTACCCGCATCATCCGCAGCCATTGGGACTTGGGGCCGCTGTTTGATTTTGACGGTGTGCGTGCCGCCAAAAACATTGCCCTGGGCTATATGGATACTATGCGGGAATTTGGCCGCCTGGGCGGTACGGCGTATGGCATTCTGCCCGATGAAAACAGCTTTATGCAGGACTTTGCCGTTGAATACCAGGCCCAGCTGAGCGCGGCAAGCTCCCGCGCGCCGACCCTGGCGCTGACCGAAGCACTGGCCCGCCAGCATAAGCATTACCCGGCGGCGTTCTCCGAAAATTTGACCGCCCCCACCCGCGGCGCGATTGCCCCGCTGGAACTAGCGGCGGAGATGGTGAATGTGCCGAGTGAAGTACCCTATACCCCCAAACTGCTGGCCCTGACTTTTATGGGTCAGTGCGATAAAGACCCCGCGGACCGCTATAAGACTCTGCTTGGCCGGGAAGAGGGCAATATCCTTGGCGAAGCCGCCATGGCAACAGCCGTGCCGGAAGACTTTGTTACCGCGCTGGTCAGCCATACTTTAAGCAAAATGCCGTCGGCAAAATTCCTGTAAGACTGCACAGACAAGAAGGTTCAACAAGGAGGACAACATGCAAATTTTTCAGGGATTGGCAGTGTCCGATGGCTTAACAGTCGGCCCTGTTGTTCGCATTGACCGCGGTGCGGCGGGCCTGCACCGCATTGTGTGCGACCCGTTCCGGGAGCGTGCCCTGTACGAAGCTGCCATTGTGCTGGCAAAAGATGAACTGAACCGCCTGCAGCAGCACGCCTGCGGGCAGGATGCCGATATTTTAATGTTCCAGATTGCCCTGTTGGAGGATGAATCCTTCACCAACGAAATTGGCGATTACATAGCCGCCGGTGCCGGCAGCGCTGCCGCCGTGGAGCGTGCGGAGCAGATTTTTGCAGGCCGCTTAAAAAACGTGGATGATGATTACATCCGGGAGCGTAGCGTGGATGTGTGCGATGCCTGCCTCCGCGTGGTGGATATTTTGGATGGCCGCCCCAGCCGCCGTCTGCACCTGACGGAGCCCAGCATCCTGGCGGCAGAGCTGTTTTACCCCAGCGATCTGTTTGGTCAGGCACCGGGCATGATCCTGGGGCTTGCCTCGGAAACGGACAGTGAAACCAGCCACGCCGCCATTATGGCGCGCAGCATGGGCATCCCGGCGGTATTCCAGCTGGGCAAGGGGGTAGCCGCTGCTGCGGCGGGCTGCCGCGCAGTGGTGGATGCTGAACACGCCCAGCTGATCATTGACCCCACCGCTGCCCAGCTGCGGCAGGTGAAAGCACGGCGGCAGGAGCTGCAAAACAGCAACGCCCTGCCCGACCCGTTGGCTGCGGCCCCCTGCCGCACGCGGGACGGCACGCCGTTTGTTCTGCTGGCCAGCGCAGCCTGCGCCGCACCGGAGGCCATCCAGAAAACCATTCAGGCGGGGGCTTCCGGCATTGGACTGCTGCGCACGGAATCCGTTGTAATCAAGGAGCTGACGGAAGCCCAGCAGGTGGAAGCCTATAAAACATGCATCAAGAACAGCGGCGGCAAACCCATTACCGTGCGCACCTACGATTGGGCTGCGGACGACTGCGGCCAATGGATGGATGGCGTGCAGACACGGATGGAGGAAGAGACCACGGCGCTTACCCAGCTTTCCGCCCTGATGCAGGCTGCAGTGGAGGCACCGGAAGGTGCCTTGCAGGTGCTGTTCCCCATGATCCCCGATGTGGATGCCTGGCGCACCCGCATGGACCAGATGAAGCGCTGCAACGAGAGCCTGAAAGAAAAAGGTTTGCCGTTCTGCGGGAATCTGCCCGTTGGCTGCTTGATCGAAATCCCCGCCGCTGCGTTGATGGCAGGGGAGATCATTGACGCCGGGGCTGACTTTTTGGCCGTGGACCTGGACGATTTGGTGCAGTATACCTGTGGTGTTTCCCGGCGGGAAAAGCCTACCCCCGCCGATAACCCTGCCGTGCTGCGTTTGGTGCAGGATGTGATGCACGCAGCCCAGACGCGCGGCGTGCCGCTGTACCTGTGCGGCATTATGCAGAAAGACCTGGAAAACATGCCCGCTTTCATGCGCATTGGTGTGCGCAATTTCTGCGTGGAATCCGTTCACATCAACACCCTCAAAAGCATTCTGATGCAAACCGAATTATAAAAGTCTCCCCGCACCCTTTGCCGCCTACGGCATATGATAAGGGTGCGGGGAGAAGTTTTTTGAATTAGCAATGAGAAATTAGTAATTAGAAATTAAGCGAACGAAAGTATAAAATAGGGAAATCACTTCGCGGCGTATGGTACCCAAAAACTCCTAACTCCTAATTCCTAACTTCTAACTATTATTCCAGGTTCCCCGTCAATGTCATGACGGCGGAGAGGACGGCAAGGGGAGCGGTTTCACAGCGGAGGATGCGGGGGCCGAGGCCAACGGTAACGGCACCGCATTCGGCAGCGCGGGCAGCTTCCTCGGCGGCAAAACCGCCCTCACTGCCGGTCACCACGGCGATCCGTTTTGCACGGTTTCCCGGTTCTTTGTTGAAAACTTCCCGTAGCGAAACACCGCCGCACTCGTAAAAGAAGAGCACGAGGTCATAGTCCTTGAAGCGGTCGCACACGGCGTTAAAATCCGGTAGGGGAAGCTCCACCGTGGGCAGAATGCCGCGGCCGCACTGCTTGGCGGCTTCCACAGCCACGCGGCAGTAGCGCTCGTTTTTTGCTTCCTCTTTTTTGGGGGCAGCTACACAGTAGCGGCTGAAAAAAGGCACAACATTGGTCACGCCCAGCTCCACGCTGTGGCGGATGGTATCTTCCAGCTTGCCCAGTTTGGGGTACCCGGCAAACAGTGTTACTTCAACACTGGGCTCTGCGGCGCTGGGGTAGCCCTCGGTCACGGTAAACTCCACCCGGCCTGGCTGGATGGAGGTAATGGTGCCCACATACTCCACAGCGTGGGCGTCACACAAAATCACGTTCTCACCAATTTTGGCGCGCATAACGTCAGCCAGGTGGTGGGCGTCGGTGCCGTTCAGGGCGGCGCGGCCATTGCCAACTTCGACGGTAAAATAGCGGTGCGGCATAGCGTTTATACCTCCGCGGCGTTTTTGCAGATCACGCAAACCCAGCCGCGCTTTTCTTTGATCTCAACCGGCTCCAGCCCGGCGGCACGCAGCCCGGCCAGCACTTCGTCCTTGCGGGTATCGATAATGCCGGAAGCAATAAACCGTGCACCCGGCGCCATCAATACCGGCACATGCGGCGCAAGGGACAAGATAGCCGCCGCCACAATGTTTGCGGTGATGATGTTGTATTTGCCGCTGGCCTTGTCAGAAAGATCGCCCACCAGCACGGTAAAGTGCTCGGCCACGCCGTTTCGCTCGGCATTCTCGCCGGCGGTGCGCACGCACATGGGGTCAATATCCACGCCCTCGGCTTCGGCAGCGCCCAGCTTCAACGCAGCAATGGCCAGAATGCCGGAGCCGGTGCCGATATCCAGCACACGCTCGCCGCCCTTTACCATGCTGTCCAGCGTTTCCAGGCACAGGCTGGTGGTTTCGTGGGTGCCGGTGCCAAAGGCCATGCCGGGGTCCATCGTGATCACAATTCGGTCAGTATCATAGGTTTCCCAGCCGGGTACAATGGCTAGGCGCTGGCCAATGTCCATGGCGTGGTAATATTTCTTCCAGGCGTTCTGCCAGTCTTCCTGTTCAATGCCGCTGGTTTCCAGCTTGTACTCCACGCCGCTGGCTTCCAGCCGCTCTTTGAACAGGGGCAGGATCTCGGCCGGGTTTTCGTCCGGGGCCAGGTACATGTGCACCTTTACAATATCGCGCGGTTGATCCAGCAGGTCCTGCTCGATCAGGTCCACATGGGCGATCTCCCATGCCTGCTGTTCCAGGTCGCGGTAGTCCTCAATATAAATGCCGCCGTTGGATACCATGGTAGCAATCGCTTCGGCGGTTTCGGCATACTGCTGCGGTACGGTAATTTGGATATCGGTCCATTCCATAGGAAAAATCCTCCTGCTTGCGTTGTTGGGTCTTTTTCTATTATACTAAATTTTGTCACAAATGGAAAGGGGCGTTTGCCATGAAGATCGTGCTGCTGAACGTGGAGCAGGCACAAAGCATTTACCGCAGCCAGATGGTGCGGGATTTCCCGGAATCGGAGCTGAAACCCTTTGCTTCGGTGCAGGGCATGATGACGCGCGGCCTGTATGAGCCGCTGGCGTTTTATGACGAGGCCGGTGCCCTGATGGCATATGCCTGGCAGGCGGTTCTGCCCCAGTGCCGCAATGTGCTGCTGGATTATTTTGCTGTTTTACCGCAGTACCGCGGCAGCGGTGTGGGCACGGCGGTGCTGAAAGAGCTTGCCGCCTATTACGCCCCGCGCAAGCAGAGCCTGATCATTGAATGCGAACACCCCGCCGAAGCGCCAGAACCGGCAGTGGCAAGGCGGCGCATTGGCTTCTACCTGCGGGCTGGTGCCCACGCCGCTGCTATGGAAAGCCGCCTGTTTGGCGTGCGGTACCAGATCTACAGCCTGCCCGCGGGCGGGCTTGCCAAAGATGAAGAAATCCACCGCGATTTGCAGGAATTGTACCGCACCATGGTGCCGGAACCCTATTACCGCGGCAACGTGAACTTTTTTGGCGCATAACCGGCACGGCAGGCGGGAAAGCTAACGGCAGACTGAAATAAAAGGAAGTGTGCCGTATGCAGCTGCCCCCAAAAAATTATGACGCCATGGTCAAGCGGGCCAACCCGCCCAGCCCGGTCGTCAAGGACTGCCTGTGGGCCTTTTTCGTGGGCGGGGCCATCTGCCTGTTGGGCGAAGCCCTGCGCCAGTTCTACCTGAGCTGGTACGATAAAGACCTTGCCGGAACATTGACCAGCATCACACTGGTGATGCTTTCCGCCATCACTACGGTGCCGGGCTGGTACCAAAAGCTGGCCGCCAAGGCCGGGGCCGGGACGCTGGTACCTATTACCGGGTTTGCCAACTCAGTGGTCAGCCCGGCGGTGGAGTTCAAGACCGAAGGCTGGATAACGGGCGTTGGCGCTAAAATTTTTACCATCGCGGGCCCGGTGCTGGCGTTCGGCACACTGGCTTCCTGGGTGTGGGGGCTGGTGTATTGGGCGATGAATAAGTTTTGACCCCAAAATCATCGCGCAGGGCGCTGCTTTGGCTGCCCTGCGCATATTTTTTGCCCCGCTGCGGCACACTAAGCCCAAACAAACCGGAAAGGGGATTGCCTGTTATGCCGATACGAAGGGGCGATACCGTAATATTCCCGCACCCGCCGGTGCTGGCGGCCTGGGCCGCCGTGGGCGGCAAAAAAGAGAGCGAAGGCCCGCTGGCACAGGGCTTTGATGAGCTGGTGCAGGATGCGGGCTTTGATGCCGAGGGCTGCACCGGCTGGGAGCAGGCCGAAAGCATGCTGCAGCAGCGCTGTGCCCGCCATTGCCTGCGCAAAGCGGGCATTGCCAAACAGCAGGTGGAGCTTGCCTTCGCGGGGGACCTGCAGGCCCAGTGCACCGCCAGTAATTACACCATGCGCCAGCTGGGGGTGCCCTTTGCCGGGCTGTATGGTGCCTGCTCCACCATGGCGGAAGCGCTGTGCCTGGCGGCCTTCTGCGCGGCAGCTGGCTATGCGCATGAAATACTCGCCATGAGCAGCAGCCACTTTTGCGCGGCGGAGCGGCAGTTCCGCACCCCGCTGGAATATGGCGGCAAACGCACCCCGACCGCCCAGTGGACTGCTACCGCTGCCGGGGCCTGCCTGGTGCGGGGCAGTGGGGCCGCGGGCGTGCCGGTACTTTCAGCTACCATTGGGCGGGTGTGTGATGCAGGGGTCAAGGATATCAACAACATGGGGGCCGCGATGGCCCCCGCGGCGGCCCAAACGCTGCTGCACTACTTTGCGGACACCGGCACCACCCAGCAGGACTTTGACGCCATTTTTACCGGTGATCTGGGCGAAGTTGGCAGCACCCTGCTGCATGAGCTGATGCACAAAGCTGGTTGTCCGGTGGAGAACCACCAGGACTGCGGATGCCTGCTGTATGATGTTGCCGCCCAGAACGTGCAGGCAGGCGGCAGCGGGGCCGGGTGCAGTGCTGCAGTGCTGGCAGCGCATGTTCTGCCGGGGCTGGTGGAACGGCGCTGGCGGCGGGTGCTCTTTCTTTCCACCGGGGCGCTGATGAGCCAGACAACCTTTTTGCAGGGGGAAAGCATCCCCGGCATTGCGCATTGCGTGGAGCTTGGCTGCCCGGAAGAGGAGGGGAACACATGAATTATCTGTGGGCATTTGTGGTGGGCGGCGCCATCTGCGTGGTGGGGCAGCTGCTGATTGATTACACCAAGCTGAGCCCCGCCCGCATCCTGACCGGTTATGTGGTGGCCGGTGTTATCCTGAGCGCCGTTGGCCTGTATGGCCCGCTGGCAAAGCTGGCCGGGGCCGGGGCCAGTGTGCCGCTGCTGGGGTTCGGGCATCTGTTGGCCCAGGGTGTGGTGAAGGCCGTGGATGAAATTGGGCTGCCCGGTGTGTTCACCGGCGGCATTGGCGCAGCGGCGGGTGGAATTACCGCCAGTTTGGTGTTTGCCCTGCTGGCCGCGCTGGTGGGCAAAAGCAAGGACCAGAATTAAACCGGCGAATATGTGCCAAGAACCAATATACAAATGAAAATGCCCGCCGATAAAAACCGGCGGGCATTGTTCATGCAATCTTATTCTGCAGCAGCGGCCTTGTTGTTGCGCTTAGCCATGCGGCTGATCTTGCGGGCGGCAGTGTTCTTGTGAATGACACCCTTGTTCTTGGCAGCGTCCAGAGCAGAAACAGCGACCTTGATGGCGGCGTCCTTGTTCTCGGCATTGCTGTCGATGGCAGCGTCTGCCTTCTTGACAACTGTTTTCAGGTTGGACTTGATGGCCTTGTTGTGTGCAGCCTCTTTCTTGGACTGAGCAACGCGGTCTTTCTGAGATTTAATATTAGGCATTCGTTCCACCTCCTTGGTTTACCCATAACAGTACAAATTATACTAGCATATATTTTGGCCGGTTGCAAGTGTTTTTATAAATTTTTTTCGTGTTTGGCGCTAATATTGCAATGTTTGCGGGGCGGGCAGGCATGGCTGGGGGCATATTGCCCGGCGGTGGGGGCATATCTATTCCGCAAGGGGGTGTTTGCCATGCGCAATGCGGGCCGTGTGCTGGGTGCGCTGCTGTGCACCGCGGCGTTAGCGGGCAGCGCCCTGGCGTTGCGTGTGGCGCCCGGCGGCAGGGTTCTGGCCCTGCTGTTTTGTTCGCCCGGCGCGGCGTTCACGCTCTGGCAGCAGGCAGGGATGGAACCTCCGCAGGCCCAGCCAGCTGCCGCCCTGGCAGAATCATCGGAATCACCGCCGCAGCCCACCCCGGAACCATCCGTCCAGCCAACCCCCAACCCCACACCGCAGCCCACGGCGGAACCGGAAGCCACCCCGGCCCCAACCATTACCATACCGCCGGGGGTGCAGACGACAGCGCCCATCCTTGACCGGACTTTCGGCCAGGGCAGCGGGCAGGGATATATTACCCTTGCGGCGGGCAGTATCAAAAATGCAACGGATGAACCAGATTCAACCATTGCCTCCGCGGCGCAGGGAGCGCTGTCCTTTACCGTTACCCCCGGCAGCCCGGACCCGCAGGTGCTGATCCTGCACACCCACGCAACGGAAACCTACCAGACCTGGGACACCCCGGTGTATGACCCCAACTTTACCGCCCGCACCAAAGATACCACCCTGAACATGTGCGCGGTGGGGGAGGCAATGACCAAAGTGCTAAACGATGCCGGGATCACCACCCTGCACGATACCACCCTGCATGATTCCCCCAGCTACACCGAAAGTTACGCCCGCAGCGCCCAGACAGCGCGGCGCTACCTGGAAGAATACCCCAGCATCAAAGTGGTGCTGGATGTACACCGCGACGCGATGGAAAGCGGCGATGCCCGTGTGCGCCCCCTGACAACGCTGGACGGCCAGCCGACTGCACAGGTCATGATCATTGCCGGGTGCAATAACGGCGGCACCGTCCAGCTGCCCAACTGGCGGCTGAACCTCTGCTTTGCCGCCAAGTGGGAGGAACGCATGGAAATGCTGTACCCCGGCCTGACCCGGCCGGTCCTGTGCGGGTACCGGTTCTATAATCAGGATGTCAGCCCCGGTGCGCTGCTGATCGAAATAGGCGGCCACGCCAACACGGTACAGCAGGCAGTACGGGCCGGGCAGTACGCGGCAAAGGCACTGGCAGCCCTGTTTGACGGCAGCGTGTAACCGCGGCAAAACGCCCTTGCAACGCAAAACAAAATAGAATATACTGGACAAAGATAAGGCGGCACCGCATGATTCCCGACGGACGGCATCCGGAACGATGCGGGACTGCCATAAAAACCGGGGTGGAACACCACCCGCCCCGCAGGAGGATACCATGCAGAACACCATCCTGATCCACGCACCGGGCCGCAGGCAGGGCCGCGGGGCGCTGGTGCTGGCTTATACGGCGCTGTTTGCCCTGTTGATGGGCATCTGGGCTGCTATTTTTGCGCTGAACGGGCAGAGCTTTATCCAATATGGCGATACCCTCAAGCAGCATTACCCGTTTCTGGTCTATTATGGCCGCTGGCTGCGGCAGGCCGCGCGCTGTGTGCTGACCGGCGCGGCGGTGCCCACCTGGGATCTTTCCATCGGTTACGGTGCGGATATCATTACCACGCTGAGCTATTACGGCCTGGGTGACCCGCTGGACCTGCTGGCAGCCTTTGTGCCCGGCCGGTGGACCGAGCAGCTGCTGGAGGGCCTGATCGTGCTGCGGCTCTACCTGGCGGGGCTGGCCTTTATGGCGTTCAGCCGCCGCCATGGCAACAGCCGCTTTGGCACCCTGCTGGGTGCGCTGGCCTATGTGTTCAGTGCGTGGCCCATCCAGGCAGGGCTGATCGAACCGGTGTTCCTGGTGCCGATGTATTGCTTCCCCCTGATGCTGCTGGGAGCGGATGATCTGTTTGAGGGCCGCAGCCCGGTTTTGTACATTGCCGCCATTGCGCTGACGGCACTCTCCAACTTTTTGTTCTTTTATATGGCTGCGGTGCTACTGGTGCTGTACGCCATTGCGGTGTATAGCAAGCGGTACGGGGCCAAAAACCTGCGCACTCTGCCGCCGCTGCTGGCAAAGTTCATCGGGTTTGCGCTGGTGGGCATTGCAATTTCAGCCGTCACCCTGCTGCCCACCGCGCAGGAGCTGTTCGGCAGCGCTCGCTTTGGCTTAACGCGGGAAACCGCGCCTTACCCGTTCTACCGCTTTTTTGAGCTGCTGGCCAACATGACCACCGGCATGGGGTATGATGCTTACTCTACCTATGCGGGGGTGACCTCGGCGGCGTTTTTGGGTGTGCTGGTGCTGTTTGCCAAGCCGCGGCAGAACACCGTGCTCAAGTGCGCGTGGCTGGGTCTGCTGGCCCTGCTGCTGGTGCCGCAGGCGGGCAGTGTGTTGAACGGGATTTCTTACGTTTCCAACCGCTGGGTGTGGGCGTTCACCATGCTGGAAGCCTTTATCCTGGCGCGGGTCTGCCCCGGCATAACGGCGTTTGAGCCGAAAGAAAAGCGCAACCTGTTTGCGTTGCTGGCGGTTTACTGCGTGGTGGCGTTCTGCGTCAAGCAGGGCCGCACAGAGACCGCCCTGCTGGGCGCGCTGCTGCTGGTGCTGCTGGCCGTGTTTGTGCTGGCGGCAGATGGTGTCAGCCGCCGCGGTGTGCAGGCTGTTTTACTGGCGGGCTGCTGCCTTGGCGTGGTGATGAACCTTGGCGGCTACTATGGCATTGAGGAAGCCGATGCCGTGAACGAGTACCGCCCCGCCGGTTACGCCTGGAGCACCACCGTGCAGGACAACCCCGCCGTGACCCTGCATCTGATGGAGGACCAAAGCTACTGGCGGTATGACTCGCTGGTGAACGAGCCAATCAACAGCCCCATGCTGCTGGATGTGTATGGTACCGGGTACTTTTTCAGCCTGAACAACAGCTACCTTTCCAGCCTGTTCCGGGAACTGGGGCAGAACACCCCGGTGGAATATGATTACCGCGGGCTGCAGAACCGCACCCCGCTGGAAACGTTGTTCGGCGTGAAATACGCCCTCTGCGCACCGGATTCCACCGGGGCGCTGCCTGCCTTGTTTGGCAGCCAGGCCGTGCAGGCAGCGGAAATCGGCGGCAGCACGGTTGCGGTTTACCCCAATACGGCGGCGCTGCCCATCGGCTATACGGCGCAAAACCAGATCAGCCGCGAAACCTATGACGCCCTGACCCCGCTGCAAAAGCAGGATGCCCTGCTGGACAGCGTAGTGCTGGAAGAAACCGGCCTGCTGCCCGAAGCGGAATTGACCGGCGATACGGTAAGCCCCGCAGCCGAAATGGAGCTGGACGGCGTGCAGCAGCTGGATGAAACCACCTACTATGCCCCGCAGGACGGCGGGCGCATTACCCTGACCATTGCCCAGCCGGTGGCGGATTGTGAGACCGCCTTTGTGGTGCAGGGCATGCAGTACACGGCCACCAGCCCGCTGGATGCGATGAACGAAGAAGAACTGAGCGCCATGAGCGCCCATGACCGCCGCAGCCTGCAAAAGCAGTATGCGCATTTCTGGCGCAAGGACAGTGTCTATCTGCGCCTGCTCAGCAACATTGGTGAGGGCCGCATTGAGTATAACCGCCCCAACAGCCAGTATTACTGCGGCCGGCATGACTTTGTGTATAACTTTGGCACCAGTGATGAACCCTTGCAGCAGATCACGATTGTACTGCCCTTTGCGGGCTATTACCAGTTTGACCGCCTGGCGGTGGAATGCCAGAAGCTGGATACCGTTGCGGCCCGTGCGGAAAACCTTGGGGCCGAAAACCTGCAGAATGTGACCCTTGGCACCAACAGCCTGGGTGGAGAAATCACCACCACCCGCAGCAGCGTGCTGGTGGTGCAGCTGCCGTATTCTACTGGTTGGAGCGTGACGGTGGACGGTACCCCGGCCCAAGTGCTGCGGGCAGATACGGCTTTCCTCGGCGTGGCGCTGGAACCCGGCAGCCATACGGTGGCGTTTACCTACAAAACGCCCGGTCTTACCGCGGGGGCAGCGCTCAGTGCGGCAGGAGCGGTGCTGCTGGCGGCCATCTGGGCCGTGCCGGCCCTGCGCAAAAAGAGCAAAAAGCGCCACAAATAACAAGAGCTTTACTTTTTAAGCATCACACGTTATAATACATTTTATCTAGGTGTAACTGAAAAGTCGAAAATTTAGCCTGTTTCTACAATCGCAGCCGGATTCCGCGTTAAAAAGCCTTGGAATCCACAAAGGATTCCTGCGGCCTTTTGCCTTGAATCCGGCATGTGCTTGCGAAATAGTCGTCATTTTCTTTGTTTTCGGATACACCCCCTACATTTGCATTTTAGGAGTGGGAACACATGGAACGAGTTGAAATTGCATCGCTCTATAAGGCTACCCCGGCGGATGGCACCAAAGTTACTGTCTGCGGCTGGGCAAAAACCGTGCGCGATTCTAAAAAGATTGGTTTTATCTCTCTGGCAGACGGCAGCTGCTATAAGCCCGTGCAGATCGTTTTCCAGGCGGACAAGCTGGAAAACTATGCCGAGGTTGCAAAATCCGGCCTGTACACCAGCTTTGAAGTGACCGGCACCCTGGTGCTGACCCCCAACGCGAAGCAGCCGTTTGAGATTAACGCCGATACCGTTACGGTGCTGGGCACCTGCGGCAGCGATTACCCGCTGCAGAAAAACAAGATGGGCATGGATTACCTGCGCACCCTGACCCACCTGCGCCCCCGCACCAACACCTTTAACGCCGCGTTCCGTGTGCGCGGCCAGGCCGCTTATGCCCTGCATGAGTTCTTCCACAAGAACGGCTTTACCTATGTACACACCCCCATCTTTACCGGTTCTGACTGCGAAGGCGCAGGCGAGATGTTCCAGGTTACTACCCTGGACCTGAACGATGTGCCCAAGACCGAGGACGGCAAGGTGGATTACAGCAAGGACTTCTTCAAGCGCCCGGTGAACCTGACGGTTTCCGGCCAGCTGGAAGCCGAGGCCATGGCAATGGCCCTGGGCAAGGTTTACACCTTTGGCCCCACCTTCCGCGCAGAGAAGAGCTATGATACCCGCCATGCCGCAGAGTTCTGGATGATTGAGCCGGAAATGGCATTTGCTGACCTGAATACCTACATGGACACCGCCGAGGCCATGACCAAGTATGTCATCCGCTACCTGCTGGATAACTGCCCGGACGAGCTGGCATTCTTCAACCAGTTCTTTGATAAGGGCCTGATCGAGCGTCTGGAGCTGGTTGCCAACAGCGATTTTGCCCGCGTGAGCTACACCGATGCCATCGAACTGCTGAAAAAGAACGATGACAACTTCCAGTATAAAGTGAGCTGGGGCATTGACCTGCAGACCGAGCACGAGCGCTACCTGACCGAGCAGGTGTTCAAAAAGCCTGTGTTTGTTACCGATTACCCCAAAGAGATCAAGGCATTCTATATGCGCATGAACGAGGACGGCAAGACGGTTGCCGCCGCCGATATGCTGGTGCCCGGCATTGGCGAGCTGATCGGCGGTTCCCAGCGTGAGGAGCGCCTGGATGTGCTGCTGGCCCGCCTGGATGAACTGGGCCTGAAGCGCGAAGATTATGACTGGTACCTGGACCTGCGCCGTTTTGGCAGCGTAAAGCATGCCGGTTACGGCCTGGGCTTTGAGCGCCTGCTGATGTATGTCACCGGCATCCCCAACATCCGTGACGTCATTGCCTTCCCGCGCACCTGCGGCGGTTTTTAATGGGGGCGGTCAGCGAACCGCTGATCCAATGGTTTGAACTGAATCGAAGGCTCCTGCCTTTCCGGCAGGAGCCTTCGGCATATCATATCTGGGTCAGCGAGATCATGCTCCAGCAGACCCGCGTCTCGGCGGCGCTGCCCTATTACGAGCGTTTTGTGGCCGAACTGCCGGACCCCGCCGCCCTTGCCGCCTGCGACCCGGACAAGCTGCGCAAGCTGTGGCAGGGGCTGGGGTATTACAGCCGGGTGGCCAACATGCAAAAGGCGGCGCAGATCGTCTGCCGGCAGTACGGCGGCCAGCTTCCCGCAGATTATGCCGCCCTGCGCGCTCTGCCCGGCATTGGGGATTACACGGCTGGGGCTATTGCCTCCATTGCATTTGGCATCCCAGCCCCGGCGGTGGACGGCAACGTGCTGCGGGTATTTGCCCGGCTGGATAATAGCTCTGCCGATATTACCAAACCTGCCGCCAGGCGCGAGTTCACAGCCCGCGTGCTGGAAGAAATGCCCAAGGAACGCCCCGGCCCTTATAACGAGGCGCTGATGGAACTGGGGGCGCTGGTCTGCCTGCCCAACGGTGCGCCGAAGTGCGAGGTCTGCCCGCTGGCTGCTCAGTGCAAGGGCCGTGCTGCAGGCCGGGCCGAACAGCTGCCGGTCAAAACGGCTAAGCCGGAAAAAACGCTGGTGCCGGTCACGGCCGCGTTGATCACAGGGCCGCAGGGCGTGCTTTTGCAGCGCCGCCCGTCCAAAGGGCTGCTGGCCGGGCTGTGGCAGCCCCTTGCCTTTGAGGGTACCGCCATGGCCCAACCGGAACTGGACGCCGTGTTGCGCGCCATTGGCCTTTGTGTGCAGTGGCAGGCCCCGCTGCAAAGCACCCGCCATGTGTTCACCCATCGCATCTGGCAGATCAGCGGGTTTTGCGGCACAGCCGCAGGCCCGGCGCCGGAGGGCTGCGTCTGGGCCAGCCGCGCGGAGCTGAACGGGAAATACGCGGTGCCAAGCGCATTTGCGGGCATTATGCGCCAGTGGCGGCCGGAATAAAAAGCAAGCAGAGTGGCATGGCTTTTGGCAGGTGAAGAAATTTTCCGGAGACCATGCTGCGGAGAATGGCGCGGTATCACCTTGATACCTGAACCTTTTTGTGTGAAAAATTTACAAGGGAAAGATTGTATTCACCCGGTTAATCGGGTATAATATTTTACAGACCCATCCCTTTTAGAATACGCGGAGGAAAAGTATTATGATGAAGAAATCCACTTTTGGTGCCATCCTGGCGTTTTTGTTTGCTGCTGCCGGTGCCCTGACTGCCGCTGCGCTCTACCTGCGCCGCCGCGAAAAGGAACTGGACGAATACGAGCGCCTGCTGTACAGCGATGACGGCGACGATTATGACGATGACGACGAATATCTGCCCATCGACAATGAACCGACAGAAGCCGCCGAAGAAAAGGCTGCTGACGATGCTGAATAAGCCGGAACAGCCAGCAGAAAAGTGAAAATGGCCGGGCTTCGGCCCGGCTGTTCGTGTTTCTTGCAATCAGTAGTGATACTTATTAAATGATAAAAAAGGCTCAGATAAACCATAAGGTGCTGCTGAAAATAAGAAAAATGACGGCAGTGACTATAAAATCAGACTGAATTTCGATTTTTCTGCTGTGCCAAGGAAAGGGAACGCCATGAAAAAGCTCTTGCTGTGGCTGGTTATGGTGGTGGTTATGCTGGCGGTGCTGCTGGGCGGCGCCGGGTACGCCATGTACGCTATGACGGGCGATGACAAACTTCCCACGCAGCACCCCACTTTGGGCGATACGGAACTGGAACCGATCGGCTATGACTGGAGTGTGCCGGTTCTGGGCAATGTGCTGAACCGCACGTTTGAACAGCCCAGCACCCTGACGGTGCAAAAGCTGGGTGAAATGACGGAAGCTGCCCCGGAGCTGGTTTTGCCGGACTGGGCGCAGCGCACGACCCTTACACTGAAAGATTCGACCGGCAGCGTTGTGGTGCAGGGGGATGCCGCTGCCTTTGCGATGTATGCTTACCCCAAAAATGGCAGCTATGAGCTGACCCTGACCGCTTACCGCAACACGGCGGACCCCGGCGATGCCACCGGCTGGTACCGGTACTGTGCATCTTATACCATGAACATCCAGCCCAAGGCGGTGCTCAACAGTGAGCGCGTCAGCCAGGGCGGCGTGGCGGCACTGGTCATCACCGGCATTCTGGATGGCAGCGAGCCGACCGTGGAAACCGACCTGGGGGATGTATGGTTCCGCCCGGTGACCGGTGGGTATATGGGCTATATCCCGGTAACCTATAATGCCGAGGGCGGCCCCCATACCCTGACCGTGACCTGCGGCAGCCTGACCCAGGAGCTGACCCTGAGCGTGATGCAGAGCGAAGCTAAAACCGTGGATGTGGCCGCCGAGGCAGACATACCGGGCGCAGCAACGGAATATAAAAATGCGATCTGGCCCCTTTACACACAGGGCAGCAGCGAAAAGCTGTGGCAGGGCAATTTTGCCTCGCCGGTGCCCAGTGCGATTCTGGCGGATTACGGCGCGCGGCTGCGCACCGATGGGACCATTACCGGCCGGGCAACTGGCATCAATTATAACGCCGCAGCGGGTACCGCCGTTACGGCACCGCAGGCGGGTACTGTGGTGTACGCCGGAACGCTGGCGCTGACCGGCGGCACTGTGGTGATTGACCATGGCTGCGGGGTTAAGAGTTATCTGTTTGGGCTGGATGCCGTAAAGGTGCAGCATGGGCAGAGCCTTGCCCGCGGCGAAGAACTGGGCACCACCAGTGAGGAGCATACCCTGATCTGGGAGCTGCGCATTGGCAGCAAGTCCGTTGACCCTGCTGCCGCCCTGACGGGCAGCAGCGGCCTTTTGTACCGCGAAACAATGTAACAAAATAGAGTTAGGGCAATACCGCATAATTCTAAGTGCCGATACGGCGAGCGAGGTGCGGC
>ERZ772872.381-NODE-381-length-45931-cov-23.053754_pt1 | contig 45931 bp, 41 predicted proteins | sample MGYA00512132_ERZ772872 | MGnify/ENA primary metagenome ERZ772872 (study PRJEB29015, sample SAMEA2737724) | human gut metagenome | biome: human gut; feature: human-associated habitat; material: faeces | place: China | collected 2012 ...
CAGATCCATCTGGCAGTTTTCGCAGCCCAGGGATACCACCACCGTGCCGTAGACATTGGGGTTAGCGGCATAGCCGGCCATGACATCCATGGTGAACTGCTGGTCGGAAGCCACCTGAGAGCAACCCAGCTGGTTGTTGAAGGTCACGCTGCCCACCACCTGCTGAGAGATGATGCGAGTGGTATCGGAGGCGCAGACGCTGGCAGGCAGAATCAAAACCTTGTTGCGCACGCCAACGCGGCCGTCAGGACGCTTATAACCGTAGAAATTCATATTGAAATCCTCGTATCCTCCTTCTCAGCCCTTGCTGTCCAGGTTTTCCCGGTGCTCTTCCAGATTGTGGCAATGGACATGCTCGCCGGCCTTGATATCGCGGGCAGCCAAGCCGATATGCTCGCCGTACTTGACAATGGGCTGGCCCTTGGCAATGTCGCAGGCAGCCAGCTTGTGATAAATGGTGACATCCTCCAGAGCGGTCAGGCTCTTTTCCTGGCCTGCACAGTTATAGGTAACGGTATCACCCTTGGCGATGGGCTCAATGGCAACGATCACGTTGTCCTTCGCCGCTTCAACGATCATAGCATTCAGCATTGTTATTAATCTCCTTTCAGTCCTCTATCTTTTCAGCAAGTGCCTTCTTTAAAAATCAGTCCTTGGCAAACAGAGCAGCCTGCGCCTCGTCCTTGGGGAACTTGGGACAACCATACTTCTTGGCCCACCAGGAAGTGATGATGGGAACCAGAATGGCGGTCAGGATGGCGGAAGCGGCCACCTGAGAGGTCGCAATGTCCGCCCAGGGAGCCCAGGTGGCGTCTGCGGCAGCAATGACAGCGGGAACAGCCACGGCGTTGCCTGCGGTAGTAGCAACGGCCCAGCCGGCATAGCCGGGACGGCGGCTGATAAATTTGTCGCACAGCATGATGAAGGCGCCGCCGATCAGGCAGGTGATAAGGCCCAGCAAAATACCCTGGACACCGCCCTTGGCGATGTTGGTCAGGTTCATGCCGGAGCCCAAGCAGAAGCCCACGAAGGGAAGCAGGATGCTGCCGGCGGGAGCCAGGAAGTCAGAGAGATCCTTGTCAATGTTGCCCAGGATCATACCCACCAGGATGGGGCCGATGGCGGCAACCAGAGCCATGAGCGGGATGTCGGCAAGGCCGCCTGCGCCCATAGCGATCATGGTGAGCATGGGGCCGTCGTTGATGGCCAGCAGAGGCATGGCGGCCTGGTCAACCGTATCGCCGTAGCTGTTCATCAGGGCCAGGTATACAGAACCATTGGAGTTGGTAACAGCGGAGATGATGGCCAGCGCGCTCAGGCCCAGCAGGCCCTCGGGACCGCAGAGCTTGCCCACACCGATACCGATGGCGGCACCGATGATGAACTTGGCAATCAGCAGCACGCCGCCGCGCTTGACGACGCCGCCGATCTCGCGGAATCGCAGGGTCGTACCCAGGCAGAACAGCTGAATACCGATCGCCGCGTTGGCACCAGCGCTGGTGAAGATTGCGGTGGTAAAGGAACCGATTCCAGTGACCTGCGGGAAGAAAGTATTGATGAACGCGCCCAACAGCATAGGCACGACCATCATACCGGCGGGGATTTTTTTCAGGAACTTCATGATCATGGGCTTTTTCCTCCTCGTTTTTATTCTTTTCTCCCATGTCTCCACCCGTTTTTTCAGATATTCCGCACAGCGGAATATCGTTCCAAAACGAGGGCGAAGTAAATTCCCCTCGAGGGGGAACTGTACTTCTCGTACAAACGCATTATATCTTTTTTCGATTCACTTGTCAAGAAATTGTCAGGCCACCGCCTTATTTTCAGCAATTGTGCATGAACCACGTCTCCAAAATCTGTCGAAAAAGTCAATAAAGAGTCTCTTGTCAGAGACCCTTTTCCACCGGATGCGCTTTCAGATATGCCCGCCACTCCACGCATTCCGCGGTATGGAGATGGATGCCGTCGGAGGTCAGTTCTTTTCGCAGGCAATCGTTCTTCACGGTCACGGCCTCCGCCACATTCAAATACAAGCCTTTGCGCAATGCGCTTACGCTAGCGCGTCCAGAAGGTGGATCTCCCCCCGCTGTCTCCTGGGTGCCTTGGTAAACACGGATTCCACCGTGGCGCCCACTGCGTAAAGGTAGGTTTCCTCCTCTGTGTCTTTTACTTATTAGACGGGATTCGACCGGAAAAGTCGATACAATATGGCGCTGTTGACAAAGTCACGCAACAGCCCTCGCTTTACAGCAAAAAAATACGGCTGTCCGGCCATCGACCCGGTGGTCATCGTGAAGTACCTGCTGGTGGGGTTCCTGTACGGCATCCCGTCGGAGAGGCAGATCGAGCGGCGTATCCAGACCGACATCGCCCTGCGCTGGTACCTGGGCCTCGACCGGGTGCCGGATCACAGCACCGTCTCGCAGCTGCGCCGGCGGCAGCCACCGGGACTGCTTTTTGCTCAAATGCAGCCGCTGCGGCCGCATCCGCCATCTGGACTGCTCCCATCTAAAGGCACCGTATGACCATTTGGAGCGGAACCATCATTTTCACATTGATCCCTGCGGCACGCTCTTCACCGAGCTGCGAGCTTTGTGTCAGAGATAAGGATTTCCATGGAACCGACTGAACTGCTCTCCTGCCGGGATGTCTCCCTGGGCTATGAGAGGCAAAGCGTCCTCACCTATCTAAGCCTTACCATCCGGGCGGGCGATTACCTTTGCATTGCGGAGGCGGAAAACGACACCTATGACATCCCCCAAACGGTGAGCTACATCGTCAGTGCGGAGGACGGCGGAACGTTTTCCATCAGCTATGCCCGCAAGCAGTACAGCTTGACCTATAACTTGAACGCAGAGGACGCAACATGGGGTTCGGAACCCGGTGTTAAATCCTATCGTCTGGGCGCTGCGCTCAAGCTCCTGACGCAGTTGCAAGCATCGCATTTTGATGTCAAAATACTGCTTGCTGGGGTAAACCTCAGTCCCCCATGCCGCCTGAGGGCGGAAACTTTTCGGCAGAATTGCCGGAATGTAAGTATGTAAAATCGGGTTTGGCAATCTTGCCAAACCTTATCGTCACACTACCATTTCTCTCACCACACGGATCAGGGACACCACCCAGGACAGTGCCACGAGGCCCACCAGTACAAAGAAAATGCCATCTGCCAATGCAGTGTGCGTCAGATACCACGGGCGAAACACCGTGATCACCAGTGCGCCGTACAGCAGCGGCACAGACAGCCGCAGAGCCTGTGCCAGACGGACGATCCCGCCCAGCAGTGTCATTGCCATCATCAAAAAAGCATACATCATGTTCCATGCCTCCTTCTGCGATTTGTGGCATGTTACCATCAGCGGACAGACTTTGCAAGGGTCTGTCCTCCAATTTTTTGCATGGATTTTCTGCGATGAGGGTGTCTGGCAGACACCCTCAATTTCGGCGGCAGGGGGTCAATGAAACACCCTGCACCATCAAATTTTTTGTAGAATTTTTTAATTTCTGGTTATTCACCACGCTGTTTTTTCGGGAAGGGTAGTGAGGGGGTATCTGAAAAAACAGAAAACCGCTTTCGGCAACATTGTCGAAAGCGGTTTAGAAGTTCAAAGCCGTTGGTAAACACCCACCCGTTCGCCCCGTGCCGCCCTGTGCGGCGTTCTTCCGCATGGGCAGCGTCCCTGCCCATCCCCTCCGGCAGAGGCCCCCACAGGCGGCGTGTGGGCGAACTCAGTAAACAAGAGTAAGAGGAGAGCCTATGGAGCAAAAAGCCAATATCACCATCGACAATCATCATATCACCGTTGAGCGGATGCAGACAGCCTGCGGGCGGGAGATTCGAGTCATCTCCGTGTTTCCCCGGCATGGCAGCGAAACCGCGGCGGACAAGCTGAAGGCATTGGCGGAACTGGAGTTTCAGCAGGGAAAGATGTGTGCCTAAAGGGCTGGACATTTCAGGCCGTTCAGGGTATTGTGGTGTCGCAATGCTCTGAACGGTTTGGCAAAGAAAAGGAGGGCTGTATGAATCAGTCAAACCAAATCAGGAAAACCGCTCTTTACTGCCGTCTCAGCCAGGACGATGGGATAGAGGGCGATTCGAACTCGATCCAGAATCAAAAAGCCATTTTACAGAAGTTCGCAGAAGATCACCATTTCCCCAGCCCCTGCTTTTATGTGGATGACGGTTTTTCGGGAGGAAACTTCCAAAGACCGGCGTTCCAGCAGATGATCTCAGACATGGAAAACGGCGAGATCGGGATCATTGTGACCAAAGATCTCAGCCGCCTCGGTAGAAATCAGCTCCACACGGGGCTCTACATCGAGGAACGATTCCCCATGTTCGGCGTCCGCTACATCGCCATCAATGACAATGTGGATACCGACAGCAGCGAGAGCAACGACCTTATGCCGTTCAAGAATTTGTTCAACGAGTGGTTTATTCGGGACACCAGCCGGAAGATCCGTGCGGTGCTGAAGGCCAAAGCGGAACGGGGCGAACGGCTGGGGTCCAGAGCGCCTTACGGCTACCGAAAGGCCCCGGACACGAAGAAGTTGATAGTGGATGAGGAGGCGGCAGCCATCGTCCGCAGGATCTTTGCCATGTGCGCCAGCGGCAGTGGCCCCAGCCAAATTGCCCGCATTCTCAAGAAAGAGCAGATCCTGACGCCCACCATGTACGCCTACACCAGGTACGGTATCACGCACACCTGTCTGGATACAGCACATCCGTATAACTGGTCAGACAGCGCCATTGCCAATCTGCTGGAGAACGAGATCTATCTGGGCAATACCGTCAACATGAAGCACAGCAGCAGATCCTACAAGGACAAGCGGCGGGTCGAACATCCAAGAGAGGAATGCATGGTCTTTTAGAACACCCATCCCGCCCTCATTACGCGGGAGGTCTGGGATATCGTACAGAGAGTCCGGAAGAACAAGCGCCGTCTGACCAAGATGGAAGAACAGAACAAGTATTCCGGCCTTGTGTTCTGCGCCGACTGCGGCTCCAACATGGTGCTGCACCGGGCACATACCATGTCCGCCAGCTACAATCACTTCACCTGCCGCACCTACAAGAAGGATTGGGAAGCCTGCACGGGCCACTATATTAGGGAGTGCGTTCTGGATGAGGTGGTGTTGGAGGATCTGCGGAGGGTAACGGCCATGGCACGGGAACGTCCAGAAGAATTTGCCGCCTATATTGGCAGCAGGCAGTCCGCCGAGATCCAGCGTGAAATTCGCAGGCAGGAGAAAGAACTGGCCGCCATGCGGAAGCGGAAAGCCGAACTGGATGCCATCTTCAAGAAGCTGTATGAGGACAGTGTGCTTAGCCGCATTACTACAGAGCAGTTCCAAATGCTCTCAAGCAGTTACACGGAGGAGCAGAATCAAATCGCCGCAGGTATCCCGCAGAAAGAAGCTGACATCCAACGCCTGCGGGAAACGGTGAGCGGGACGGATGGTTTCCTCGACAAGGCGAAGCGGTACATGGACATTACGGAACTAACGCCGGAACTGCTGCGGCTGTTTATTGAGAAGATCGTGGTGCACGAAAAAGAGGTGAAGTGGTCTAAACACGCGCCGCAGACCGTGGAGATCTACTACAACGGCATCGGCTTCATAGACAAACAGCATCAGGACATGGAAAGCCTGCAACCCCTGAAAGCAGAAGAACCCCGACAGGCATCGTAAACACGATAACCTGTCGGGGGATCCCCGGAATTAGTTGTTACCCCTGTCAGGGGGGGACAAAGGCATTCAGCTCCTTTTTGCTTGCGTTCCGTTTGGATCAGTCGAATTCCAGCGCGGTGGCGCGCAGCTCGCTCACTTCGCCGACGATGGCGCTCCAGGGGGCGAAGGTCTGGAGCTCGCGAAGAAGCGGCTCTGCGTCCTCGCGCGGGAGCGCGACGAGAAGGCCGCCCGAGGTCTGCGGGTCGGCGGCGAGGTCGAGGAAGACCTGCTGCGCCGTGGGCAGCACCGTGAGATGCGGCTTCACATAGTCCATGTTGCGGTAAGCGCCCGCGGGGATGATGCCCATCTCAGCCATATCGCGCGCCTCGTCCATCAGGGGGAGCGTTGCGCCGTGCAGGCGGATGGTAACGCCGCTGCCGCTCGCCATCTCATAGCTGTGACCGAGCAGGCCGAAGCCTGTCACGTCGGTGCAGGCGTGGACATTTTTGGCGCTTCGCACGGCATTGCCCGCCTTTTTGTTGAGCGTCGCCATGTGGGCATAAACCGCGTCGCGCGCGGCGGGGGAGATGAGGTCTGCTTTGATGGCGGTCGTGAGCACGCCGCTGCCGAGCGGCTTGGTGAGCACCAGCACATCGCCCGGCTGCGCGCCGACATTTTTGAGGATGCGGTCGGGATGGACGAATCCCGTGACGCACAGGCCGTACTTTGGTTCGTTATCCTGAATGGTGTGGCCGCCCGCGATGACGCATCCGGCCTCGACGGCCTTGGCATGTCCGCCCTCCAGAATGGCGCGGATATCCTCTTTCGGCAGGCAGTTCGGCACGCACAGAAGGTTCATTGCGAGTTTCGGCTCGCCGCCCATGGCGTACACGTCGCTCAGCGCGTTCGCCGCGGCGATCTGACCGAAGAGATACGGATCGTCCACAATGGGGGTGAAGAAGTCGACCGTCTCGATGACGGCGACCTCGTCGGAGACGCGGTACACGGCGGCGTCGTCGCTGCTGTCGTAGCCGACTAAAAGCGCGGGATTCGACACATTCGGCAAGTCAGCAAGAATTTCTGTCAGGGCACCCGGCCCCAGCTTGGCGGCTCAACCCGCCGCCTTTGTCATCTGCGTGAGACGCAGCTTGTCGTTCATGGCGCGCACCTCCTCCTTGAAAAACTGCTTTTATTGTAGAGAAGCGAAACGCCTTTGTCAACTCCGCCGTGTTTTCGCCGTCAGCGCGGGAAGAGGGTGTGGAGCAGATCGAGAAAGCTCTCCCAAAGGTCCGTCGGGCGTCCGTCGGAGAGAGTCACGTCGCCGGAAAGACCGTCGCAGAGGACAAAGTAGCGTTCGGCGGAGGAAAGATTCGTGAATTCGCAGCGCGCGGTGCGTCCGTCGACCTCGTAGAACATGGCCGGGTAGGGCTTTGTGACATCGGTGATGTTCCAGAGCGTGATCGTGCCGTTCTGCGGCGTATCCGCGCGGAAGGTGACGGCGATGCGCGTGCTGTTCGTAAAAAGACGGCGGCCGTCGCAGCTGTCGGCAAAGGTTTGTACCTCTCCGGCGGCAAGGTTGCAGACGCTCTCCTCAACCACGGGGACGTAGGGGTGCTGTGCGCGGACAAGGTTCATCCACGCGGCGACGGTGAGCGAGAGCAATACGATCAGGACGATGACGCCGACAGTCAGGAGTGTGCCGCGTTTCTGGCGACGGTGTTTGACCTTTTGCGCATAGTCGGCGACGGCAGGCGGGTCGATGGCCTGCGCGGCGGGGAGAAATTGCTCGCTTTTCATCCGCGCGAGCGTTTCGCGGCAGCGGGGGCAGGTTTTGAGGTGAGAGTCTACGAGAGCGCGGCTCGCGTCCGAGCAGCTTTCGTCGGCGTAGAGCGGTAGCAGGTCGCCGATGACACGGCAGTCAATGTTCATGGTGTTCCTCCATATCTTCGATCAGCTTGTCCTTGGCGCGGTAAAATGTGACCTTTGCCCAGGACTCGGATTTGCCGAACAGGTCGGCAATGTCGCGAAAGTGCAGTTCGCCGAGCACGCGCAGCGTGAAGACCTCGCGGTACGGCTCTTTGAGCCGGTGCAGGGAGGCGTGGATGCGCATGGCCTGTTCTTTGTCGGCCAGCAGCTCAAAAATGTCGTCCGGCGCGGCGAGCTCGTGCGTTTCCTCGAAGGGGACGGCGCGCCTTTGGCGGCGGAGCTCTTTTGTGAGGGCATTTTTGGCGATCTGGCAGAGCCACGATTCGACGCGGCAGTTGCCGCGAAATGTGTCGATGTGCAGATACGCCTGATAGAACGTCTCCGCCGTTAGCTCGTCGGCGAGGGAGGCGTCCTTGCAGAGCGAGAGCAGGAAGCGGTAGACAACGGGTGTGCAGCGCCGGCAGATCTCGTCAAATTCGTCCATGCAGGGCCTCCTTTCCGCTTCTTTCTGCCTGTTAGAGCGCGGAATGCGCAGAAAGATACAAACTTTTTCTCATTTTATCAATTTGCTGCAAACGGCGCAAGGCGGAGACTGCCATCGAAAAAATCAATGATAACAGCGCGGTAAAACGGGAAAAACCATGAAAAAAATTCGCGGCGGGAGAAAAAAGTTGTGTCACTTCGCGCGGAATCTGTTATAGTTAGAAAGAAATAACGGGTGCAAACCCTGTGATAAGGAGCGATAGAAATGACGATCAAAGTCAATGCCATGGGCGACGCCTGCCCCATCCCTGTTGTGAAGACGCAGAAGGCGATGCAGGAGCTCGGCGGCGCCGGAACGGTCGAAACGCTGGTCGACAACGAGACTGCGGTGCAGAACCTCGGCAAGCTGGCCGCAAGCAAGGGCTGCACGTCCAAAACCGAAAAGCTCGGCGAAAACGAGTACCGCGTGACCATCACCGTGGGGGAAAACGCCAAGGTGGAGGAGCAGAGCGGCGAGTGCTACACCTGCGGCAAGCCGAAGACGGTCGTGGTGCTGTCGTCTGACAAGATGGGCAGCGGCAATGACGAGCTCGGCGGCGCGCTGATGAAGGCGTTCGTCTTCGCCCTGAGCCAGCAGGAGACCCTGCCCGACACCATCCTCTGCTACAACGGCGGCGTGAAGCTGACGTGCGAGAGCTCGGAGTCTCTCGAAGACCTCAAGGGCATGGCCGCGCGCGGCGTGGAGATCATGAGCTGCGGCACGTGCCTCAACTTCTACGACCTCAAGGAAAAGCTCGCCGTCGGCGAGGTGACGAACATGTACGTCATCGTCGAAAAGATGAGCGGCGCGGACCGCGTCGTCCGTCCGTAAGATGATCTATCTTGACAACGCGGCGACCACGCTGCGAAAGCCGCCGCAGGTCATCGACGCGGTGGTCGCGGCGATGGGGAGCTTTGGCAACAGCGCGCGCGGCACGCACGAGGAGGCGCTTGCCGCCTCGCGCGTGATCTACGACACGCGCTGCAAGCTCGCCGCGCTCTTTGGCTGCAAGCGGCCTGACCACGTGGCGTTCACCTGTAACTCGACCGAGGCGCTGAACATCGCCATCCATGGCTGCATCCACGCGGGCGAGCATGTGATCTCGACCGACCTTGAGCACAACTCTGTCCTGCGCCCGCTTTACCGGCTGGAACGGGAAAACAATGTCAAGTTGAGCTTTGTTCCCGCAGACCGGCAGGGGAACATCGACTACGCAGATTTTGAACGGCTGCTGCGTCCCGATACCCGCGCCGTCGTCTGCACGCACGCCTCGAACCTGACGGGCAACACGCTGAATCTGGCGTGCATCGGCGCATTTGCGCACGAACACGACCTTTTGTTCATTGTGGACGCTTCGCAGAGCGCGGGCGTGCTGCCCATCGACATGGAGCAGATGCACATCGACGTGCTATGCTTCACGGGGCACAAATCGCTGATGGGCCCGCAGGGCACGGGCGGACTGTGCGTGCGCGAGGGTGTGGACATCAACCCCTGGAAGGTCGGCGGCACGGGCGTGCAGACCTATCTGCACGAACAGCCCGAGCAGATGCCGACGCGGCTAGAGGCGGGCACGCTCAACGGCCACGGTATCGCGGGGCTGAACGCCGCGCTCGACTTTTTGCAGGAGGCCGGCGTTGAGGCCATCCACGCGCATGAAATGGCGCTGCTGCGCCGCTTTGTCGCGGGCGTCAAGAAAATTCCGGGTGTGGCGCTCTACGGCGATTTTGACCATGAGCGCACGGCGGTCGCCGCGCTCAACATCGGCGACATGGACTCGGGCGAGGTATCGGACATCCTGTCCGAGGACTACGGCATCGCGACCCGCCCGGGCGCGCACTGCGCGCCGCGCCTGCACGAGGCGCTCGGAACTGAGGAGCAGGGCGCGGTGCGCTTCAGCTTCGGCTGGTACAATACGGAAGAGGAAGCGGACGCTGCGGTCAACGCACTCCGCGAGATCGCAACATGAGAGAGAAAAAGCTATGGCTCGTCATCACCTTCCACACGACGGCCGCGGCCATCGCGATGGAAAAGCTCTGCCGGGCGAAGGACCTGCCCGGGCGGCTCATCCCCGTCCCGCGTGAGCTAACGGCGGACTGCGGTATGTCGTGGCGCGCGGAGGTCCAGGACCGCGCCGCGCTCGCCGCGCTGACCGAGGCGGAGGGGTTGGAGGTCGACGGCTTTTACGAGCTGGTGATTTGAAGAAAAGAGGGGGAACCATCGAAAAAAACGATGGTTCCCCCTCTTTCATCTATGAATACCGTTTGTTTTTCAAAAGATAAACCGATATACTGGTTTTCGACAAAAAGTGTTGATTTTGTCAACGATCAAAAAAGGAGAATTGGAGAAAATGAAAAAAGTACATTTGGGCGTCATTATTGCGGGCGCCGCAGTGGGCCTTGCGGCGCTCATCTTAACGGCGCTCGGCAACCCCACGAACATGGGCTTCTGCATCGCGTGCTTTCTGCGCGATATTTCCGGCGCGGTGGGCCTGCACAGCGCGGCAAAGGTGCAGTATGTCCGCCCTGAGATCATTGGCCTCGTGCTCGGCGCGTTCATCATGAGCGTTGCGAGCAAGGAGTTCAAGGCGCGCGCCGGATCGCCACCCGCTTTGCCGAAAAGCAGGGTTATAAAGTGGAGTATGCCGCCGAAGGCGAGGACTTCCGGCGGAAGCTCAACAAGTAAGAGAAGGTCGGACTACCATATTATGATGAAAAGAGACGCCTGCAGAGCGTCTCTTTTTATTCTTTCAGCAGCCTCATCCGCTCGCGCCAGTCGGGCATGTAGCGCTCGATGAGCGCGTAAAACGCGGGGGAGTGGTCGTGGTGGCGGATGTGCGCGAGCTCGTGGACGACGACATAGTCGATGGCTTCGCGCGGATACTGCATCAGCCGCCAGGAAAAGCAGATGCTGTTTTTCCCGCTGCACGAGCCAAAGCGCGTGCGCGCGGACGTGATCTTGAGGCCTGTCGGCGTGAGGCCCATGATGCCGCTCCAATAGTCAACGCGCATGGGGAGGTATTCCTTCGCACGCGCGATGAGCGCTTTGCGCTCCTCGTCCGTCGGCTCGGGATGGGCAAGGCGGCGCGCCTGCTGCTTTTCGCGGGCGCGGGTAAGCCAGCCCTCGTGCTCGGCGACGAAGCGGTCGATAAATTCCTTTTTGACGCCGTAGGGCGCGCGGACGACGGCGCGGCCGTCGCGGTCCAATTGCAGGGACATCGTACGGCGCTTGGCGCGAATCAGCGTATAGCCCGTCATTCGCCGATATAGGTGAAGCGGCGGAACGTCTTGCCGTCGCGCTCAACGGCCTCGTTCCACATGCTCACGGGCCGGACCCAGAGTCCGAAGTCGCCGTACAGCGCGCGATAGACGACGAGCTCCTCATCGGTTTCCGAGTGGCGTGCGACGCCGAGGACCTCATATTCTTTGCCCTTGAAGTGGCGGTAGCGCCCGGGCTTGATGCTTTCCATGAATGATGCCTCCTGCAAAGGATTTGGATAGAGTATAGCACGAAGAAGCGAAAAAAGGAAGCGGCGCGTGCCGCTTCCTTTTTGATTTGATTTTGAAATTTGCTTCTTAGTAGCTGCCGAGGTCGGCGGACTTGTCGCCCGTGACGCTGACGCCGAACTCGTAGTCGTTGCCGGGGAGGATGGCGTTCAGGATGACACCGCACAGGGCCGCGATGGCGAGGCCGGAGAGGGTGACGGCCGCGCCGCCGACAGTGAAGGTGATGCCGCCGACCGAGCTGAAGCCGAGGCCGCTGACGAACATGACCGCTGCGATGATCAGGTTGCGGGACTTGGTGAGGTCGACCTGGTTTTCCACGATATTGCGCACACCGACCGCGGAGATCATACCGTAGAGGATGAAGCTGACGCCGCCGACGATGGCCGCGGGGATGGAGTTGACGAGCGCGTCAAACTTGGGGGAGAAGCTCAGGATGATGGCGTAGATGGCCGCGAGGCGGACAACGCGGGGGTCGTAGACCTTGGAGAGGGCGAGCACGCCGGTGTTCTCACCGTAGGTGGTGTTGGCAGGGCCGCCGAAGAAGCCGGCGAACGCGGTGGCGAGACCGTCGCCGACGAGCGTGCGGTGCAGGCCCGGGTCTTCGATGAAGTTCTTGCCGGTGGTGGAGGAGATGGCGGAGATATCACCGATGTGCTCCATCATAGCCGCGATGGCGATAGGGGCCATGACCAGGATGGCGGAGACGTCGAATTTGGCGATGACGAACTGCTGGAGACCAAGGAAGCTTGCTTCACTCACACCGGAGAAGTCGACCTGACCGGCGATGACCGCGACGATGTAGGAGCCGACGACGCCGAGCAGGATGGGGATGATCTTGACCATGCCCTTGCCCCAGATGTTGGCGACCACGATGATGGCCATAGCGACGAGGGCGAGCCACCAGCAGGTGGAGGCGTTATTGATGGCGGAGCCGGAGAGGTTCAGGCCGATCATGATGATCATCGGGCCCGTGACGATGGGAGGGAAGTAACGCATGACCTTTTTCGCGCCGAGCACCTTAAAGAGGAGTGCGAGCACGAGGTAGAGGAGACCTGCGATCACGATGCCGCCGAGCGCGTAGGCGAGCTTCGTTTCGGGATCGAGACCTTCGTAGGCGGGCATCGTCGCGACCGTGGAGAAGCCGCCGAGGTAGGCGAACGAGGAGCCGAGGAACGCGGGGACCTTGAACTTGGTGCACACGTGGAACAGCAGCGTGCCGAGACCGGCGAACAGCAGCGTCGTCTGGATGGAGAGCGGCAGGCCGTAGCCCTGGACCAGAATGGGGACGAGCACCGTCGCGCCGAACATGGCGAACATGTGCTGCAGGCCCAGGATCAGCATTCTGGGGGTGCCCAGCTGTCGGGCGTCGTAGATGGCTTCGTGTCCGAGATCTTTCTTCATGTGATTTTCCCTCTTTGCTTTCTTCTTATTTTTATTCTCATTTGAATAAACATGGTTGGGCCCCGCGTGGGCAAAAAATAAGACCGGTAAGAAAACTTACCGGTCAAAAGAAACAATATCAATAAAAACGGAAACAGCAATACCAACGGAAGAATTTTTCTTTTTCGGCGCAGTGCAGAGCATCATGGGTCGTTCCTCCTGTTCGTTTGTTGTCGTCTGACCAAGAATACCCGAAAGCAGGCAAGATTGCAAGCCGGAATTTTGACCAATTTACATGAAAGATATCCATCATTTTTGTGCAAAAATGCGGGCAGCAAAACGAAATTTTTCCTGCAAAAACCCTTGCCAAATGAAATTAAATGCAGTACAATAAGTGTGACCCCTATTGATAATGCCTATAAATGGGGGATTTTCATTTAGAAAGTGTGTGTGGAGCATGGAAAAGAAAAAACTAAGCTTGCCGAAGCAGATCGGAATTGCGCTGCTGCTCGGTATTCTGGCCGGCTATGTCTTTTATATGCTGGGAATACCCGAGTTCACGACCAACTACTTAAAGCCTTTCGGCACCATCTTCGTCAACCTCCTCAAGTTCATCGTCGTCCCCGTCGTGCTGCTGTCGATGATCGACGGCATCATCTCCATGGGCGATATGAAGAAGGTCGGCTCCGTCGGCTGGAAGACGGTCGCCTACTTCCTTGTCACCACGGCCGCGGCCTGCGTCATCGGCCTGGTATTCGCCAACCTCTTCAACAATGCAGGCTGGTTCCCCACGCTCGCGCTGGAGGACGGCGCGGTCTGGGATAAGGCCACCAGCGCCAACTTCATGGATACCCTGGTCGCCATCTTCCCGAGCAACATGTGGAAATCCTTCACCGACGCAAACATGCTGCAGGTCATCGTGATCGCCCTGATGTTCGGCGGCGGCATCCTTGCCGCGGGCGAAAAGGGCAAGCTTGCCAAGGACCTGGTCTCCACGCTCTATGCGGTCATCGAGCGCGTGATGGCGTTCATCATTGCCCTCAGCCCCATCGGTGTGTTTACGATGATGGCGTGGGTCGTCGCCACGCAGGGCCCTGAGATCCTCGGCTCTCTTGCCGTGGTGCTCGGCTGCGCGTACCTCGGCTACATCGTCCATGCAGTCCTCTGCTACTCTTTCTCTGCCAAGGCGTTTGCGGGCATCAGCCCCTTCACCTTCTTCGAGAAGGCATCCCCCGCGATGATTTTCGCCTTTACCTCCACCTCCTCTGCCGCCACGATCCCTCTGAGCAAGGAGTGCGCGGATGAGCTGGGCGCGGAGAGCGACGTTTCCTCCTTTGTTATCCCCCTCGGCGCGACGATCAACATGGACGGCACCGCCATCTATCAGTGCGTCGCCACCATCTTTCTTGCCACCTGCTGCGGCATGACGCTGACCCTTGGCCAGATGGTCACGATCGTCGTCACCGCAACGCTTGCCTCCATCGGCACGGCCGGTACGCCGGGCGCAGGCATGATCATGCTCGCCATGGTGCTCGAGGCGATGAACATTCCCGTCGATATGATCATGATCATCTACGGCATCGACCGTCTTTTCGACATGGGCCGTACCTGCCTCAACATCACGGGCGATATCTCCTGCGCCTGCTGCGTGACCGAGTGGGAGAGCAAGAAGGCCGCGCAGACTGCCAAGTAATTTTCCCGCTGCATCGTCAAAATGCCGCTCTGCTTTGCAGAGCGGCATTTTTTGCCCGCGCGGCATGCTATTTCTTGCTTTTTCGCAGGCAGCGGCATACAATGTTACCGTTCCGCGTCGGGTGGAACAAGGAGGAAGAAGATGACGACTGATCGGAAACGGGGATATCTCTATATCCTGCTTGCCGCGATGCTCTATTCCACGACGGAGGTCGCGCTCAAGGCGCTCGGCGGCGCGTTTGCACCCATGCAGGTGACAGTCGAGCGTGTGCTGCTCGGCGCGGCTGCGCTGATGCCCTTTGCGCTGAACGACCTCAAAAAGCGGGATATCCAGCTTACAAAGGCGGACTGGGGCTATTTCACACTGCTCGGTTTTCTGACGGTGACGCTGCACATGTCGCTTTTGCAGATGGCGGTGCTGCACATGGATGCCTCAGCTACATCGATTATCTACTCGGGCAATCCTGTGTTCGCGGTGGCGCTGGCGCACTTCATCCTGCATGAGCCGCTGAAAAAGAACCATCTGCTGGCCATCGGCGTGGAGCTTGTCGGCATTCTCTTCATCCTCAATCCTGCGCACCTTGAGATCAGCCTGCGCGGCTTTTTGGAGATCATCACCGCCACGCTGCTGTTTGCCACTTACGGTACGCTCTGCAAGCTGCGCCTGCCGCGGCTCGGCGCGCTCGTGATCACGACGTTCAACATGCTCATCGGCGGTCTGGAGCTTCTTTTCCTGCTGCTGCTCGGTGAGATTCCGGCGGTCGGTGCGCTTTACAGCGGCCTGGGGCTGGAGATATTCGCGGGCATTCCGTTTTTCACGGGCTTTACGCTCAAAACGACGCTGCTTTTGTGCCATGTCGGCATCGGCTGTGCGGCCATCGGCTTTCTGCTCACGGCGAAGATCACGGAGTACACCTCTGCGACGGAAGCGTCGTTCGTTTATCTCGTCAAGCCCATTCTGGCAACGGCGCTGGCGGTCGTCGTGTACCACGAGCATATCAGCGTGAACCGCATGGTCGGCATCGCGTTCTTTGTGGCGGCGTCGCTGTGTGTCAGCGTGCCGGTGCTGAGAGAAATGCGGCGGGAGCGCGCGGTAAAAACTTGACAATGAGAATGGAAAAGCGGAAGGGCAGCGCCCTTCCGCTTTTTTGTTATTCGTCGATGCGGGTGATGTCGTGGATCCACTTGCCGGAGTGCAGGCGGTAAAGGCCGAGGGGGGATTTGATGATATATTCGATCATCAGGCAGAGGCAGAAGACCTCGTTCGGCACCTTGAGCACAAGGCCGAGCAGACACATCATCGGCAGCGTGCCGCACCAGAGGGGGAAATTGTCGATCACAAGCGAGGCATTCACATCGCCGCCGCCGCGCAGCACGCCTACGACCATCGTGGTTGAAAAGCTGTGCAGCGGGATGGCGCAGGCATAGCACATGAGCATCACACTGCAAAGCCGCTCGGCGACCGCCGAGAGCGAGAAGAGCGGCATGACGAACGGACGCATCAGCGTCACGAACATCGTGTATTCGGCGAGGCCGAGCACAATGCCGAACGCGAACGCCGTGAAGCACAGCGCGCGGCCGATGTTGTAAACGCCCTTTAAGTTGCCCGTGCCGATCTCTTTGCCGACGATGACGGACACCGCCGCCGCGATGCCGAACACGCCGGAGGTCATCAGTTTGTCGATATTGCCCGCGAGCGTGTAGGCGGCGATGAGATCGCTGCTATTTGCCATGTGGCCCATGATGACCGTGATCATCGAAAAGCCCGTGCCCCAGAGCGTCTCGTTGATGAGCACCGGCGCGCTGTAGCGCAGGAATTTACGCAGCATGTCCATGCCGGGGCGGAGGATGGCGTGCTTCATGAGCGGCATCGTGCGGCAGCGGAACGCGTAGGAGAACGCGACGACGAACTCCACCACGCGGGACAGAAGCGTCGCTACCGCCGCACCCGTGATGCCGAGCGCGGGCAGACCGAGCTTGCCGAAGATCAGCACATAGTTGCCGAGCGTGTTGCAGAGCATCGAGATCGCGAAGACGATCATGCCGAAGCGCGGATTTTCGATGCTGCGCTGCATGCCGATATAGATGGAGGAAAGCGAGTTGAAAATGTAGGAGAAGCCGACGATGCGCAGGTACGGCTCGGCCAGCTCCACGAGTGTCAGATTGTCGGTGATGAGGTAGAGCACCTGCGCCGGAAACGCGCACAGAATGGCGGCAAACAGCACGCTCACGCCGCCCGCGATCATAAAGCCGATGCCCATGACGCGGTTGATGCTCTCGCGGTCGCCGCGACCCCAGTATTGGCTGATGAGCACGCTTGAGCCGCTTTGCAGGCCGAAGACGACGAGCTGGATGATGAAGACTGGCACGTTCGCCACCGTGACGGCGGACATCTGATCGCTGCCGAGAAGTCCCACCATGAACGTATCGAGAAAGCCGAGCGACGTGGTGATCAAATTCTGAACGATGACCGGCAGTGCCAGCAGAAAAAGATGCTTGTAAAAGCCCTTGGGCTGGTGAAGATAGGAGAACATAAAAACCTCGAATGTTGGAATTACAGCATGGGGAAGCGCGTGTCGCGGTGCGCCTTGAGCGCGGAGACGAGTGCGTCGATCTCTTCTTTCGTCGTCTCGGGGCTGAAGCTGACACGCAGCACGCCCGCGGCGGTCTTTTTGTCAAGGCCCATCGCGCGGTAGACGTGGCTCAGCTGCCCACGATGACAGGCGGAGCCTGCCGAGATGCAGATACCCTGCGCGCCGAGCTCCGTGACGACATTTGCCGACGGGTAGCCGACGAGCGAGATCGACAGGATGTGCGGCGCGGTCCCGTCGCCGATGCGGACGACGCCGTCGAGCGCGAGGAGCTTTTCCTCGGCGTAGGCCTTGATGGCGGCGACGTGGGCGAGCTTTTCATCGAGATGGTCGGCGCGCAGCTCGACCGCCTTGGCAAAGCCTGCGATTTGGCCCGTGGCCTCTGTGCCGGAGCGCAGGCCGCTCTCCTGCCCGCCGCCAAAGATCAGCGGTTTGGGCGCGCGGATGCGCTCGCCCAAATACAGGCCGCCGATACCCTTGGGCGCGCCGAGCTTGTGCGCGCTGACGGAGATGAGGTCCGCGCCCAGCGTGTCGGCGCGGAACGGAATTTTCAAAAAGGCCTGCACCGCGTCGGTGTGCAGCAGGGCACGGGACTTTTTCGCTTTCAGAAGCTGCGCGACCTCGGCCACGGGGAAGATGCAGCCCGTCTCGTTGTTGACGAGCATCATCGTGACGAGCGCGGTGTCGTCGCGCAGTGCACTTTCGACCTGAGAGGCGGTGATGTCGCCGTTCTTGTCGGGCTTTAAGTACGTGACGGAGTAGCCCTCCTGCTCGAGGGCCTTGCAGGTCTCAAGAATCGCGCTGTGTTCCACGGCGGTCGTGATGATGTGCTTGCCGACATGGCGGTTCTGGTGCAGGGCAAGGCGGACGGCCCAGTTGTCGCTCTCCGACCCGCAGGAGGTGAAGACGAACTGTTCACTCTTGCAGCCGAGCGCGGCGGCAATCGTCTCGCGCGCCGCGGCGACAGCGTCGCGCGCCTGCTTTCCAATGGGGTACTGCGAGCTGGGGTTGCCCCAGCCAGAAACCAGCGTATCGTAAACGGCGTGCGCCACCTCTTCGGGAACGGGGGTGGTGGCCGCGTGATCGAGATAGATCATATCGGGAAAATCCTTTCTTTGGTCTTGTCAGAATGCTCAAATAATTATACAATATAAAAATAAAAAAGCAAGGGCGGCGGACGCTTTACGTTGGAAACGGCGGAAAAAAGCGGGACTTTACCGCCCAAATCGCGGAAAAGGATACAAACATACATGAAAGTTGCGATCTGCACCCTCGGGTGCAAGGTGAACCAATATGAAACGCAGGCACTCGAGCAGGAGCTTTTGCACCGCGGGCACGAGTTGGTGGATTTTGAAGAGACGGCGGACGCCTACGTTGTCAACACCTGCTCGGTCACGGCGGTGAGCGACAAAAAGTCGCGCCAGATGCTCCGTCAGGCGCAGCGCCGCAACCCGAGCGCGGTCATCGCCGCCTGCGGCTGCTACGCGCAGACGCATCCCGAGGACGTCAAAAAGCTCGGGCTCGACGTCATCGCCGGCACGAATGACCGCGCGAAGTTCATCGACCTTCTGGAGCGCGCGGCACAGGACAAAACGTCTATTGTCGATGTCGACGACGTCTGGGAGCGGCGCGATTTTGAGGTGCTGCCCGCGGGCGGTATGGTGAATCGCACACGCGCGATGCTCAAGGTCGAGGACGGGTGCGTGAACTTCTGCACCTACTGCCTCATTCCTTACGCGCGCGGGCGCGTGCGCTCGCTGCCGATGGACGAAGCTGCAAAGCAGGTGAAAGCGCTGCGTGAGGAGGGCTACCGTGAGATCGTGGTCACGGGCATCGAAATTTCGTCCTACGGCTCGGACTTCAAGGACGGGACCTCACTCATCGACCTTTTGGAGCTCATCGCGCGCGAGGGCGGCGACATGCGCATCCGCCTCGGCTCGCTCGAACCGCGGACCATCACGGAGGAATTCTGCAAGCGGGCGTCGAAGATTCCTTACCTCTGCCCACATTTCCACCTCTCGATGCAGTCGGGCTGCGACGCGACCTTAAAGCGTATGAACCGCAAATATGATACGGCGCGCTATATGGAATCCTGCGACCTGCTGCGTCAGTATTTTGACGACCCTGCCATCACGACGGATCTCATCACGGGCTTTCCCGAGGAGACAGAGGAGGAATTCGCGCAGACGCTTGACTTCATCGCGCGCGTCGGCTTTGCTGACATGCACGTCTTCCCTTATTCCATCCGCCCGGGCACGAAGGCTGCGGAGATGCGCCAGATCGACATGCCCGTGCGCGAAGAGCGCGCTGCGCGCGCCTCGGCTGTCGCCAAGACGATGCACGAAGCGTATCTTGCGTGCTGCGTGGGCAAGATCTTCCCCGTGCTCTTCGAGCGCGACCGCAAGGGCGGCAGCGCGGGCCACGCGCCAAACTATATGGAGGTATCCGTCGCGCAGGAAGGCCTGCACAATCAGGTGAAAAACGTGAAGATCACGGCGGTCGACGGCGGCAGTCTTCGCGGCGAGTTGGAGGAATAACGCATGGCCAACCATTTTTATGCCTATATCTCCCGCATGCGCTGTGTCAAGCGCTGGGCGCTCATGCGCAACACCGAGGAGGAGAACATTCAGGAGCACAGCCACATGGTCGCGGTGCTGGCGCACGCGCTCGCGCTCATCCGCACGCGTGTCTTCGGTCTGCCCACGGACGCGAACGCCGTGGCGGTCGCCGCGCTCTACCACGACGCAACGGAGATCCTGACCGGCGATATGCCGACGCCCATCAAGTACTATAACCCCGAGATCCGTGACGCCTACCGCAAGGTCGAGGCTGTGGCGAGCGACAAGCTGCTCTCCATGCTGCCGCAGGAGCTGCGCGCGGATTATGAACCGATTATCAAGATCGAGGACGAGACGACGAAAAAGCTCGTCAAGGCGGCGGACAAGCTGTCGGCCTATATCAAGTGTGTCGAAGAGCTCAAGGCGGGCAACATGGAATTCAAAAAGGCTGCGGAGCAGACGCGCCGCGCGCTGAGCGAGATGCACATGCCCGAGCTCGACTATTTCATGGTCAACTGCATGGAGAGCTTCTCCATGACGCTCGATGAGCTGGAATGACGCGGAATTAAGGAGGAAAACACCATGAACATCATCTGGCTGGGCCATTCCTGCTTTGTGGTCGAGAGCGCGGGCTGGCGCGTCGTGCTCGACCCCTACTATGTAGAGACGTATCCCGCGCTGCACATCGAGGCGGACGAGGCGCTGTGCTCGCACGGCCACCGCGACCACGCCTTTCTGGAGGCGGTGACGCTCTCGGGCCGCGACAAATCGGAGAGCCCGTTTACGGTCGAGACGGTTTCAACGTTCCACGATGACAAGAAAGGTTCACTTCGCGGCGAGAACGCCATCCATATCCTGCGCACCGAGGGTCTGACAGTCGTGCACTGCGGCGACCTTGGCCATGAGTTGAATGAGAAGCAACTCGCGGCGGTCAAGGGCTGCGACGCGCTGCTGATCCCCGTTGGCGGGTACTATACGATCGACGCGAAGACGGCAAAAAAGGTCGCGGACGCGATCGCGCCGCGCGTGCTCGTGCCGATGCACTACCGCTTCGGCGCGCACGGCTACCCTGAGATCGGCACACTCGATGAATTTCTGGCGCTGTATGAGGCAAAGAAGATCCACAAACTTGATGGGAACTCTTTCGAGCTGACGAAGAACGCACCTGCGGGCGTCATCGTGCCGCGATTTGCCGAATAAGAGAAGAAATGCAAGAGCCGCCCGTTTAGGGCGGCTTTTGCTGTATAAAGCCCTTCTTTCCCGCATAGACTATAGTGCTTGCCCGGCTTGACCGGGGCGGAAAGGGAGGACGGAGCATGAAACGGGAGCTGCGCCGATGGGAGATTGTCGGCTTTATCGCAACTGGCCTTTTCGGGACGCTGCTGCACTTTGTCTACGAATGGTCGGGTGGGAACCGTGTGGTCGCGGCGTTTTCGGCGATCAACGAGTCGACCTGGGAGCACATGAAGCTGTTGTTTATCCCGTTTCTCGTGTTCACGGTGGTGGAGTTTATTGTGTTTTCCGAGGCGTTCCGGAACTTCTTCGCCGTCAAGGCGGCGAGCATCCTGCTGGGCCTTGTCTCGATTCCGGCGCTTTTCTACACGCTGACGGGAATGTTCGGCAAGCTCCCTGACTGGGTGAACATCACGATCTTCTTCCTCGCCGACGCGCTTTTGTACTTTGTGAGTTACCGCCTGTTGACTGACGGCGCGCTGCGCGGGGGTGCGATGCAGCTCATCGGCTTTCTACTTCTGTGGGCGCTGCTGTTTACGTTCGTCTGGTTTACGTATCGCCCACCGCACCTGCCGCTCTTTTTAGACCCCGTGAGCGGCTGCTACGGCCTTGAAACACCGTGTTGAAAAAAGACCCTGCCGAGTTTTCGACAGGCCCTTTACAGTTTCTATACAAATAGTATATTTTGCAGAGCTTCTGCAAAATGCGTGTGCAGAAAGGCTCTTGTGATTCGGCAGAACGGCAAAAATAAAAATCAGCAGACATGACGGAAGTTGCGAAAAGCCGTCAAAGTAGCCGCGTTCCCGACAGAATCCGCCGCGATGCGGCAATGTTTGATCGAAACTGACAGATTAACATAATAAATTCAATAAAGAGATTCTACGGTGAGTTATCCACAGTTTCCACAGAGTTTTCCACATCAGTGGATTTCTCAAAATCCACTGATGTGACAGGGAAAAATTGATTTGATTTCCGCGGAGTGGAAAACATACTGTGCAGATAGGCGTGTGTCGAAATTTACATAATTCTGGAATTGGAAAATTTGTGGCAGAACAGAAATTCGATTTGTTACCATAATCGTGGAATTATGCAAGATGGAATAGACTCCTTGCAGTCTGCAAGGGGGAGCAGCGCCGCGGGCGCTGCACGAGGCAAAGGGGGATACTCTCTTTCACAAAAGAGAGTATCCCCCTTTAAATCCCCCGAGAGAAAGGTTTACATTGCAAGCGAGCAGCTCGAAGAGCTGCAATGCTTGCCGATTGCACTGCCCTGATCGCGGCGTTGCCGCGTTTGGTGTTGCTAGACGATTTGGCCTGCTCCTATTATCCGCTGCCGCTCTGCCCATCTTGTGGGAGTGCACAGTAATTTCCGTCTATTGCCAGTCCCTACAATGCGGCGAGCGCAGCAATGCCGCATTCCGCAAGCAGTCTGCCGCCGAGAAAACGTCACTCGCGCCTCACGATAGTAAGGCGCGGTTGCTACTGGTAACGAGTAGTAGGGGTTCATGGCGAAGTCATGTACACCGCACTTACTTTGCGCAGCGCGTGCAGTTCTTCGAGCTACAAACTGCCAATGTGCGGGGTCAAGGGGCAAGGCCCCTTGCGTTCTCTTGGGGGATCTAAAGGGGGCCATTCTCTCACGCGAGAGAATGGCCCCCTTTGCCGCACCCCTGCGGGTACGCAGGGAAAAGCACGCAGCGCTGCCGCGCTGCATCACGCGCAGCGGAACGCTTCCACAGCCGCCCCATCCGCGCAGCGATACAGCCGCCCGCCTTTGGCGTAAAACGTCTCATTCCCCTCGTCGCATTCGACGTTCCAGCGCAGACGCCACACTGTCTCGGCTCCGTTTTCGTCATAGCCCTGCCAGCCGAAGCAGCTGACCTCGTTCAGCGCTTTCACGTTCCTCCCAAGCCGCAGTGTCACCGTGCAGTCGACGACCTTCGCGTTCGGATAGTCCTTTTCCGCGTCCGCCGCAACTTTCTCGTCACCGAAGACGACCTGGGTATTCCATATCTCCGGCGCGTTCAGCGCAAATGCCGTCGGCACACCGCGGCCGATATACCCGCCGAGCGCCGTCACCTTGTAGCCGTGCACTTCATCGGGAATGACGATCACCGCGCCGTCGCTCCCGTCCCAGTCAACGTCCGCCGCAAAGGCTTGATGCGTCACCAGGTTGCGGTAGTAGCGCTGCCCGTCTGTGTCTGTCCAGTCCGCCGCGCGGTATCCCTGCGCACCGGTCAGCATCCATAAGAGGACTCCGACCGCCGCGGCGATCAGTGCGACCGGCAGCGCGATCGCGCCCATCTTTCCGGAATGTTTCTTCTGCATGACAATACTCCTTTCTTCATCCTTGCAAAGGGTCTTTTCATTTCCATCCAAGTTGATTATAATAGACAGACACCGCATTTGTAAAGGGGGTCCACCGCATGGCGACGCTCAACACCGATATCCGCTATATCAAGGGCGTGGGCGAAGCGCGCGCCAAGTCGCTCGCCAAACTCGGCATCACCGACCTGCGCTCCCTCCTTTCCTACTTTCCCCGCGCCTACGACGACCGCCGCGCGTACAAGAAGATCGCCGACCTCATCCCCGGCGAGAATGCCTGTGTCTGCGCCGTCATCGCGGGCGAGCCCAGGCTCTCGCGCATTCGCAAGGGGCTCGACCTTATCAAGCTCCGCGCCGTCGACGAGACCGGCGCGCTTGAACTTACCTATTTCAACCAGTCCTACCTCAAAAACACCTTCCACACCGGCGACGCTTACGTCTTCTTCGGCCGTGCCGAGGGTACGCCGAGCCGCCCGCAGATGACCAATCCTCTCTTTGAGCGCGAGGGCGCGCACCAGATCACCGGCCGCATCATGCCCATCTACCCGCTCACCGCGGGCATCAGCCAGTCGATGCTCTGCAAGGCCGTCGAACAGAGCCTCGCCGCCTGCGTCGACGAACTTCCTGACATCCTTCCTGAGGACGTCCGCCTCGCCTACCAGCTCTGCCACACCCGCTTTGCCTACGAAAACATCCACTTTCCCACAGACGACGAAGCCCTCTCCGCCGCGCGCCGCCGCCTTGCGTTCGAAGAGCTTTTCCTGCTCGCGCTCGGCCTCAAGCTCCTGCGCGAGCGCCGCACGTTCGTCGCGGGAAAACAGTGCAAAAAAGTTGACCTTTTGCCCTTTTTCACCTCTCTCCCCTTTTCCCTCACCGGCGCACAGCGCCGCGCCATCGGCGATATCGCGCGCGACCTGACAGGTCAGCGCCCGATGAACCGCCTCGTGCAGGGTGACGTCGGCTCTGGCAAAACGATGGTCGCCGCCGCCGCCATCTACATGGCCGCGAAAAACGGTCTTCAATGCGCCCTCATGGCCCCGACAGAAATCCTTGCCGAGCAGCACTATCGCTCGCTCGCCCCGCTTTTGGAGCCTCTCGGCATCCCCTGCGCGCTGCTCACCGCCTCGACCAAGGCCAGGGAGCGCCGTGCACTGAATGAACGTCTCCGGTCCGGTGAACTCTCCCTCGTCATCGGCACGCACGCCCTGCTCTCGCCCGACGTACAGTATCAAAACCTCGGTCTCGTCGTCACCGACGAGCAGCACCGCTTCGGCGTCGACCAGCGCGCCGCGCTGTCCGCCAAGGGCGACGCCCCGCACCTTCTCGTCATGTCCGCCACGCCCATTCCGCGCACGCTCGCGCTGATGATCTACGGCGATCTCGACGTCTCCATTCTAAATGAGCTTCCCCCCGGACGGCAGAAGATTGACACCTTTGCCGTCCCGTCGAGCTATCACGAGCGTATCTACGCTTTTTTGCGCAAGCTCGTCGCCGAGGGCCGTCAGGCCTATATCGTCTGCCCCATGGTCTCGGAAAACGACGAGCTCCCTGATGAGCGCAAGGCCGTCACCGCCTACGCAGAAATGCTGCAAAAAGAGGTCTTCCCCGACCTTCGCATCGCCCCCATCCACGGCAAGATGAAGCCTAAGGAAAAGGACGCCGTCATGCGCGCCTTCGCCGCGCACGAGATCGACGTGCTCGTCTCCACCACCGTCATCGAGGTCGGCGTCGACGTGCCGAACGCCGCGCTCATGCTGATTGAAAACGCCGAGTGCTTCGGCCTCTCCCAGCTCCACCAGCTGCGCGGCCGCGTTGGCCGCGGCCGGCACAAGTCCTACTGCGTCCTTGTCTCCGACAACAAGGGTGAGGAAAACAAGCAGCGTCTCAAGGTCATGTCCTCCACGAGCGACGGCTTCGCCATTGCGGAAGAGGACTTGAAGCTCCGCGGCCCGGGCGACTTTTTCGGCTCCCGCCAGCACGGCCTGCCGTCGCTGCGCGTCGCCGATCTCTCGTGCGACTTATCCCTTCTGCACGAGACGCAGTCCGCCGCCGAGCAGCTCCTCGCCGCCGACCCCGCGCTCAAAAATCATCCGCTGCTCAAAGCCCGCGTCGAGCTTCTCTTCGAGCTCAACGCCGATGCCATGAATTGAAATAAAAAAGTCAGGCCTGCTGGCTTGACTTTTTTACGCTTTGTAGTATGATTAGTATAACTAATCATACTTTAGGAGGTTGATTTTATGGAAGTACCTCAGGGCAAGCACGCCTGGATGGTCAAGATCGGCGAAAAGGGTCAGTTTGTCATCCCCAAGGAAGCGCGCGACATTTTCGGCTTTCACCCCGGCGACGAGCTGCTCGTCCTCGGCGACGACGAGCGCGGCATCGCCATCCTGCCCAAGGCCATGCAGCGGGAATATATGCTGCGCATCTTTTCCGAAATGGACAACGGGGGCGACAGCAAATGAGCAAGATCGTCTTTTTCTGCATCCCGGCCTACGGCCACACCAACCCGACGCTCGGCGTCGTGCGCGAGCTCACCGCGCGCGGTCACGAGGTCCGCTACTACTCCTACGAACCCATGCGCACGCTCATTGAAGCCGCAGGCGCGCAATTCGTCGCCTGCGACCCGTATGACTGCGAACAGCACCTCACGCCCGCCGACGGCGCGCGCGTCGGCAAAGACATCGCCTTTTCGACGCACATTCTGGTCGAGACCACCCTCGCCCTCGACGAAATGGTCTGCGCCGACATGCGCGCTTACGCGCCCGACTGTATCGTCGCCGACTCGATGGCTGTCTGGGGCAAGGCCGTCGCCAAAAAGCTCGGCATCCCGTTCATCTCCTCGACCACGACCTTTGCCTTCAACCGCTATTCGGCCAAGGTCATGAAGCAGAGCGGCGGCCAGATGCTCAAAATGATGCTCGCCATGCCAAAGATCAACCACGATCTCCAGCGCCTGCGTGACCGCGGCTATCCCATCAAGAATATTCTCGACATCATCCAGAACGACGACCGGACCGACACCATCGTCTACACCTCGCCCGAGTTCCAGCCCTGCGCCGACACGTTCTCAGACAAGTACGCCTTCGTTGGCCCGTCCATCCGCCCCGCGACAGAAACTGTCGAAAAGACCCACGATGTACTCATCTACATTTCGATGGGCACAGTCAACAACGACCTCCTCCCCTTCTACCGCGCCTGTATCGCCGCGTTCGCGGACTCGCCCTATCAGGTCATCCTCTCCACCGGCGAGCAGATCGACCGTTCCGCCCTCGGCACACTTCCCGACAACATCACCGCCCTCCCCCACGTCGATCAGATCGCCGTGCTGCAAAAAGCCGACGTCTTCCTCTCCCACTGCGGCATGAACAGTGCGAGCGAGAGTCTCTACTTTGGCGTGCCGCTCGTTCTCTTCCCGCAGACGAACGAACAGGGCGGCGTCGTCGCCCGTGTCGCCGAACTTGGCGCGGGCCTCAAGCTCGAAAAAGCCGACGCCGCCTCTATCCGCACCGCGGTCGACGCCGTTCTGCAAACACCGTCGTACCGCGCGAATGCGCAGAATATTCGTGAAAGCTTCCTCCGCTGCGGCGGCGCGAAAGCAGCGGTGGATAGAATTCTTTCTGTCGCTGACAGGAAATAAGTTCCCCATGCCGCATGGGGAACGGGTCAAAGGGGGATATTCTCTTTCACGAAAGAGAATATCCCCCTTTAAATCCCCCAAGAGAAAGGTTTAGATTGGCAGTCTCGGGGTTGAATAACCTTTATGCCTTCGGAATGCAACTGCCTGCGCGCGGCGTTGCCGCGGTTAGCGTTGCTATACGATTTGACTTTCTTCTATTATCCGCTGCCGCTCTGCCCATCTTGTAGGAGTACAACTTAATTTCCGTCTATCGTGGCACTTCTCAATGCGGCGAGCGCCAGCAATGCCGCATTCGGTAAGCAGTCTGCCGCCGTTCTACCGTCACTCGCGCCTCACGATAGTAAGGCGCGGTTGCTGGATGTGTCGACTCGCAGGGATTCATGGCGAAGCCATGTACACCGCACCTGATTCCGCAGGCTGAGCAGCTCTTCAAGCTACAATCTCGCAATGTGCGGGGTCAAGGGGCAAGGCCCCTTGCGTTCTCTTGGGGGTCTAAGGGGGCCATTCTCTCACGTGAGAGAATGGCCCCCTTTCCCGCGTCCCCTGCACGGTGCAGGGGAACATATTGCTCGCGTCAACGCAGAAGAACTTACTTTTCCTCCGCCGCCTTGATCTTGGCGAGTTCTTCTTCCTCCAGCTGGCGATACGCCACCTTACCAACCAGAGTCTTGGGCATATCCTCCTTGAACTCGATGTCATACGGCATGGCGTACTTCGCCACATTCTTGCGGCAGTAGGCCATGAGCACCTGCTTGGTCTCCTCGGTCGCGGGCACGCCCTGCGCAAGCTTGACGAACGCCTTGACCTTCTGCATCTTGTAGGGATCGGGCACGCCGATCACGCAGCTCATCTGCACGTACTCGTGCGCGTCGAGGATATTTTCGATCTGGCTGGGATAGACATTGTAGCCGGACGAAATGATCATGCGCTTGGCTCTGCCGCGGAAGTAGATAAAGCCCTGTTCGTCCATCACGCCCAGGTCGCCCGTGTAGACCCACGTCAGGCCGTCGGCGTGCGTGCGAAGCGTCTGCGCCGTCTCCTCGGGATTGTTCATGTACTCCTTCATCACGGTCGGGCCCGCGAGCAGGATCTCGCCCTCCTGCCCGTAGGGAACCTCCCGGTCAGTGTCCGGCTCGACGATCTTGATGTAGGTATCCGGGAACGGCAGGCCGATGGAGCCCTCCTTGAACATGTGCGGCGGCGTCAGGCAGCAGGCCGTGACCGTCTCGGTCGTGCCGTAGCCCTCGCGCACCTGAATGGACGCCTTGTGGTCGTAGAGGAACTTGTCGAACTTCTTCTTCAGCTCGATCGACAGGCTGTCGCCGCCGGAGAATACGCCCTTGAGCGAGCTGAGGTTCGCCCCGTCCATGCTCGGCAGGCGCAGCAGCGCTTCGTAAAGCGTCGGCACGCCGGCGATGAAGTTGCACTTGTACTTCACGATCTGCTTGGCGTAGCTCTTGGCCGTGAAGCGCGGGATCAGGATGCAGCGGCCGCCCTGCGAGAGCATCGTGTGCACGCACACGCCGAGGCCGAAGCCGTGGAACAGCGGCATCGCCGCCAGCATGCGGTCGCCGGGGCGGAACATTGGGTTCGCCGCGATGACCTGCTGGCCGAGGGCGTTGAAATTCTTGTTCGTCAGCACGATGCCCTTTGTTGTGCCGGTCGTACCGCCGGAATAGAGGATCACAGCGGGGTCCGCGCCCTCGCGCTTGACCTTATAGGTCTTATAGTAGCAGGAGTGGGAGAGCTTCATGAAGTCCTTCCACATGATGACCGGCGCATCCTCGGGAATCTTCTCGATCTTGCGTCCCTCGGTGAGCATATATCCCGCCTTGATCGTCGGGGACAGCGCGTCGCGCACGCTTGCGATGATCATGTTCACGACCTTCGTGCGCTCGCGCACCTTTTCAAACTTGTTGTAGAACTGGTCGAGCGTCACCGCCGCCACGCTTTCCGAGGCGTTCAGGTAAAACTCGATCTCCTTCTCTGCCGACAGCGGATGGATCATGTTCGCAATGCCGCCGACGAGGTTGACGGCGTAGAACATATAGATGGCCTGCGGGCAGTTCGGCATGGCAATGGTCACCTTGTCACCCTCGCGCACGCCGATGGTCTTGAGCGCCTTGGCGCACTGCTCGATCTCGCGGATCATCTGGCGGTAGGTCGTCGACTTTCCCATGAACGTAAAAGCGATGTTGCCCGGATATTTCTTAGCGATCTGCTCCACGGCCTCGAACATCGAGCCGTCGAAATACTCAAGGTGCATCGGCACCTCGCCCATGTAATCCTTCCAGGGCGTTCTGACAATGGAATCACTCATATTCTACTTCCTCCGATAGCGGTCGTTCCAAAAGGGTAGGGTGTTCTAACAGATATTTGAAAAGGCGCACGCTCTTTGCGTAATAGTAGCCGTCGGCAATGCGCTCATCCACGGTGAGGCCGAGGTCGACCGTCTCCTGCATTTCGACAAGGCCGTGCTCGTCGTACAGCGGCGTCCACTTCTTTTCGCCGATGATGCAGAACAGCGAGCTCGTGCCCCAGTTCGTCAGGTGGTGGTAGCCGCTTTTGAGATGAATGGAACCGAGGTTGGAGATGAACACCGAACTGTAGTTCGGGTCCTTGCCGATCAGGAAATCGGGGCACCAGCCGTGCTTGTCGAGCCAGCGGATAAATCGCACCGCCGCCTTGGACAAAAAGCGCGGCAGGCTGTTGAGCACATTCATGCTGTTGTCGGTCGTGTTGACCTTCTTCTGCTCGCGGCAGGCCGCAACCTCCTGGTGGATCTCCTCGTGGATCGTTTCGATGGTGCTCTCAGGCTTTATCTCCAGCAGAGCCATGGCCTCTTCGCTGCCGTCGGCAAACTCCTTTTTGATGACAAAGCCCGCTGTCACCTTATTGCGCTGATAGTAGTTTTCATTCGCGTAAAAGCGGTTGAGCTTCGGCCGTAAAATGACCGTCTTAACGAGCGCCGTCAGGATCACGTGGAAAAACGTGTACTTGAACGGAATGCCCTCATAGTTTTTCGTCGCAATGTACTCCTTGATGGGCCCTAAATTCACGCGCTCTGCGATATACGCCTCGTTGTCCGCGCGGTTGGGATAGATGATGCCCATGATAAAGTGCAGCGAATCCACATCCCGCAGCAGTGTTGCGTCGCGTCGGTCGCCCCAGCGTCTTTTCTGTTCTGCCATAAAACCTTCTTCCTTTTCTTTCGGTTTTGCTTCTTTTCCCCCACCCTTCCACAAGTGGGACCCCTCTTTAGGGAATAAACCGCTCAAAAATGGCGATCGCGCCCTCGCGCTCCGCCGTCTCCAAGTCTTCTTTCGACCGGATGGTCCAGTAAACGCCTTGCGCGCCGTAGAGCTTACGGCATAAACGCGGCGCCCAGTTTTTCTTATCTTCAAATTTGTAGGCGACAAAATCCGGCTGTGCCATGATGTTGCCCAGCAGGTTCGTCGTCGCAAACGCCATCGGCAGGCTCAAATTGCCGCGGTCTTTCAAAAAGTCGCAGCTCAACTGTCCGCGGATGACCTCTGGCCTGTGCTTTTTCAGCCACGCCACGCACCGCGGGTCGAACGACTCCACGCAGTACTTGACGCCAAATTTGTCGAGTTCCGCCATCGTGCGCTCAGTGAGCTCGGCAAAGTTGTCGCGAAAGCTCTTGACCTCCACAATGAGCGGCAGGCCCGCGCCCTCGAACAGCGCAAGCACATCGCGGAATTCCGGAATAGTCTCCTTCGTCCCGTCCAGCGCATAGTCCTTGAGTTCGTCCGCGCTCAGGTCTTCGAGGTATCCCTCGCGGCCCGTCATGCGCTTCACATCGCTGTCGTGGAACACGGCAAGCGTCCCGTCGCGCAGCAGGTGCACGTCGAGCTCCGCGCCGAAGCCCCGCGCGATTGCGCGCGAGAATGCCGGCAGCGAATTTTCGGGAATGCCCGCCTCCTTATCGTAGAGCCCGCGGTGCGCATAGCGGAATTTCCGCAGCGCCGCCATCGACTCCGTTCCGCGCCGCGCGCGCAGTAAAACCGCCCACGTGACCGCCAGAATCAGGCAAATTCCGACAACGATCCGTAAAATTTTCATTTTAGATCACTTCTTGTATTCGATTTAGTCCGCATCCATGTCCTCAAACGCCGCAAGCCCGGCCTTGGCCTCCACCTTGCAGTCGCCATGGCGCACAAAGCACATCGTCACAAAGCTGCACGCCACGAAGAACGCCGCATACGGGAACAGCATGCTGTAGCTGATGTGCTTCAAAAGCGTGCCCGCCAAAATCGGCGTCACGACCTGCGCCGCCATCGAAAACGTGTAGTAGTAGCCCGTAAACTTGCCGATGTCGCTGCCCTTACACATTTCAACGACCATCGGCAGCGAGTTGACGTTGATCGCCGCCCACGCAAGGCCGACGAGCGCAAACACGACAAACATCACGGCGTTGATGCTCTGATAATGCGTCGTCAAAAAGTACGCCGACGCAAAGCACGCCGCAAGCAGGATGACGCCGCCCTGAATGGTCTTCTTGCGTCCGATCTTCGACGCCATCTGCCCCACGGGGATGTACGACACGATGGCCCCGCCCGTCGCGACGAGCAAACACGTCGACGCGCCGCCGAGACCCTGCCCCATCACGCGCCCGACATACGTCGTCCACCACGTCGTCACGCCGTTGTAGCCGATATACCACAGCGCGATCGAGCTCAGCAGCATCACAAGGCTGCGCCTGACCTCTTTGGGCAGCTCCTCGCTGCCGTCCGGCTCCTCCTCCACGAGCTGCTGCTCGGGATGCTCGGCCTCGTATTCCTTCTCCGCCGCCGCGAGCTTCGGCTCGTTTGTCGTGAAGTACAGCACGATGACCGAAACCGCCATCAGCGCCGACACGACGACAAAAAGCGGTTGGTAGTTCACATGCGCGGCCCCCGCCGTCCTGCTGTTCGGATACAGCACCGCCGCCACGATCAGATACGCGATGCCGCCGACCGCACCCATCAGGTTGATGATCGCGTTCGCGCGCGATCTTATGGGCTTGGGTGTCACGTCCGGCATCAGCGCCACCGCGGGCGAGCGGTAGGTCCCCATCGCCACGAGCAGCAGCCCCAGCGTGACGACGAACATCGCGAGCTTACCCGTGCTCGCGCCATTTGCGTAGCCGTTGTCAAAAAGCGGCAGCAGATTCATCAGGATCACCGCAGCCGCCGTGCCGCCGAGGATAAACGGCATCCGCCGCCCGATCTTCGTGCTCGTCCGATCACTCAGCGCGCCGAAGAACGGCAGCAAAAACAGCGCCAGCACATTGTCCGCCGCCATGATCGCGCCGGAAATGGTCTCGTCTAAGTGGAACGTGTTCGTCAAAATCAGCGGGATGATGTTGTCGTACATCTGCCAGAACGCGCAGATGGACAAAAACGCCAGCCCCACCAGCACCGTGCGCTTGTGGTCAAGCTTCATATCGTTTCTCCTTGCAAAGAAAAGTCGATTTCCTTAGAATCACAGTAGAATATCATGTTTTCGCCAAAATAGCAAGCGCCCGTCGCCCGCCGCTCTGTCAAATTCCCGTAAAGCACCAATATTCCTTGCCTTTTCGTCTCGTTTTCGCTATAATGGAACAAAAATTGCGAAAAGGAGCCCCCATGCTGTTTTGGAAGAAGAAAACGCCCCCGCTCGTCCAGTCCTCCGCCTCCGCGTGGCGCGAGCAGTGGCGCGCGATCGTCCCGCCCGAGTGCCGCAACGTCCCCGTCACCGTCGGCGATAAGACCGTCACCGCCTACGTGCAGATCAACCATTTCGTGATGATGCTCCAGGACGGCTTACTCATGGAGGAGCATTTTTTCGACGTCTGCTCCCACTTCCAGCGCGCGGGCTACCATGTCATCTGGCTCATGCGCTGCACGCAGGACATCGAAAACGGCTATTTGAAGCTCAAAAAGCAGCGCGGCGACAAATGCCTCTGGAAGTGGCGCAAGCCCACGACGAACTTCGGCCGCTGGACGTCCGACAACCGCTGCGTGACCATCCTCCTCCAATATAAGCCCGCGCCCGACGGCCCGCTCGAGCACTGCACGGAGCACATTTTGCAGCGCGTCCAGTGGGCGGAGAGCTCGGACAACGCGCAGATGGTCCCCTCGCGCACGGAATTTGCCACCGTCGGCATCCCCGGCACCCCCGCCGAGCTCGCCAACTGGCTTCGCGGCGGCTTCATGTCCGGCGATTTGTAAAATTTTCAGTTGGTTGCCGTCCTTCGTCCAACAACTCCTTTCATGCTTGACAAGCATGAACCCCCGGTTTTCCGGGGGTTTTATTTTTACTGTTTTTAAGGAGATTGCTATGAAACGGACTACAAACTACTCTCTTCCCACGTGGGAAAAATCGGACTTCATCCAAATGTCCGACTTCAACGACCTGACGCACAAGCTCGACACCGCGCTCAAAGGCCACGACGACACGCTGAACACCAAGGCAGACACCTCGGCCGTCACCGCCGTGCAGCAGGAGGTCGCGGCGGCGCGCGAGGCCAACTGCCTTGTGAAGCTCGCGGGGCCGATCGTGACCACGACGGAAAACGCCGCGATGGAATTCGACCTCTCGCAGGTCGACATGACCAAGGTGGCCGCGCTGTTTTTCACGTTCTGCGCGGGGTCGTCGAGCGGTTCGCTGAAACTGTCGGTCAACGGCACGGAACTCGGCACGGCCTGCGCCAACAGCTGGTCGACCAGTGCGGGGCTTCTTTGGCTGACGCCGTTTTTGGAGGGCGTCTCCTACCACTCTACGGTCGTCAGCAACGACGGCGGCACCGGCGGCAGTAAAACCAACACCACCGTCAAGTGGAACGAGATCAACAACGTCACGCTCAGCGGCACATCAAACGCAGGCGCGACCGCAACACTGTTTGCAGTGAGAAAGTAAAGAAACAGAAAAATCCCTCGGACTTTCGCCCGAGGGATTTTTCATTTAGGGGTGATTCCGTTTGGAAGCTCCTTACGGAATGACAATGATGGTGTTGCTATAGAAGGGAGTACCGTTGACAGGCGTAACCTCTGCACGAACGTAGTAGGTAACAGCACCGGCGAAGGTGGGAGTAGCAGTGTAGGTGCTGCTGCTGCTGCCGTTCATTGCGATACCGTCATCGAAGTGGACACCGTCATAGCTCTTCTGGAGCTTAACAGTAGCGCCGGTGAGGACATCGCTACCAGTGGCAGTGCCCTGAGTCAGAGTAGCCGTAAACACGCCAGCATCGCTTCTAGTCAGGACGGCCTTGTTCTCAGTCGGATTGGGGTTCGGGTTCACATCGGAACCGTCCTCAATGATGACATAAACGGTCTTGGCATTGTAGATGTTGCTGGTGGGGTTGACATAGTTGACCAGCATCTTGTGACCGGCAACGAGGTCAGACTTGCTGCCTTCAGCCAAGGTGATAAGGCCGTTGGTTCTGGTAGCCGTGATGATCTGGGTCTCGGGCAGGATGTTGAAGTCCTTGGCAGTGGCGTTGCTACCGGTGCCGTAGACAGCGCCCTGCAGCGTGGTGGTATCACCAACGTTTGCCTTGATCTCAAGACGGTCGATCTTATAGGTGTCAGCAGTCCAAGCCACCTTGCAGATGTTGCAGCCATCGCACATGACGGACACCATGCTGTCGATAACGCCCTCGACGACCTTGAACTCATACAGGCCAGTGCCGTGAGCGGCGTAGGCGGCCGCAAACTTGCCATACTCGTCGATAACAGTGGCCTTATTATCTTCAGTCAGAGCGCCCATCTTGTAGACATCATACTTAGGATAGGACAAAGTGCTGCTGTTGGTGGGATAATAGAGGCCGTCAACAATGCTGTCGGTAACATAAGCAACAAAGGTGTTGCTGGCAGCGGTGAAATTACGGACAACGACGAGGTCAGCGTAGCCGTTGCTGTCGTACTTCACACACATGGTAGCATCGGAAATGCTGGGAGCATTGTCCTTGCCGGTGTAAACAGTGTAGCTGTAACCGTTCTCGTTGATGTACAGGAACACAGTGCTGGCAGTGGCAACAACAGTGTTGGTCTTGTTGTAAATGGTGCCAGAGCCCTTAGTATAGGTGGCCTGGTTCAGATCAAGAACGCTGTCCTCGGTGGCATTGTTCGCATGATCCTTGAGCGGCATCAGGTTGTAGCTGCCGTCAGCATTGACGGAGTAAGACATGATGTGCTTGTAATATTCCGTGTTGTTATTCCAGTAGATGGAGACGCTGCCGTTAGCAGGGATACCCTGAGTATAGGTCTGACCTTGAGTACCGGTAGCATTTGCAGCGTTGCCGTTCACAGAAGCGACAGTGACCTTCTCCTGAACGGTGCCGTCAGCCAGAACGATATCAGCCAGAGCGTAACCGCCGAAGCTGGTGGTGTTGGGCTTCCACTCGATGCGGGCGACCGCAGCGTAGCTGGAGGAGCTCTTCACGAGACCGATGGCGTTGCCATAGCTGTCGAGAGCGACGAGCCAGTTGCTGCCAGCCTCACGCCAGTTCAGAGCGAACTTGTCAGCATCGTTGTAGGTGGTACCGGCAACAACGGAGGTAGCGGCGGTGGTGCCGATCTCGTTGGTCCAGCCGGTCAGCTTGCCGCCGGCAACGACCTCAGCCGCGACGACGCTCTCAACGGAAGCCTTGTTAAGGGCGGGGCGTGCATTGTAACCTTCGGGAAGAACAGTGACGAGAACATACTGGTCAACCGTGAAGCCCTCGGCCTTAACGCCGTCAAAGTTCCAAGTGGAGGGAGCCTTACCCTTGTGCGTACCATTGTAGACGGTCAGATCGACGGTAGCGTCGGTGGTGTGGCCGTTGCGGTCGGTCTTGGCAGCGGTGACCTTGTCGACCTTGGCGAGGTAGGTGTTGATCTCAACGATGCGGTAACCGTCGGAATCCATGTCATAGACCTCGGTCAGACGGCCCTGAGCGCCGACATAGGAGGTGGTGGCAAGCGGGTTGATGGTGCCGTACTTGTTGGTGCTGACGAGCTCGGAGGTAATACCGGGCTGCTGACCATCAATGTAGGCCTTCTCGATCTTCTTAGCGGAGGAGATGCCCAGATCCTTGGCGATGTCGCACTCAGCAACCTTGGTGGTGTAGGAGACGACGGGCTTGTCGTTGACAAGAGTCTCCTTGTCGCCGACGTTGTAGGTCCACTTGGTAGCGGGACGGCCCCACTTGTCAGCGGAATCCTTGCCGACGAGCTTGAAGTTCTTGTAGCCGAGGGTGGGAGCAGCATTGCCGAGCACCTTATCGGTCACATAGCCGAAGGCCGGAGTGTAGGTGACGGTGGAAGACTCAGCGATGGCACGGAACAGCAGCTCGGCGACCAGCTCACGGGTAGCGGGAGCGTTGAGGTCGATGCCCTTGACGTTCTTGAGCACGCCGGCCTGCTGCGCGGTCTGCGCAACATGCAGCGCCCAATCAGCGCCGGAGAACTCACCGTTCTTGTCGTAACCGACAGCGCGGAGGATCATGGCGAGGACTTCGTAGCCGGTGACCTTGCCGGAGGGCTTGAAGGTACCGTCGGGATAGCCCTTGACCAGCTCAGCGTTGGCGCAGTAGCCGATGTAGCCCTGAGCCCAACCGGCGCCAGCCATGTCGCTGAACTTGTTGTAGGTGGCGTACATGGAAGCCTTAGCATCCTTGACGTCCTGAGTGTACACGCGATAAACGATCGCGGACACCTCAGCGCGGGTGATGTTGCCCTTGGGCTGGAAGGAACCGTCCTCATAACCCTTGAACACACCCATGCCATTCAGAACGGCAACAGCCTCAGCGTAATCATCGCTGATGCTCTTGTCATCCTTGAAGGCGTTGGCGCTGACGGCCAGAGACAGAGTCATGACCAGAGCCAGCACCATTGCGAGTAACTTTTTCATAGATGTTACTCTCCTTTCATAAATTTCCATCCTCTTGGAGCCGAACACCCGCCGTCTCTCCCGCTTTCCCGTGGTTGCTGCCAAAATTTGCAAATCCTCAAATTGTTGCAGAAACAATTGAAAATAAGAAAAATTCAGCAGAATCAACGCAAAATCGTTCAATTCGGTGGATATTGCATCCCCTTAAAGATGGTTCGTTTGTCAGAAAGGAGCAAGTTTCGGCGTTTCTCGGCTTACTTACCGTGGCATGCCGATCCCGTAACTAAGTCGGGAACGCACCGTTCCCCACCCTTTCTGCACTGTCACCTTACCACACCCAAAATTTCAAGTCAACGCTTTCGCCCCATCTGTAACACACTTGTAACAAACCGCCGTTTCTGTTACAGCTTGACATAAAACCCCCGCTTTCGCCATTATCCGCCACCACATACATATAATATACAAGCACAGATATGAAAAAAGCGGCCTAAGCCGCTTTTTGTGTTCTGATGACCCGCGCAGCGGTCAGGCGGCAAGAAATAATGTTCCGCGCCGCCGCGCGGGGAGCGAAATTTCCCTTTTCCAGCCGCGGCCCGCCGAAAAAAAGAAAAAGCCCGCTCATAAGAGCGGACTTTCGCCAATATTTTTTGCACAACTCCGTACAACCCCAAAAAATTTCGCGCCCGCAGGCGCGAAATCCAAAATCAAAAAAGGCGGCTTTCGCCGCCTTTTTTGAAGTTCTTTACTGAATCTCGATCTGCTTCGCGTTCACCACCGCGCTCTTCTTCGGCATGTTCAGCTTGAGCACGCCGTCATTGTACTGCGCGGAGATGTCCGCGACCTCGACGCCGCTGATGTCGAACGCGCGCTGGTAGCTGCCGTAGCTGCGCTCGCAGCGGACGTAATTGCCCTTCTTGTCCTGATCCTCGTGCTCGCTGTGGCGCTCGGCGCGGATGGTCATCGTGTCGCCGTCCACATCGACGTGGATGTCCTCTTTCTTGAAGCCCGGCAGATCAGCTTCCAGCAGGTAGCTGTCGCCCTTGTCCTGAATATCGGTCTTAAACTCGCTCAGGCCGCGGCCCCACGAGCCGTCGCCGAAGAATGCGCGCTCCATCTGATCCCAGGGATCATAAGCCGCAACGTGATTGTTTCTGCGTTCAAAAGGTCTCAGTTCAAACATAATACAAAGCCTCCAAATCTATTCGGGCGAGCCGCTCTTGCAGCCCGCGTGGTTTACATTTCTTTCGTTCCCCTCGGAACAATTTTGAGTATAGTCACGCCCTGTGAACAAAAATACATCTTTTGATGAACAAATCTTTAACTTTAGCACTCTTGTGCCGAGAGTGCTAAAATCGTGGTAGCTGCGGACCGCTACCAAACCGCTACCCGACCTTTCGCGCCCGCAAACCCTTGCAAAATCAGCCTTTTTTCGCCCCGCCAAAATCCCGTTTTCGGCAAATCGCTACCAAACCGCTACCAGCCGTGCCCGCAAGCCCTTGCGCAGCGGGCTTTTTCCGCGCCGCTAAGGGGATGCAATAGCAACTAAAATCGCACATTTTCCTGCAAAACGGTCAAAAATGTAAGAAAATCGAAATGTTTTGCAACTTTTTCGGTCAACTTTCATTTTCGCCCGCGAACAGCAAAATGCCCGCTTTTCGCTGCCGGAGCGCTCCAAGGGGATGGAAATTTATGAAAGGAGAGTAACATCTATGAAAAAGTTACTCGCAATGGTGCTGGCTCTGGTCATGACTCTGTCTCTGGCCGTCAGCGCCAACGCAGCCTTCAAGGATGACACCAAGATCAGCGATGACTACGCTGAGGCCGTTGCCGTCCTGAATGGCATGGGTGTGTTCAAGGGTTATGAGGATGGTTCCTTCAAGCCCGAGGGCAACATCACCCGCGCTGAGGTAGCTACGATCATCTATCGTATCTACACTGCCGACGTCGCCAAGAACGATAAGTCCGGCCTCTATGCCACTTATAACAAGTTCAGCGACATGGCTGGTGCCGGTTGGGCTCAGGGCTACATCGGCTACTGCGCCAACGCCTCCCTCGTCAAGGGCTATCCCGATGGCACCTTCAAGCCGTCCGGCAAGGTCACCGGCTATGAAGTCCTCGCCATGATCCTCCGCGCTGTCGGCTACGACAAGAACAACGAGTTCTCCGGCGCTGACTGGGCGCTCCATGTTGCGCAGACCGCGCAGCAGCTCGGCGTTCTGGACAACGTGGCGAAGACCACCGACCTGAACGCTCCCGCTTCCCGTGAGCTGGTCGCTGAGCTCCTGTTCCAGGGCATCCAGAAGGCTCAGGTCACCTACACCCCGGCCTTCGGCTATGTGACCGATAAGGTCATCAGCACCAAGACCAACAGCCTCGGCGAGAAGAACTTCAAGCTCGCTTCCGCTGTTGCTTCCGACAAGTGGGGCCGTCCCGCCACCAAGTGGACCTACAACACCGGCGACAAGTCCACCACCTTTGTTTCCAAGGCTGACGTGTCCTACACCAAGGCTGTTGCTGAGTGCGATGTCGCTCACGACCTCGGCCTGAGCGCTGACACCGCTTACACGCTGATCGTCAACGGTCAGAAGCAGGCCACGACCTACACCGTCAACCTGACCGACACCGTCACCAAGATGGGCGCTCAGGGCCGCCTGTTCGAGGTCTACAAGGATGCCAAGACCATCGTGATGATCGACACCTTCCTTGCCAAGGTCACCTACGTTGCTGACATCACCTATGATGCTCAGGGCCACGTCAAGACTCCTGCCACCATCACCCTCGAGGTCTATGATGCCAAGACCGCTCCCAAGACCACCGCTCTGACGCTCAAGGACTACGACGCCAACTATGGCTATGCCAAGGATGAGTATGTCCTCGTCAACGCTTACACCAAGGATACCAACTCCGCTACTGTCAGCGGCAAGGTGTTCAACAACGATAAGCAGTATGCCGAGATCCTCGGCAAGGCCACTTCCATCGAGGGCGCTCAGAGCGTGATCTACTGGAACGCTCAGCAGCACAACGTTGAGGGCACCGTTTATGACGATGCTGTCAAGTTCTACCTCGACGAGGCCGCTCAGAAGGACGCCAAGTACACCTGGTACTTCGATTCCTACAACAACCTGATCGGTGCGGTTGAGATCGCTGCTGCCAACAGCTATGGCGTCATCAACTCCATCTGGTGGGCGGGCAACGCCACTGACGGTTCCGGCGTGGCGAAGGCCAACGTCACCTATGTGGACGGCACCACCGCTCAGGTCGATGTCAGCGAGATGACCTACAAGACCACCGCGGGTCTGCAGACCGGCACGGTCACCCACAGCACCGGTAACCAGAACAAGGTTATGACTGCTGATGGCGGTTATTTCTATGTTGATTCCTACATCAACACCAACACCAATGCGGATACCAACAAACTGCTGAACGGCCACCTGTTCCGTTTCACCACCAAGTCCAACGGCACCCTCAAGGCTGTCGAGGTGGACAACTATGTTGACGCAGATAAGGTTGCTGATTCCGGCAAGCTCCACAGTGTTGCATCCCTTGCTGTGAGCAAGAACACTCAGGTTATGAGCAATGGTACCTACACTCTGGTTGTTAACTCCAACACCACGTTCCTGGTTCGCTCCGGTGCTGGTACCTCTGCTAGCCCCTACACCTTCAAGTCCGTCACCGGCTTCACCAACATCGACAACTATGTTGCGGCTGAGGTCGACTGGGTTGACCTGAACGGCGACAACGTTGCTGATTACGTTTACGTCATCGGCGCTACCACGAGCTCCAAGGTCACTAGCCTGTTCTACTTCGACGGTCAGCAGGGCGCTTACACCCTGTCCGACGGTACGTGGGTCGTTAAGGGCTATGTTGACGGCGTTGCCGGCGAAGTCAAGTTTGCTAACTATGCTGCTCTGGAAAGCACCCTGAAGATCAATCGTCAGACTGGCTATCCCGAGAACAACACCCTCTATGTTGTTACCCTCAAGGACGGCGTTGTCCAGAGTGGTCATGCTGCTGTTGATGGCGAGCCGCTGAATGGTTACAATGAGTACCCGCTCTCCTCTGCCTATAATACCTACAGCAACATCACGATCAACTTCGTTGAGGGCGACGCCGGTGAGGCGCAGTACGGCTATGCTGATCGCGACACCTTCGCGGATTCTCTCTATCACGACTATAGCGCTAACAAGTATTACAGCGTGGTCACCGACCTGACCAAGGTTGTTGGCACGATGGGCAATCCTGCCGACCAGCACTACTACTTTGTTTCTATCCAGAACAACGGTCAGCTCAACGCTCTGGCACTGCAGGCTTACGCCTACGACAAGGTCAAGAGTGGCGTCGATGTTCCCAACGCCGCTACTGTTATCGGCGTTGCCCTCAACGCTAACAAGGACGCTACGGTGTCTCTGAACGATAAGAACGATGCTAAGAAGGGTGATGTTTACAGCGTTACTCTCGAGCAGCTCCGTGACAACGGCTATGTCACCGTCGGCACTTTCTCCGGTACGGTTGGCAACGATGGTGCTACCTCTGTCACCATTGAGCTGCGCGGCGTGATCGGCGCTGGTACCTATAAGGTCACCGCCGGTTCCTACTCTTCGATCATGTCGTTCGCTAACTAAAAACTTCTCTTCTGAGGGATCTTTCCCCCTAAAGTAGAGTTTCAGCCCCGAGGCTTTCGCCTCGGGGCTGTTTTTTGCCTTGATTCAGTTTCCCTGCTCTCCGTCGTTGCTGTAGCCCAGCACCAGATAGTAATAGGTCGTGTCGATTGCGTTCATCTGGTTGCCCGACGGGGGGTAATACTGGTCATCCTGCGGGTAGTACCAGCTCACGCCACTGTCGCCCCACGTCATTTCGTTTTCGCGGTTGTTGCTGTAGTAGAACTTGTCGAACCCGCGCACCGCCCAGTAGTGGCTGCTGCTCGAGCTGTTCACCATCACCAGCAGCGGGTAGAACCCGCACTCGATGCTGACCGCGTTCGCCGCGCCGTAGGTGCCGTTGCCGGTATACGAGCCGTATTTTATGCGGCAGATTTTACCGTTTGCGATCGTCTGCGCCAATGCCGTGATGCGCTCCGCCGCCGTGCCGTCGGCCTCGCTGCGCGCGTCACCCTCAGCCTTGAGCGCCGCGTCGATGCTCGCAAACGCGGCGTTGAAGTCCTGCATTTTGATCGGGTCCTCCTTGACCCACTGCGGCAGGTCGAAATTTGTCGTCTTGTCCATGCGCTTTCCCCCAAAATATAATGTTGGAAAAGGCCGCCCACACCCCCCTGCAAACGCGGGAACACTGATGCATGATTTGCCTTTTCATGATACGCCGTATCATGAAGAATCGTTGCACACAACGCGGCAAAAAGCTGTACCGCCTCCGGTATTAGAATTCACGATACAACAAATTGCCGCGTTTTGTGCAGCGATCGCCGTTGTGCGCGGGAACTTTTTCGGCTATCATACGTCTATAGAAGTATCCGAAAGAAACGAGGACTGACCGATGAAAAACCTCCTTTCCCTCCTGCTCCCCCTCGCGCTGGCCCTTTCCCTCGCCGCCTGCGGCGAAAAAAGCGCAGACGAGGCCGCGCGCCAAACCCCGCCGACACTGACGGTGACAAGCGCAAACGCTTGCAGCGTCACCCTCAAAAGCAGCAGCTACGACTGGACCTACACCCAGGGCCTACAGAGCATGACCGCCATTGCCTGCGGCGCGCACCCGCTGGACGAAACCTCCCGTGACATCACGCCTGTACTGGAAATGCCCTTTGCAGTGTCGGCCGCCTATTTCTACACCGTAACGCTCGATTTCGGCGATAATTCGCCTGATTCCGTCAGTCTCCGCTGCTGGCCGTCCGACGCCTGGGGCAGCACCGTCATGCCGTCCGGGACCGTGACCGCCCAGCGGCAGGATAACGGCACATTCCGCGCAGAACTGCCGCAAAGCGACGGCATTTTCGCCGTCGACGCGCTCTGGGACGGCAGCAGTGCGACCTACACCTTCTGCACGCAGGCGGAGGGGAGCGAAGAGCTCCACCCGGGCGCGGTGCTCAGCATCGGCGAGAGCGAAGACATCCGCAAGATCGACATCTCGTGGCGCAGCGGCAGCGTGAACATCTATGCCGCCGAGCAGAGCGCGCAGATCAGCGTGAAGGAGGAATCCACCGCGCCGCTCGCCGAGAGCGAGAAGATGGTCTGCGCGATCGACGGCGACACGCTGCGCATCCGCTTCCTCGGCGACGCTTACCGCGGCAGCTACGACGGGGAAAAGCACCTCGACGTGGGACTTCCGAGGGAACTGGTCAGCGCCGGTCACTTTGAGGAGATAAAAGTCGAAACAACGGACGCCTACGCCTACGTGAGCGCCGATGCGCAGAAGATCGAGCTTTCGACGCTCAGCGGCGATGCGCGCGTGATGTGCGCGAACTGCCCGGAGGTGGAGATCGAGACCACGAGCGGCAATGCCGGTGTGGTGGACGGCACGTGGGCAAGGGTCGATATTTCGACGCTCTCCGGCGCGATCGAGCTGGCGGGCGATGCGGAGAGCGCCGAGATCGAAACCGCGAGCGGCAAGGTGGATATCGCCGGCGCGCTCGGCGCGCTGGACTTCGAAAGCGTTAGCGGCAACCTGATTTTGGCTACCGAGCGTGCGCTGCGCCTTGATGCCGAAACGGAGAGCGGCAGCATCTATCTGACCCTTCCCGCGCAGGACGGCTTTACTCTCGACTATGAAACGAAAAGCGGCGCGTTCCGCTCCGCGCTCACCGAGCGCGAAGGAGCGCTCATCACCTGTCTCGACGACCACGCGACGCACTACTCTGTGCCCGCGCTCGACGGCGGCGCGGTGAGCGAGCTTACAATCGAAACGATGGGCGGCGAGGTGACGATTGGAGCCTCTTCCTCGGGCAGCAACTGAAGCGCAAAAAAAGAGAGCGGCACGCCGCTCTCTTTTTTCGTTATTTCTCGTCGATTGCAAGCCACGTTTGGTCGAAGCCGTAGGGGAGCAGCTCCTTGATGTGCAGGCGCTTCTCCTCGCCCTTTTTGTTGAGGCACACGACCTCCATGTCTGGCCCGAACTCGTAGAGCACCTGACGGCACGCACCGCAGGGGTAGCAGTAGTCGTCGCTGCGCCCAGCGATGACGATGCGCTTGAAGCGCCGGTGCCCCTCGCTCACGGCCTTGAACGCCGCGGTGCGCTCGGCACAGTTCGTCAGGCCGTAGCTCGAATTTTCGATGTTGCAGCCGGTGAAGACCGCGCCGTCCTCACATTCGAGCGCCGCGCCCACGGGAAAGTGGGAATACGGCACATACGCCATGTCCAGCATGGCGACGGCCTTCGCCTTGAGTTCTTCTAACGTTGCCATAAAAACGCCTCCTCACCAGTCTACGCCGAGATCGGGACGGACTTGCGTATCCATGATGTCCTCGGCGTTATAGAATTGCAGATAGCGGCTGCGCGCGTGGCGCAGCGTGGTGCCGTCCGGATGCAGACGGTCGCAGATGACGGCGGAAATGTCGGGCTTCACATAGCTGAACGAACTCGTGCCGACGCTCGCGAAGATGCGGAAGCCCTGGCTTTGCAGGTACTGGAAGCGCTCGCCGGTCTGGTGCCAGTCATCACCGTCGGGACGGCCGCCGTGCGGATAGAACAAAATCTGCGTGGGGCCGACGAGCGAGCCGACCTCGTCCGCCCAGCGCTCGGTGTCGTTGATGACGGTCTGGAGCGGCTTGGTGTCGAGGCGGATGTGGCCCCAGGTGTGGCTGCCGAACGTCCAACCCGTTTCCTTGAGCCGCTCGATGACGGGCTTGACGGCCTCGATCTCGCTCGCGCGGTAGGCATCGAACGCGGGGCGGTCGGGCGAATCTGCCGCGATGTCGCGGTCATCCTGCGTGCGATAGCCGAGTATCCCCTGATAGCCCGTCAGCGAGAAGATGGCCTTCGCGCCGTTCAGCGAAAAGTCGGGGTGCTCGTAGACAAACTGGTCGAGAATGGGCGTCGCGTCGAGTTCCTTGGTCAAAAAGGTCTCATTTGTGTACGGATCGGTGCACTGCGCCCAGATCTCGCCGTCGTCGCCGACGACGAGCTTGCTCGTGAAGCCCTCGTCGAGCATGTAGGGGTAGTAGTTCACGTCGTCAAAGCTGATGACGAGCGGCTTTTTGCCCTCGGGCAGCATCAGGGTGTTTCGCACCATGTGCGTGCCGGACTCGTCCGTCACCTCGCTCCAGACGTCTTCCATCGCGACTAAGATGTAGCCCTTGTCGTACACGGACTGCAAAATTTTGTTGTATTCGTCGACCGTCACCATCCAGTCGTCGAGGCCGTAGCGCTGGTCCTGACTGGCATTGCAGTCGTGGAAGGCCCACTGCGGATAGGCGATGATCGGGTGGAAAAAGAGGTGCTCCACCACCTGATCCGGCCCCCAGGCCTGCGTGAGCTGATCCTCGGACCAGTAGCTGCGCACGGCGTCGTAGGGGTCAGTTGTATCGTCAGTATTGTTGTCGGTGTCGCCGCCATTCTCGTCCGTGACGGTCTGATCGTCGCCGTCGGACGGCGTCGTCTTATCGCCGCAGGCAGTCAGCAGCGACAGCACCATCAGCGCGCTGAGCAGCAGCGCAAAAAAGTGTTTCATGTCAAAATCTCCTCTCTCAAAACTGCGCGGTCATTATAGCAGACTTCACTTCTTTTGACTACGCTTTTCGAGCTTTTGTTCCCATTTGTAACTATTTACCACAAATAATTAAAGCGTCACAGCTTTTCGCATCCGCAGACGCGAAATGCTTTCGAATCGTTTTTTGGCGCGACATGCGCGTGCCAAAAAACTCTTCTCGCTCCGCGCGTGTCGAAGCCGCCCTTTGGGCGGCAAGGCACGAAGCGGAGTGCAATTCTCAAAAAACAAGGGACACGGTTTTCGTGTCCCTTGTTTTTTGAAGAATTAAAAGTCTGCGTTGCCCACCGTTCTCGGATGCAGCTCCACGTCGCGGATGTTGCCGATGCCCGTTAAATACATCACCATGCGCTCGAAGCCGAGGCCGAAGCCCGCGTGACGGCAGGAGCCGT
>ERZ772872.391-NODE-391-length-45468-cov-5.394116_pt1 | contig 45468 bp, 73 predicted proteins | sample MGYA00512132_ERZ772872 | MGnify/ENA primary metagenome ERZ772872 (study PRJEB29015, sample SAMEA2737724) | human gut metagenome | biome: human gut; feature: human-associated habitat; material: faeces | place: China | collected 2012 ...
ATTATCGTCAGACTGCCCGCAGTCGATGAACTCATAAGCTTTTTGAAGAGCTTCGCTTAAATTTTCTTCTGGTATCTCCCACCATTTTTCGTACATTATCTGAACAGCAATTATTGCTTTCGCTTCATTGCTAAAATCCGGATTTCCAAGAGCGATTAATATGCCTATTATTTTTCGAAAATCCGTTCTGATAGAAAAATCCACCCCACTTATGTTCAGTGAGGTGGGTAGCTCATAGGCGGTCATTTTGTATATTTCTCCACGTACTTATTGACTGCCGTCTGCATTTTCTTTTTTCTCTTTTCGATTTCCGGTGCGATTGCTTCTGCGATCTTGTCAAGTACGATGTAGGCGAATACCTGACCATTGCCGAATACAGTAGTCGCTGTGATCGGCTCCTTGAACAGGTCTTTTGATGCTTCATATCCGAGCAGATAGTTGATTTTGTCTTCGATCTGTTTGTTCAGTTCTGCCACTTCCTTACCAGATGTGACTTTTTGAATAGAATTTTTAAGCTGGTCAAAGTACTCTCCCAGTTCCTCTGCACGTGCTGCTACATTGATATCAGTCGGGTTAAGCTTGAAAGAAGAAAAAACTTCGTCTTCGTTGTTGGTAAACGTGAATGTAAAAATTCCATCATCAATTTTGGTATTAATTACTTTTGCCATTTAGCATATCCTCCTTGTGTATGTGCTTATTCACTGTCAGCTGTGAATGTACCGGAACTGATATCAAATTTTCCTTTCACACGTTCGCCAACATAGTTGACAGTAAATGGAATCTGATAGCCAGATGTGTCTCCACCGTAGGATGTCGGCACAACGTAGCAATCCTGCTGATATGCTTCATACTTGCCTGCTGTGGCTTCCGTCCAGAGATGGACTTCAACTGCTTTTGTCTTGAGGTTATCATCTTTGAGGCGTCCGTCTACAATCTTCTGTAATGCTCCGAACAAGTCAGATGTGGTATCCGCATAGAACGGATCAGCATCAGAAGATACCTCATAGCCATTATGCTTAAATGTGGATTCTCCAAGAATGTTTTTAGATGTTTCGGTATCCGGGTTGAGTTCGATGTTGTACTCTTCCAGATCCTTTCCAAGACGCTCATATTTCGGCGTCAGCCCTCCGCAGAGGGAACCTGCGTCAATGTAATGAGCCATATATTTACGGTCAATCTTGCCTGTAACTGCCATAGAAATGTCCTTTCTGCCTATAACTTTTAAAAGGCTGTGTAGGTTAGCGACTATCTCCAACTGATAGCCGGTTGTTACTCGTTATATTACTTCATAAGTGTTTTCGTAGCGTACCGATAATGGCAATAACCAGTCCTGTACACCACTCTCCTGCGGCTCTAAACCATAGGAATTATCACGGGTTATACGTTTTATCACTCTTCCTTGAGAAAGCTCTGGAAAAGCATTTAAGCGTGTCTCAGAGCCATTTATGATAACTGGTTCTCGACATATCCATTTACCAAGATTATCCAGGAACTTCTGAACAGATAACTTCTGCCGTTCCTTGTCGGATGCTGTTCGGTACACTACATAAAATGGGTACTGACAAATTTGGTGCATTATTCCGCAAACATCTTCTTTTTCTGAATAGACCAACGCCCCGTTGTCTGCCGAGAATGCAATTCCTGATTCCTTGCCGAGTTCCTCAAATTTGATTGTTTCATTATCGTACAGTCCCGGATACTGGTTCAGAAGTGCTTTCATGGCATCTGTCAGAATCTCATATCCAGTTGCATCTTTTCCGATAGGTTTATCTGCCATGTCTGCCACCTCCTGCCTGTGCTTTTACCTTGCGAAGCCATGTACTACCGTATTGTCGTTTAGCAGCATCAAACCATTCAGCTTGTACCTGAGTATGCGGTGATTTTGTATATTGAAGATTCTCCTTTGCGTTTGTCTTGCCAGAATACTGACTCACAAGAACCTTTTCCGCATCGCGTCTTGCCCAGGTGCTACCTGTTGCGGGGTCGACCATGGTCTTTCCAAAATAAAGAAAACGTCCATATGGTTCTGCCGCCGCACATACAAATCCAGTCCCTTGCATTGATGTACTTTTGACTCTTGTTCGGTCAATAAAATCTCCCGAAATCATCGGCATAAACTCTATCATACTGTCCATGACCATTCCATCAAGGAGATACTGAGCTTCTTGATACTGTCTGGAAAATCTGTCCATATTTAGTTTGATTTTCATATCTCCATCGACTACGGAGAATCCTTTGAAATGATGAATCTTACTCATATCACTTACCTAGAATCTCAAAATGCGGAATCAGCGTATACGGGCCGCCAACACTGGTAATCTTGAACACGTTATCCTTGTTCTCGTTCATGTACTGATAGAATCCGTTCCGATAATCACCATCAGATACCGTTCCACCAGTCCACTCACCTTCCCAGAAAAACGATTCGTCTGAGAATGTGATAGTGTCTTCCAGAGCGTTGTTAATCTGCCTTTTCCACTCTTTAACTGGCACCCATGGGAGAATCTTGCCGTCTTTATCAGCAATGGTTATATCGCCATTCTGGACAGTATAATGGATGTGTAACTGCGCGTTGTCTGTTGCGTCTGGCCCGTACTTTTTGAGGATTGCCCCTTTGTCCGTAATGAGGTCGACACCGGATAAAACATGAGGATACCAGTACGCATCTCTTGTTGTGGCACTTTCGTAATAGTTGAAAATCGTCACTGTTTTTTCGTACATGATACCCTCTCCTTAATTATTCTTTCTGCACTGTCTGCTTGAGAACCTGATTCACACCAGTGGCCGACAGCCCGTTAAACATACCGACCGCAACTGCCGTTATATAGTCCGATGCCGGAAAATCCGGGATAACTCCCATTCCGACTGCTCCGAGAATCCCACCAATAACCGCCATGATTACCGGAATCCATTCATCAGAGATTCTTTTTGATGCTTTACAGCCCATTCCTACGATGTAGCAGATCATAACGATTGCTATACATGAGCCTAATGTTGAAATGTCCATTCTTTCCACCTCAATTTCTTGCAATAGAAGCATTTGCCCACATGACGGATTCTTCAAGCTTTGTCATGGCAAGAGATTTTTCTCTACTATTCGGGCAAATACCATCAATCAGATACGCCAGTTCTTTCCCTTTCTTCCTGATTTCTTCATATTTTTCTGCCTGTCCGTCTTTGGGACTATGGTACATAAAGTTGTTCTCAATCTGATTATTCATGTTCACACTCCTGCATACAATATTGGTATTCCATTATCCGTCCTTACTCCCATTAACAACGGCAAAGCTGTCTTAAGAAGTAAGTCGTTCGTTTTCTGCACATCTCCGGCGGCGGCATACACCGCACTCCATTCCTTTGCACTCGATCCAATCTGCTGAGGTGTGGCATAAGAGATGGATTCACTGCCAGATGATACAGATGTTACAACGCCTGTAGCGCTACCACCGGACCCGATTGTGGTTGATGCTCCACTAGCGGCGGCATTGGCAGCATTCTTTTCAGCAAGCTCAATCTGATACATTAATTCAGCCAATGAACAGACCGCCTTTTTGATGCGTTTCTGTGAGCGTTCATTTGTCGGCAGTCCGTCCACCAGTCTGTCAAATGTCATTGTGTCCACGAAATCACTGGCTCTTTCTGCCAGTCGTGGAAAGTCGGCTTCTGGCACGACATTGCCGAATGATTCTGTATAGAATTTATAATCTGCATACGCCATGCCAGTTACCTCCTAATCGATCATCATTTTGCTGTTACGCTTGCGCTTCCGGCATTCAGTGCTTTGTATGTTCCATCACATTCAACCACTGTGATCTTCTGTCCGGTTGTTGCCTTAACGTCAGCTTTTCCGTCCCAAGAAGTCCAGTTTCTGAGGTTCTGTCCATATCCAACAGTTACTGCGTCTGTTGCAACTTTGTATTTATATACGTTGTTAGCATTTTCCTTAGCCGGATTTACAGTGATTTTCGTATCACCAGTTGCTGTTCCAGCTGCAGATGTTACTGTCAGGGTACCGAGGGTCGGTGTTTCATCAATGGTAATTACTGCGATTGCATCAATGTACTCCGCAAAAAGAGTAAGTCCCATAACTGCGAACGCTTCGGACACTGCTGTGTGGTAGTTACCCTGTGTATGGAATCCGATCAGGTTTGTCTCGCCAGATACGGTATACACCAGACCAGCTCTTGCAAAGTCAGATTCATTCGGGTCAACATAGTAAAGTACGATGTTCTCAACAGGAGTTGCAATAACCTGCCCTCTTGGAATCTCGCTGTCAGATAACAGAAAGATAGTTTTGAATCCCATGAAATCCTTCATGTACTGGAAGCCGAACTGGTTCTGAATAGTAATCTCAGCCGCTCCGAGATATTCATATACGTCCAGAATGTTCACGAATCCAACAACACCAGTCACATTTCTGTGCATCTGTTTGAATTTGTTCTCAACTCGGCCTTTAGCCATTGCCAGAGCCATCTGGAATGTTGTTTCTGTGGAAGTAAGTGTACCGGTTTTCAGATAATCATAGAATCTGCCGGTAACGTCAGTTTGAAGCTGGAAAAGGAATTCATCATCAGTCATCTGAACAGCGTTCTCATAACCGTGGTCCTTAATTGCTTCGATAGATACAGCCTTTGCGTACTTTTCAATGGTCATTTCCGCATAGTCCTTTTCTTTTACAACGAATTTGCTGTAAGGGATTTCCTCACCCTCACCAACTTTTCCGCTCTGTAAAGTACCCTCTGCGTATTTGGACTTGAGTACAGCACCCGGCTGCTTTTTGATAGGTCTCATGATACCCAGAATATCACGTAAGTGCTGCCAGTTTCTTTCGAATCTGGTAACGAAGTCAATCTCACGTGCTGTGACATGAATATCATTAGTCATAATAAGATTTGTTTTTGCTGGCATAAAAAAATCCTTTCTACCCATAATTGTTAAGGTATTGGGTTAGCGGCTATACTCTGGTGTATAGTCGGTGTAAAAATCACTGGAATAGCTGGATATTCTGAGCAATCGCAGCCTGTCTCTCAGATGGGTCTTTGATCGCTTCGATTTCCTTCTTTGTCATGCTTCCCGGTGTCTGCTGCTGTCCAACATGAGTGGTAAATCTTGCCTGATTCTGCTGAGCTTGCTGCTGAGATTCATCCACGAAAGCGGATGCGTCAGACTGTTTCATCTGCTCAATCAGATCGTTCAGCCCAAGGATTTTGCCGTCTTTCAGCTTAAGACCTGCTTCTTTGATGTCTGCCATGACTGATTTCTTTGCCGCTTCGCTTGAAAATTTAACATCATCGAGTGCTGCTTTCAGAGCATCTGAGAAATCACGGTCATAGATTTTCGCATTGAATTCTTTCTCTGCGTCCTCAGCTTTCTTCTTCCATCCAGCAAGCTCTGTCTGAATGTTCGCCGGGTCGATACCGTCAAAGCTTTTTAAGGTTTCTTCTGCCGTCTCAGCACGTTCTTTCCAGCTGTCACGTTCACCCTCGACTTTTGACAGAGTTTTCGCTACTTCTTTAGCATTCTTGTAATGCTCAGAAAGTGCCTTCTTTACATCTGCCTGCTTGTCCTCCGGGATTTCAATTCCAAATGATTTTAATGTGTCAATAAGTTTCTGCATAACATCCTCCTGGTCGTGTTTATTGACCTGCCGCCGCAGGTAAATGGATTAAGCCAGTTAGACCACTGGCAGGGTAACTGGAATAACAGGAATCGAACCTGTGACACTCTGATTAACAGTCAGATGCTCTACCAACTGAGCTATATCCCATTAACCCGGATTCCCGGGTTAGCAAGGTATTTTACGTGCTATGCCTAAACACGAGACGTTTCGGGCTACGTCAACACCGCCTATACGGTCGTGCACCTCTGCACGGGTTGAATTCCACTGTTCAGTTATATGTGCTCACAAAGAGGTATGCCGCCATGCACTAGCGGCAATGATACGTGTCGGAAATTGCATCCGCTTTTCAACCTCCAGATTCCACCCCGAACCTGTTTCTATTAAGGACACGCATCTGCTTAAAGAAAGTAGGAAAGCAATAAAAATGTCTATGTCAAGCATTTCTGCTTACAAATCTTCCCTACGAATATATTGTATCACAGAACCTTCAAAAAGTTGTGGTACATGTTTTAGCCAATTAGAGCATATCCCGGAGTTTTTCCACGTATCTTTTAACAAGATCACGTTCCTCCCGGCACTCCGCATCCTTGGACATATCGCTCATTTCTGTTGTGAGTTCGTCCAGATGTTCTTCCAGAGCGGCAAGCATCTTTCTCTTGCAGTCCTCGGATTTGCCGGAACGATAGCTCTGTTTTTGTGTCATATAGTCGTCATAAGCATCTCGTCCGTCAGAACGGCTGTAATGTCCTCTGACATAATGTTCACCACGTCTAGCATAAGAACTGCCTCTGTCGTAATCCGGCATCATTCTGCCGTCATTTGAGCTGTATCTCCCCATGCTGTCGCGCTTTCTTCCGCGTTCGCTGTAATCGTCATTGTAGCCACCACGCATCTCATCAAGGACAGTATTGTAATATTCCACTTTCTTGTCCCAGTACTGCGTATTCTTGATATCTTTATACATATCAATCAGCTTGTATGTCATTTCCAGATTTCCAGTGTTCAGCCCATTATCAGCAATTTTGGAAAGCTCATCCTCAATTCTTGCACATAAATCTTTAATGTCTCTCATAATCACACCTCCTACGCTTCTCTGGTCACAACAATGTTTGCGTTCGCAACAGAAACAGCCTGATCGCTTGTGTTTTCTACTGCGATATTAACGCAACATCCGCGAGGTACATCAATATAGATGCCGGAGGACACATTGTTGTACTGATCTACTGCTGCCGGTGTGGAAATCATCTGAGAAGAAAGAACAGGTTCACCAGAGATTGCAATAGCCAGAGAGATAGCCCCGACAGTACCACCTGTTGGAATTGCGATATTGCCAGAAAAATCCACGAAGAATCTTGCTTTACACTGGTTGGTCAGTCCTCTCAGGGTAATGATTCCGCTTCCCTCTCTGTGCTGAATACAATTAGAACCTTTGACTGCTGTGTTTGAAAATACTACGTTTCCATTTGCTGCTACAGTCTGAGCAGCTACATTTGTAAATTCTGCCATAAAAATACTCCTTTCATATCACAAAAGGACAGGTCTCAGCCTGCCCCTCTGTGTAATACGGCATAAGCCGACATCCGAATCAATCGAAAGATACTCTCGATATGAAGTTGTTAACAATTACATCCGGTGTTGCATCCGCATCCGTAATATGTGTTCGGATTAGGAACCTGATATGCCGGAATCGGTGCTGGATTAATCGCATTAATGAGCTGCTGTGTCTGAGAAGCCATTGCAGTTGTGAGAAGCGCACTCTGGCGATCCTGAGAAGCGGCACGTCTGAGGTCGTTATTTTCAGCCTGGAGATTGGATATCTTCTCGTTGCACAGGTAATCAAGGATTGCCCTTGTTCCGGCGTTCTGGCTGTCGATAATGTCTCTAGTGTTGTTGTTCATGGTGTTCTGGAGTGCGCAGGTATTCTGTGCCATGTTGTAGTTTATGCCCTGGATTGCTTCTCTGGTTTCGCAGCAGCAGTTTGCAAGCTGCGCCTGGAGTGCATTGGTATTCTGCATATTCGCTACAGTGTCAGCGTTAATAGCCTGCTGGATACCGAAGCCAGTCTGCATGATGTTGGTGTTGATTCCATTAAATCCGGTAAGCATACCGTTATTCATGGCATAGAAGCCATCACACAGGCCGCTATTGATTCCGTCAAGCTTGCTGATTACAGCGGAATTGTCGAATCCTCTCTGAATATCTGCCTGAGTAGCTGCTGTAGCTACATATCCTCCGCCGTTTCCATTATTGCCCCAGCCGTTGTTTCCCCATCCGCAAAATGCGAACAAGAAAAGCACGATAAGCCACCATGCGCCATCTCCGCCAAACATTCCATCATTTCTGTTGTTCCCGGTCAAAAGAGCAACGTCTGATGCTGTTAAATTTCCATCCATAGTTATAATCTCCTTTTTTGTATTTACATCAATCTGGCCAGATTGTAATGTACTATTTTATATTTTTCAGCAGATTTTGGAACTGCCCTGCCATCTGCTGAACCTGATTAAGCTGTTGCTGTGAAATCCTTCCAGACTGTAGCATTTTCTCAACTTCTGCTTTCGGATCTCCTTTAAAATTCTGCTTAAACTGCATAAACTGCTGTATCATCTGCATTGGTCCGTTTCCCTGCGGCATCCCACCGCCAAGTGCATTAAATAATGGATTACTCATCTGTGTTTCCTCCCTTGATTGCTGACTCCTGTATGGTATTAGCCCTAACAGGTTCAGAAAATGAATTTAATCGGTTTATAATAGCTTCGTATTTGCCCTTTAAATCGTCATATTCCTGTCTGGTGACATACTTACTGTCCATGTTCTGAACAGGCTGTTTAGGCGGCATCTGAGATCCCACCTCGTGGTATTCAAATGTTCGCAGTGGCTGCGGCATGCCAGAAACATCTGTGGATTTTATGTAGAACTTTTCACTCTCTGAATCCATCAGCAAAACACTTGTCCCGGGTGCTACCAGATAGGATTTTGCGCCGACTTCGCCGGATACCCACAGGATACCGCTATTATTCTGCTGTGGTTGCTGTACTGGTTGAGCTGGAATCTGGACAGGCTGTTGCTGGAACTGGTTCATCTGCCCCGGAACGCCAAAACTATATTGATAAGGATTGTTATATAGTGCCATCTTATACACCGCCTTTCTGATTATATTTTTACATAAAAAAAGAACCGGAAACAGGTCGTTTCTGGCTCTAATTAGTATCCAAAAAGTATCAGCACACTTTGATTATTTTATTATTTACCCTCCGGCTTAACCGCTTTGCTGTTGATATACTCACGTTCATCTGTTCAGCGCAGTATTCAAGCGTATATTCCTTGCATCTCAACCGAAACAGTCTTTCTTCGTCTGGTGTGAAATTACACTCTATCAAGAACCTGTCTATATCTTTTTTCGTGAACACATATAATTTCATGAGCATACCCCTTATCAATGCTAACGTTGATTCTGTGCAAGATACTCCGTGAGCTTCTGCTTTGTTTTTTTTAATTCCTCAACATTATTCCCACTAATCTGACTATCCAACATGGTTGATAGTACTTCCAGAATCAATGAATCACGCTCCGCGATCCTCTGAAGACTCTCAAAGTCACGCTTATCATGTTCTTCCAGTGTTTCAACTCGCTTGTTGAGTCGAAATGCCGGAGTAATCCACTTAAGAATTACGGCCACCGCTCCTCCGACAATAGACACTCCTCCGCAAATTGAGAGGAATACTTGTACAAATTCTGATATGCTCATTTAGCTACTCCTTTTCCCAGTAGTATACCGGGATCTCATTACCACTATCCCATGTATCGAAATATTTGCCTTCCTGTACCGTCACCACATGGTCATATATGCAGAGAATGTATGTACCTGTCGGATGGTCTGTGCAAAAATCATTGACTGTATAGATATATCGTTCTGACTGTTCTATCAGTTTACGCCTGTATCCATGCTTATAAAGATACGCACCCCAGACATAATTTGCACTTGGCATATCTGACAGCGCGCACGCCTGCACCATCAGTCCGGTAAATACCGTTTCCCAATCAAATCCGGTTGCTTTGCATATTGCCCGGACAGTACAATCTCCGACTCGATCGCCCGTAGGATTCGGATTGTAATATTCCCATCTATCCATCAGTCAATCCCCTTTGCTGTTTTATATCTCTTTGCCGCTCCTCTGGCTTTTGCGGCGTTCTGACGATTCCACTTAGCAATCATGAGCCGGTCTTTCAGTTCCCTCAGATCGTTCTGCTTGCAGTAGTCCTTGTATGCAGCATTTTGCTTCTGTAAAAGATAAGACTTCCGGTCAAGGTCTTGTTGTAATGCGAATTTCGCCTTTTCATTCGGTGCATTGTCAACTCCTGCTTGCAGTCCAAGAACCTCTCTCTTCGTCTTGCGGATTCTTCGCTCATAAGTGCGTTGCCGCTGTTCCTTTTCGTACTGCTTGCCTTTGTCGGCTTTATCCTGTGCTGATAATTCTGCATAAGGATTAAATTCCCCGTCACTTGCCCCAAAGCTATGCCGACAGTTAACTCCTGACAGTCCGCTTGCTGTTCCGTATCCGGTCAATGAGAACGGCGGAAATTTCTTGCTCTTGCCAGAACGAGAGTATATCTTTCCTTGCCACCATGCGTGATTTCCCGGATTCTGACCGCCATCACCCGTTCTGGCTCCCATGTGAGCACTGACCAGAACTAAATCCCAATCCATTTCTTCCATGCGTTTTAGGGATATATCTCCCGTAGCCTGAGCCACACCAGTTCTGACAGAACGTGCGACTGCTGTTTCGATCGTGTCTTTTCTGCCAGATGGATATGTGACCGTAACACCATCACTCACAACATTATTAACCGCCTCTTTGATGGCTTGCGTATATCCAACTGCCCCAGTCATTACATGATTATATGCAAGGTCGCATTGCTCAATATAAAGCCTCTGAGCGGCACTTACAGTCGTTCTTGTGAAGTTCTTCCACTCTCCCATAGTCGCAAGCATATTCCGCTCCATGAGTCTTATCATAGCCGGTGATTGTTCGAGCGGTACAGGGCTTAATCCTGCCGCCTTGTATATCTTATCATCATAATCAAGGGCAGTGATTCCGGCATCCTCAAACGCTTCAAGAAGCTCCTGCTGTTCGCGTTTGGTGTATCTGGATAATTCTGCCAGAATGTCCTCTATCAGCTCACCAGATTCCTGTAACGTTCTGATTCTCCACGCATCGGCATTAGTCAGAATATAATCTTCACCTCTGCCGATTCTTGCCACCATTCTCGACACAATCTCAGAGATGATATACTGATGTAGCTCTTCGGCAATTTGTTCGCTGCCCTCTGTTATCCGGCGTAAATATTCAGGACTAAGCATAGTATATCACCTCTTTCGGCAAATGTTGTGGTACATGTTTTGTTTTTTTGATGGTTAATTAAAGCCCTCTTTAGTTAATTAGTTGATGCTCTGTATAGATTCAAGAAACCCACTAATACATTCTGCCATTCTTTTGCCACCAATAGATGTTGGATGAAAAAACATATCATTTTCATTTAGTACAAACGAGGAAATATTGTTTTCGTTCCAACCAACCAAGCTGTTCAAATCAATACAGGGAACATGATTATTCCCACATGCATTTAAAGTTGCCTTTGCAAAATCTCTAGTTGTGTCGCCATTAGAATTTTTTAACCCATCAGCACTACCTTTTTTCAAAAAGAAATTTTCACCATTGCTATTTTTTGTTGGTGTTTGTGTCATAAAAACGATTCTTTTTGTTGGGTATTTTGTTGTTAATTTTTTTATCAGAGCATTTAGTCCACCATAGAATGTGCCAGTAAATGTTTGATCATCTGTGTTAATATCATTTTCTGTGCCTATTGTTCTATCTTGTGCCCAATCATTTGTTCCCCCCATAACAAGTATGACATCAAAATCTTCCGTGATTTCGGCAAGACATTTATCTGTAGCCATTGCCATCAAACGTCTTCCTCCAACACCATGATTATAATATTTAGAAAATCCCAATTCTCGCTGAACATAATCTTGCCATGTCTGTTGAGCAGTAATGCTATCTCCATAGGTGCATAATATTTTACCAAAATAAGGCTTTTCTAAATCAGATTTTAAAATTTTAATTTTTGTTCCACCAACAGAAAAATCAATATTTGAAATATCTTTGTCTGTTACATCGTAAATATAAATATCAACCGTATATGATGCATTCTCAGTAGTTGAATATATAGAAAATCCTCTAATGTCTGATTTGGCAGTATATGACATTACTGATGTTTCAGATTTTCCAATTCCGAGACTCTGTGTTTTTCCAATTGATCCCTGAAACGCATATGAAAAAGCATTAGCATATACTGTTATATTGGTGCTACTATCATTTTTGAATTTCATTACAACAATATATTTTTTACCATTTTCAAACAAAGACGTATTTATAAAGGCTTTGTATTGTTCTTTTGTAGCATCTATTGATGTTATTGTATTACCATTTAAAACTATGTTGCTTGATGAACCCTCAGAGTTAAATGTCAATTTATTTATTTTATCTTTAAATACAATATAATCAATATCTTCTATATCTTCCTTTAGTGAATCAGTTTCTGTCTTTGCTTCTTTGAATTTGTCGCCTACGGCTTTGGAGTCGGCAAATGCTCCCTGTATGGACAATGTTTCATCAGACACGGGCGTTTCGATAACATTTCTATAAGGCAACTGTCTCTTCTTTCCGTCTGCTGTGATTATTCCCTTGAACGTATCTGCCATCTTTTTACTCCTCTCCGAATAAAGTTGGTTCGTCTGGCTGGGCTTCTTTAACCATTGCTTTCGCTTCGAATTCTGTCATATTTTCGAATTTGACATAATACATCCAAGGAGGACAGTCACCCTGTAAGCGATACTTCCACCAATTGTCTCGGTCTCTCTCATAAGAATATGCCATTTCGCCAAAGTTGCACTGAACTTTATATGCACCGACTGGGGCCAATCCATATAAATCTGCATATACGCTCAACGCATATACTACTTGTTTTATGCTTTTGTCTAATTGGTCTCTTACGTCCTTGATAAATTGTACAGACCTCTGTTGTCCTGCTTCTACCTCTGTGGCTGTTTGTATTCCGCTTTTTTCATTAAATACAAAATATCCATTAGAGAATCCGACCTTATATCCAATCTGTCCAAGGAGGGCATTTATGCCGCTTATACGGGTATCTGTGTTGAGAATTGGATTGATTTCCTGATAGAACTCTTTCTCATCCTGCCCGAATACATTCTTGACAAAGTGCGGTAATTTCATCTCATTACGTCTGTTCTCCATACCCTGCGGTGACATGGCTGCTACAGGTGTACCGCTTGGCATCAGCAGTCTATCATCTGCCAAGACAATCTTCTGCGAATCAAAAATCTCTCCGGCGTTCCTGCTGTATGCAATATCGAGGTCTTTTAACTCTTCGATAGCTTCGGCAAATATTGGCAAACCCAATGGTGCGTTAATATCCACGTTATTCGCCTGTGGTGTCCGTAGAACTCCGTACAGAGGTCCGTCCAACTTCTCCCCGTTCGCCTTAAGAATCGGCGGCGTATCTGCCATTAGGTCAGCCCATTTGGTCTGTTTAAGGTCAATCTTGTCTCCGATGCTTTGAGGAGATTTTGATACATAAGCCCTGTTTGAAACATAGTACGGATAAGTTGTCACGCCATCTATTGTAGTCTCAACGAACCTATGATATTCAAGTCGTGTATAATATTTTCGCCCAACTGTATACGAATCTTTAAATATAATCCCTTTGATTCCCTGATTATCGTAATCCACAATCATCACATCTGCCGGAGTAAACACATCGAGGCTCTCGCCGTTCGGCTTAATGAACACGGTTCCATAAGCACAGCCATATTCTACCCAGTGCCGGATTTGGAAATACACTTTATCGATCTGCTCTTGTAACCATGTTGCCCTTGCAGAACCATCTATCTGAATGCCAATCGCCAGGGTTGCGAGCCGGGCTGTTTCTGAGCAGACGGATTTTGCAAAATTGATCGTCTTGATATTATTCTTATCATCTAACCACTCCGGAACTCCCCTGTAAATGTTCGCGCACCGGTTAATCAGTGATTCCATTTCTGGAAATTCTGCCGCCTGAATATTAAAGTCCTCTTCGGCTTGTTTTTTGAAAATCATGTTAAACCACCTTTTTAGTGTTGTTATAAGTCCCATTTAATCTACCTTTTAAAATCCATCCATCTTACAGAAGTATCTCGCACAATAATGTCTTCATATTCTACAACTTTTAAGATTTCGTTAATGTCAGATGATCCATATATTTTTAAACCGATGCTTAAGAATTTATTTATTTTATCTGAAAAGTACCTATCTAACATTTTATGCACTGTAACCTCTCCTGGTCCACATTGACTCTGTGGCGTATCTGGTTGCGTCAATCAAATGATTATCCTTATCCGGATAGCCACTGATGATATTTCCGTCTTTGTCTCGCTCGTATTCATACTTTTTAAACTCTTTTCTTGCATTCGGAGTTCTGGCAGGGTCAAACACAAGCTTTCTTCTTTGCAGCCACTTCATGGAATAATCAATGCTTCCCGGTCCTTTGATTGCTGGTCTAGCAGGCAATCCGAAATCTCTGTAATCATTTACCGACTTAGGTTCTGCACTATCACAAGTGATAGTGTAATCATCGTAGCCACGCCGTTTAATTTCTTTTGCAGTCCATTCATTTGATTTTTTGTTCTCATATATTTCATCAATGAAGTATATTGTTTCTCTGGCAGAATCATAATATAGTCTGATAAATCCATACGGGTCAGGGAACCATCCCCAGTCATTACCTTGATAGATTCTATCAAAGTGGCTGATTTCTTCGTCCGTGATAGTTCTTTCTTCGATATATTCAAAGATATTTCCACCATTTCCATTAGCTTTTCCTAGATACTCATTTTCGTAAGCATCTGGGTTCACTTCTTTTAGATGTTCAGCATCTGCAAGGAATATATCTCCGAGCCATTCCTGTTCAATGTCAAGATCAAGATATGTGCTATGCACAACCAGCACGCTATCATCTTTTTCTTCTGCTTCTGCCGTATATTCGTTTGCCCAGTTATTCTTACTCCTCGGCGGGTTGAATGATTTAAACTTATACGCTTCATTACCGCCACGAATTGCAGACTGTTGAATATTTCGTATTTCTTCCGGACCGGCAAATTGATCAAGTTCCTCGAACCAGACAATGCCGATATAACCAAACTCTGGCTTGATAGATTTAATCTTTAACGGATCGTCAGCACCACGAAAGTATATCTTCTGCCCAGTGGGCTTATACGTAATCTCCATAGGAGATACCTTGCACGTAAATTCCTCATTTAGATTTAATTTATCAATAGCCCATTTCATCTGAGCATAAACAGAATCTTTGATAGTGTTTCCGACTTTTCGCAGAATCAGAGCGTGCATGTTCGGATTATTCTTCAGCAGTTCCGGTATAATCAATGATATTGTCGATGACTTCATGGATCCACGCCCGCCAGGGAGAATGTATTCGCTATGTTTCTTTTTCCGGATATCTCTAATCATTTTATGAAATACGTCCGGGACAATATCCAGATCAATATGATATTCATTTTGTAATCTGGCTTTTTCTTCTGCTTTCCGCTGCTCTTCTCTGGCTTCTTTTATAGCAAGCGTTTTTTCCAGATCATTCATAGATTTCAGCTGATCGGAGAAATCCGGAGCAAATCCGAATGAATCAGTCAGCTCGCCTCTTGCAATCATGGAACGGCGTTGCTGGATTTCTGCCAGAGACATGATGTCAGTGCCTTTTTGCTTTTCGATGAGAGACTGCTTTTCGGCTATATATGCAGAAATATTAAGTTTTCTTAAGTTCTGTGCTCCTATTACTTCTGCGTTTTTCTCGGCATATCCAGCTTTTCTCGCGGCGTCAGATGCATTTCCGCCATTCTTTATATATTCATCTGCAAACGCTTTCTGTTTAGGCGTTAAGTCCATCTAATCACCTCTGTCTATCCTCATTTTCTGACTGCCTCCCATATTTCTTTTAGGCACATGACTACATCGTACTGAGATGCAGTTCGTAATATTTCATAATCACAATCCTTCCATTCGCCATGTTTCGTTGGTCTGAATACCGGCGTTGATATGATTGTTACTGTAATCAATCGTTCCTGTTCATGACTATAGAATTGTGATGTTCCAATTTTTATGATTAGTCCGGTGGACAATATAGCTTTTTGAAGTTTTCTTGTAGCTGCTTTTAAGTTCGCCATATTACCACCTCCAACTAGCTATAAAACACCATAATAACACTTCTGAGTATATTCTATCACAGGTCAGTAGAAAAGTTGTGGTACATGTTTGAGGAATTTTGCGTTAAAAAAGAGCCGGTAAATACCGACTCTCTAATTTTATTCATTGCTTTGTAATTTTCTGATCGTTTCGTCCTGATCTCCCGGACACCCCATGAAACACTCCGGGCAATGTTCGTAAAATGTGCATCTGATGCAGTCATGTGGACTGATTGAGCTGCAATATTGATGTAGTACTGTGAATGCTGATATGGCGAGTTGCGGGGTTATGTCTGGTGACTTAAACATCATGTTTTTGCTCGCCCTGGTCACTTCCACATTATCATCTTTGAACTTTATAGTATCCCCATTACATTTTATCGTAACTTCGTTCTTTTCTCTGTCAATTTCAAGCGTAGGTTTGTTATCTGTCATCTTCTTCACCCCAATCTAATTTCTGTCCGCACTTATTACAATAAAAATCCGATTTATAAAGTTCTTCTATATTACAAACCGGGCAGTCACCTTTTGTCATATAATATCTTCCAGAAAAATCTTATGTTATTTGGTTTCATTGGAATCTGTTTTTGCAACGCTTTAATAGCTTCTTGTCTAACTTCATACGTACATTTACCGCCATAAGCTGTGTCATCATAACTTAATTCTTTTAACGCTTCTTCTGGTTTCATATTAATCCTCCAATCCGGCTAACCAATTTAACGATACTCTGAATCGTTCACACATCTTGATTGCGTCCTCGAAGGCTATTCTTGTGTCATTATTCTCCCATTTCAAGACTGTGGTATCTGCTACGCCTAGGACATTTCCAAAATCTCTAAGACTCATACAGTTCTTGAGACGTAATTTTGTGATTCTATTGCCGATTGTCATTTTTCATCTCCTCCAGCTTCTTCTCAGCTTCTTCACGGGTGAGGAACCATGTTTTTCCGTATTCTACGTCAACACAAATAACGTTCGGAGCATGAATACTGTCTTTATCACACTGTACGAACCAACCACTTTGTGAAAATACAATACTGTAAGCTTTTTGATGATACACTCTGTTATTTGATTTATACCCATTCAGGACATTTAAATCATAATTTGCTTTGCTCGGAATCTTATAAATATTATCACCGATTTTAACCGACAGTCTTACAAGCAAACCCTGTTCTTCTAAGTCTTCATAATCACAAAGTTTTCGTGCTGCTGAAATGTAATCGTGCTGTTTAACCCAGACATCTGATTCTCCGTCTGGAACATTTTCCATTCTTTCAGTTAATCTCTCCATTTACTTCACCTCTTCCATCTGACTTTCTACGGTACCTGCAAGTAATAACATTGATTCAATAACTTTATCTGTTAATGACATTCTGTCTTTGTTATTCGCAAAATACTTGACGTGGGCTATTGCTTCTTCTAGCTTTTCTTCATCTTCAACGATTTCAGATGCTTCATACAATGTCTTTTCAGCACAGCTGTAAGTAACGATCTTGCTGTCATTAAAATTCAATATGTTTGGAAATGGAATTTCGATAGAGTCTAAATGGTTTTCTCTCGCCCATGTGAACCCCTGAAACTTTGCTATTTTCAGAACACTCAAATATTCTTCCTGCGTCTTTACAAATACGCTTTTCCCTGTTAAATTAATCATCAGAATCCACTCCTCCTGTGATCTCATCAATACACTGGTTCCAACCCTCTACAAATCCTGCATCAAATGTATTAGCCGGATAATCTCCATTATCTTTTTTCGGCAAGTCCATAAGTGGACACCAATCAGGTCTTGATTTGCTTCCGCAATCATAATGTTCTTCTGCTATCAGAATTACATCGTAGTCTAAACAGTCAGCTAATTCACAACGACCCTCGTATTCAAGATTTCCGCAGTATTCAATTCCAAACAGACAGTCATAACAATTTTCTGGTGTATCTATCACTAATACTGATTTACTCATCTTCTCCTACCTCTTTTCTGCAAGAATGCTCCATACTGTGCAGGACTGATAATATCTTCCTTTTCTCTTGTATCCAGACAATATCCAAGTCTTCCATTCTTTTTATTTTCTTCTTTTGTAAACATGGTTGAAATGTCTTTGCCTTTATTCATCTGATTCCTCCTGTATCTTAGAAAGTGGTTCAAATCTTCTTTTCTGTTTGACATTTGGATATTTCTCTCTGTCCACGTCACTCGTAAACATAGCCAATGGTCTGCACCATGTTACAAGTGGGTCTGTAAAACACTTGTAAATCACCATGATTTCATCAGATTCTGTATGTACTGCGATATCGGTGACAATATAGGTTCTTCCTTTGAAGTGCTTATATCTTCTTCCGACCATGCTATCTTTTAACTTTCCTAATGTCTCAACTGATACGTTGCTCATTCAGTTTCACCACCTTTCACAATTTCGATTGCTAAAGCTATCGTCTGTTCTTTTTCAATGTATTTCAGTCTTTGCGTGCTGTCATTAGTTCCCAAACATAGTTTAAATGCTCTCTTCTTTTCTTCTTCTAACCGCTCCACAACCTTATCTACATCAAAAACTGTCGGCTGTTCGTCAATAACTGCACCTATTGCAAAATCCATATCCGAATTTCCAAGAGAGTCAATTATTTTGTCTGCATCAATTAAACGCATTTATTCATCCTCCCACATTCCCAACAACCGCATCCTCTCATACAGTACAGCGACGGTCTTGCGTCTGTATCCGTAAAAGTCCTTCGGATTCATCGGGATATATTTTTCTTTACTGATTTTCCTGTAACTTTTCCGGTGTAGGATATTCTCAATTACCATATCCGCTATCACCGTGTTTTTCGGGCAAGCTGACAAGGCAGCACTGGAAAGCAGGTATCCGTACTCTGCCGGGAAGTCTTTCAGCATCGTATTCAGTTTTTCAATGTCCTCTGCCGGAATACCGTAGTCTTTCAGCTTCTTATTCCTTGTCAGCATACCGTTCTCCTTTCTAATCGTTTGAGTGGTGTTTATCGTACATGATCGCTATACATGCAAGACCAACCACTCCAAATATGGTTCCAATGGTGAATCCTAATAAGAATGTAATCATAGCTCGTCCTCCTTATATGGTTCTGGAAGCGGCTTCCAAGCGATTACTTCTCCGCCACTACAATCGCCGCTCCATTTTCCATAATAATCAATATGTCCAATTTTTTTAAATGTTCCGTATCGTCCTAAACATCCGGTGAATTTTACGCTTGTAAGAACATCCTCGCATTTTTTCGGCAATCTCTCACTGACCGGAATCCATCCGTTTTCCTTCTCGTCCAGTTCCAGATCGCCCTGAAGCTGCTCTATCATTTCCAGAACATCACTTGCTAAAACCATCTGGTGGCCATCCACAAGTTTCTTCATGAAATCATGATAATCCGATAATCTGTCTTTGATATGGCTCATATTATTCCATCCTTTCTCAATTCCAGCTTCTTACCATGTGAAACAACAGTTCTGTCATGGATCTTTTTCTTGACCCATTGTGTCCACACTTCAAAATAACTGATAATCTCCATTTTTCCACATCTCCATCTAGTGGTGTTGGGTTTTCAAATTCTTCGGCAACATCTCTCTGATACGGAACTGCAACCATTACTCCCATGTTACCTATTTCCGCGTAACATTCTGGAAAATTCTCACGTATATGTTGGGCAAATTTTCCATTTTTTAAATCAGGTAAAATCTCTTTGTAGCACTCCATTGTTGTTACAAGATAGTTTTTTTCGCCAATAAAATTTAATCCATTTCCGCTGTAAATATCCTCTTTGCAGCTTTTGATTTCATAGCATGTAAATATTCCTTTTTCGATTGATGAGATAGAACACTGGTTTTCCGGAATAAACTGCATGTAATTTACTCTTCTTGGCTTTCCTGCTGCGTAGCCATAATCAAGGCTTACTTCTCTAGCCCAGTATTTACCTGGGCCGGAAAAACAGCTTTTTTCCATCAATTGACCAAGAAATTTTGTTGTTTCATATCTTTTCATACTTCCACCTCTGAATCCTCTGGCATCTGAAACAGGATTGATTTTCTTATCTCATTTCCATAGCCTTTTAATACAGCAATTCCATGTGCCACACTTTCTTTTGTATCATAGCTTCCTGTGTATGCTGATCCTGCCAACCCACTGCCAATAATTTCACCGGATTTGTAATCCATGTAAGCCTCCTGAATCATATCCAGTACTTTCATAGCTTTTGCTTTAGTGGAATAATTACCCAATGAAATATACTCATCTTCTCCTGGATTCATCTGGCTCCAACAAATAATTTCTTTACCATTGATATTGTTGATGTTTATAACAATATTCTCAAACTTTACCAGAGATATCTTATTCTGACTTCTGATTAACATTTTGCGTCCTCACTTTCTCATATAATTCAAAATATTCTTCCCATGTTTCTGGCAGTTTGGTACAATCTGGCTCATAAGGTTTTGGATATACAGTATATCCGCACTTCGGGCATTTAATTTGTGGTGGAAAGCCCCTGCTCCATTCCATGTTTCCGCCACATTTCCTACAACGAATGTATCTCTCTACTTTCTTTGGTTTCGTTTTGAAGAATGAAGTGTAATTATTATTTTTCATTTCTACCCTCCTAATATCTGTCAAATTCAATGTTGTTGTCTGAATAGAATCTGTATGCATTTTCTCTGATTTTCTTAACTTCACGCATGACAACTTCTTTCGCTTTACTGACAGCTTCGTCAAAATCTTCTGTTTCAAGATTGTAGTTGTAAATATCCAATGTGTTACAGTTAAGTAACAGCGTATCTCCATAGCCAATGTATTTGTGAATAACGATTTTTAAAGAATTGTAGTTTAAGGCGAAAATACTTCCGGTTTTAGGTTCTTCGCCATACTTGGCGTTACTTTTAAATTTCATTTCCCATCCTCACTTTCCCTATGTAAGCAACTACATGGTTAATCAGCAAAACTCCATCTGTCCATCATCAATAAACTTCTTTTTCTTCCGGCTTAATGTATCTCCCTGCTGTTTCAATCTATCTACACGGGCTTTTTGGTTAAAGTTCGCCATATAATCATCGTCAACTTCTGGCGGTACTTTTAGAAAGTATTCTTCTGGAAGTGGAAGATTATGTTCCTCGCAACAATTTGCAATCTCATTTCTGTATGAAAAAATATGATTTATGGTTAGATTCATATTGCATCCATCCGCCCAAAATGGATCATTACAGCCATTTTCATTGATGTGCTCCCAGATAGCGCGCTCATGTAATAGGCCTTCTCTTAACAACTCTAATTCCTGTTCCGGTGTTTTCTGCTTCATTCTCGTTCTCCTTTCGCCCATGTAAGCAACTGGCACGCTATTGTGCAGTCTTTTCTACGAATATATCTTTTATTTCCACTCCAAAAAAATCAGCGAGCTTTTGCCCGTTAACCACTGATGGAGTTCTCTTTTCTCTTTCCCAATAACTCACCAAAGACTGTGGCACTCCTATTGCGCTCGCCAATTCTTTTTGAGACATACTGCTCGCTTCCCTCAGAGTACGAATTCTATTCATTTAATTCAGCTCCTTGTCAAACTCCCATTTTCTTAACCAGATTCTTATTCATCTCGTCAAATCTTACATCTGTGTTCTCTTCAATGTCCTGCATCATACTCAGAACGCTCATTTTGCCCTCATTTGCCATTTTAACGTATTCATTGGCAGTTCTTATCACATCAAGCAATCGCTTCGTGGAAAAGCCATATAAGCGTCTCAGAGCCATCATGGTTGTGACGGTGTTGATCGTGTTGCTCCAATCTTCACCAACAGTGAATCCATCCTCGTAGGCTTGCTGCTCTACGTCTTTTACCTGTCTATAACAGTTCTGCATAGCCCGTCCAAACGCATAAGCCGCCTGATTAGAAGTCTGAACAGGAAATCTGGTCTTTTTCTTGACTTTTAACTTGCTACTCATTTTTCCTTCACCTTTCTGAACTTATATCCTGTCACTCGGTACGCTCGTGGCGTTCCGGGGTTGTCCGTCTCAATTAATCCACTTTCCAGTAATTCGCCGAAATGATTCTGCACGGTATGGCTAGATATACTCAGCCCTGCTGCGATTTCTGGAATACTTGGCGGATAATCATGTTCTTTCAGATATCTTATGATGTACAGATATACGTCTTTCCTTGTCTGGATACCTTCATAGTACTTTCTTGCTGTGTTATATGGCATTTCTATCACCTCATTCATACTTTGCATTTTCCCTTTGACACATCCGCAGCCCATTTGTAAAAGGCCAAAGACAGATACCTTGCCAAAGTGTCTGGATAGATTTCGTATAAATCCTCGATTTTTTTATGTAATGCATCAAAATATTCATCATCATTTTTAACATCGTAAAATTCTTTTATCGCCTTCCAGAACTCTGGCATGAACTTATGCATGATCGGAATATCTTTAGCTTCTACTTTCATTATTCACCTTCTTTATGAGTAACCGATAGTAACCGAAACGTAACCGTTCAAAAATCCGCAAACCATTGATTTTACAGGTAGGTAACCGAGTAACCGAGTAACCCTGACTTTCTCATATAGGGAAACTTTTATACTCAATATGTGCATATAAATACTCAAATATATATATGCAGAATCAAAGGTTACCTAGGTTACCCGGTTACCTTTTGGACGAATTGTTTGTTAATCAAACACAATATCGTCTGTAATCTCAAAATCATCATTACAATTCACGAATCCTTTTGGAATTTCGTCTACAATTTTCAAGAACACACATTTAGTAACAATTCCGTCCAGCTTTTTCGCTTTGGTCGGATAACCTCTGCTGTCGGTTTCCACAAGTCCCTTCTTAACAGCCCATGACAAGAATGACTTTCTGGAGAATCTTCCAATTTTGCACAGATCGTCAAACGCTGCGCTATAGATTATTGCGGTTGACGTCTTCTCTACCGGATCATTGTCGATAATTCCCCACCTTTCTGTTTTTATATCTGGGTTATTATCGAATTTAATTCCATTCATGGCAATCTTATCAAGCACGAACCAGTAAGCGCGTTCGTTTTCAGATACCATTTCTTTCTCTGTCAGAAGATTCTTAGCCGTCTCAATGTCAATGTACTGGCCATCATGGAACAGCTGATCTGTTGCGATTTTATCTGCTGTCAAGATAATGCTCATTGATATACTTTGCTTCTGCATCTTGTCATCGTCCTGTATAAGGCTCTGAAAATGCTTCTGCATGGCTTTTATATCGTCAATGGACATTTCCTTAACTACATTTACAAAATCGATTCCAGCGTGCCCGTAGTTCTTTTTAAGGGTATCTGCGGTAAGCTGCGGATCATCAAATATCTTTTCAGAGCACTCAACCTCAATAATTCGGTTAATCGCTCCGCCCTGGCTGACATATCCGGCCAGTGGACGTTCACCGTTAGTAAGGATACAATTCTGCCAGCGATTCTCCCGGTTAACACCCAGCTCCTTGTTGGAACGGCTCTTTCCTTTTCCAGAACACAGGTCGTACACAATTCCCTCGAAATTATCTCGGATTTTAGCTGATACTTTGGAAGTATCGTCCAGAATCAGCGGTAAGTTGTTGAGCATATCGGATTTTGCTTCCAGGGCCACATCGGTTGTTTTAAAATCTCCTATGTATCGTGATTCATCCGGATTTGCCCAGACGGAAGCCCCCAACATAAGCGTCACAGTCTTACCACCCTCAGTTTCTCCCCAGAGGTCTACAAAAAATGGAAGGGCACCGACCAGTTTAATTAGAATGCTTGCAAAACTTGCAGCCAACATAATTTTCGGCTCTATTCTTCCAGTGGCACGAACCTTCTTCACGTGTTCATACCATTCTGTTCTGCTGCCACCTACGCTGATACTTTCATACAGTTGTCGGAACCTCCTGTCTCCATCGAACACAATATCCTTGTCATAGGGAAGAAAATAATCCCTGATCCACCCGATTTTACTTGATGAATATTGAATATTGATATAATCGTCATTTGCATTCTCAACGTCTGACAGATACCGTACAAGAAACTTCGCATTCTCAGATGTCACTGAAATCCCAAGCGTAGACAAGCCCACAATTTTACTGGCTGACGCAACCATGGTTTTTGGCACAATAACCTCGGACCATTTATTATTCCTCTTATAGATTAGCTTTATCTGTTCTTCCCCGGTCTCCAGATTCTTCATTCGTTCGATTGGAAGAATAGGGTGATAACAAGCTATAATATCCGGCGATCCTGGATTCGTGTTTGATATTCTGATCCCATCATCGTCCGCTATCCAGTTAAGACATTTCATTCTGTCATATTCGCAATCAGAGAAATTAGTCCACTGGTCTAGCATAGAAACAGCCTTGCTACTTTTTTCTTTTTCAATCATCTGCTTCTGTACTTTCGTGTAAACTTTTAGCAAATCCTCAAATTTTTTCTTTACGCCAAGCTCCTTGGCTCTGTCCAGAAGTGTCAGTGTAAGACGTGCCTTGTATATCTCGTCTTCCTGACTGAATATCTCGTCAAATACTTCTTCGCCCAGAATAGAGTCCTTCGTGAGCTTGCTTATCATTTCCACGTGTTAATCACCTTCTTCCAGTCCTGTAATAAATCCATGGTGATATAGCGCAAGTTGCAACCTGTTCCATGCTTCACACCATCCGTCAGATAATGGTTTCACTCTGCCAAGGATAGCTCTGTAGAAATCTATATCCGACAAGCATTCTTGCAGCTCAACCTTTTTCTTCTGTTCTGCTTTCTCTCTCATTTCTTTTTGCTTCTGAGCGTGATATATTGCCATTCTGGAGGAGAAATCTGGTTTCTGGTAAGTTCCCCCAAGTATGGTAAAAGCTGTCTTAAAATCGCAATTATCCATGTTCTGAACGAATGTAAATATGTCACCTGATGCACCACAACCGAAACAATAATAGCTGTCTTTGTAGATTTTCATGGATGCGGTACGGTCATCGTTATGAAAGGGACACTGTATGAATCCGGCTCTGTTCGGCTTTAGCCCATATCTGGAAAGAATCTCGGACATTTTCATTGATTGCTTAATTTCATCTTTTGTCATACAATTTCATCTACTTCATATTCATCGAAATCAGGCACGTCATACCATGCGCCAGCTTCCAGATAGTCTTTGTATCTTGCGTTATTAATTGCTTTTTCAGGAGATACCGCAACAGTCATTCTATTATTTCCGTATGGATCTGTTACAACATACTGTCTTTTAGCTTTATTTGCTTTTGGCATTTCCACCCTCCAATAACTCCACAATTTTTTTACCGGTTTCTTCTTTTGTACAGAATTCAAATTGGACTCCGTATCTATCTCTGATTGTGCAGAGAGATTTATATAACTGGCAGCCATCAACAGCCTTGTCCGATATCACAGTCTTTACCTTTTTACCGTTTACCGTCTTCCAGATCACTTTGTGCTTTCTTGGGTTCTCCCAAAAATACACATCACCAACTGATTTAATATCTGGCCCGTGTTCACATAGAATAATCAACTGAATACCTGCTTCACGCGCTCTGATAAGCTCTGCTTTGAATCTTTCATGCTGCTGGCAGACATTTCCACAAAGCTCTTGTAAATCCTTTTTACGGTCAATACAGAGTTTTGCATTGTCCAGTGATTGATAATCACCGCAATACAATTTAGAGCGAAAATACTGCACTCCAAGGCTATCAAACTGACTCTGAATCCGTTCCCATTCTGATTTATGTTCCCTTGTGTCCACTTGTATAACCATTAAAAACACATCCTTTTAATTAAATGGAAGTTCTTCATCAATTCCATCTGGAATACTCATAAAGTCCGTACCTGCCGGATTCGCTCCCATGATAGCTTTTTCTTTCAGATGATCGTCATAGGCTTTTGTGGTGTGCTCTTCTGGGATATCTGCATCCTTAATTCCCTCAATACTTCGGAACCATGCAAGCTTGTGACGTTTTACTTCTTTGTTATCGTACCAGTCTTTCTCCAGACGGAAGATGCCTCCGATCAGCTTACCTTTGAACTGCTGCCCGAAGTTATCGCCCCACTTAACAGCAAATCCCGGATTTGACTTTTCTACGCATGTGATAAAAGTTTTAAGGTTACGGACACCATAATCTACACTCTCGTCAATAACCATGTAGTTTGTACCGGCATTCGGATATTTCTTGTCTGGTCGGATATCATTTTCGAACTGCTTCATAAAGTAACCTGCCTGCTCGTCTCCGTCTGCAAAATCAAACAAGATAACAAGCATATCAAGTCCACCCTGGGATTTTTTCTCTGATACCTGCTTAATTACCATCTTGTGACCGCCGAGCGCAATCGGTTCAAATTCTCCTGCTGCCTGTGTTGTGTCATAATTCTGTGGTTTTAACATTTTGATTCCTCCTCAAAACAAATTATTTTTTCGATGCAATCTGACGGAACGATTTCTTTATTATCACAAAATACGATTGTCGTTCCATTATTGTCTGCTTTTACAATGTTGATAAGTGACGAATTATACGTATCACCCATAAATGCCGGGAGATAAAACAAATGACATTCTCTTACGTCTCCATATTTTTCCAGCACATAGTGAACGGAATTATTAATTTTTGAAAATATAGAGCTTAAATTTGAATAGCTTTTTGGTTCGACTTTAATCAAATGATCAAAAGAACATTCACCTTTGTATTCATCGATGATAGTATTTAATTCTATTGCGTATTTAAAACAATAGTTAGTTACTTCCACCATCTTCAATTCCTCCTAATTCGTAGTAGTCTCTGATAACCTTATCCACCTCTGCAAGGTCATTATCAATAGTCAAACTGTCAAACATTCCGATCGGGGACTTGCTTACCGCTCCCTGACTGGACTGAGTGACAAATAAGTGTTTTCCACTCTCTTCGATGCAGCGAAGAACGATGGTAAACATACCCTCGATGCAAACTTTTTCGTCCAGAAGCTTACCAATTGTCTTAGGTTTTACTTCCCCGGAATCATCTTTTTCTTCATGCATCATAAGGTAAACAATTTTATTCTGCGGTACTTTTGTTACAATGAACTGGATAAGATTCCAGAAATAGTCTCCAATATCATTGTACAGAGCGAACACCGCATTGCCTTTTCCGGCAGAAGCGTGTCCTTTCATAAAATGATTCGTGATAAGATAACCTGCATCGTCAATCACAATTGACTCCGCTTTTGATGCAATCAGGCACTTCATTACCTGCTGGTAATCATCTGTAAACCATCCGTCAATCTTTCCTTTAAACGGAAGTGGCTTATTTAATACTCTAATAAGATTCCAGTGTTCATTCTGGCAGTTTCTAAGACTGGTACTCTTGCCAGAACCAGATTTTCCAATAATTAATACTGGTGTTGCCATTGCTATTCCTCCTTGTCATAAACTACATGCTTGCTGCCCTCAATAATCAGCAAGCTTGCGATATCTTTCATTGATAAGGTTGATTCGTTATAGATTTCAACCAGTGCGTTGTATGCACCCAATGATACTTTCACGACCGAGTTATCCTTATCAGTTGCAGGCTGTTTCTTTCTCGCTGGAATACGGATTTCAAAATCACTCATGAGCGTTCTCCTTATTGCTTTCAGAATATTTTTCTAAAACATAAGAATAGAATTTTTCACGATTAACCCTTGCTGTTTTTCCAATTTTAACTAAAGCTCCTGACTCTTTAGCCAGTTTCATAACTGTTTGAATACCCAAATTACTATCCTCTGCCATCATTTGATAAGTGAGCAATGGACTGTCTACATTATTGCGATATTTGAGACTTCTCATCTTATTTCCTCCTTATATGCTTTCTGAGCCGCTAAAAGCCCATTTAGTGCTTGCGTGTAACTCGCCAACGTCCTTGCCTTGTACTGTTCCTCTATTGGATTATCTGGAACAAGCGCGAGCTGAACATCAATCAGTCTCAAGACTTCCTGTATTCTTTCGTTCATAGACTGGCTCCTTTAACTGCTTAAAAAAACAATAGATTGCGTCTGACTTATCCCCCATGCCCGGAACCGTCTTACCGTTCTGAATGGAATCAGCGGCGTGATATTCGAGATGATCCACGTACATATCTGGATTCTCCCAATCAACAATAGGAGCGTTTCGCTTGTTCAGTTCCTCCAACAAGATATTCACTGCAAGAACCATATCCCACTTCGGGAGGAGCCTTAATTCTTCAAGATTCATTTAACGGACACCTCCCGTTGATAAGCAGTTCCAGAAGACATTTTTTTGCATTTTCGTAATTCTGAGATTCGGACTCAAAGTCGTAAAACTGGCACACTGAAAAATGCTTTACGATTTCCCCTGCATCATTAAATACATAAATATAAACTCTGGATATGTCGTCACACGCCGTATAGTCAAAATTCACATGCGCCGTTGTTTCACTTGAAACTCTCAGACACAAATCAAATATTTCTCTGATTTTCTCTTCGTTCATAATTTCCTCCTTGTATTGACTTTTGGTTTCTTTCCTTCTACAATGAAGAAGAGATATATTGTCTTGGATCCTTATTTGAGTTGCAGCTCTGAGGATCCTTTTTTAGTTGGCATGTCTAGCATGTCCATTCTTTCCACGTCCTTGCTATGTACACAGCTCCGATCAGTCCCAACGCTCCCATGATCTGGTCACGGCTGTTGTCCCAGGTCCAGAACGGAAGATACGTTGCTATCCCTCCAATCAGAATGGAGTCTATCCAATCTTTCATGTCAAAGCCTCCAATATTTCCTCGTTAGGGAAGTTCAATCGAATAAAAATATGCCGCAGTTCCGGATACGTGAATGTTTCTGGCTTATTTCGCTTTTTACGGAAAGTGTTTTCTGCCATTCCGGTAATTGCTGCCATCTGTGCATCACTTACTCGCTCGGCCTCCATCCTTTTTGCAATATTGCCTTTTAAAAGGATGTATTTCTTTTGCTCTGTGGTATATCTGATTGCCACAGTCTTTCCTCCTTTCTTACTTAATAAACATCCATGCAGCGTTTGAAAGAATTAATGCAATCATGGTTACAATCCATGCGCAGAACCATTTGTGAGTCTGCTTTTTTGCCTCTCTTACAACTTCAACTGCATAGAAAGTTTCGAACTCTTCAAAATTTGTCACTTTTTTATCCTCGGTTTTCTTCATAAAAAATCCTCCTGTTCTCTTGCGAAATACAGGAAGAAATGATATGATTATCCCGTAATCCGCTAGTGTGGTTAGTGGTTTACAGCTCCGAGGCGAGAGGTTTCAGCTCTCCTTCGGAGCACTTTATTTTTCAAAATGTTTTTCCATAAGGTCAGCAATCATAAGGTATCGTTCAAATTTCTTCATGTTTTCCTCCTTATATATGGTTTGATTAGGTTATATTTACTTTTAAGAATTTTCTTCTTACTCCTGATCAAAAAATATTTGGCACATAAATATAATCCATAGGAATTGATGATAATTCACTAATCTTTCTAAGCTGGTTGATTGTTGGTTCTTTTTTATAGGATTCAATTTCTTTCAGCTCTTTTATGGAAATTCCTAATTCTTTTGCAAATCCGTTTCTGCCGAGCCAGGAATTTGTGATGCACGCAGAAATCAGAACACATGGTTCGGAACTGTTTTCTAATATTTCTTTCCATTTTTCTCTTCCTTCAGTGCTTTTCCCATGGCTTAAAGCCCAGTCTTTGTGGTTATTCCATTTCTGATCTTTGTAGTTATAACCAGTTGACGGATTTAATGTCCCAAGTTTTTTCTGCCATTCATGCTCTTTTTCTTTTTCACTATAATCCGATATTGTGTCAATCGTCTCACAAGTTAAATTGACACCAAAAGTATCACAATCAGATTGAAAAAGTTCGACAGTATGTCTGCCAGATTTTAAAAGATTTAAATGCTCTGCAAATCTGGATTTAACATTTCTTGTGCTGCCTACATATTTCTTTCCTGTGACTACATGAGTAATCACATATACATATCTCGGAAATTTCATTTTAAAAATCCTCGTTTCGTGTTATACTCCCTGTACGGGGAGGTGATTAAAATAAATCAAATCATTTCAATTTTAAAATCAGCTAAAGAAATCATTACATTTGAAAATGTTTCCTTTATGCTTGGGTTAATAGGGTCTGCTGGAACTGCATGGAACTTATTCCAATCTCGAAAAAAGATAGAGTTTATTCCTATTGGTTTCAAGTTGAAAGATAATAATGAACTGATTGTTCATTTTGAAATCATCAATCATTCCAGAGTTGCCATATCAATCGTAAATATTTCTTATGTGTATAGCGGAACCCATTATTCATGCTTAAAAGGGCGTGCTATTGGCGAGTCAATTTATCACGAAAGAATGCAATTAAAGAACCTAACAGACTTCTATACACAACCTTTTCCTCTACAATTGGTTGGGCTTGGCGGTACTTCGGAATATATTCGATTTGAACTTCCGACAGAAATTCATCCAGATTTTTCCAAACCTCAGACTTTTCAAGTGTCTGCCAATCGCGGAAGGGCAACTGAAATGAAACTTCTGCTAACTGATTCGGATTCGTCCAATTTACATAAATTTCATATTCGGACTTCAATCCGTTCTCTCTTTCAAAAGTGGTTTTCAAGCAACCATCATTGAAAGTTTGAAATATCAGCTTTCCACTACCAAGCGGACTGTATTTCATGTTTTCGTCTCCTTTCCAGTAGCATTATTGCGACTGCTGTGTAAAAAAAATGTCTATTGCTTCGTCCCTGCTTAAAGGAACTGCGCTTACAATTCCGTGAATTTCACCGATTGTAAATTTCTCGCCGCCGTCTTTCAGTTTGCGGTAAAAAGTACTTCTGTCCATACCAATTGCGCTTGCAACAGCTTCTTGCGTATTTCCATGCTCAACAATTTTACCTTTAAGTCTTGCTATATTTACAATCACAAGTTTCACCTCCTTTCCAGTAGCATTATTGCGACTTTATGATTATATATTACCTCTCGCAGTCGCATTTGTCAATACTAAAAATCGCATTTTTGCAATTATTTTTGTTGCATATTTGCATCACTTGTGGTATTATATTTTCAAGGAAAGGAGGTGTGGAAAATGTCGGAAACTGGTGAACAAATGAAAAAAAGAAGAAAACAACTTAATATGAGTGCTGATGAGTTAGCTGAGAAATTGGGAGTTTCAAGATCAACTATATTTAGATATGAAAAGGGTGATATTGATAAAGTTCCTGCTGAATACATAGATAAGTTAGCGAAAGCACTTAGTACAACGCCCGCTTACCTAATGGGATGGGAAGAGAATTTGGAAACAGACACGGATTTTATTCCAAAGATGATGTCAAATCCAAACATCGTTGAACATGTTAAGTTGCTGATTGAATTAAGCGAATCTGATAAGAAAAGCGTTTTCGACATGATTGAATTTCTCCATAAAAAAGGCAGGGATTAATTCCCTGCTTTCTTAATACCCCCATTGTTTTTTGAACGAAATAATCATGTTGTATAAAAACTTCATAAATTTTTCACTATGTATATTTTCTATCATTTCAATAATCTCTTTCTTATAATCCATAAATAACCCTCCCTATTGCAATTACCACCTACATTACAGTATATGTGCGGTTTGTGGGAAATATAACCGAACATTCGTTCATTTTTTGCTATTATACCACTAATGTTCGCCCTTGGAAACTGCCAGATATACACCGATATGTTTATGATTGCATAGAAATTATTCGTAACATCAAAGATATAGTCTTTTCTGTTTAGTGGCAGGGCGAATAAAAACGGTGGCATGGTCTGCTTTATTTCATGGGCGCTATTCTTATGTAGGGTAGAAGATCTGTACGCATTTTGGACAGAATACACTTCTGACTCTTCGCGGATATAATCGTCTACGCACATTGGTAAACAAACAATGTAATTAAGCAAAAGCACAGCTCCTATTATAATTAGTATATTTTTGATTATTTTCATTTTACAAATCACCTAAAAATGTCTATTTACAACTAAATTTAACGATGTTATAATAAAAATAACATATTTAAACACTTTTTTTTGCAAATGGCGAAAACAACGCCCATAAGGGAATGATTTGAATGAAAATTGCGATTTGTGACGATAATCCTTTGCAGATTGATTTTTTTAAGGCTCATGTTGATGAGTTTTTGAAAAAGTGTGGAGACAAGAGCTACACGCTAAACACTTATAGTAGTGGGAAGCCGCTGATTGATGATATAGCAGACGGTCAATGGTACGATATAGTCGTGCTGGATGTGGTCCTAAATAATGAGAATGGCATAAATGTCGCAAAGCAGCTCAGGAAAAATGGATATAATGGCAACATTGCCTTCTGGACAGCATATAAAAACTATGTATTTGACGCATTAGACGTCTTACCAGTGCATTACATCATCAAAGGTTCTGAACATGGACGCATGTTTTCTGTCGTAGCGCACACGTTGGAAGATATCCGAGAGAAAGCCTTAACTATCAAAAACCGAGACCACTTCCACCGGGTAGAATTCCGGCATATCGAATACATAGAAAGCCGAAATAAATCAATTCTCGTCCACTGTACTTGCGGCGTTATTCATGTAGCACGTGGAAAGCTGTCAGATATAGAGCCGCATCTTGATGGAAGATTTCTCCGTTGCCATCAAAGTTATATCGTCAACATGGACGAAATTAAAGATGCATCAGATCATTTTGAGATGATATCGGGGGATATTGTTCCAATCAGGCAGAGGGAGGCTGCCAAAATAAGGAATCTATATAAGAATTATATCGAGAATTTTGAGTAATCGTGTCAAAAGGGGGAAATATGAAAAAAATACGAAATGTGTTGATGATCGTTTGGACCGCATTAATTGTATTAATGATTGTGGCCTTGATGAGTTCAAACGATCTTTCATCAGACAATATTATGGTCGTTGTTGTACTTGAGGTATTTGGAATTGCTGTTTTGTATCTTATTTTTGCACTTTTGCTGTCTATTAAAAATAAGGTTCAAAAACCTGCAATATCAAATAATTCCGTAGCAACCCAGCCAGCGGTTGTAGAAAAACCTGTTCGAGTATTGAATCTGAGAGTTATATCCGGTAAGGAGGATTTTGAGCTTGGTTCCAAACACGCAAGATTTGATTTGAAGCAATGGAAAGATGGGTCTGTTACAGTGTCAGATGCTCCAACCAAATATGAACTTTTCGACTATGAATGGAACGGGCCGGAATACAGAACAGTAGAAAAGACAACTACAACATCTCACACTAAAGGGAAAAGTAAAGAAAAAACGAAACGAAGAGGGCATTTAGCAGGAGCCGTTGTTGGAACCGCTATTGCTCCGGGAGTTGGAACTATAGTCGGTGCAGCTGTTGGAACTGGAAAGAAAACCAAAGGAAAGAATAATTCCACTACTACTGGAACTGCTACCACAACAAGTGATAACATTGAAGTGGATTCTTATGCATCTATGAAAATGCGGAATATCGAAACCAATCAAATAAATACTATTGGATTCCGCTGTAGTTCAAATATAGATATGCAGTTAAAGAGCTTCAATATTTCCAAAAGCTCTGATGCTGTTGAAAATGTTCGAAATCAGAAAACATCCGTTGAACTACTGAAGGATTACAAAGAGCTTTTAGATAGCGGTATTATTACTCAAGAAGAATTTGACCAGAAAAAATCAGAACTTTTATAAAAAAGAACCGGCTCTCACTACCAATGAGAACCGGTTTTTAAAAAAAAAAGAAAAATATTTTTACGTTCCGCAAAGCATACTGAAGTGAAACGTATCGCCTGACAAGTCATATTGTATCATCTTCGGTGTGTTCGGACAAGTCAGAAAGTTTGTTCGGTTAATAAGGAGGAAAAGAAATGGCAACTGCAAAAAAACTGCCATCTGGCTCATGGAGATGTCAGGTATTCAGTCACATCGAAGAAATCCCATTATCAGACGGGACCATCAAAAAGAAAAGGGTTTATAAATCTTTTACATGCTCAGATCCTAGCAAAAAAGGGAAGCGAATCTGTGAGCAAATGGCTGCCGAATGGGCAGCAAAAAAAGAAAGTGAAGTATTGACTGCGCGATATGTTCCACCAGAAGATATGACATTAAAAGAGGCATGTAATAAATACATAGAAAGCAGAACAGGTGTTTTATCCCCTGGAACTATTAGAGAATATAAGCGATCTGTCAAAAGAGACATGGCTAAACTTATGTCATTAAATATAATGGAAATCACTCAAGAGGATGTTCAAGCTGAAATGAATCGTGAAGCACTTACTCATTCGCCAAAAACTGTGTACAATATGCATGGCTTTCTTTCTACTGTCTTGAAGACTTATCGTTCGGATTTCATCTTAAGAACTTCCTTACCTAAAAAGGTAAGACCGAAAATCTATGTACCTACATCTGCCGAAGTCAAAAAGGTAATTGAATGTACTGTAGGTAGTGAATTAGAGATACCTGTTCTTCTGGCAGCATTCGGTCCAATGAGGCGGTCAGAAATCTGCGCGCTTAATTCTGATCATATCAAGCAGAACATAGTACATGTCGAATATGCTATGGTTATGAATGATTCTCATGGTTGGGTTATCAAAAGACCAAAATCTTTTGCTGGCGATCGTTTTATTCCATTTCCGGATTTCGTTGCAGAAAAACTTAAAGGTATACATGGAAAAATAACAAATTTGAATCCGGCGCAAATATCTAATAGATTCGCTGATGTTTTAGAGGATAATCATATACATCATTTCCGTTTTCATGATTTGCGTCATTATTGCGCATCTGAGTTGCATACTCTTGGAATTCCAGATGTATATATTATGCAGCGCGGCGGTTGGGAGGATGATACCACATTAAAAAATGTATATCGGCACGTTCTGGTTGATCGAGAAAAAGAGATGAATGAAATTGGGAATGATTATTTTTCAAAGCTATGCAACACAAAATGCAACACGAAATAAACAAATGCTGTAAAATAGGGAATGTTAGGCTTTTTCTTACAGGTTCAAGTCCTGTCATCCGCATTTTTTATGCAGTACTTGTATTTACTAGGATTGCCAAGAAATCAAGTATTTTCAATGCTTACAGCAATTTTAAATTAGCTCATAAAATATGTTATTTTGCCAGTTTTGGCATAAAAAAGAAGAACTATGCAACACGAAATGCAACACGAATTTGATACAATATGTAAAAAAACAGCCCCAAAGAATAATTCCAAGGGGCTTAAATTTATGCTTTTTTGATGTATTTTGCAGAAACAAATCCAAAATATTTTCCGGCAATGCGGATATAGTACCAAGATGCTCCATTTTTGGCTTTAATGGTATCGCATACATCAACTAAATTGCCTTTTGCAAGTGTAGGATAGCTTTTAAGCTGTGCATACTCTGTTCCTGCCCATGTGCGGACATTAAGTGTATTTGCAGTTACCTTTCCCACCCACTTCGGAGTTTTAGACAGAATAGTTGGCGTTGAAAGCGTACTTGCTTTTGCGCCAGTGGTAACAGCGATAGCCACGTGGTGGTTATCATTCAGGAGGATATCTCCTGCCTTTAGATAGTCACCGGATGTCAGATACTTTCTATCCGTCAGTACTTTCGCACCGGCAATCTTCATTGCAGCTCTCATGTTCCGTGTCGTCAGATAGATGCTGACCGCTTTGAGTCTTGCGTTATTTAAGCGATACCCAGCTCCCTTGACGATAGCTGCTGTACTTGCGCTGCAATCAGATTCGCAAGCTACCGTGATCTGCGCCGGATCGTAGTTGCTTGCCTTTAAGTGCCGCCAGAACGAATACCGGTCATTGCTGTTTCCGGCAGTGCCCTGATCGTATCCGATGAGATTGTTCTGTGCCGCTTTTGTCGCCATGTCTGCGATCATGGTTGCGATTTTAACGTCATTGAATCTTAGAACACAAAGCCACGGTCTGCTGTACCAGTTCATGATCTGATATTCCGTACCAGTCTGATCTCCTGCTTTTCCACCTGCATATCTTCCGCGTTCATCATGTCCGCAGTTACTGATTTTTACCATTTTAGTTTCTCCTTTCTGGTTAGAATCTCTGTAGTCTTTGTAGAACACATCCATATCAACATTTCCGCTGATTCCTGGAACTTTTCCTTTGCTGGAATACTGCCAGCCTACACCGACATTCGGACGTAATCTTTCCTGCACAGAACCATTGTCGCTTGCCGGATAACGAGCAATCCAACAATCATACTGCTTCAAAGCATCTGACAGAACGTTATTGTACCAATCAAGATTACAGTAGATACCAACTTTATAACCGGCTTTCTTGATTCTGGTCAGAAATGCTACTGCAATATTCTCAATATCCTGTTTCTCAAGACTTCTTTGCTGTGCCCATTCCAGATCGTAGAATACTGGAAAGTCAAGTCCACGTCCACCAAGAACAGAAATTACGTTCTCAGCTTCCTCGATAGCTTGTGCCGATGTTAAAGCATAGCTGTACTTATATCCACCAATAAGAATTCCATTGGATTTACAGCCCTTGTAGTTGTGTTCGAATGATTCGTCAATGCCGGTTTTCTGATGGATTCTCAATATTGCAAACTTAACTCCAGAATTCGATACTTTTGCCCAATCCGGTTTTCCTTGCCACGATGAAACGTCAATGCCTTTAATTTCCATATTCTTCCCTCATCTGCTTTCTAAAGCATTCAACTCAGCTTCAATTTCATTAATCCTATCTCTTACCTTTTGCCTCTCAGAATTAAGCTTGTCCATATCATATGGAATCTCTCGTCCTGTGAGCTGATATTCAAGAGCTTTTACAATCTTCCAATCCCCAATTTCAGAAGTATTTGCCTGTAGTTTTGAGCGTAAAACTCTTAACTCGGCTTCTAAATTGTCCTTTACCACATTTTCTTTAGCAATTCTTTCTTCCATGTTATGTCACCTCTTTGACCGTTTCTTTTCAAGTACTAAAACGTTATACTCCTTGCTTGTTTTGTAATTTGTTCATCTTCAACCCACCCACAAGGGGTGGAGATTTGAGGATTTCGCTACGCTCCGATTACAAAGCGAGGGCGAACATTGCCACCCGCATAAGACGCGCCGCCGCTGTCCGCACAGCCAATGCCTTTGCAATAGCAAAAATTCGTGGCAGAAGCAACTCCCTTTAAATAATACCACGCTGAACGGTTATTAATTGCTTGCTTTGAGTGCGTAAAAAGTTCGAATTGATAATTGGCGGTACCAATATCATAGGCAGATGATGAAAATACGATCGAACCATATACCTCAATCTCGCTCATAAGAATTGCTTGATATAAACCCCATTCCTGATTATTCGCGCAGCCAGTTGCCGCTCCAAATTGGTTATATCCAGAAGCATTAAGACTATTTGAAACTAATTCCCTTGTTGTTTTCAGATGAGAACCAAATTCTGCGAAAAGCTGTTGATTGATGGTTGCTCCTGCGGCAGTAGAACCAGCTATTGCAACATCTCCAATAACTTTCGTGTTCATTTCTGACCCTTTATATCCGCCAACTGTGGTATTGGTCGGATTCATTCGGCTTCGTCCAAAATGCTGAGTACCGCCAAACCCTTGACCTGGCACCATAACGAGATGATGATAAGTGACTGGATTACTGTCGCCGTTTCCGTACAGCGAATCAATGCCCGCAATTGTTACGTACTGTGAACCGGTCAACTGCAAGGAGCTATCTGGATTCGGCGCCGATATTGCGCGGCTCATTTTGATGTAGTCACCGACATAGATATCTTCAAACAGCGAGAATCCGTTTGTACCATTAAGTCTCTGCCAGAGTGTTCCGTCATTATAGTAAGATGTGATATCTTTTGGTGCGATTCGCGGGATGTTGTGCGTCATCTGCTGTGATGCAAATTCCGCTATTTGTGCGACTGTAATCTGTTTGTTGGAATTCGATTCGGAATCATATACTAAAACTGTATCATTGCCGACAGGCTTAGTTTTTGCCGGATATTCATTAAATTTTGCCATATTAATTCTCCTTTTCTATATTGAGCTTTTTATAGAGCTGATTAATTAGTTTCTCCTGTCGGTCAAGCTGTTCTTTCTGGCTTTTTATCATTGCGAACATTGCGGGTATCATGATACGTTCGTTCCAGTTCTCAGCTTTGCCATCTATGTGGTCAACTGCCAGAGGAAAATACATATTCACATCTTCCGCACGGAACATCGGAAATTCAACTCCAACACGCTCATCATGTTCTTCAAGATAGCCGTCTTTGTACCGTGCCATTATTGGTTCGATGTTATACAGGCTTTCAATGAATTCTTCCGTCAATGAATCTCCAAGAATCTTGTACCTTTCAGATGATGAGCCATATGCGCGAAGTCTATAATCGTTATTTGAAATCCAAGCATTCCATCCAGATGTTGTAAAGCCAAAACCATACACTTTCATGCTTTGCCTAAATATCGGTTCGTTATTTTCATCATCAAAAGTGCACGGACCAGATACATTCATTTTTTTGACTTCCAAGTTACAATTTTCGGCAGTCAAATTTGAAAACTTACCGGTATTAGCTGATACTTCTGTTGCACTAATATTAAGCTCTTCGGCAGTCCAATCGATTCCCCACGCCGTTTCAACGTATTCAATGTCCGCAGTGCTACTAAAGTATTTCTCGGCACTAACAGGATTTATTCCAGTATCTGAAAAACAAATTCCTGTATATTTCATGCGCGTAGAATTTTCTTCATAGCTTGTAAATGCAGTGTAGCCTGAGTAATCTATCAGTCCCTTCACGGTGCCTTTTTTATCTTTAATCTTTAGGTATCCGTTGCCGTTTTTGGCTCCACCTAGAATTGCGGCGTTTCCCATCAATGCGTCTAAACTGATGTACAGATGTCCATTCAGATAGTAGAGGCCTTTAAATTCTCCGCCATTGGACAATATCTCAACAATCTGCTCCTGCGTAAGCATGCCAACGTCAACAGCAACCTGCCATGTCTGCTGATCGGCGATTTTAGTTCTTCCGGAATCCGTATAAATTGTTGCACGTATCATTCCGTCAGCACCAAGAGAATAGCTATCTGGATTAATAGTTATTCCACTGGTCTGTACATTAAAGGCCAGTTTTGTCCATGTTTTTCCGGAATCTTTGCTGTATTCTACTACCCACCAGGTTTTAAAAGTTGCTTCGTCACCCTGTCCATCTCTGTAATACGCATGAACCTTGAATGGATTAGGAGTTATTTTCTTATCCTGTCCCATCATCAGGACTCCTGCGTTGGCTCTCAGATAATACGTTCTTCCCGGAGTACCGTCGTTACCTTTAATCTTTGTCCAACTATACTTAGCTGGGTCAGTGCTATCATCTGGTAAGTAATCTGTGTACTGACCGATATACAGCTTATCGACACTGTTATCTACTGAGAATTCAGTCTTTCCATCCGCACTGTTCGCATAGGCAATATGGAAATAAGGTGTTTTACCATCGGTTCCAGGTTTCCCCGGCACGCCCTGTGCTCCGTTTGCGCCCTTAACCAATGTCCATGCGTACTTTTCCGGGTTAGTGGAATCCTGTTCTTCGAAGTCCACGTACATGCCGATATATTCACGGTTTGGATTATCGACTGAGAAATCTGTTTTTCCATCAGCACTATTCGCATAAGCGAGATGAGTGTATTGAGTCAGCCCATCAGTTCCCTTGTATCGTGACCATTCATAATCGCTTGGATTCGTACTGTCTACTTCTGCATCTGCTTTAAGAAAACCGACATAGATTGCTTCGCCACTTGTATAGATAGTATCGCCAGTTGAATCACTTATCACATTTCCGGCACTGTCAAGTAACTTTACATATTTGGGATTGTCCGACATATCAGAACCATCTGGCATAGATGCATAACGGATAGTCGGTGATTTTCCCGGAAGTCCTTTGTCACCTTCAAGTCCCTGCTTTTGTTTCGCTAATGTAAATCTCTTCGTTACAGAAAGATTAATCAGGTACGTTGCCTTAATGTCCACCCATCCATTGTCGGCACTCAAACCTGTGACTGTATAGGTGTGCGTATCGACATCCCATGAACCCGTTACGCTGTCGGATTTTGTGACGGTATAACTGCAATCGTTCGTGATATCAGACGAACCGTACATAACTTTTGCCGTTGTTGTAACTGTCGGAAATACCGGAATGTTTCCGTCTGCGTCAGATGTGATTGTCTGCATATCGTTCGACAGCTGGAATGTCATATTCTTGGCAGATGCAATATTGTTGTCCATTTTTGTCAGTTTATCCGGCAAAGAACTGTCACCAATTACAACATTATCTCCGCTGATGATTACTTTTTTGGTGTCCATATCAACCTGGAAGATTATGTTTCCATCACTATCTCTGACAGTCAGTGCGCCTGCGTCAATATAATCAGCATTGATACCATGTGCGTACAGAATTTTTGCTATCAAATCGCCTGTCAGAAAAAAACCATAAGGGTATGTTTTACCACCATCATTGGATACGCCAATGGCTTCTGCTGTGAATTTAATTACATTTTTTGATTCTGCGAGTGTAGGCTTGTCATGCAGATATGTGATAGTACTGCCATCTTCCTGTGTGACTGATGTTTCATATAATCCAGAAGAATTTTTTAAGGTTTCTTCTAATTTCTCTACTGCTTTTTCTCTGGCCGTTTTTTCTTTTTTTACAAGACGCCTTGCCTCTACAATTGCCTTAGTGGATTCTGACTGGAACTTGCTCATTCCTCTGATCGGATCATCGGCTTGAGTTTTTACAGTGGTCTTTCCATTAACGAAACAGGAAACGTCTGTCAGTGGAGTGATATACCTATTCCATCTACGGTCGTAAGTATATGCCATATCCCCGAACTCAATGAGCGGATTATACGCAAGTTCTCCCGACATGTTACGGAATTTAGATCCAATTATGGAATCACCGATTTGAGCAGCTACCGTGTCCAAGTCCGAATCCGCAACAAGGTCATTCTCTAATTCAAGAACATATCCTGTACTTCCATACATGGTTTCATTTTCTCTATTTTTTAGTTTGATTCCAGTGATCACAATATCATCACTAGATACAGTCGGGCTTGTAAAAAAGTCCTTGAGCTTTTCAGACGTGTCAGTGGCTGATTCGATCAGTGTCAAGAATCCATCATTGTCAATCGACCAGTTTCCTGCCGGGCTTATAAAGTTATCGGAGTCAACATTTGCACCACCTTTAAACGTAATGTTTCCATTAGCATCCGCAATTGCACCATAATCTTCTTGCACATTGGAAAAATCCCATCTGATAAATCGCAAGTATCCTCTGCTGTCCAGGCGAGCGTTCGCAGTCTCAAGCATTGCTGCCCATCCGAACAACTGACGAAACGTCATATTTTCTGGAATCTCTGACACGATCAGATTTCCATGAGTCATGGAGACTTCTGACGGAATACCAAGAGTCTCACACGCATCTCTAACAAGAGTCTCTATTGACTGTGGCAGAACCAGATGAGATATATAAGTTGCGTTCGTTTTATACATATCGTCCAAAGCGGTAAAACTAAGGATTTCGCCATATTGTTCTGGTGTCGTAATTGTATAAATACCTTTATCAATGGTTTCGACTCTGTCTTCTGTCGCTGCTTTTGTTGCCAGAATCGCACCGCCACTCTGGTCAAGAATTGGGTCATAGTTTTCATACAGCAATTCATCTGTTGCAGCCAGACTTGCTACGGAGGTCTGCATTTTAAGATACGCATGGACTTTCGCCATGTAGAAGTTATAGTTTTTCCACTGGTCGGAAGTGTTGTCCAACTCCAATGTCATGGATTTACAAACAACGCAGCCAATCGGAAAGCTGCTACTTTCTGCACAATCGGAAAAAGTGCAGTTTTCACCCATGATTTCATTTTTGACTGTTTTTACAGTTCCGTCAGGAAAGGTGATTTCCACTTCCTGCCAGACTCTTTCTCCGTCCTGTAGTTTTTGTTTGAACGCATCAGATGCATTAATCAAGTGGATTCACCCCCTGCATGTTAAAAGATATTTTTGATACAAATTTTAAGTCTTGCGAAATTTCTCCAATAGTTAGGTTTGCTTTTCCGACATAAAACGGGTCAGTTCTCCATGCCATGTGGTAAAGCGACCAATGGTACAAATTGAAAGTTTTTCCTTTTGCGATAATTTTGAGAATTTTGTTTGCTTCTATAACTGGAACGTTTGATGCTTCATAGCTATACTGTTCAACTGTAAACAATGGAGTTAACAACGCTTTTCCGAACTGCGTACGGTTACTACCTTCTGAATAAGTTGTTTCGAGGTTATAACCCATATCTTTATCTGGCTGATAGATGGAGGCCCCGTTCATCTTGTATCGTTTTGTTATACTTTTTGGAATAGTTGCCACGTTTCCACCTCCTATGCCAGTTCAAACGGATTTCTTCCGCTTGTGCTGCGTCTTAATTTTGCTTCATCAATAATTTCGTCAAAAATAGTCCGTCTATTAATCTGAGCTGTGAATCTGTAATCACCACCACTCTGCTGCCCTGATTCCTCACGCACGATTTTTCTAAGCAGTGCTTCTGGTGTCTCGATGTTGTTTCCTTGCTTCTGATCTCCTAACACAGCGAGGAATTCTGATCTTGGAGGAATAACGGCACCTTTTGCAAGATATGGAATAGTTGGAACTCGCGGAAATGTTGCACTAAATCCGATTGTTTTCTTACCGAACGGCGTAGGTACTTCCCACGGACCGAAGGAAAACGCCGATTCAATTCCACCAATCGCACTATTGACAGTTCCGATTGCTCTGTTGACGATTCCGATGACCTTGTTCAATATGTTTCGAATGGTATCACGGATACCGCCGAAGATTTCCACCACTCTGTTTCTTGCCGATGTAAATTTGTTTACAATAGCATCGCGGATAGCTGCAACTTTATTTCCCACAATCGTCATGATATTCTCCCAAGTTTCTTTTGCATTGGCTTTCATACCATTCCATAAAGTTGAAGTCTTTTCTTTCATGTCATTAATTTTTCTGGTTGCCGCTTCTACCATTTCTCGCGTCTTTGAAGTCACAAATTTAACTATCGAAGAAACGACATTTGAAACAAGCGTTCCTATCGCATTCAAAATTCCAGTAACGGTCTCTTTCAGATCAGAAAGAATCATACTTACACCTTCGCCCATTGTTTTAAAAAAGCCAACAACAGCAGATGCTACGATCCCTGCAACTTCTTTAATTTTGTCCCAATTTTTGTACAGTAATACTCCAATTGCAATGCACGCCGTTACTGCCGCTATAAAAATTCCACCCGGCCCGATAGCCGTTGCGATAGCTTTAATACCACCTATAATTCCGCCAGAACCAGTCATTAATGCTATGAGACCTTTTGCAAAATCCATAACGGTTGTGATGCTTCCGCTGATACTTTTAGCCAGTACTGCGATCTTTTCTGCAGCAAATGCACCTATAAGAGCTGCGCCGAATGCTTCAATGATTGATTGGTGATCCGCAAAGAATCCTGCCAAATCAGACACTAGGTTAATCACTGTTGGAATTCCTGTTTCAATCAGCCATTTCAGCATTGGGAGAACAATATTGTTATAAATCCATTCCAGCACATTTCCGATTGCTTCAATGATCGGCGCAAAGGTACTGGTCAGGTTACTGATGGATTCTAACAAAGGATAAAAATCAAGGTTTGCCGCCCATGTTGCTGTATCCTCTGCGATTTTTTCAACAAACTGCATAACCACCACAAGGGCGTCTGCAATGTTCTGTATGATCTGCGTTCCAACATTGTTCTTATTCCACGCATCCGCAAAACCGGATGCAATATTCCCGATAGTTTTAAGGACGTTCTGAGCAATCCTCAGCATGGTCGTAAGCATCGTTGTGCCTGTGCCGTTTGTCCAGACCTTTACAAGGCTTTTACCTACACTTACAGCGAGCTTTTTGAGTCCATCAAGTGCGACTTTTGCTGCATTAATGGTATTCTTACCCTCTTTTTTCCATGCGTCCTGGAATGGTTTCCAGAGTTTCTTGAGCAGGTCAGCAAGTTTCTTTGCGGAATCGCTAATTTTATCAAGCGCGGTTTCACCTTCTGCGAGATTTCCGTAGTCCACATTACCAACTGAACTCGGAAGGCCACTGTTACCTGCTCCACCACTTCCACCAGATGAAGATGGTGTGGAAGATGAATTGCTGCCAGTAGATGTGACTTTGTGAACTTCATCAAGTGACGAAAGATAGTTTTTTGTTACTTTATTCGCTTTTTTTGTTGCTTTTGCATTGTCGTTCGTGGCATCCGCCAGTTTCTTTGCATTATCTGCCGCCTGTCCATACTGGTCCGCTGTATCTGCGATCGCGTCGGTTCCGGCAAGACCCGCTCCACTTCCGCTCGTTTGACCGGAAGATTTCTTGCCAGTAATAAGCTCCGTGAATGACTTAAATGCGTTTGCCAGAGTTGCCAGTTTACCGAGAAGAATATTGATTACTTTCAGAACAGGTGTGAAAATATTAATCAATCCCTGTCCGACTGTTGCCTTGAGAGACTGCAACTGTAACTGCATCACTCGCACCTGGTTCGCCCAGCTGTCAGAAGTACGAATGAAGTCACCAGATGCGGCTGATAACTGTTCCTGCACAAAAGCAAAGCGGAGAGCAACTTTCTCCTGTTCAGTCATTGCAGATGTGGTCTTGCCGTAGCCATTTGCAAGTGCATATTGGTCAAGTGCCGACTGGGTCATTACCACGCCCAAATCTTTTAATGTTTCCGTTTCACCCGTAAACACTGATTTCAGTTTGATATAAGCCAAGTCCTGACTGATGTTGTAGAATGATGCCACATCACCAGTCAGCTGTGTCAGGGCCGTTGACATGTCGTAAGCCTGTGATTCTGAAAATCCGAACGACTTAGACATTGCTCCGAATGTACCAACATACCGCTTTGCCATAGTCTCCGATAGTCCAGCGCTGGTCATAGCGTTCTTTGCAAATTCATTTACTTTGTCTGACATGGTTGTAAATGTAACATCAACCACGTTCTGCACTTCTGCGAGATCTGAGCCAAGGGCAACGCATTCTTTTCCAAACTGTACTAGTTTACCGACAGCAAATACTCCGCCGATAAGTAGTCCTATTTTTTTTACTGTGCTTCCAAGCCCGTCGAATGACTGTTTAATCGCTGATACACCTTTTTGGACACCGGTTGTGTCTAATCTGGTATCAATAATGACTGAGCCATCAGCAGCCATGTGTCCACCTCCTAACTATTTGAGGTTCAACATCTCATTCAGCGCATCTTTATACGCTTGCTCTTCTTCGCTGAGACGTGTTTTTATATCAATAATGTTCTTATTTTCCTGATAGAATTTCTTTTCCCATTTATCGAGCTTTTCGCCCTTTGCCTTTTTTGAACGAATTCCAACTACGGTATTAAAAAGACATTCGCCAGATTCCATAAAGTATCCAAAAAACGTCCACCAGTGCATGTATGGAACGGCTCTGATTTCTTTACCGGCAACCTTGTTTACCGCCGGAACAATCATGTCTCCATCCTGTTCCCAATCCATCAAACGGGGCTTTGGACGGCTTGGATTATC
>ERZ772872.396-NODE-396-length-45163-cov-4.164317_pt1 | contig 45163 bp, 62 predicted proteins | sample MGYA00512132_ERZ772872 | MGnify/ENA primary metagenome ERZ772872 (study PRJEB29015, sample SAMEA2737724) | human gut metagenome | biome: human gut; feature: human-associated habitat; material: faeces | place: China | collected 2012 ...
CAGGCTATTCAGCACTTCCTCAAATCGTGACATAAATTGTACTTCGTCCAAAAGCTGCCCGTCTCCATGGGCGGCGTCGAGCGTCTGGGGGCCCGCGAGGTCGAGGTCTTTCGCATGAATGCAGACGAGCCTGCGCTCGACTGGGTGGCAGAGGAGGTTCCCGTTGCGCTTGTCTACAACGGCATCTCGCACGCCGTCATGATGGCCTCTCCCTCGATGCTCGAAGAATTCGCGCTCGGCTTCTCGCTTGCCGAGGGCATCATTCCCGACGCCTCGCATCTCTATGCCTGCGAGGTGCGCGAGGCCTGCCGCGGCGGCATCGAGGTGGACCTCACGATTTCGTCCGAATGCTTCTGGAAGCTCAAGGACCGCCGCCGCTCGATGACGGGCCGCACGGGCTGCGGCATCTGCGGCGTCGAAAGTCTTGGAGAGGCCGTGCGCGAAAAGCGGGTCGTGCCGCACGAGCAGACCTTCCCGATGGCGGCCTATGCCGACGCCCTCGGCTATCTGGAGCGTGTCGAGCGCCTCGGCGGCATCACGGGCTGCACCCACGCCGCCGTCTGGGTTCGTCCCGACGGAAGCTTTGCGGGCGGCGCCGAAGACGTCGGCAGGCATGTCGCGCTTGACAAGCTGCTCGGTCTTCGTGCCCGCAGGGGCTGGCGTGACGGCGCGCTTGTCATCAGTTCCAGAGCCTCCTACGAAATGGTTCAGAAGGCGGCCATGTGCGGCGTCGAGATCATCTTCGCCGTCTCCGCACCGACGGCGCTCGCCGTCGAACTTGCACGAGAGTGCGGGATCACGCTTGCGGCCTTCTGCCGTCGCAGCCGCGCCAACGTCTACTCCCATCCCGAGCGCCTCATTGGGCTCTGAGAGAAAAAGGGCGAAGACGGAACAAGTTGTCTTGGAATGCCTTCCGGTTTTTCCTTTTTCTCCGGAAGGCCTTTTGACAGGCGGAGGACTGGTCTCACGGTCTTCCGCCTCTTTTTCGTCTGTTGTCGTCAGAAGGCGGCGTTACCCTGCGGGGCAGACGCCTTTGGATTACGGTGAGTCGAACTAGGCAGTTGTGCTTAGATGGGTCGGTTCGCTACTGCTGCAGGCCGGGAAAGCATGCCTGATTTTTGTTGACGCAAAATGAGGATGTGCGGATATACCTGAGCGAGTTACTCGGGTATACACTTCGAAAAGACTGTTGCGGATCCGCAGCACTGCAGTTTTTCAAAAACAAGAAGGAAACTCCCAGATGACTCAATCCCCCGACGAAGCCAGGCCCCGCGTCAAGGGTTCCCAGACCGCCATGGCGGCCGCCTATCTCGTTGCGATCGTGCTCGGCGTCTGCAGCGGCCTCTGGGGCGGCGAGACTATCCATGCATTCGCGGACTTCGTGAGCTCGATCTTCATTCGCCTCTTCAAGTTCATCAGCATTCCGATCATCGCCGTGTCGATCATCGCGACGCTCGCCTCGATCTCCCGTTCGAGCGAGTCTGGTCGCATCTTCCGCCACACGATCTTCTACACGCTCTTCACGACGATTCTGGCGGCCACGCTCGCCGCCGTCCTCTACGTCGCCATGTCTCCCGCCAACGTCGCCATGACGGCGGGCGCCATCGCGCCGCAGGTGGCGGAGCACTCCTATCTCGAATACATCCAGTCCGTGATTCCGGACAACTTCCTGGCGCCGTTCCTCTCCGCGAACGTGCTCTCTGTCCTGCTCGTCTCCGCCGCCATCGGCATCGCAATCTCCCGCCTGCCGCGCGACAGCCGCTCGCAGGAGGTGCTGCTTGCCTTCTTCACGGGCGCTCAGGAGGTCCTCTTCATTCTCGTGAAGTGGCTCATCCGCGTGCTTCCGATCTGCATCTTCGGCTTCATCTCTGCACTTGTCGTCGAGATGAACAAGGGCGTTGAGATCGGCGGTCTCGGCACCTATTTCGGCGTCATTCTCGCCGCCAACTTCGTCCAGATGCTCGTCGTGCTTCCGCTTCTCATGCTTGCCCGCGGCGTCAATCCGATCCGCGTCGCCAAGGGCATGGCGCCTGCGCTTGCCGTCGCCTTCTTCTCGAAGTCCTCCGCCGGCACGCTGCCCGTCACGATGTCCTGCGCGGAAAACAACGTGGGCGTCGCTCGCCCCGTCTCCCGCTTCGTGCTGCCGATCTGCACGACGATCAACATGAACGGCTGCGCCGCCTTCATCCTCGTTACGGTCGTCTACCTGATGCAGAATGCGGGTGCCGAGGTGACGCTGCCGATGCTCGCCGCCTGGATCCTGATCTCGACCCTCGCGGCCGTGGGCAACGCAGGCGTTCCGATGGGTTGCTTCTTCCTTTCGGCGAGTCTTCTCGCAAGCATGAACGTGCCCATCATGCTCATGGGCGTGATCCTGCCCTTCTACGCCGTCATCGACATGATCGAAACGACGCTCAACGTCTGGTCCGACTCCACGGTCGCAGCCATGGTGAACCATGATCTCGGCAAGGATGAAAAGGATGACGAGGCAGTTCCCGCCGCCGCATAAGACAGGGACTTTCTCCTGACGTCTTCAGGCGGACCGTTCTCCCGACGTGGAGGCGGTCCGCTTTTTCTTGTACTCGCGTTTCCTAAGGCTTTGAGGGGGCTTTCGATGGGGGCAGGTGGTTGCTGTGTTGTTTGCTGGCGAGGAGAGGGCGTTTGGCTTTTTGCGCTTCATGGCTGGGAGCCATGAACAGAAACGTGCCCGTGCTGTCGTGCAGGGCCCGTTCGGGAGGGTGCCTTGGTGATGCTGATCAGTGCTCTTCAGTCACGTGGCGGGTGCCTTCGCCGATCAGGTGGGTGCTGTCGTACTCGGCCTGATTGCGACGGTGCTTGAGGATGACGAGCAGCATGGAGATGCTCACGAAGACGCCGAAGATCATCATCGTGGCGGGAACCGAGAGGTCGGCCTTGATGAGCAGGGAGTAGACGCCGAGCATCACGAGGATGGAGGAGTTCTCATTGAAGTTCTGAACGGCGATGGAGCGTCCCGCGCTCATGAGGACATGGCCGCGGTGCTGCAGGAGCGCGTTCATCGGAACGACGAAGAAGCCCGCGCAGATGCCCACGAGGATCATGATGAGGCCGGCGATCATGACGGCCCAGGAAAGCTCGAAGCCGAAGAGCGAGAGGCCGCCTGCGGGCGCAATGTCGCGCGTGAAGTAGGAGGCGCCCACGACGAGCACGCCCATGCAGATGCCCATGGGCAGAACGTTGAGGGACTTCTTGAGAGGAACCTTGGCGGCGGCGAGGAAGGCGCCGACGGCGATGCCGAGGCTCACGACGGCCTGCATGACGGCACCCTGAGAGAGATCCATGCCGAGCGCGTGGTCGCACCATTTGAGAACGAGGAACTGAAGCACTGCGCCTGCGCCCCAGAAGAGCGTCGTGACGGAGAGGGAGATCTGACCGAGACGGTCGCTCCAGAGAAGACGGCAGCTCTTGACGAAGCCCTTGATGGAGTCGACGGGGTCGAACTTCTGCGGGGGATAGCGCACGCCCGTGTCGGGAATGGCGAGGTTGACGGCCGAGGCGGCGAGGTAGACGAAGGCGATTGCGAAGATGGCGGCCTCGGCAAAGCTCGACAGGCCGAGAGCATCAAGATGGAACAAATCGAGGATGGACTGTGCGATCTCAGGCTTGATGAGAACACCGCCGAGCACAACGCCGAGAATGATGGAACCAACCGTGAGGCCCTCGATCCAGCCGTTGGCGACAACGAGCTTCTGCGGCGGGAGAAGCTCGGTGAGAATGCCGTACTTCGCGGGCGAGTAGGCCGCAGCGCCCACGCCCACGATCGCGTAGGCGAGAAGTGGGTGGCCGCCGAAGAGCATCAGCAGGCAGCCGACCGCCTTGACGAAGTTCGTCAGGAACATGACGCGGCCCTTGGGCATCGAGTCTGCGAAGATGCCCACCCAGGCGGCGAGGCACACGTAGCTCACCACGAAAAAGAGCTTGAGGAGCGGCGTCATCCAGTCAGGAGCGTTGATGCTCGTCAGAAGGGCGATGGCAGCGATGAGCAGTGCGTTGTCGGCCAGAGACGACAGGAACTGCGCGCACATGATGGTATAGAAGCCGCGGTTCATAAAAGCCTGTGAATGAGCCTGAATGGTTGGAGGTCAATCCGTTAAGTCTACCTTGGAGGTCAATCCGTTAAGTCTACCTTGCCTGAGGGCGTACGTAAACATTCGGTGCAAATTCCTTCCGAGAACGGGGAGAGGCGGGAGGTGGGCCGAGTCACTTTCAAATTGTGAAATTCGAACGAATCGCGGCGCAGGCGAGTAACATTAACGGGTTTCTGCACGAGACGCCCCGTGCGGGTTCCCTTGACTTATGAAAGAAGAGTATTCGAGTGCCCCGTCCCATATACGCTGAAATTGATATTCAGGCGCTGAAGCACAATCTTGCCCGCCTTCGTGAGAGTGTCGGCGATCGCACCCTCTGGGCGGTCGTCAAGGCCAATGCCTACGGCCACGGTCTTGAGAATGCCGTCGAGGCCTTCGCCGATGCGGACGGCTTTGCGACCATCGACCTGTGCGACGCCGAACGCGCGCGCCGCGCGGGCTGGCACAAGCGCGTGCTGCTTCTGGAGGGCTTCTTCGATGAAACGGACATCGAGCCGCTTCAGGACCTTGACGTCGAGACGGTCGTCCACTCCATGTGGCAGATCGACATTCTCAAGCGTCTCCAGCTGCGTGAGGTGAAGGTTCACATCAAGGTGAACTCGGGCATGAACCGTCTGGGCTTCCTGCCCGTCGAGGTGGGCACGATCTACGACCTCCTCACGTCCATTCCGGGCGTGAAGGTGATGGGCGTCGTCACGCACTTTGCCAACGCCGAGCCGAGCTATCTCGGCGATGCGCCCGCATCGGTCTCCCGACAGCTCACCCGCATGGGCAGGCTCGCGCATTCCGCCACGGCGGCCTGCATGGCCAACTCCGCTGCCATCCTCTGGCATCCCGAAGTGGGAGGTGACGGCGTGCGTGCGGGCGTTGCGCTTTACGGCGTGAGCCCTGACTCCCACATTTCCTCCGAGGAGCTCGGCCTCATTCCCGCCATGACGCTCTCGGCGAAGATCATCGCCGTTCAGGAGATTGCGCCGGGCGAGGCCGTGGGCTACGGCTCGCGCTGGATCGCCAAGCGTCCCACGCGCGTGGGCATCGTTGCCTGCGGCTACGCGGACGGTTATCCACGTTCGATGCCCGACGGCTCTCCCACGTGGGTCGAGGGCGCCATCGCGCCGCTCGTGGGCGCCGTCTCGATGGACATGCTCGAGATCGACATCACCGACATCCCGTCCGCAGGCCTCGGCAGCCGCGTGGAGCTCTGGGGCAGGCACCTGCCCGTCAACCGAGTGGCGGCCGCTGCAGGCACGATCGGCTATGAGCTCATCTGCGCGCTTGCACGCCGCGTTCCGCTTCAAATCAAGCACTGACAACCGACATACGGCAACCGATGGCACCTCGCACGACCAAGACCAGAACCGAATTCGTCTGCAATGAGTGCGGCGGCACGACTGCCAAGTGGCAGGGACAGTGCCCGCACTGCAAGGCCTGGAACACGCTCCAGGAGTTCAAGGTGGCGCAGGGCATCGCCGCCCGCTACGGTGCGGGCTCCCCGCGCTCCGCAGGCGGCTTCGTCGACACGACGGGCTCCCTGCAGGACCTCTCCGACGTGGCGATCGAGGAGATCCCCCGCACCGTGACGGGACTCGGCGAATTCGACCGAGTCATGGGAGGCGGGCTTGTGAAGGGATGCGTCGCCCTGATCGGCGGCGACCCCGGCATCGGCAAGTCGACGCTTCTGCTGCAGGTCATGGCCAGACTCGTCGAGCTCGGCCATTCGGCGCTTTACGTTTCGGGCGAGGAAAGCCCCACGCAGATCGCGCTCAGGGCGCAGCGCCTTCAGCTCGAGCCCCGCGGCCTCACCCTCATGAGTGAAATCGAGCTCGAGCATATCGAGAGCGTGATTTCTAGCCGCAAGCCCGAGTACGTCGTGATCGACTCGATCCAGACCATCTTCTCAAGCCAGCTTGACAGCGCGCCGGGTTCCGTTTCTCAGGTGCGCGAGTGCGCCGCAAGACTCACGCGCATGGCCAAGACCGTGGGTACGACCCTCATCTTCGTCGGTCACGTCACCAAGGACGGCTCTCTTGCCGGTCCTCGAATTCTCGAGCACATCGTCGATACGGTGCTCTATTTCGAGGGCGACCAGCACTCGAACTTCCGTCTCGTGCGCGCCTTCAAGAACCGCTTCGGCGCCGTGAACGAGCTCGGCGTCTTCGCCATGACGGATCACGGTCTTCGCGGCGTGACGAACCCGTCGGCCATCTTCCTCTCCGAATACAAGTCCGACATTCCCGGGTCGAGCGTGCTGGTGACGCAGGAGGGCACTCGCCCGCTTCTCGTTGAGATTCAGGCGCTCGTCGACGCCACGCACCTGCCTGCGCCGAGGAGGCTTGCCCTCGGCGTGGACTCGCAGCGCCTTGCCATGCTTCTTGCGGTCCTGCACCGCCACGCGGGCGTGGGCTGCTTTGATCAGGACGTCTTCGTCAACGCCGTGGGCGGCGTGAAGATCTCGGAGCCAGCGGCCGACCTCGCGCTTTTGTGCGCCATCTATTCGAGCATTCGAAACAAGCCCCTGCGCCGCGGTCTCGTTGTCTTTGGCGAAGTGGGCCTCGCCGGAGAAATCAGGCCTGCGCCCAGAGGTCAGGAAAGGCTTCGTGAGGCGGCGAAGCTTGGCTTCGCAAAGGCCGTGATTCCGCGCGCCAATGCGCCGAGAACGCCCGTCGAGGGCCTCGAGGTCATTGCCGTCGACCGTCTTTCCGATGCGCTGGCGGCCGCTGTCGAATAGCCTTTGCCGGGCGCAAAGTTTTCTTACACGCGAATGATTCTCTTTGCTTAAAATGGGTAGACACTTGTCGGCGCCTGAGGGCGAAGCCTGTCGCTTCGCGAGGCGCCGGCCTCACAGGAATTCAAAATGACGACTTTTACCAAGCTCCTGCCGCCCGAAGCGGCCCCTGCCCAGCCCATTCTCGCCCGCGCCAAGCAGCTCGTTCTCACGTCCGCCCAGCGCATGGCCTGGGAGGACTCCTTTGAAACGCCCGAAGGCGTGATCGCCGTCTCCGTTGAGGAAAAGCGCCCGCTCTTCGTCAACGACGTTTTCGTTGACGACGCAGGCCAGTTCTGGGTCGTGCGTCCCGCCGTTGAAAAGGTTCTTCACGTGACGGGCGACCTGCGCACGATGCAGGAGGCCGTCGGCGCCCTCATCAACCGCGGCGTCGAAGTGGCCGAAGCTCCCGAGGGCTTCGCCGTTCGGCCGCTCCCGAACATCGCCAAGATGCTCGGCATGATCGGTCTCGAGGTCACCGAGGTCGAAGAGGCCTTCGAACCCGTCCGCATCGAGCGTCATGCAGGCGGTTGCGGCTGTGGCGGCGGTTGCGGCTGCGGCGGTCATCATCACCATCACGGCGAAGAGGAATGCGGCTGTGGCTGCGGCGGGCACCACCACGACGAGGAAGAGTGCGGCTGCGGCTGTGGCGGCCATCACCACCATCATGCCGAAGAGGAATGCGGCTGCGGTTGCGGCGGTCATGACCATCACCACGAGGAAGCGTGTGGTTGCGGCTGTGGCGAACATCATCACCACCATGAAGATGAGTGCGGTTGCGGCGAGCACCACCATCATCATGACGGTAAAGAGCATCATCACCATCATCACGAGGAAGGCGCCTGCGGCTGCGGTTGCGGTCACAAGCACTGACTTGTGAAGGGGTGCGCACGGCCGCGCCCCATTTGCCCTGCGGCGGGCTGAATGAAGAAAAGGGAGACACTCGGAAGCGTCTCCCTTTTCTTTCTTAATCCTTGGTGCGGGGAATCGGACTCGATGAATGCTGTGCCACAGGCGAAAAAAGGCGATGCGCTGTAAATTTTCAGCTGATGATACAGCTAAAGCGCATCGCCTTGCAATTGAAATCAAAAAGTTTTTACTGTGTCTTACCCGCCGTTTCGGGTTTGAGCGGGACCAGTAACTGAGCGTTCGATAGCGTCACCAAGGTGTTCGTTACTTAATGGCGATTTTGTTAAGAGAACCCGAGTTCTTTGCTAGCTTCTTTTCGTCGGCTTTTACCCTGCGTTCGAGCTTTTGGATGTCTTCTTCGGCTGGAAGGTTTTCAGGCTTTATTCCTCTCTGTCCAAGCATTTCCCTAACGCTTTTATTGTTCTGGACATGTTCTGCTGTAATGGACGGTTCTCCGTGCAAGTCTTGTTGCGTAACGTTGTGATTGGTCATCTCGGTCGCCAAATTCTTAGCGGCGATAGTTAGTGTCGGAAGAAAGTCCGCAAGGGGACGAGTTTTTACGATGCCCAGTTTGGTTTTCATGGCTTGTGTAGTGTTTCCACCAAACAGGGCACTGTCACCTTTCGAGCGGATCCTTCCGAACCCTTTATCGTCAACGCCTCGTTCGTAAATATTGCGTGACAAAGCTTTTTCTGATTCTCGTAACCGATCCCTTGCCTCCAAACGGGCGTGAAGCTTCATGCGGTCTTCAATTAATTCTTGCTTTCTTGTTTGTACGGCAAAGTAACTTTGAGCAAAGGCAATCTCTTGTTTCCTCGGGTCTCCATTTTGAGCAATCAGGTAGCATGCGTAACGGGTTAGCATGAAGTCAGAGATTTCTCGTTGTGAGCCGCTTCCCAAAGGGACCATTTTCGTGACGTCACGAAAATGGTCTTCAGGAAAGAAGCCTGTTGTTTCGCAGGAGGTTATTGACTTTCTGATGACGGTGATGAAATTTTCCCATCTCGAATAACCGAGCAATTGCTGGATGTCTCGTGCATACCAGAATTCAACGTCTTCTTGGTCTGGGACGTGTTGAATGGTTTTGTCGAACGCTTCCTTGAGCGTAGGTAAGGTTTCTGTCATAATAAAATCCATTTTTGTAGGATCCCAGCGTTGAGAGATCACGCTGGGGTTTTACTATTCTAAGTGAAACTTGCCGATTATCTGCGGCGTTCGAGCCAACGAAATACTTCGCCGGACTTCCATCGTTTCTCTCGTGATCCGACCATCACGGGCCGTGGAAAGCTCGGATCCTTGACCATCGACTGGAACGTGGAGCCGTGGTACGGGAAGCCGGTCAAAGATGCGAGGTCAGTTGAAGAGAGCAGGGCGTTCGGTGCGCTGGCTCTGGCGATCAGTGCTGCGGCGCGTTCGATGATCTGCTTCTGCATCTCTTCGCTCATCGCGAGTGCTGGAGAAACTGCTGTAGCGGTCATGCGTTATCCTCCTTCTGTTTGACGAAGTACTCAGTTGGAAATAGCGTTGGCTCGATCTTTCCCTTGACAGGGACGTGGAGGAGATAAAAGCCGCCAAGCGTTCCCGCTGCGTCGATTGGACCCATGTACAACCGTCCATCGCACTCCGCTTCGGCTTTGCGAATCGCTTCTTGCGTTGTGCCCATTATGCAAGCGATTCGCTTTCGAATTTCCTTTTTCATTTCGACTGTCATTCCTCGTCCTCCTTGATCTTCGATAGCAGGAACGTCTTGAGCACGAGTGCAGCATCCTCTTGTGAAACCTTGCGCACGTCATCGGTAACCTTCTGGAAGATCGGTTTTGCTGCTTGGTTCAAGATGACGCAGGCGCGAGCTTTCTCGTTCGTCGTGAAGTTGACTTCATAATGCCTGCCGTTCACGTAGAATCCGTAGCCCCACATATTCTGAGCGTCCGTAATTTCGCAGTTGAGACGCTGCATCTGTACCCCTGCCCACTCCGTTTCGGCCTTTTGGAAAGCCTTTGCGTCCTTCGCTGCCCGCAGGATCGAATTCGCGATTTGCTCGGCTTCGTAGTGCCACATGTAGGCGGGGTATCCTTCGCCGGAGACAAGGACGCGAATTGACGTTCCTTCACGCGTAATCAACGCTGTATAGTCGCGTTCATCATCGTTCGTGTTGTCGTAGTAGTCCTTCTCCCACGGCGTGCCGACGATCTCGGCAATGGCGTCCTGAGCGGCGGCATCAATTTTTACTGTCTGGCTCATTCCTCATCCTCCCACAGGGCGTATCTAGCGGTCACATCCTTATGCCCAAAGGCGTTTAGCCGGCCGTCCCAAAAAATAGGCAGCCGGTGGAACGAGCCGAACGGGATGAAGTCGTGCCCGTCGAAAACCGCAAACCCCTGAAAAAGCGTCTTGCCGTAGTACGGTTCCGGTGTGCCAGTGTTTCGATCCATTTCTTTGACTTCGAGACGGAGTGGCACATCGAGTGGTGGCCTCTCGTCCGAGAAGTTTTTCCATTGCGTCACTCCTCGTCCTCCTCGCCATCCGGATCGTCCCACGGGCGGAAACGGTCGACCTCGACTGGATGGCCGCGCCAATCCTGCCACTCACAATCGCCAAAGTCTCCGTACTCAGCGTAACGGGCCGCAATCCGTGAGGGTTCGCCGTCATAGGCTTTGTACTCACAGCGCATCCAGACACCTACGGGAGGCTGGACATCCGGGTAAACGTTCCAGGCATTCGGGTTGTACCTGTGAATCTCTTCGACTTCGTCATCAAAGAAGGCCAGGTTGAACCGATGCAGGTCGAATCCTGGGCTTTCTAGCTTTTCACCGAACTCGACGAAGATCATGCCGTCGTCATGATTCGCGTGTTGGAGTCTCTTCGAGAAGTCTCCATCACTAAGTGCATCCAGTTGCACTTGAAGGTTCTTATCTTTGAGGCGGAACGTCATTCTTCATCTCTCCATTTCTTCAGCAGTTCTTCTTCCTCGATCCGATCGAGCTGCCGGTCGACCTTCAGCACTTGGCACTTGCCGATCTCTTCGGCAAGCTCAGGGAAGAGGAGCTCGAGTTGCTCGATCATGATCAGCGTGTCGGCGAACTCTTCGGCCATCTGCTTGAAGTGGAGTTTCGTCGGGCGTTGAGAGTAGCGCATGACGGCAGACGTGGCTTCGGAGAGCTCTTCAGCCGTTTTGCTCAGCTGGCTCATGGGGCCGTAGTGTTCGGCGATGCTGCGGAGTTTGCTGGCGTAGGTTGTCCGTTTCACTTGATCTCCTTTGCTTTCTCATGCTCGGCCAGGTCACTGGCTGACATCAGCTTGTAGGTGGTGATGTAGCGTCTGAGATCGAGGCGGGCGCCGAACTTTTCGTCAAGCCTCGCCGTCCCACTTCACGATCAGTGTGAAGACGTCAGAGGGATTGTCGCGGGGCACGAAGCGCATGGCGTACATGCCGACGTTCTTCGGGATGATGAGCGGCCATTCGTAGGGATATGGGTCAATCATTTTTTACCTCTGTTTTCAGTAGAAAAACTCGGATGGTGTTGTCTGGCTGTTTCATGCACTTGCATTGAAAGCCGGTGAAGACAGGGCTTGCCAGATGCGGGTCAAGGATGTTGGAAGCACCATGGAACGCTCTATGGATTGCATTTGCTACGCTCGTGGCAGCCATGTCCTCGCAGTCGAAGATGAAGGTGTTGGAGAAGGGCTGCATGTCGCGTAGCTTCTTCAGAACGCGAGGCCATACGCTGAAGTCTCGAGGTCGACGCTTGATTGGACTTTCCTTGGCCGGTCGTTCGACCTTACGCTCGATGTGTGGCTCTTCAATGGCTTGTTTGTCCTCGATGCTCGTGAGGATGTCGTCATGGGCACACTCGAGACTTGAGACGGATCCAGCATCAAGACCGTATGCTGGGAGTCTTACGTACACTTCCAAGCCCGTCAGCGGATAGGTCGCTTTGATGAGCAGCCCCTTTTCGTCGATCGTTGGAGGGCATTTGGTCAGCTCGCTGACGATTTCCAAGAGCGCGATGCTGACGTAGCACGTCCTCTCTTCTGAGAGCTTTCCGATCATTCGTCCCATAGCTATCTCCTTTTCTTGGGGTTGGACAATTTGGCTGCAGAGTTGCAGGCCTCATCGTGAATCTTTTTCCGTAGTTCTCTGATGTCATCGAGCAGTAGCTGAACGGTGTACTGGAGACCTTCTGCCAAGCGTTCGCTTTCCTGAGCAGCGATGCTCATCTTTGAGAGGCTCCTTGGCTTGCCTTCTTGCCGGATGCTATAGATCTCAGAGAACTTCCTGATGAGGGCGTCTGCCTGGGCATTGATGGAGCAGGCGCGATCAGACAGGCGATCTGCGTGGATGCAGGGCGTTGAAGCCTTCGGTTTGATGGGACGCCATTCGGCGTAAAGCGGTGTCATCACGCTGCCCCCAAGATCACGTCATAGATGTAGACGGCGGAGCCGGCCAGGGCGCCGAGGAAGCTGCCAATGGCGACACCTGCCGCTGCGAGGAATACGACGAGCCCGACGAATCCAACGAGGAATTCGCAGAAGAGTGGAAAGTCTTTGAGCATGTTCTGGCTACAGATGGTTGGTTGATCTAGGTAAGCGCTCTTCCTGAGGGCTGACAATGCTCGGACGGAACCGGAACGAGCGAAGGGAGGAAGAGCGCTTGCCAAGATGCCCTCAATGAGGGCCGGAGGTCAGCAGATGTACTCGATGAGCTGTGGATGGTCTTTCGCGATTCTGAGGAAGACCATCTTTCGAATGTCGTCTTCAGTTGTGCTGGCCGGAACGGAGAAGCTCATGGGCATGAGGACTGCGCTGATCTCTCGACCGCTCCAGAGGTTGAAGGCCGTCATGCCGTAGCGCACGATTATGTGCGTCTTGAGGGTCTCGTTCGGAAAGTCCTCCATTGACCAACTCAGGCGATAGCCGACGCGACCGACCTCATGGATTTGCTCCCGGTAGACGATCATTCCGTCACGCATGCGGATCTCCTTTCAGGACAGATGAGGTCGATGTACTGCGGGTATTCATCGCAGATGATGCGGATGATCTTTTCAAGCGCTTCTCGACCGCTGATGTCGCATGCGACGTGAATCTTTCGTAGGGGTATCAGCTGCTCGATGTCCTCCAACGTCCTGAGGTCGAAAGAGTGAAGGTCGAAGATGAGGCGACAGAGCCGTCCCTCTCGTTCTCCGAGCCAGGTGAGGTTGTAGCCGACACCGTTGACCGTGCGGATTCGACGACCTTGGGTAATGGGGTGTGACATTGAGTCCTCCAGTAGGGTCAGATGGCGCCGAGCATGAGGAGCGTCAATGCCGCGGTCGCTGGAATGGCTGCGAGTAAGGCGAATCCAAATCGAAGCTCGCGACGGTCTTCTTCCTCGGAGCAGAGCGGTCCGCGGTAGTCCTGGTCCGGGGCGCCGAAGACGAAGCGGGAAAATGCCGGCGGAAGGTGGGCGACCATGCGAAGAAGCGTTGTCATTTGGAGCTCCTTTCAGGGGAGGTGAGAATGGGGGTGTAGACGTCGGGGTCAAACCAGTTTTCACGTAGAGTCACCACGGACGCAGATTCGAGAGGGTTGGCAGCGCCGATGGGGCCATCGCAAAGGCACACCACCAGCGACGGGTCAACCGTCTCTAGCGCCGCCTTCAGTTGACCGACAGTGAGGCGGCCATATTCGACGGCACGCGAGAGGCAGCCTCTGGTTGCGCGCTTATGGTTGAGCACGATGGCCTGCTTGCGAGCGGGTTTGTTGTCGGTGTTGTTCATGATGGATTCCCGAATTGCTGGGCTCTCCTCGCAGTGAGAAGATGGATGGTGAAGCAATTACCCAACCACTCACTGGAGGAGATACTTATGACTTCAAATGACAATGGCAAGAACGCGTTTACCAGCGATGAAGCGACGAAGATCATCTGCACTGCGCTTACGAACGGCTCCCTTGTGCTTCCGCTTAACAAGAAGCTTCAGGACCTTGGCCTTGTGCAGTTCGTCAAGCTTTGCGCCGGCAAAAACGTCATCAACGACGAGGACGACGTTGAAGAGGTGCTTCGGCAGGCGCTCATCCACTGGGAGGGCGAGAAGCTCGCGGCGTTTGCGCGCGCGGATGCTCTTTACCTTCTTGCTCTCCGGAAGGCGTTGACCGAGGGAATCACTGAGAAAGAAGCCCAGAGGATCCTCTTCTCTTGGGGCTAGTCGCCCGTGGAGCTCCTCGAGGGTGTCGAGGAGATCAGGGACCCCCATGCGGTAGCAGTTATTTCGGAACGACTTCACGAAGGCTGCGCATTGACTTTTCCAAATGTCGATCGCGGCCTCTTTGCTTATGCGCTTGATTTGGTCGGTCATGCCGCCCTCCTTTCTGACACGGACTGCTTCGCACCCGGTTCAAGGATCGGATCTAGGTTCTCGTCTGCGGCAATTGCACATACAAGTGCGGTGCGGGCGACAGTGTCAGCGAGAAAGCCGATCGAGAAGTACGTCTCGTCGCAGTAAATGCGTTCTGAGAGTGTCCAGGTCAGCAGGTCCTGCATGGCTGTCTTCTTGATGTCGAGGACGAGGCGGGAGGATTCGTCTCGGATGTCATCGCTAGGAAATGCGGGGGCGCCTGCGAGCTCTGCCGCCATTCTGGTCCGCACGAGCTTGTAGTACTCGTGCTTGCGGGCTAAGGCGATGTAGGGGCGCATGAAGGCGCTCGTCAGGGCAAGTTGGTCAGTGGTGTCGGTCATGGTTCATTCCTCAAGTTCGATGTCATCTGCGATGTCGTTGAGCCAGACAGCGGTGTTCTTGATCTTGTTGGCTTCGTCGAGAAGGTTGAGGACGTCTCCGCGAACACAGAGGCTGTAGGCGTGGCGCAGCAGTCGGCGGACGATAAACAGACGGCGACATTCATCGGTATCAAGCTCTGCGGCCGGGAGGTCGGAGAAGTGCTTTTCAAGCTTCTTGCGGATGGCTTGGACGTCGAGCGCCGTGGTGGAGAGAGTTTCAGTGTTTGTCATGAGAAAACTTTCCGCGTGAATGTGTAGAAGCAGATAGATCTGATGGATTCTTCGCGAGTAAATATATCAGCGATAGTTGAGCGAATCAATGTCTTCGACAGATTTCGCGACCTAATTTCGTATATCGTTGATATATGTCAAAGCCAAAAAAAAGCCCCGCAGGGCGAGGCTTGAGTGTAAGTTGCGGAGAGTCAGCGCCTGCGGTAGCGGCGCCGATGTTCGATAAGGACGCCTATGATCGTGCAGGGGGTCTTGTCGCTGTAGATGGTCGGAAAGTCTTCGTTAAGGGGGACAAGTTCGAAAATTTCGTGGCCGTTTTCGTCGTAACCTCTTGGGCGGTACTTCTTGAACGTAGCCTCGGGATCATCTACATGGCAGTCTGCCTTTGCGGCCACGACGAAGTCGCCTGGTTGCGGAGAGATGGAAGGGTCAAAAAGCACGGTGTCGCCTTCTTCAAAATCGGGCGTCATGGACCGGCCTCTGACGATCATGGCGAAGACATCGTCAGACAAGTCGTCGTCTCCAGTGATGTAGTCCCCGACGTCAATTGCCTTGAGCTTGTCACTGACTTGACCTTGGCCTGTCAGGCCCCCGGCTTGTACATACGAGAGAATTGGGATCTTTTTGTTTTGTCGAGACGGGGCGACCGAAATGTTGAGGTCTATTCCTTGAGGGATCCCTAGAGCCTCCGCTTCTGCTGCAAGACGAGTGGAGAACTCTGCAATGTTCACTCCCAAGAGTTTCGCCATCTTTGTTGCGAAATTTACATTGAGTGGACGCCTACCATTGAGGTACTGCCACAGATTCCCGGGAGTCCCAAAGCCGTACTTGAGTGCGAACGCTTTCTGGGAAAGTGGACTCTTTTTGATGAAAAGCTCTTTCAGTTTCTTGCATTCGGATTCTTGGGCAGGGGTAAGCATGGCAGTCTCCTGTGAATATACCAATGATATAGCAATATTTGTATAGCTATGACTTGCTGTTGTTGGCAATCAATGATATATTTGCGGCTATGAAAAACCTAGCTTTCGAAGCCGTTTGTCAATTCTTCGGCTCCCAAAAAAAATTGGCCAAGGTTTTGGGCGTCACACCGGCGATGATCAACCATGTTGTCACGTGCAGGCGCCCAATACCTGAAAACTGGTGTCCCATCATCGAACGCGAGACGGCAGGACGGATCCGATGTGAACAGCTACGCCCTGACGTCGATTGGGCAGTCCTCCGCCAACCGATCGCAAAAAAGGATTCGTAATGTCCGACTACGACAACACAAGGTACTACTGGCTTCAGCTACGTGAAGAGTTTTTTGAGAGCGACGAAATCGACTGGCTTGAAGAGCAGCCGAATGGCCCCGCCCAGGTGCTCTTCTACCTGAAGCTGTGCCTCAAATCACTCAAGACGAACGGGCTGCTGGTCCGCAGGGTGGGTCAGATGCTCATCCCGTATGACGCAGAAAAGCTCGCCGACTTCACTAGATCCGACGTCAACACTGTCCAGTGCGCAATCGTAAATCTGAAGATGTGCGGGCTTGTTGAGGTCTTGGAAGACGGGACGATTTTCATGGCCCATCTGTCCAACTTGATCGGTTCAGCCAGCGGCGGCGCCTTAAAGAAGCAACAGCAGAGAGCCCGCCGCGAGTTGGGCAAAAGTGCCTGTCGTCCAGTGGTGGACAAAGGGGTGGACAAATGTCCACCAGAGTATAGAGATAAGAGATTAGAGACTAGAAGGGAGGATATGGGTGGAAATTCGGCGCCTCTTGACGACTATGACCTGATCGCCGACGAGGTCGGCTCTGAGTTCGACGTTGTCGAACCCCCGCCCGAACCGCCCGCGTGCAACGAGGAAAAGGATCAAGGCTCACGCATGCCGCCGTGTCCCTACGACCGGATCGTGACCCTCTACCACGAGATCCTGCCTGAGCTCCCCCGGGTGGCCACGCTCACATCCAAGCGCAGAAGCTGGATCACGGCACGCTGGCGCTCTGTCTGCACGACCGAGAAGGTCGCGAGTCAGGCTGACGGGCTTGACCTCTTTCGGGGGTACTTTTCCTTGGTACGAAAAAGCCCCTTCCTGATGGGGTTGAAGCAACCAGGAAAGGGCCATAGCAGAACGTTCAAGGCCGATTTGGAGTGGCTCATGAACGAGTCAAATTTTACCAAAGTCGTGGAAGGGAAGTATGCGTGATGACGACATCGCAGGTCGCTGATGCCGGCACGGCCCTGATGGGTTTCCTTGGCGGTTTCTGTGCGGTGATCTTCCTGCTGATCTTCGTCTACGTCGTCTTCGAGTTCGTCAATCTACTGATTTGCGTAGGCGGGACGGTCAAGACCTTCGTCAGAAGGATTTTGGGGATCAAGTCGGCGCAAAGCGGGGCGACCAAAAGGCGCGAGGAGCTGGATGAGCCGCAAATAGAAAACCTCGTGGACTGGACCGCGAATAGTTTGTACTGGCGATCGTCAGCGTCTAGGACGACAGTCTTCGAGCTTGATTGGGGCGAAATGGTGTATGTCGGCAGTGTTTGGCGAAAGTTGGCGCCGGTGATCCGGTCGGCTGTCCATTTTCCCTCGTTGGACTCGTATTCGAAGTCGGATGCTCTTCCGGCGCAGACAAACACCCAGTACTCGTCATTGAACCTTCCGGGTGGAGAGCTTTCGATGGTTAATTCCACGATGTACTGCCCCACTTCGGAGACAGTGCCTGGGGTGCCCGGATGATGGTTCTTATCGATGGGAACAGATGTGATGGAAGGGGAGAAAGCTTGACGTCGGCAGACAAGGATGAACTTCCAGGTCAATCCGATACAGAAGGCAAGGAATGAGAGGACGGCCGCCCAATCGGCCAGGCTTATATCGAACATGAACATCTTTCTCCGTGGGGTGGTTGATGGACTGTGTTGGGGAACACACCTCAATCATCCCACGGAACCAAACAAAAGGAGTTGCCGCTATGGCAGGGTTTCTTTCAAAAGCGATCAGCGAACAGAAAGCGCGGACGCGTCCGGATGCTGATGAGGGCAACGGTTCCTACATGGTGCCGACGTCGATGGCGTGTCCGGCTGCCGGCTGTCCGTTCCCGTGCGATACGGGGCGCAACGGTCGGTTCCTTTGCTCATTCCATACGGGCGTGCAGTCGCAGTACTGGCCGCTCGTCACGGAGATTCTGCAAAGGTATTGGGCCGTCTGGCAGATGGCCATCATTCACTACCAATGCTTCAACGACTTGGAGGCAGCGACTGAAGTGATTCACCAGATCAACGCGGATCCCGTCATGCGGGCGGCAGACATCGAGATGCTGAGTGAGGCCGAGATGAAGGCGATGTATGGGCGCGGATCTGGCCACTTCCCGCTCGACATCATCTCGACCATGATCCATCGTGAGATCGAAGTTGGGATCGCCAAGAAGCGCGAGCGTGACGCCGGCAAGAAGCAGGCAAGGCCGTCGGCAGCTGAGCGGGTGAGGTCGCTTTGTCAGCGTATAGGTCATCGTGCGGCGCCGATGGCGGAGCCGGTTCGAGGAGTTGAACTGGAATGGTAGTCGTCGAAGGTGAGCCGATAGGCAAGGGGCGCCCTCGTGTGAGCTCGAGATCAGGCACTGTCTACACGCCGCGAAAGACTGTCGCTTATGAGGATGCGCTTCGCTTCGCTGCAAAACTGTCAAAAGATCGGCTTGGTATGGCCCCGGCCATTGCGATCATTCGAGCTTTCTCAGAACCGCCGACATCATGGTCGCAGAAGAAAAAGAGGGTGGCAGTCGGCGGCAGGGTTCAGAAGATCACGAAGCCGGATATCGACAATGTCGTGAAGTCGGCTCTGGACGGCATTCAGGATGTGTGCTTTGACGACGACAGACAGATCGTTGCATGCGTTGCCATCAAAGCCTATGACGTTCGGGCGAGGCTCGAGATCGAGCTCCTTGCGATCAAAGATGAGGGAGAGGTGCTCATCGCGCAGGGTGAGGGCAGAAGCTTCGAGGGGTGTTCGCTTGAGGATTTGCTGGCAAAGGTACTGGGAGGTAATTGTGGAGCGGGACTGGCAGACTGTGAAGAGACTGGAGAACTGGCTGAGGGTCTTCGCGCCGCGTAGGGCAGTCTCGTCATGGGGGCGAGCGCCATTCCTTGCGTTGGAGGAAACCCTTTTGAGGGAATATGGACGCGATGAGAATGCCCCGTGCAGGGCGGCGCCGTCAAAACAGTTGGATATGGCTGATGCGGAAAAGGTCGAGGCGGCTCTTTGCTCGCCTCTCATGCCTGCTATCGAAAGGAAGCTCATCACGACCTTCTATCTTGCTAAGGACGTCCAGTGGTCATGCTTCGGTCGACTATGCCGGTCGGCAGGGACTAGTAGGCGCCGGGCAGCCGATGACCTGATGGCGGCCGAGTGGCTGTTAGGGAATCTCCTGAGACGTCTTTACGATGCGTAGCCTATGATTTCTTGAGCTGAAGTAGGTGAAATGGCGAGTTGGTGTAGTTCGCCTTTTTTTATTTGATTGGTTCAAGAGATCAGGAGCAAACATGGAGTTGGAAAGCATTCGTGCATACGATGCCCGTGAGCATTTGGCCTTCAATGGTCGCAGGATCAAAGAGAAGGCCTTCCGTAGCCTGTCAGGGTTGTTGCGAGGGATTTGCGTTGACGGTGTTGTCAACCAAGAGGAGCAGACGGAACTCTGGGAATGGATTCGTAAAAATGCTCATTATGCAAAGTACCATCCGTGGGATCTTGTGATCAATCATCTGGAGGACTATCTTCGAGACGGAAAGATCGATCAAGAAGAGATCGAAGACTTGGTTTGGCTCGCTGACAGACTCTCGGAATGGACAGATATCGATGACCTCATAAAGGATCGTATCCAGGAACTCCATGGGATTTTCCATGGAATACTTGCAGATAGACAACTGTCAGACGAGGAGATCAATTCTCTTCGTGATTGGGTCTTCGAACATGATTACCTTGCTGGCAGTTACCCATATGACGAGATCTCGTCGCTACTGGTCAATGCCTTGACGGATGGTAATGTCACTCATGAAGAGCGCGAACAGATCATGACCTTTATGGGGGAGTTCATCGACTTCAATGAATCGGCCACCTTGTCGAAGGAACGCTTTTTGGAGCTCAAGCAGAAGTATTCGATCAAGGGAATTTGCGCTGTTGATCCAGAGGTGGAGTTAGAGGGAAAGACGTTCTGCGTGACTGGTGAGTTTGAGAAGGCGAGCCGAGAAGAGGTTTGTCGCCGCATTCTGGATGCGGGTGGCCTGGTGAAGATGACTATCTCAAAGAAGATCGACTATCTTGTCGTCGGGAACGCCGGTAACCGGAGCTGGGCCTTTTCGTGTTATGGTCGAAAGGTTGAGCAGGCCGTGAAATTGAGAAAGGAAGGCGCTAAGTTAGTGATCGTCTGCGAACGGGATTTCTGGGATGCACTCGGATGATCCCTTGCTTAAGTAACTAAATGTAAAAAGAGGGGTGCAGACCTTGAATGGGGTTCCTTATACTCGGTTCATGAACTAGTACGAAGCTGTGAATCAGCCAACTTGAGCGCACGCGCAGGCCGAAGTGTATCTGTAGCAAGCGCTCAAGGAGCTAGTTCTTCTCTGAGTCGCGGCCGCAAGGGTGACATCGAGAAACTCCGAAGAAAGACGAAAAGGGCGACTTCGAAAGAGGCCGCCCTTTTTCTATTGATGGTTCGCTACCTTAGGGCAGTTGTTGTTCTGAGGCCTAGGGGCGGGGATTTTTCCCTTGCCCCTCTTTTATTCAGGTGAAGGATGCCGATCTTGACTCTCTGCAAGTACCCAGGTTGCCGCAAGCCGGTCCCGCTTGGCGCAAAGTATTGCGAAGCTCACAAGGCCGCAGGCGAGGCTCGTGACGCGAAGTTCGCGGCTGATCGAGATAGGCGCCGGACTGAGAGAGCTGGGTCGTCGTCCGCTCGAGGTTATGGCTACAAGTGGCAGCGACTTCGAGCTCGGATCCTTGCTGCGCATCCGCTCTGCGTTGAGTGTGAGAAGCGCGGGATTATCAAGTTGGCGACCGACGTCGACCACATCAGGCCGCACAAGGGGAACCCGTTCCTCATGTGGGACGAGGACAACCTTCAGCCTCTCTGCCACGAATGTCACAGCCGGAAGACGGCGCGTGAGGATGGCGGTTTTGGGAATGCTATTTAGCTGATTTTGGCTGTGGCTTGAATCGGTTTTTAATTGCGTTAGCCGCTTTCGGGATAGTTACTAGCTGTAGCACCGCTTGGTTAATAAACGTGGACAGAGCTTCTGCAATAACTTCGGGTTGGTGGCCTGATTTATCAAGCTCTTCTATGGTACCGGCGTGAACGAACTCATTGCCGGCAAGTCTGCAAGCATCAAGGATGAGATGAAGATTTGATCCTTCAGGTGCCGCCGCTTTGATCTTATCAGCAAGGTTCTTCTGTTCGTATCCAAGCTCCGTGAGTAGCTGCTCTACGCACAAGCGAAGCATCATGCAGGCCCCTCTTGGTGATTTGCCAAGAATGCTCTGTGCTTCACGAAATGTCTTCTTTGCTTGCTCTGGCATGTCGTCATGGGGTTCCGCCCCGCAGGCCTCTGGGTAGACCATGGCTTTATCAATCCAAACGGAAAACTTTTCGCAGTCTCTGCATTGTGATACAGCAATGGTTTGGCTCTGGAACTCATAGGAAAGGGCGTTGCCTATTCTGAAACCCTTGGAACTCTTGACTCTTGTCCAGTACATTTCGGCGATTGTTCCGCAATGAGGGCAAGTGAACGACGATTTTAAAAACTCTGGTTGTTTGTAAGAACTCATTGGCGTGGAGTCTATATGTCAGTTAAACAAAGAACGAAGTCACTGGCTAAAGCCTTTGATGAGATCGATCGGGCTAAGGCTCTTTTAAAAGAGATTGAGACAAGCGTAGAGTTTGCCGCCGCTGGTGGAGATGTTGATCTTGGCGGACTCGTTAACAAGACTTTCGCTTTAAAAGATGCTCGTGAGTCCATTTTAGTAGCGGTAGTTGAGGCTGTATGCCAGCCGTCGGAGGGGGCGGGTCAAAAGTGACCGCCTTGTTGGCTCTAGACCGCGCCCCCAGCTAATTTTTTACGCGTGCAATTCGTGGAGTTTTCAATGCCGAGAGCAAGCAAGTCGGATGCCGAGAAGGCCGCGTCGGGTACGCTTCAGCCGTGCCGTCGCTCGAGGTCGATCGTCATCTCTGATGCTACCTTGACTGAGACGCCGCCCGTCGGTTTGACAAAGGATGCTCGCGAAGCTTGGAAGCTCGCGATTGCCTGCGCACCAAAGGGAATGCTCACGGCACTTGACGTGACGGTGCTTGAGCGCTGGGCGAGGAACTATGCGCTATATCGCAAGATCGCCAAGCAGCTCGACCACGAGGACGTTGTCGCTCTGGACGAGGAAGGCAATATCTCAGACAAGCTTAACCCTCGATTCAACGCACTCATCAAAGTGCAGCAGGTTCTCGCGGGCTGTGAAAAAGAGTTGGGATTCACGCCTGTCTCTCGCGCGCGCGTGAAGGCGGATCCCAAGGACGAAGAGCAGAACGAATACGATGGCTTCTAGAGACTATTGCGGGATCGCCAGGCAGTATGCGGCTGACATTCTTGGCGGGAAGATTCCAGCCTGCAAGTGGGTGAAGCTAGCCGTTGATCGACAGCTTGCTGACTTGAAAAAGTACGTCGGCGACAGGTCCCTGTATGTTTTCGACGAAAACGAGGCCAATCGCGTCTGCAAGTTCATCGAGCTTCTCACCCACACAAAGGGTGAGCTTGCCGGCACTCGCATCCATCTTGAGCCTTGGCAGGTTTTCATTCTGACGACGGTGTTCGGCTGGTTGCGTCGAGCTGACGGCGGCCGCCGGTATCGACGAGCCTATGTTGAAGTGAGTCGCGGAAACGGCAAGTCTACTTTGTGCTCTGGGATTGGCCTCTATTGCCTATTGGCTGATCGAGAGGGCGGTGCCGAGGTCTACAGCTTCGCCACCACGCGAGACCAAGCGAAGATCGTCTTCGGTGACGCGAAGGTGATGGCTGAGCGGAATGCGCCGCTACGGAACAAGTTCGGGCTTCAGGTGCTGGCGAACGCGCTCTACGTGCCGACCAGCAATTCGACCTTTCAGGCGAAGTCCGCAGAAGGCTCGACCCTTGACGGCTTGAATACTCACTTGGCCATCATCGATGAGCTGCACGCCCACAAGACGCGAGCCGTCTACGACGTGGTCGAAACGTCGACCGGCAAGCGCAAGAACTCGCTGATGTTCGTCATTACGACGGCGGGGTTCGATACGTCGGGCATCTGCTACGAAGTTCGAACGATGGTCACGAAGGTGCTCGAGAAGAGCGTCGTGGACGAGACGCAGTTCGGGATCGTCTACGGTCTGGACGACGGCGACGACTGGACGACGGTCGAGGCTTTGGAGAAGGCGAACCCGAACTGGGGCATCTCCGTCCGGCCGGAAATCATTACGTCCCTGATGAAGAAAGCCATCGCGCTTCCGAGCGCCGTCAACAACTTCAAGACCAAGCACCTGAATATCTGGTGCTCCGCTTCGTCGGCCTGGATGGACATGCAGGCCTGGGAAGCGGGCGAGATCAATGTCGATCGAAGCGACTTCGAAGGTCAGCCCTGCTACATCGGCTTGGACGTCGGAGCAAAGAACGACGTCACGGCCAAGGTGCTTCTCTTTCCGGTCGGCAAGTCCTTCGTTGTCTTCGCCGACTTTTATTTGCCTGAGGCCGCCGTCGAGAAGTCGACCAACTCTCAGTATCGAGGTTGGGTCGAGGAAGGCTGGATCACGCAATCCGGCGGTGCGATGACGGACCTCGCCCGCATCGAAGAGGATATCCGTGACGACTTGTCACGCTTTGATGTGAAGGGCATCGCCTATGACCCGTGGAACGCGCTGCAGCTCGCTACTAACCTCGGGAACGACGGTGCTCCTATGGTCGAGTATCGGAACACGGTCCAGAACTTTTCGGATCCGATGAAGTCGCTCGAGGCGCTGGTCCAGGACAAGCGCGTGAACCATGACGGAAATCCCGTTCTCCGATGGATGATGGGGAACGTCGTGGCCAAGCTCGATGCGAAGGACAACATCTTTCCAAGGAAGGAAAGGTACGAGAACAAGATCGACGGCGTAGTCGCCTTGATCATGGCTCTGGGGATCTCCAACACGGCGGATGAAGCCAATCCGTTCGACGACATTGAGGATTCTTCGGAGTCCGTATTTATTGAGTGGTAGGAATGTTCGTAAAACGTTTGATCAATTGGGTGGCCGGATGGGGCGGTCCGCTCGGCACTGCGTCCGGGCAGCAGATCCCTATGCCGGTCTCGCCCATCATCGAGCAGACGAAGACGGTCACGCCGGACGCGGCCCTGCAGATCTCTGCAGTCTTCGCATGCGTCGAGCTTCTTGCTCAGACCATCAGCACGCTGCCACTCTACGTCTACCGCGATACGGCTGACGGCGGCCGCCATCCAGACAAGCAAAGCCGTCTGTGGATGCTGCTTCATGACCGTCCAAATGCCTGGATGACGCAAAACGAGTTCATCTCTGCGATGGTCGTCAACCGCATGCTCCGAGGCAATGCCTACGCCCAGATCATTCGAGATGGCGAGGGAGAGCCGGTAGCTCTGATCCCGCTCTCACCGGATCAGATGGAGGTGTCTATCGTCGAAGGCGGTGAGGTCTACACGTACTATCAGGACGGGGCAATCTCCGTAATCGCGCCCGAGAACATGATTCATTGGAAGGGCCTTGGCAATGGGTTTATCGGACTCTCGAAGCTCGAGTACATGCGGGCCACGACGGATGAGGCGATCTCTGCTCAGGACAACGCGACGCGTCTTTACGGATCCGGATCGAAACCGTCCGGCGTTCTCTACACTGATTCGACGCTTGATGACAATCAACTGAAGGCGGTATGCGATCGCTTCAAGGGAATGACGGCAAAGGGCGGCGGTCTGTACGTGGTCGACCGCGGCCTCAAGTACACGCAGCTCTCGCTCACGCCGGCCGACGCTCAGCTTTTGCAGACTCGCCAGTTCAGCGTCGAAGAGATCTGCCGATGGTTCGGGGTGCCGGGCGTCTTGGTCGGCTCGAATGCGCAGACCACTTGGGGCAGCGGCATCGCCCAGATCGTTGAGGGTTTCCACAAGTTCACGATCGGACCGCTCTGCAAACAGCTCGAGCAGGCGCTGAGCCGACGCCTGATTCCCATCACCGATGTTGATATGACGATCGAGTTCAAACTCGACGGCTTCCTGCGCACGACGCCGCAGGAGCGAGCGCAGTTCTACTCAACCATGGCACAGAACGGTGCGATGAGCCGCAACGAGATCCGCCGTCTCGAGAACCTCCCACCCGTGGAGGGAGGTGACGCGCTCACCGCACAATCGAACCTGGTCCCGCTTGACAAGTTGGGAGAGGTGTCTCGCGTCGGATCTTCTCCAAAAGACGGAACACCAGTGAGGCAATGATGACGATTTTCAAAAGTCTTCCACTTGAAAGCGTGGAGCTTAGATTCGAAGGCAACACCCGTAAGTTCAGGGGGTATGCCTCGACGTTTAACGGGAACGACAGCTACGGCGACACGATTCTGCCGGGCGCATATCTGAAGACCTTGGCCGACAACGGCATGCCGAAAATGTTTTTCGCTCATGATTGGGGCTTGCCGGTCGGTAAGTGGCTCTCTGCGGTTGAGGACGAGAAGGGGCTGCTTGTTGAAGGGGAACTGACGCCAGGCAATCCTCAGTCGGACGCGATTCTGGCGGCCATGAAGCACGGAACCGTCGACGGACTTTCGATCGGCTTCCGCCTGTCCGAAGGCGACTACGAGCGCAAGAAGGACGGCGGCCGCATCATCAAGTCTGTCTCCAAGCTCTACGAGATCTCCATCGTGAACTTCCCGGCGGACGGCGACGCTCGCGTCTCCGAGATCCGCTCCGAAGAGATCGACGAACTTCAAACCATTCGTGACTTTGAAAACTTCCTGCGGGAGGCAGGCGGGTTCTCTAAGTCGACCGCGACGTCCATCGTCGCAAAAGCCAAGAAGCTTTTCGCTTCTCAGAGGGAGTCTGAGGAAGAGGAAAAGATGGCAACTCAACTGCTCGAGCGAGTCAAGAAGCTTGAGCTTTCTCTCTCCTAAATGAAAGGTGAAACTATGGCTGATGAAATCAAGCAAGTGATGGAAGCCCTCGACCGTGTCGAAGGCAAGATGGACGAGACCAGCAAGTCGAACGCTGCTGAGCTGAAGCGCCTCGGTGAAGAGCAGACGAAGCTTTCTCGTCAGCTGATGGAACTTCAGCAGAAGGGTGTGGCTGCCAAGCAGGAAGCCGAAGTTAAGACGGCTGGCGACAACGTCGTCGATGCCGACGGCTTCAAGGCCTTCCGCGACGGCTCTGCCCAGAAGGCTCGTGTCGAACTCGTTGAAACGTTTGACAAGAAGGAAGCGGTCACTCCGATCACGACGCCGACCGGTGGCATCGTTCAGGCGTACCGTCGTCCGGGCATCCTCGCTGGTGCTTTCCGTCCGCTCACGATTGAAGGTCTCTTCCCGACGCTCCCGATTACCACGAACGCTTTTGAATACGTCCAGGAAAAGGAAGCCGAGAACGTCAACGGCGCGGCATTCGTTGCTGAAGGCGCTCAGAAGCCGTTTGGTTCTACCGCCGTCGAGACCAAGACGGGCACGATCAAGACGATCGCTCACCTTGCTCGCGTGTCCAAGCAGTTGATGGCCGATGCTCCGGCTCTTGTCGCTTACATCAATCAGCGTCTTGTGTACGGCATCGATCTTGTCGTCGAAGATCAGCTCGTCACTGGCAACGGCACGGGCCAGAATCTCTCCGGCATCCTTACCGCCGGCAACTTCACCGATCACGGCATCACGAAGCTTGCTCAGCTTCCGAAGAACCCAACGTCCTTTGACCTCATCCTTATGGCCAAGTCCAAGGTCGAACAGGCTTTCTTCCGTCCGAACGTGATTCTTCTGAATCCGGCTGACTGGACGAACATGCAGATGGAAAAGAATGCCTCTGGTGACTACTACCTCGGTCATCCGGCTTCTGTCGCTCCGAAGTATCTCTGGGGCCTTCCGGTCTGGACGACGCCGGCCATTACCGCTGGCAAGTTCCTCGTCGGCGACTTTACGCAGGCCGCTACGCTTTGGAACCGTCAGGGCATGACCGTCGAACTGTTCGAACAGGACAGCGACAACGTTCAGAAGAACTTGGTCACGATCCGTGCTGAACGCCGTCTCGGCTTCGGCGTCGAACGTACCAAGGCTCTCGTCGGCGGCTCTCTCACGCTCCCGACGGCCTAAACAAGGAGGCGGCATGATTGACACGTCTACGGCGAAGTCAGCTGTGACGCTCGAGGACGCAAAGCTTCATCTCCGCGTCGATCACTCCGCTGACGATGCGCTGATCGAGGCTTTGTGTCTCTCCGCTACCCAGATGGCTGAGCACGAGCTACAGCGCGGCTTGATCTCGCGAGAAGGGACTGTCGGTTATGGCGCTGAACCTTCCGACGTTCCTGCCGCAATCAGGCATTGGATTCTGATTCAAGTCGGTCATTACTACGAGCATCGTGAAGCAACGGTCGAATGTGCCGTAACACCTTTGCCAGGGCTTCACGCTTTGCTTGATCCTTTTAGGACTTGGAAATGAATCGACCTGAAATCGGAAAGATGAATCGGCGCATCAAGATCTTTCACACGATGTCTGTGCCTGACGAACGCCTCGGTTTTTCCAAAGCGTCTGTTCGCGAAGATGTCGTGTGGGGGAGGCTTGAACCGGTCGGATCCTGCATCTACTTCGGCTCGAAGCAAATCGAGTCCGGTGTGACGCATCGTGTGATTGTTCGCTCGATGCCCGGTCGCACTGGTCCTCGAGACTTCAAGGGCGTGACCGAGCTGATGATCGAAGGCGTGATTTATCGCCTTCGTCGTGTAGCTGATCTTGGCGGTCTTGACCGCTTCACCGTTCTTGACGTGGAGGAAAAGACTGATGCTTGTGCAGTGCGCCGTCGATCCTGGGTATCGCAAGATTGACTACGATCCGAAGGCTTTGAAACAGCCGCTTCGCAAATCAGGTAATGCCGTTCGCAAGATCGCCAGAAAGATGATTTCGCGTAAGGCTGTGTCTGAGGCTGGTCAGTTCCCCGGCAAACAAACGGGTGAAATGGCGAAGTCGATCAAGGTCAAAGTGTCGAAGTCTGGGTATTCCGTTGCGGTCTATCCGACCAAGACGCAGGCAATGCCTGCCTACTATCCCGCTTTTGTTGTGTATGGCCATAGAGCGCCATATTCCGAGACGGCTCAAGAAGCCAGATCGCACAAACAGAGAGCAGGGAAAAAGGTGGCAGCGCCTCGCAAAAACTTCGTGCCAGAGGCCGCGGACAAATACGCGAAGACCTTTGAAAGCGAGATGTTTGATGCACTTGGAGACGCGATCAAATGATTCTTGATCCAATCATTTCCGCGCTGAGAAAGCGTTGTAAGACGCTAGACGGCCGAGTAGCTGGCGCGGCTCAGTGGGCAGGCTTGACGGAAGATGAAAATCCCGCCTTGCCTGCTGCGTATGTCGTGCCTCTTCGCGAAGATGCAGGCCCGAATGAGTCGCAGGTCAGCTACTACCAGACGATCACGAACACTTTTGGCGTCATCCTGCTCGTGCCGAATTTTGCGGACGAACGCGGTCAGGACGCGTCTCGGTGGATCGAGCTTCTCAAGCCAGAGGTCTTCAAGGCCATTCTCTCCTGGACGATGAAGCCGCGCGACGAGCACGGCCCGATCATCTTCGAGGGCGGGTCTTTGATCTACATGGACGACGCCCGCGCGGCGTACCAGCTCGAGTTCTCTTTCGAGACTTATCTCGACACGAGCGACACGTACCAAGAAGTCGAACTCAATGCCCTGCCCGAATTCGAAGGCGCGGACATCGATGTCGACTGCATCGATCCATCCACGACGCAGGGCAAGCCTGACGGGATTTTGGAAGGACACATAGAGGTGAACACTTATGAGCGTTAGCTTTAATACGATTCCGAGCGGCATTCGAGTGCCGCTTTTTTATGCCGAGATGGACAACTCTGCGGCGGCCACGCCGACGGATGAGTCCAAGTCTCTGCTCATCGGGCAGATGCTTGACGGCACTGCCGAAGTCGGCGTTCCTGTGACTGTCTCGACGGCGGCCATGGCCAAGAAGCTCTTTGGTCGCGGCTCGATGCTGGCACGCATGGTCGAGGCTTATCGCGCGGTCGATAGCTTCGGTCAGCTCGTCTGCATCCCGGTCAAGGACGGTCTGTCCGCAGGCGCTGCCACCGGCAAGGTCGAAGTCAAGGGTGAAGCCCTTGAGGCCGGCACCCTTTCCTTCTATGTCGGCGGCGAACGCATTCAGGTCGCTGTCAAGACGGGCGACGCGGGCGAGACGGTTGCGACCGCTCTCTCCGACGCGATCTCTCTCAAGAAGGATCTCCCCGTGACTGCTGGTGCCGTCTCCGGCGTCGTGACCTTCACAGCCAAGACCAAGGGCACTGTCGGCAACGGCATTCAGCTCGGCGTCAACCTCCGCGGCCTGATTAACGGCGAAGCGATGCCTGCCGGCATCTCAGTTAAGATCACCGCGATGAACGGCGGCACTGTCGATCCGGAAGTTGCGGATGCGATCAAGGCGATGGGCGATGAAGCCTACGACTTCATTGGCTGTCCTTACGCCGACACGGCCGTCCTCGACGCCTTCCAGACCGAGATGAACGACACGTCTGGCCGTTGGTCCCCGTACCGCATGCTCTTCGGTCACGTCTACACCGCAAAGCGTGGCGACATCAACACCCTGAAGAGCTTCGGCACGGCCCGCAACGATCAGCACGCGACCATCGTGGGCGTTGAGCCTGCCATGCCGACCGCCGTCGAAGAAGTCCTCGCTGCCTACCTGGCTCGCACGGCCGTCTTCATCAGTGCCGATCCTGCTCGTCCGACGCAGACGGGTGCCCTCACGGGCGTGATGGCCTCGGCCGTCGGCAAGCGCTTCATCCTCACCGAGCGCCAGACGCTACTTGAGAACGGCATTGCTACGCTCACGACTGTGAGCGGCACGGTGCAGATCGAACGTGCTGTCACGACGTATCAGCGCAACGCAATGGGCGACGCGGACGCTTCGTATCTCGACTCTGAGACGCTTCACACGAGCGCCTACATCCTTCGTCGACTCAAGAGCATCATCACGTCCAAGTACGCTCGTCACAAGCTTGCCGATGATGGCACGCGCTACGGTGCCGGTCAGGCGATCGTGACGCCGTCCGTCATCAAGGGCGAGCTTGTCGCCGAGTACGCGCGCCTCGAGCTCAAGGGCATCTGCGAGAACCGCGACCTCTTCAAGGCGCATCTGATCGTCGAGCGCAACGCGGACAATCCGAACCGCCTTGACGTCCTGTTCCCGCCCGACTACGTCAATCAGCTGAGGATCTTCGCGCTCCTCAACCAGTTCCGTCTGCAGTACAGCGAGGAGTAAACCATGGGTAAGAAAATTGCAGGCACCTGCTACGTCAAGGTTGACGGTCAGCAGCTCGAGCTCCAGGGCAACCTCGAGTTCCCGATGGCCAAGGTCACTCGCGAGAGCATGTCCTCGACCGGCGGCCCCGTCGGCTTCAAGGAGACGGTCAACGTTCCGTACATCGCGGGCGACTTCATCGTGACCGCTGACTTCCCGACGAGCACCCTCGTCGAGTCTGAGGCGATGACCATCACCGCCGAGTGCGCGAATGGCATGGTCTATACGCTGAGCGACGCGTATCTCGTCGGCGACGCGGCCTTCAAGCCCGTTGACGGCACGGTCTCTCTGCGCTTCGAGGGTCTTGACGGAGATCTCGCATGATCTACACGCTCAAGACTCCGATTGAGCATGCGGGCGAGAGCATCACTGAGCTCGAGCTCGCAGAGCCGACGACGAAGCTCGTGCGTGAGCTGGGTCTGCCGTTCGCTCTCACGGAGAGCGGCATGCCTCAGCCGATCACGAAGGTTTGTGCCGCTTACGTCTCCAAGCTCGGCAAGATTCCGCCGAGCGCGGTTGACAAGCTCGCCGTCAGCGACTTCACGGCCCTCACTTGGACGGTCGTGGGTTTTTTCGGCGATTCGGCGCAGACGATCTGAGCGATCTGATCGAGCGCTGCTTCGATCTGGCGTACTGTTGGAAGCTCTCCCCGGAGAGTTTCCTTCAGATGCCGCTTTCTGAACTGTCTCTTTACACGGCGCAGTGGAATCGCATCCAGGAGGAGCTAGATGGCAGGTAAGGATTTTCGCCTGACAGCAGTACTGGCCGTGCGCGACACTGCCGCGCCGGTCATCCAGGCTTTTTCAAAAAAGTGGACGGGCCTGAAGAAGATCGTCGAATCGACCGACTTCAAGAGCCTCAAGCGCCAGATGGCGCTTTTCTCCTCGTCCATGAAGGACGTTGGGGACAAGGCCAAGGAGCTCGGCGAGAAGCTCTCCGGTCCGCTTCTTGCGGCCGCTTCTTCCGTCGGCTTCTCGCTACAGCAAAGCATCAGTGACTTCGCGTCCACAGGCGATGCTTTCGACAAGATGGCCGCTCGATGCGGTCTGTCTTCCGAGCGTCTGCAGGAGTGGAGCTACGCTGCTACGCGAGCAGGTGCCGCGCCTGAGGACCTCGAGGACGCGCTCAAGGACTTTTCCGAGCACGTCACAGAGATTGCCAACGGGCTCGACACGAGCTCTGATGCCTTCACGCTTTTCGAGAAGCTCGGCATCAGCGTGCGTGACGCCAACGGCGACGTCAAGAAGACAGAAGTCCTCTTCAGGGAATTTTCGGACGCGCTCAAGCGCAACGAAGATCCGGCTTTGCGTGCCAAGATGGCGATGGCCGCGATGGGCGAGAGCGGTCGCAAGATCCTGCCTGCTCTCACCGAAGGTGCTGAGGGTCTCGACAAGATGGCCGCAGAAGCTCGCGCTCTCGGCATCATCATGTCGGACGAAGACACGGCGGCGGCCGCAAAGCTCACGGACGATCTCACCAATCTCCGGATGGTGATTTCCTCCGTCGGTCGCACGATCGGCTCGATTCTCGTGCCGACAGTGAGCGCGATGGCCAATCGCCTGCAGGGCATCATTGTCACGAACCGTGAGGCCTTTAGCGAGCGATTCGCGGGCGTCGCCGAGCGGTTTGCAGAGACCTTCGGCAAGATAGACTTCGAGCGAATCGTCGGTGGCCTGCTGACTATCGCAGACTACGCGATCCGCGCCTTCAACGCCTTGGGCGGCTTCAACACGGTCCTCTACGGCCTCGGTGCAATCATCGCAGGCAAGACGCTTTTTGCTCTGGTTTCCTTGGGATCCTCCGTGATCACGATGGTTCAGACGTTCGGCGCGCTTGCCACTGCCGCGAAGGCAGTCGGCATCGCGATGGCCGGAGCGGTCGGCCCGATCGGGCTCATCATCGCTGCCGTCGCGGCGGCGGTCGCGCCTTCGATCATTGCCAACTGGGACAAGATCTGGTCTGTGATCGAGGGCGTGGGCAAGGCCGTTGCGGACGGCGTCAAGGCCGTCTGGGGCGGACTCACTGACTGGGTCGGCTCGATCTTCTCTGCCGTCTCGCAGATCAGCGATCGATTCATGAGCGCCGATCTGCCTGGGGTCTTCGAGGGCTTCGGACAGCTTTTCGATGCCGCCCTGAGCATCCTGCCTGAGAAATGGCTCGCTGCTTGGGAAGGTCTCAAGAAGACTGCGGGCGACATGCTCGCAAGCATCGGCGAGATGATCGCCGAGCTGTTCGGAAAGATCGACTTCGGCTCTCTAGTGCCGGACTTCGCTAAGTCGTGGCTCGGGCTCGATGCCCAGAAGCCTGCGGCCCAGCAAGTGAAGCAGGAGCGCGTCCAGATGCCGTCTGCATCCGTGCAGGGCCGTCTGGCCGTTGAGGTTGCGGCCGCTCAGGGCACCTCGGCGCGTGTGACCGACGTCAAGTCCGATCGCGGGCTTCAGATTCAAGGCTCCGTTGGCGCTTCTCAGCGCTACACCGAGGGCGCTTTCTCGTGGTGATGTATGAGTGTGCTAAGTGAACAGCTGCAGCCTGCCTCCTTCAGGGGCGTGCCTTTTGAAGTAGAGGCTTCGGGCATCACGGTCGGCCGTCGCACTGTCGTGCATGAGTACCCGCAACGTGATCGACCCTACGTCGAGGACATGGGGCGCGCGACGCGCAACATAACGCTCCAGTGCTTCGTTGTCGGCAGCGACTACCTCGAACAGGCTCAGGCGCTCATGCACGAGCTCGAGGAGCCTGGTCCCGGCACCCTGATCCACCCGTGGCTCGGTGAGATGGAGGTGACGATCACCTCTGTCAGCGAGCTTCAGTTCGATCAGGGGTTGGGCGTCGCTTCGGTCACGATCACCGCGACCGAGGCGGGTGACCTCGAACTTCCTGCCGTCACGGCGGACGAGGACACCGAAGCGCTCGAGGCGGCCGACGCGGTCGAGAAGAGCGCCGTCGACAAGTTCTGCGAAGACTTCGACCTGTCGACGATCAACGATTGGATCGACTCGGCGCTCGAGGGCAGCCTCCTCGATGCGCTCAACTTCGTGAGCGCGGGTGACCTCGGCAAGCTCTTCGACTATGCCGAAGGCGTGGCCAACTTGGCCGACAAGGCGATGGCCCTGCTTTCGACCGACCCGAAGATCTTCGCCACTCGCCTTGCGGGTACCCTCGGGCTCTCGCGCTGGGCGACGACGGTTTCGGCGTGGCGAGGCGTCGCAAAGTCTCTGAAGAATCTGTGCAGGCATGACAAGCTGAAGGCGCGGACGAAGGCATACGCTGAACGCAAGGGCGAGCCGATGTCCGACGTCACCAGGCAGGTCATGAAGTCGCAGGCCGCAATCGAGACGCTAGTTCGACAGCTTCTGATCGCTCAGATGGTCGGCGTGAGCACGCTTGTCGCGACGTCAAAAGACGTCTCCTCGCCGGATGGTGAGGAGGACACGCGCACGACAACGCGGTCCTACGACGAGATCGTGGAGCTCCGAGATGAACTCTGTCAGGTGCTCGATGACGAGCTTCTGATGGAAGAAAACGACGAGATGTATCAAGTCCTCGATGAGGCTCGCACGGCGATCTTCGACGTGCTGACTCACAAGGCTGATGCGCTCCAGCACGTCGTCATCGTCAAGCCTGACGACGTCTTCCCGGCTGTCGTGCTTGCCTACGACTACCACGACGACGCGGACAGAGACCTTGAGATTGCCCGACGAAACGGCGTCGAGCATGAGGGCTTTTGCCCTGCTTCTGAGCTGAGGGTTTTGAGTGAATAAAGTCACGATCAAGGTCGGCGGCAAGTCCTACGCAGGTTGGAAAAGCGTCCGGATCGAGGCGGGCATCGAGCAGATCTCTCGAGCCTTCGCGCTCGAGGTGACGGAGTCCTTTCCCGGCAACACGGACTTCAGCGTCTTTCGCGGCGGCGAGCTTGTGCAGGTCTTCATTGATGAGGATCTTGTCTGTACTGGCTACGTCACCTCGACGCCGATGAGGTACGACGGCCGCTCGATCACGGTGCAGGTGCAGGGCAAGTCCCGCACCTGTGACCTGGTCGAGTGTTGTCCTGTCCAACCGGGCGCGGCCTCATCCTCGTCATCGTCAGATACGTGGGCGGGCGTCAAGGGGAAAAGCGCTGACACTGGCGCGGCGCAGGTCAAGCCTTCGGGCAAGCCCGCGACGCAGTGGAAGAAGCTTCCCGCGAAGCGCATCGTCGCAGAGCTCGCTGCGCCTTACGGCATCGAGCTGAAAGATGAGGCGGGTGTGGGTGACGCGATCGCCGGTCACGTCGTGAATCCCGGCGAGAGCGTCCTCGACTCGATTCAGCGCCTGATCACGAAAGAGAATCTCCTTATTACAGATGATGAGGCGGGCAATCTGGTTGTGACAGTGCCGAGCGAATCTTTCACGACCGACGCTCTCGTGCTTGGCGAGAACATTTTGTCCGCGCAGGTGGCCTTCGATATGTCTCAGACGTACTCGAAGTACATCGCGCTCGGACAGCACGCGGGCACGGACACGGACTTCGGACGCTCGGCCTCTGAAGACAAGGGCGTTGGCGTTGATCCGGCTGTCGGTCGCTTCAGGCTCAAGGTCCTCAAAGACTCCGGCCTCAGCTCTCCGACGACGTGCAAGAACAGAGCGGCTTTCGAGGCGGCGTACCGCGCTGCCGCCGCTCGTCGCTTGACCTACGTCGTCCAAGGGTGGCGGCAGTCCGACGGCTCGCTCTGGAAGCCTAATCGCCTGGTGCAGGTTGACGACAATCTCCTGAGGCTCAATGCCGCTTTTCTGATCACGAAGGTGGTCTACTCGCTGTCTGCTCAAGGCATGACGACGACGCTCGAGCTTCTCGACCCGAAGGGGCTGAAGCCGAAGACGACGGCGGCCTCGGCGGGCGGGAGCGAGTCGGCGGCACCTGACGTTTGGACTGAGGTGAAATGATGGGGCGACTTGATGACGCGATGGCCAGAGGCACGGTCTCCGTGTCCGACGGCGAGAAGAAGATGAGGAGCCTTCAGGCTCGCTTTCTCGCTGACGAAGTGCGCGACGACCTCGAACACTTCGAGCCGTATGGCTTCTCTTCTGAGCCACACGAAGACGCCGAAGTCTTCGCTCTCTTCCCCTGTGGCGACAGATCCCACGGCGTGGTGATCTGCGTTGCAGACCGCCGATTTCGACTCAAGCCGCTGAAGGCGGGCGAGGTCGCGATCTTTGATGACCTCGGGCAGAAAGTCCACCTGACCCGCGAGGGCATCGACGTCTCGACGCCGGGGTGGCTGCACGCCACAGTCGGTGGTGATGCTGTCGCTACGGTCACCGGGAGCGCCACGCTCAAGGCGGCCTCGGTTACGATCGACTCGCCCAGCACCACAATCACCGGCGACGTGAGGATCGAGAAGAGCCTCAACGTGGTCGGCAAGATCACGGGAACGGGCGGCATGGCCGTCTCCGGCGGCTCCGGTGCTACGGTCGACGGCTCGCTCGTTACGACGGGCGACGTGGTCGCTGCGGGCATCTCGCTCGACAACCACGTTCACCCTGGTGACTCGGGCGGCATGACGGGCAAACCGCAATGAGGTTGACATGGAGCTAATACTTAACGGCAGGACTGCGGACCTGTCGGATTTTGAGGCTGATGAGCTTGCGCAAGCGGTGCTGATCAGCCTTTTTTCATGGCGCAAGTCTGCCGATGACGACGGCGTCAAGGCACCTGCCCGACAAGGGTGGTGGGGCGACACCTTCGCGTCGATCTCTGGTGACAGGATCGGCTCGAGGCTCTGGCTGCTTCAGCGTCAGAAGCTCACGCCTCTGGTGCTCAAGCGCGCAAAGGCCTACGCCGAGGAAAGCCTGCAATGGCTCCTCGATGATGCGGTCTGCGCACAGATCGAAGTCGTCGCAGAGCGCGGCGGGCTCGATCAGCTGACGCTCGAAGTTACCTGCTTCAAGCCTGACGGCACTCAGGAGCTGTCTGCCCGCTTTCAGGATGTTTGGGGTTAAAGAATGGCTTTTGCTAGACCAACACTCAAAGAAATCGTTGCTCGCGTCCAGTCTGACGCCGAGAGCCGTGCGGGCAAGAAGTTCATGCGCTGGAGCACGGTGCCTGTGCTTTGCCGCGTCATCGCGGGCGTCTCGCACACGCTTCACGGCTTCATCGCCTTCGTGCTTCGACAGTGCTTCACGACGACCGCTGAGGGCAAGTACCTCGAGCGCCGCGCAAGCGAGTACGGCATCTATCGCAAGGCCGCTACGGCGGCTACTGGTGAAGTCACGTTCACGGGCGCGGGCACGGTGCCGAGCGGCACTCAGTTGCAGGCCGAGGACGAGACGGTCTACGTCACGACGTCCGACAGCGTCGAGCTCAAGGCACCGATTGCCGCCGCAGAGGCGGGCGCTGCAGGCAACGCTCAGGCGGGCATGGAGCTCACGCTTGTGAGCCCTGTGCCCGGCATCATGAGCACGTCTGTAGCAGGCGAACTCACGGGCGGGGCCGACGCGGAAGATGATGAGTCGCTTCGTGATCGCCTTCTTCAGAGACAGAAGAATCCCCCGAAGGCAGGCACGAAGGCCGACTACGTCTCGTGGGCTCTCTCGGTCTCTGGCGTCACGCGTGCGTGGTGCTACCCGCAGGAGCTTGGGCAGGGCCACGTGACTGTCCGCTTCATGACGGATGGGATGACCGAGAACGGCATCCCGAACCAGACGATGATCGAACGCGTCACGGACTACATCGAGCACCAGATGCCTGTGACCGCCGTCCTTCACGTCGAAGCCCCGATTCCGAAGAAGCTCGACATCACGCTCGATGTCTTCCCGGAAGACGAGAAGATCAAGGCGAAGATCAAGAACGCGATCGAGGGCGTGATCCTCTCCGAGGCCGTCCCGGGCGGTCCGATTCTGCGCACGTCTCTTGACCGCGCGATCTCGTCTGTCGGCGAGGTGAGCTCCTATCGACTCATCAGTCCGATCGAGGACGTGCCGACCAAGACGGGAGAGATCCTCGTGCCGGGAAAGATCACTTGGGAGTGATCGCATGGCACTGACTGAATCTCACTACACGCACCTAGTCAACGCGCTGCTCCCTCGAGGCCCGATCTGGTCCCGACGAGTCGGCAGCACGATTGACGCGGTGCTTTACGCCCTCGCAATGGAGGCGGCCCGCGTCGACGAGCGCGCACACGCCGTCATCGAGGAGTCAGACCCGCGCACCTCGATCGAGGAGCTGTCTCTCTGGTTTGAGGAGTGGGGCATTCCGAGCGAGTGCCTTGCGGCAATCGCCGACCCTAGTCGCGAGCAGATGCGACAGGAGCTCCTCGCCAAGATCACATCAAATCTTGGCTTGACGGCCGCCTTCTTCGAGAGCCTCGCGGGCACCTTGGGCTTTCACGCCAAGGTCGAGTCGACGAAGCCTTTCACGTGCGCCAGCCGCGTCGATCACGGGCTTTTCGACGACTCCTGGTCGAGCGTGATGACGCTCATCATCTCGATCGAAGAGGACGGCGGGCTTCGCTATTTCGATGTGTCCTGCGGCGTTGATGAGCCGTTGGGACGTTGGGGCAATGCGCTTCTTGAGTGCATGATCAGAGCCTTGGCCCCGGCTCATGTTTTTGTGATTTTTTTCTACGGAGATAAGCGATGAGTCAAGGCTATTGGCAGTCTGGCGCGATTGAGTCGCCGCCTGACCTGTCGACTCTGTCATCTAAGGGTTACCCGACGAGCGGCAACCCGCAGACGGGCACGCCCGCGACATATCCGGGTGCCGCATGGTTCCACGTCATCGATCAGATGCGCATGACGATGCTCGATGCCGCAGGCATGAAGCCGTCCGAGCCGCCTTCGACGACAGAATTTCTTTCTGCTGTTCAGAGCTTCAATTGGGCGCAGGACAACACTTTGAAGGGCTCTGTCCTCAAAGCGGGCACGATCCCTGCGACCGCTCTGGCCGATCGCTCGGTCACGGTTCAGAAGCTCGCGACGTCGATCGACCTCAAGGGCGGCGGCGTGACGCTCTGCCTGAAGACCTTCACGACGTCTGAGCTTGCAGGCGTGACGCTTGCAAAGGGCGAGCTTGCGCTCAATAGCGAGACCTTGGGCCTCTACGTGGGCGATGGCTCTACGAAGGGCGGTCACTTGGTCGGAGGCGAGGTCGCTGCTGAAATGATTCAGGTCAAGACGATTCTCTCTCAGCTCTCGAATGCTGTCGCCAAGTTGGGCAGCCAGTCGCAACCGTTCACGGAGTAAATCATGGCTATTTCAAATCCTTCTCTCACTCAGATCAAGCAGGCGCTGACGGAGATGCTTCCGAAGCTCAAGCCGTTGTCGGTGCCGACCGGCATGATCTCGGCTTTCAACAACGTTCCTGAGGGTTGGCTTCAGTGCAACGGTGCAGCTGTGAGCCGCACGACCTATGCCGCGCTCTTTGCGGTCATTGGCACGAAGTACGGCTCGGGTAACGGCTCGACGACGTTCAACCTCCCGAACCTTCACCATAAGTTCATCGAGGGCACGACCACTTCTTCAGAGGTTGGTAAGTCCGTGGCGGCGGGCTTACCGAACATCACAGGTGAAGCACTCGTTTGTCAGGGATGGAGTGGCCCATCCTTGAACGCTGGTGCTTTGTCGCTCAACGGAACCTACAACGCCCCAGGTGGTGGTGCGACTAACGGCAAAGTGCTGAAACTCAATGCTTCAAGTTCTAAGAGTATTTATGGTTCAGCAAGCACAGTTCAACCGTCGTCTTTGCGTTGCACCTTCTGCATCAAGATTTGATGCACATGAGCAGTCGCGTCGAACTCGGCTGAACCACAGAAGACGAGCCGTATACGGAGTTGGAATTTTTAGCATTGATGTTGACGACGGCATTATTACCGCAATCCGCACCGCTAGAGCCAATGCATGCCCAATACGTTCCTGTGCTCACAGACATTGCGCCGTTATTGCTTATTCGAGAGCTACCGCAAGATGAGTATCTAACACCGGCCTTACCCAGGCCGTTCACGTCCCATGACGTTGAACCCGTGATGTTCGGGACTCGGATTTGCATGTCATAGAGCGCTCTCTATGGCGTGCCGGGCACATGAGCGGGCTTCATCTGCAACTCGACGAAACCCGCGTAAGTAGCTACTTCCAGTCGATCATGCCGGCACTTTCAGCACAAGCGCGGACGTGTTCGCTCCAGCGCTCCATGACGGCGCGTCTGGCGTCGAAAAAGTCGGAGCGCTGATAGGCTCTGCTTACCTGCGTACCGACATCGTGGCTGAGACACATCTCCGCAACGTCGAAAGGGACAGCTTCGTCCGCAAGCCACGATCTTGCTATCGATCGCAGGCCGTGTGCAACGAGTCGTCCCTTGAGCGATGTACTGTGCAGGTGCTTCGCCAAGGCCTGCGAGCTAACGTGCTTGCCGGTGCTCTTGCCGGCAAAGACATGACCGCTTCGTGGCCTCGGGCTGAGCATCTGCTCTCTGGCGATCAGCTCCTTCATGAAAGACGTGAGGGGCACGCGAAATGGCCGTCGCTTCTTCATGTGCTCAGCTGGTATGTGGATCGCGTCTTCTGTGATCCACGACTTCTCGAGCGAAGCATTCTCGCCCGGACGGAGCATCGAGCAGAGCGAGAAGAGGAAGAGCACGCGCATGCGCTCTGGCGCTTCTTTCATAACCGCCATAACGGTGGGCAACTCTCGCCAGTCTACCGATGGCATCGGCTTTACCTGCGGCGGCGCGAAGACCTTTGATACTCGTGCGAGCGGGTTGTGCTCGATGTAGCCTGCGCAAACCGAGAGGTCAAGGATCTCGCGAAGGCGCATGAGCACGCGCTTGAGCGTTGCCTGCTTTCCGTCCTTTTCTATCGGGTGCACGGTGCGGATGACGAGTGGGGCGGTGATCTCGTCGAGCTGACGATTGCCGATCGGCTCGATGATGTAGCGCTCGAGGCGACGGCGTTCGTCCTGGTAGCTCACGATCTGGGGCTTTTTGAGGCGGCACCAGAGACGAAAAGCGTCTTTCAGTACATAGCCCTTCGGTGGCTCAAGCCCGATGTCCTTTCGCAGGCGTCGGGCTTTTTGTCGTGCCTGCGCGAGATTTATGTCTGGGTACTCGCCGAGCTTTTTGTCGGCGACACGGCTCGATGAAGACGTGCGCAGATACCAGATCTTTTTGCCGGACGGCATGACGCGGAGCGTCAACCCGTTGCCGTCGGCGATTGAATACCTTTTTTCACGCGGCTTCATTGCCGCGATTTTTTTAGAGGAGAGAGTAGTCACATGACCTCCGAGTTCAAGACGGCGTATCGCTTTGATGACGCCGGTTACTTCGAGCACGAGCTGTCCGTCCAAGTGATTGACGGCGAAGCGCTCATGCCGCCGTCCGCAACCTTGCTGCCTCCCTGGGGCGATGCAAAGCCGGACGACAAGGTTTTCTACCGCTTCGACGGCGAGTCGTGGAAGTCGGAAGCAAAGCCAACCTGCGCTGCTGAGTGCGTGGGCGTCGTGATCTCTCACACGACGATCACGCCGCATGACGAGGAAATGCGCGAACTGATCCGCAGGTTCGCCCAAGAAGAGGGATACCGAGAAAAGCGCGGCGAGGACATATCGTGGAGCGTCGAGAAGATTCCTGAAAAGACTGAAGCCGAGAAGCGGGAAGAAGCTGAGAAGTCCGTTCGCGCAAAGCGTGACAGCCTGATCTCTGAGACTGACTACCTTCTTGCCTCTGACTACCCGATCAGTGCCGAGGATTTGGAGGCGGTCAAGGTTTATCGACAGGCTTTGCGAGACGTTCCGCAGCAGGAAGGTTTTCCCTTCGATGTCGTGTGGCCTGATCTTCCTGTGATCGTCGCAGAACGATAAGGAGACGATATGGCAACGGCCCTCGATATTCATGTCGATCAAGGATCGGACGTTCGGGTTCCGATTGCCTTCATCGATGATTTCTCTGAGCTTGACCTGACCGGCTACACGGCCCGCATGGAGCTTCGCTTGTCAGCATCAAGCAAAAGGGTGGTTGATCGGCTCACCACCGAGAACGGGCGCATCTCGATCGAGAAGGGAACGCTCACGCTCTTCTGGTCACACGAGATCACCGAATCGCTCTCTGCCGGGCGATACGTCTATGACCTCGAGCTTGTGTCAGCGGGCGGGGAAGTTTCGCGCGTTCTAAGCGGCCGAGTTCACGTATGTAAGGAGGTAACGCAATGTCCTGTGGCGAATGCGTAATTCCGCCGTTGGGGTACCCGGGGTGCTATCCACCCGCGATACCCACTGACGTCTGGCGACGCATCGTGCGTGTGAGTGTTCCGGGCTTACAAGGACCGCCGGGCGAGACTGGCGCGCTTGGCTACTCAACTCGCACCTGTGCATCCCTCGGCGCTTTCGAAACGAAGGCGCTTGAAAATCTGCGACCTGAAAAGGGTGCCCAGCCCGGAGATCAGGTTGCAAATGATCGCGGACAACTCTTTTTAATCACTGCCGTCACTGAGTCGACTTTCACTGTTGGTGAAGTAGTTGGCAACGTTGGCGTTCAGATCGATGACGAAGATTTGTCCGCGACTTCCGTTTGGTCCTCGCAAAAAGTACAGGAACGAATTGGTTCTCCTGTCGACTTTGTGAAGATCTTTGAATCGGAACTTGATAGTTCTGAAAAGTAAAAAATCCATTTTGGAGTAATTGAAAATGGCTGAAATCAGCAAGTCTCTTGAATCCCGTGTTTCCGAATTTGCCGCCCGTACTGGCCAGGAAATTAAGAAGGTCCGCGGCGAAATCGCTACCAGCAACACGGCCGCCGAAGCGCTGACCCAGCGCGTCGCTGCCAACGAAGGTGCCATCACCAACCTTCAGAGCGAAGTCGCTAAGAAGGTCGAAATCGACGACGCTCAGGCTTCTGCTACGAAGACCTATTCGTCTCAGAAGGTCGACTCCCAGATCACTGCTGCAAAGCAGTCTGTGAAGAACGATCTTCTCGGTGGCGCTGGCGAAGCCTACGACACCCTGAAAGAGCTCGCTGACGCTCTCGTCACGAACAAAGACGCGATCACCGCCCTTCAGCAGATCGCTCAGGGTCACGTTCAGTTCGACAAAGCTCAGGCTCTGAATGACGATCAGAAGAAGCAGGCTCGTGCAAACATCGGCGCTTTGAGTGCCGCTGTCGAAAAGTCTGGCATCGCTCTCGACACGCTGACCGAAGAAGGCTCTTACGTCGTCACTGGTGCCACTGGTCTTCCTGCCGACTTCACGTCTGATCCCGTTTTCGTGACGGTCACGAAGGCCGGCACGGCCACGGTGCAGATGGTCGGTGGCGTTCAGGGCGCTGAGTACAAGCTTTTCGCTCGCACTGCGGCCGACGGCGCGTATGGCGAGTTTGCTCAGATCGGTGCCAAGACCGACTTGACTGACTATGCCAAGAAGAGCGAAGTCGCGACGCAGATCAGCGAAGCCGTCAACCCCGTGAAGGCGACTGCCGAAGCTGCTCAGGCAAAGGCGAACGAAAACGCTGGCAAAATCACGGCTCTCGAGGCTACTGTTGGCGAGCACACGACGAAGCTCACCTCTCTCGAAAGTCAGGTTCAGACGAACACGGCGACGATCCAGAAGAACGCCGGTGACATCACGACGATCAACGCAAACATCGGCACGAAGCAGGACTTCGTCGCTGCTTTTGAAGCCGCTTTGGCCTAAGAGGTGAACTATGGCAGACGCATCTTTTGAAAAAGACAGCGATCTGCTCAACGCTGCCGCCGCTTACCTTGCGGCGGCACGTAGCACGCCGGGGCCGCTGGCTGACGAGGTAAAGCTTGCCGTTGAGCGAATCGCACAGGAAATCAAATCTCTCAAAGAGCAGATAGGAGGCAATGACGAATTTGAAAGCCGAATGGCTTCTCTAGAGCAGTCGCTTCAGACCATCATCTCGAACGAGGCGATGATTGCCAATGCCCTCGCAAAGCTAGGCAATCAGACGACACCGTTCGCATAGGAGGGGGCATGGTCTTTATCAAGTGGATTTTATGCGGGTGTCTTTCGATCCCGATGACGGTTTTGGGCAAGGCTCTTTGTTGGGTCTTGCCCTTTTTTGTTGACGAGGAAACGAAGCGTCTTCCGAAGTGGCTCGACTGGTTTATGACCGACGACAACGATGCCGACGGCGACGCCGGGCATTGGGAGCGTAATCCCGGCACGGGAAAGTGGGCGACCTATGTCCGTCGGACCAAGTGGTTCTGGCGCAATACCTGCTACGGATTTGATCGCGAGGTCGTTGGCATCAAGTGTTGGTCGACCGACGTCATCAAGTTCACTGGTGACGCTGATGTTGGTCGCAAGCCTTACCGCCCAGGTGTGAACTGGCATCACCTGTATCGCAACGGGAAGCTGATCGGCTTCCAGTGGTACTTCGTGTGGGCATGGCCGTGGGGGCTTTTCCCGAAGCGTTGCATCCGAGGGAACTTTGGCTGGAAGCTCTGGGCAAACAAGACAGAGACTGAAGATTATGCCCAGTGGACGGGAATGTGCAATCCGTTTTTCAATCGGGAGGACTAGATGTGTGATGAGCCGACGACGCCGCTGAAGCGCTTTGCCGCGACGCTCACATCAGGAACTGCGTCAGGAGCGGTCAAGGCTTCGCCTGGTGTGGCTGTAACTGGACTTACTGTATACGGCTTTCCAGTCGAGACGTGGGTAAGCGTCCTGACTTGCTTGTACCTGTTTTTCATGATCGTCGGCTGTCTCCCGAAGACGATTGATACGATCCTGTATCTCTACAGACTGGCGCGTCCAAAGCGAAGCCAGACCGTTGTCCCGGTCTCGAAGCGCGATGATCGCGGAGAGATGATCCGTGTGCTGGCGAAGGCTGAAAAGGCAAAGGAGGGGAAGGGTGAGTCTTAAAAAGAGACTCGCGGTCGGAGCCCTGTCGCTTTCTGCGGCAGGACTCCTTTCCATCGCGGGATATGAGGGCTTCAGCGACAAGGCGTACATCCCTATTGAAGGAGATGTTCCAACTATTGGCTTTGGATCGACGCAGGGCGTGAAGATGGGCGACGCGATCACAGTACCGCAGGCGCTAGAGCGCTTGCGTCGTGACGTGACTGTTGCGGAGTCCGCCATCGCCAGATGCGTGCGCGTGCCGTTGTCGCAAGGCGAGCTGGATGCATATACGTCTCTCGCTTTCAATATCGGCACAGATGCCTTCTGTCGATCAACGCTCGTCATCAAGCTAAATGCTCAGGACTACTCGGGTGCGTGCGAAGAGATCAAGCGATGGGTCTACGCTGGCGGTCGCCGGGTGCCTGGTCTCGTAGCTCGTCGTGAGAAAGAGTACGCGACTTGCGTAGGAGATGTGCGATGAAGCTGAAGGTTTGGGCTACCGCCCTTGCATTATGCGTCGCATTCGCGGCTGGGTATCGGTACTCTGCCGCGCTTTACGGTGCGGACATTGCCGCCTTGCGCGAGGATTATGCGACTCGCGCACAGGCGTTGGAGGCGAAGTATCGTGAGAAAGAACGGGTGCAATATCAATCTTTGGTGGAGGCGTGGCAGGCGCGTGATGAGGCTTTGTCTCTCGTCGACGCTCTTAACGGTGACATTGACCGGGTGCGCGGTGAAGCCGCAGCCGCCAAGCGTAGATTGTCCGCAAACTCCGCAGTTGCCTGCAAGTCTGAGCGAGAGCAGCTTGCCCGATGCGCAGACTTACTCGAAAGAGGCACGGAGTTGGTTCGAAGAGGTGTCGAGCTTTCTGAGCGGACTGCGATAGACAAAGATGCGGTCGTAAAGATCGTCAGTCAGTGACGAAGTTGTAGACGAACTCAGCCGAAAATTTAGACGAAGGGGTGGCGTCAAAATGGGTCGAAATTGCCTTGTAATCATTCCGCCCCAA
>ERZ772872.425-NODE-425-length-43695-cov-13.660632_pt1 | contig 43695 bp, 40 predicted proteins | sample MGYA00512132_ERZ772872 | MGnify/ENA primary metagenome ERZ772872 (study PRJEB29015, sample SAMEA2737724) | human gut metagenome | biome: human gut; feature: human-associated habitat; material: faeces | place: China | collected 2012 ...
GCATGTGTTAAGCACGCCGCCAGCGTTCATCCTGAGCCAGGATCAAACTCTCGTTTAAAAATCTTAATTCCGATTTGACTCGGATTTAAAATCAAAGTTCGTTCCAGGTCAAGAAAACTACTAGCTTTCTTATCCCTTTTACTGTTTTAAGGTTGACATTGTCATTCAATGTCCGTTCTGAATTTTCTCTTAAAGAATCTTCAGGGTTGTTGTCTATTATTTAATTATCAAGGTTCTTTTTCTTTGTTGTCGTCTCAGCGACAGCTTATTTATATTATCACATTCACAATCGCTTGTCAACAACTTTTTTATTTTTCTTTTTCGCTGTCCGCTTCAATCATCTCTGTCGTTCGAAACAGCTTATCTAGAATATCATTTCTATCGACATTTGTCAACAGGAAATTTCATTTATTTTTTTGCGTTCCCATGAGCTCTTAAGCACTTTCCAGTCTTGTCTCACGCGACAGCTTGTATAATATATCATGCCCGTCCAGAATTGTCAATATTGTTTTTATTATTTATTTTATTTGCACAATTTACACAATTTTAGTTATCACATTTCGCTTTACTTGTTCATATTTGCAGTTTGAATTACATTTCCCCCAAATTAATACCCAAAATTGCAATTAAAGTATCTTATTTTGCGAGAAGAGTTTCCATTAAACGCAGTTTGACACGTAGCATTTCACTAAAATACTACGTGTCAAAACTTTAAAATTTCACCGCTAATTGCATAATCGGATTATAATCATATATCATTTTTATTATATCATTGTTCTGAATCAGTTCATAAGCTTCTTTTCCAATGCTTGTCATATAGAGCATTGTGATAATAATAAATGCCACCCATACAATGATAAGTGCACAGCCAAGTCCAACAACTCCACCTGCAAGCCGGTTAATGAATCCCAGCACAGGTAATTCTGCCACAATATCAAGTGCAAATACAATTGCACGCAGTATAATGGTCACAATCAAAAATGTTCCCAGGAATGCAATAATATGAATAATTAGTTTTGACAGGAATTCTCCTACATACTGTGCAAATGTCTGTACTCCCAGTTGTGAATAAATTTCACTGTTATTATTGGTAGACAACTGTGTCTTAAATACTGCTGGAAGATCTGCTTTTTCTATAGCTGCTACCTGCAGATCTCTTGGAATATCCGCTCCCTCAATTGCGTTTTTGACTTCTTCGCTGACTTGGTCATTATTTACACCGTCTAAAATACTGCTGGAAATTCCATACTGTGCCAGTTGTTCTCCTGTAATCTTTCCATTTACAATATCATCTACCGACACACCGTAAGATTGCAATTCTTCTTCACTAATCCCTGCTGCCTTCAATGCTTTTCGTACACTTTCTGCTGAAATTCCCGTTGAACCATTGTCATCACTGCCTCCGGCCAACTGGGAAGCTGCCGCTTTCGCCATCGTGTTCGTTACCTGGCTTTTAATCATGTCATCAATCGGCGTATGCTTTTCTATTGCCGATGAAACATAAGGTGATGCTGCAACTACAATGACAATTGTTAAAATCGTAGTCGCAAGTGACACAGCGATACGAATCGCTCCCCGGTAGATTCCAATCAAAAATCCCAGTAGAAATACTCCTGCTACTGCTATCGTTAACCAATTCCACTCCATACCTTCTCCTTATTTTACAAGACGGACATTCTCCATGCCGTTTGCATTTATCACAATGTATTTATTAACTCCCATAGTCGGAAAGATTTCACGAATATTCGTTTCTATCTCTCCTTCAAATTTCTGTATTCCGCTTTTCAGGAAAATACTGCAGTTATTTCCATCATACATAATCACCTGGCCGCCGCTTAATTTTACATTTCCATAATCCCCGGTAAAATCTTTTGACAATGTCTGCTTTCCCGACGTATTGTAAAGCCGGAGTTCATAACCGCCTTTTCCTTCATTTTTCAAGACCAGACCAATATATTTGTTATCATGAAATACGCTTTTTATCTCTTTGTCTATCTTAATCTGACTAGTCTCTTTCGGAACACTTTCGCCTTGATATATTGTCAGCATATTATCTCCGACTACTGCTGAAATCTTCTGGTTCATAAAAAATCCTTCTGCCATCAGTGTTCCTTTATATTCTTCCTGTGTAACCTGATGATCCGTCTCCTGTTCCCCTGCACTGCCAAAATTATAGTAAACTACCCTTGATGTCACACTGCCGTCCTGCGTATACAAATATGTGACCTGCATCACTTCTGCATCTGATGAAATAGCAACATCCATCGGGTATCCTGTTCCGGTCAGCGATGTCTTATGCTCCACTAGGATATTTCCTGCAGTATCATAACAAACGATTTTGGGTGATGAACTGTCTTTCAACACCGCACACACAATTCCCTGACTGGATACTGTCGCTTTTTCTATCGGAAGCGTTGTATGGATCTCGCCCTTTACACCATCCTTTTGAAAAATGACAACGTCATTACCGCCTTTGTCAAAAATAATTGCACAATCATCTCCTGCTACAACAGTCGGAGCCTTGATCTGATAAGCCTGGTTCCATTTCTCTTCCCCTTGCTGACTCAAATATGCCATTCCATCTCTGCTGTAACGAAGCACACCTTCTGAAAATTCCTTGTAATTGCTGTCCGTACTTCCTGCCTCCGGATAAGTGTTCGCCACCCGCACATTCGTATACGTCTGTAAATGTATAAATAAATAGATTCCTACAGAAGCTGCCACAATCAAAATGACTACTACCAGAATTCTTATTCTGATCTTCTTTTTATGCGCCTTCACCTGTTCCTCCAGTTGCGCCATCTGTGTTTCTTCATCTTCTGTATTGTCCATGATCCGCCTGACCAGTTTGTCCACATCTTCCGAGTCCCGCACCACCCGCAGATCTTTATTCTTTCGATTCAATATTCAGATTCCCTTCATATTTATTATTTCTCCCTATTGTACCACACTCCGAGCTATGGTAACAATAGCTTTTGCCCGATGAAGATCAGGTTCCCGTCTGACAGCCCGTTCATTTTACAAATTGCCTCTACATGGCCGGTATCCCCATATGTCTTCTTACTGATGCTTGCCAATGTATCTCCTTTTTTCACAGTATAATAGTCCGACTGACTGAGTTGTTCCTGTACGGTCGACACTTCCGGAACCGTTCCTTCTGATTTCGCGTCGTTTGATTTTTTTGTATCACTGGAAGCTTTTACGGAACCGCTGGCTGCAACCGTCTCACTATTCTGATTTTCCTTTGTTTCCTCTTGATTTTGCCCTTCAGACTGCGCATTAATTTGATTTTCATTTTCTCCATTCACACGCTGGTCGTTCACCTGAGCATTATCATCCACCTTTGCCTCTGTTCCTTTCGCACTTGCGAGCTGCTCAAGTGACTGCTGTACAGATTCCATGCGTTCAAAATTATTCATCATTGAGACACCTATTGCCAGTACCACCACCACAAGAAGCGCACTGGTCGCATATAATAATTTTGAACTCTGACTCTGCTCCTTAATCTCCATTCTCTGCCTCACCGCACTACGAAAATCCTTTGTAGCTCGATCCTCAACCATTTCACTGGGGGTCACGCCATTCTGCCTGCGTGTGTTAATCATGTAATTCTGCATTTGTGGATTTTTTTCATAATAAATGTAATGACCGCCGATCTGCATCAGCTCATTATATTTATAAGCAAAATACATCTCGTCACTTGACGAAGCATCTTTCCATATAAAAATCGTATTTTCCTGATCATACATTTTCCGGTGCAGCTCCTGCGCTCCCCGATTCATGCTCATTGGATGTCCTGTCTCCAAAAGACACCAGCCAATTAATTTCTGATCTTTGAAATACTCTTTTTGTTCCTTCTCTATTTTTTCCCAAATTTCTTCGGAAATCTTTAAATTTGTTCCTTCAACTTCTACATCTTCTGCCCGGATTGCTCCTGATATATACACAACCACCTTGTCCTCACATTTTGTGATCTCCCCGGTCAATGCCGCTGCTACAGGTTTCTCCATTGCTTTTTCCTGCAATTGCCCAAGAAATGTGTCTACATAATCCTCCACATAAATCTTTGGCTCATCACAGACATTTCCAATCTGTCTTACATTTTTCGGAAGCTGCCGTTCCATATACTCTCACCTCATTAAACATATTTGCCTCTATGGCGGTGTTAATGATAACACAGAAAATATGCATAATTTATCAATCGGTGAGACCTGTCCCGGAAACTTTACGGCATCACGCCCCTACTTTCGACGTCCTGTCTCCAGAAGACTGCAATACTTGTCAGTAAGGGTCGTAACCCAGCCTTCTCTCGTTCTCGGAAATGTCCGAAATGTCACCGGCCACATGTGTGTCCGGATAATATCTACTTCAATCTGATTTAATGGGAAATATTTCTTCGCATTTCGGTATGCTTTTTCCGGATGCTTCAGACCATGAAACCGCTCCCCCGTCTGGGCAGCATGCGTGTGCCAGTCATAAAGGAACAAATCATGGATCATACCTGCCCGCGCCGCAGATCTCGCATCCAGATGAAACATTTTACAGAGACAGTAATTGCAATAAGCCACCCTGAGACAATGTTTATAGCAGTTTGTTTTCCCATGCTGCGGATATTTTTTCATTTCCAGCACGACCGGATGCTCCGCCAGGTCCTGTATTGACTTGTAAAATTCTCGTTTAGCGGCGTATTTATTTTTTGACATAACTGATAACTCCCCACTTTGAATTGCAAAAAGGCATGTCTCACCAAAGACATGCCCCTCATATTCATAGTTCTATATAAGCTCCACTAATCTTACTCGCCAAATACAGCTTTATAATCAGCCTGGAATTTTGCGATTCCCTGATCTGTTAATGGATGATGTGTCATCTGCTCGATTACTTTGTAAGGTACAGTTGCGATATCAGCACCTGCTAATGCACAGTCTGTTACGTGGATTGGGTTACGTACGCTTGCTGCGATGATCTCTGTATCGATTCCTGCAACTTCGAAGATCTGTGCGATCTCTGAGATTAAGTCTACTCCTCTTGTAGAGATATCGTCCAGACGTCCAAGGAATGGTGATACATATGTAGCGCCGGCTCTTGCTGCAAGAAGTGCCTGGTTCGCATTGAAGATCAGTGTTACGTTTGTCTTGATTCCCTCAGCTGTAAGAACTTTTACTGCTTTTAATCCTTCTACTGTCATAGGGATCTTAACTACCATGTTAGGATGGATCTTAGCGATCTCTCTTCCTTCAGCGATCATGCCTTCAGCATCTGTTGTTGTTGCCTTTACTTCTCCACTGATTGGTCCGTCTACGATAGAAGCGATCTCAGCAATAACTTCTTCGAATACTTTACCTTCTTTTGCGATCAGAGATGGGTTTGTTGTTACTCCACAGATAACTCCCATGTCATTTGCTTTCTTAATATCTTCTACGTTCGCTGTGTCAATGAAAAATTTCATGTTATTCTTCCTCCTTAAAACCGGTGAAATCTGTTCACCATTCCCTTGTTATCGTTTGGTTGAATTATACTCTATTTAAGGAGCTCTGGTCAATAGCTTTGATTTTTTATTAGTAATTTTTTCTGTTAATATTATAAAATTATTAATTGAATTTCGCATATTTTTTTGTAGAAATGTTAACGATATTTTTTTAATTTTTTCATTTCATTAACGATTTTCACGCATTTTATGGGATTATTTAAATTTAACATGCATTTTTGTTTTGTAAAATCTCGAATTTATTAATAATAATTTTCGCAAAAGAATTAATTTTTCTTTTTTCGGGCATTTTTCGCATACGTTGTCGTCCCCCGGACGATTAATTGCGGCTCATACTCCACATGATATGTACTGATCGGAACCGCACCTGTATTCGTCGAATGATGTGTGGCTATCTTCTTCATTATGATATCACATGCATCTCTTCCTTTGAAAGTCACAAAATGTTCGATGGTCGTCAGATTCATGTTATGCATTCTTGCAAACAAGGTGTTGTCACACCCCATCACGGACACATCGGTCGGCACCTTTATCTTTGCTTCATGAAGTGCATCCATGATTCCAAATGCGATCATATCATTCAGTCCGACGATTGCTGTCACATCCGTCGTTTCCTTCAACAATTCTTTCGTCAGCTCATACCCGATCTTGTACTCCGAATCAATATGCGCCACATCCAGATCAATTTCTTCTTTTGCCGCTTTTATGATCACCTGGTCACGCAGTCCGACTTTCTCATATTCTTTCAGGAAGCCCTCTACCCGCTTCGAACGCTGCTTCTGCCTTGCCGTAAGCGGCGGTGCTATATATGCAACTTTCCTGTGTCCCAGTTCCAGCAGATGTTTCGCCATGACTCTTCCAAGCTTGGAATTGTCAAGTTCCACCGCATCTACATTCATCTTTTCATTCTGGTTATTGACGATCGCAACCGGTATCTGTTCTGCAATTTCTCCCACAAGTTCCATAAAGCAATGGCTCGGATTACAGGTATAGATAATTCCAAGCGGTCTTAACTGCCACATCATTTTCAGATAGCGCTCTTCCATCCTAAGGTCTCTCTGCGTATTGCATACAAAAAGGCCGAAACCTTTTTCTTTCGCATGTGCCTCAATCCCTTGAAGCAGCATAACATAATACGGATTCGTCAGGTTTGGGCAGAATACAACTAGAAGCTTCTCCCGTTTTGTTCCTTTTCTCGTTTTCCGCTTCGGCGGGACATATCCCAGTTCTTTTGCCGCATTTTCCACTCTTTCCACAGTATCTTTTGCAAATGATACATCGTACTTTTTGTTCAGGATCATGGAAACTGTGGACTGCGATACCCCGGCAGCATGTGCAATATCCGTTGATGTAACCTTTTTCTTCATTTATCTCACCTCCAATGCCGACTGTCAAAACTCTGCTGAACCTGACAGCTCATTACGATTGCTTTGGCAACTGGCAGCTTTTTCAAACGCATGATAAGTAAAAAAGGGGACAGGGCTACAGCTCTGTCCTTCCTTCAAGTGCCCGTAGAAGTGTCACTTCATCGATATACTCCAGATCTCCTCCAACCGGAACACCACTTGCAATCCTGCTCACCTTAATTCCCGTCGGTTTGATCAGCTTACTGATATACATTGCTGTCGTCTCACCTTCCAGGCTTGAGTTCGTGGCAATAATCACTTCTTTCACATCTCCCTGCAGACGTTCGATCAGTTCCTTCAGTTTGATATCTTCCGGACCGATACCAAGCATCGGAGAGATTGCTCCGTGAAGCACGTGGTATACACCGTTATATTTTCCGGTCTTTTCGTATGCCGCAAGGTCTCTCGTATTCTCCACTACCATGATCGTCTGGTGGTCACGATTACTATTGCTGCAGATCGGACACAGTTCCTGATCCGTCAGTGTATAACATTCTTTGCAATATTTTATGTTCTCTCTGGCTTCCACCATTGTAGAAGCCAGTCTCTTTACATCATCAACCGGCATATGGATCAGATGAAATGCAAGTCTTGCCGCAGATTTTGCTCCGATTCCCGGAAGACATGACAGTTCCTCGATCAGTTTGCTCATCTGATTACTGTAATAATCCATAGTTTTTAACTCCCTGTAAGAATAATTCTCCCGGAACTTTCTCCTTAAATTTCTCCTAGAATAGTCCCGGCATTCCGCCGCCCATGCCGCCGGTGAACTTAGACATTGCAGAAGTTGTCTCTGCGTCTACTTTCTCCAATGCTTCGTTGACTGCTGCCACAAGCAGATCTTCCAGCATCTCTACATCATCCGGATCTACAACTTCTTCATCCAGTTTTACTTTTAAGATCTTCTTGCTTCCGGAAACAGTAACTTCAACAGCACCGCCGCCTGCAGTTGCACTGAATTCTTTTGTCTCCATTTCCTTTGCCTGTTCTTCCATCTGACGCTGCATCTTCTGTGCCTGTTTCATCAGATTTGCCATATTTCCCGGCATTCCGCCGCCTGGGAATCCACCTCTTTTTGCCATGATAATATCCTCCTATTCGTCTTCTACAGTAATTTCCATATTAATCAGATTCTCCAGATCCACAAAATTATCTTCGAATCTGCGTCCCGCCTCCATCTGGCGGACGTCTATCTCTACTTTTTTGCCAATCTTCTGCTCGATCAGTGACTGGATCTCTTCTTTATGTTCCGGTGTTGCCACCGCGCTTGCGCTCAGTTCATCCGGCAGTACGATCAGAAGCCTGTTGCCTTCTCCTGCACTCAGTCTTGCTTTTTTCAGATAGGTTCTGAGCATCGGGGAAGCCTCATTGATGATCATCCGGAAATCTTTTGCCACCGCTTTCACATCTTCGTTCAATGCCTGCGGAAGTTCCGGCTTTGGCTTCGGTTCTCCCGCCTCTTTTGCATCCGATGCATATACGATGCGTTCTCTGACCGGTGCTTCCCACGCCCCCTCTTCGAGCTGCTTCTCGATCGCACGGATGCGGTCCAGTAATGCATCTTTGTTCTGATCCATCGCCGGACGGCACAATTTGATCAGTGTCACTTCCAGAAGTACCCTCTTCTGGGTCGCATATTTTAACTGGTTCGTCAGATCTGAGAAAATTCGGATGTAACGGATCAGCGTATCGCTGTCGATCATCTGTGCTTCTTCTTTTAAAAGTGCAAGATTTTCAGACGACACATCCAGTACATCTTCCATATTATCCGAACTCTTCACCAGAAGGAGATTTCGCAGATACCATGTGAAATCTGCCGCAAGCTGGGACAGTTCTCTTCCCTGCATCACCAGCTCATCGACCGTTTCGATCACCTGATGCACATCCATCGCAAGCAGCTGTCTTAAAAGCCGGCTGAACACTTCCGTATCCACCGCTCCCAGCACTTCCAGTACATGATCATATGTCAGTGTCTCATTCATATAGAACGCGGCACACTGATCCAGAAGACTTAATGAATCTCGCATGGAACCGTCCGCCATCTTCGCAATATAACGGACCGCCTTATCTTCTACGTCCCATCCTTCTTTATCAATCAGTTCCCGCAGTCTTGCTGCGATCGTTTCAATGGAAATTCTCTTAAAATCATATCGCTGACAACGGCTTAAGATCGTAATCGGGATCTTGTGTGCCTCCGTTGTCGCAAGAATAAATATAACATATTCCGGCGGTTCTTCCAATGTTTTTAACAATGCATTGAACGCACCGATCGACAGCATATGCACCTCGTCGATGATATATACTTTATATTTTCCTTCTGTCGGACGGTATGTGACTTCTTCACGGATCTCTCGGATATTATCCACACCATTATTCGATGCCGCATCGATCTCGATCACGTTCATCGATGTACCCGCTGCGATCGACTTGCACATTGCGCACTCCCCGCACGGACTTCCGTCTACCGGATGTTCGCAGTTGACTGCTTTCGCAAATATTTTTGCAACCGTCGTCTTACCGGTTCCTCTTGTCCCGCAGAACAGATATGCATGTCCGATACGGTCTGCATTGATCTGGTTCTTAAGCGTCCGGACGATCGCATCCTGTCCTTTTACATCTTCGAATTCATCCGGACGGAATTTACGGTATAATGCCGTATATGACATTCTTTACACTCCTTGTCTAAATGCAGATCCTGCTTAACCTGTGTATCTTATTCATCACCGAAGCTGATACCGATGGTTTTTGCTTCTTTAATGATCGATGCCTTTGGATCTACATATTTTAATTTTCCGGCAACTTCTGACAATGGTACACGGATAATCTCCTGATTCTTTGTTCCTACCATACATCCAAAATCACCTTCCAGAATTGCTCTCGCAGCTTCTGCACCAAGTCTTGTTGCAAGCACACGGTCATATGCACACGGAGAGCCGCCTCGCTGTGTATGTCCAGGCACAGTAATTCTTACTTCTTTATCTGTTTTTTCCTGAATCTTCTCAGCAAGTTCATATGCAACAGAAGGGTATTTCTTCTTTGCTTTTTTCTCTTTTAATTCCTTCTTTGAAAGCGCTGCATCTTCTTTTGAAATCGCACCTTCTGCAACAGCAATAATTGTGAATCTCTTTCCGGCTTTGCCGCGCTTTTCAATTGCTTCAACTACTGAATTGATGTCATATGGCATCTCCGGAAGCAGAATAATATCGGCACCACCGGCAATTCCTGCATGAAGTGTTACCCATCCTACTTTGTGCCCCATTACTTCCACGATAAATACACGGCTGTGAGACGTTGCTGTTGTATGGATCCTGTCAATTGTATCTGTTGCAATGTCTACCGCACTCTGGAATCCGAATGTCATGTCCGTTCCCCAGAGATCGTTATCAATCGTCTTCGGAAGTGTTACCACATTAAGTCCTTCTTCTCTCAGCATATTGGCTGATTTGTGTGTTCCATTTCCCCCAAGGATTACCAGGCAGTCCAGATTCAGCTTGTGGTAAGTATGTTTCATTGCCTCTACTTTGTCAATTCCGTCCTTATCCGGTACTCTCATTAACTTGAACGGTTGTCTGGATGTTCCCAGAATCGTTCCACCAAGTGTCAGAATCCCCGAAAAGTCTTTTGACGTAAGCATCTTAAAGTTCGAATAGATCAAACCTTTATATCCATCTTGAAATCCATAAATCTCTACATCATCTCGTTTTGAAAAAAGCCCCTTTACGACGCCTCTCATCGCTGCATTCAGTGCCTGACAGTCGCCGCCGCTTGTAAGCATTCCTATTCTTAACATATGTCTGCTCCTTTCTATGTTGCCTGTGTATAACTTTATCATTACTATGAACCATAATAGTTTATCCACATTCTGTATACAATACCAGTAAAATTATAACTTATTTTTATGGTGGAGACAATAAGGGACAAAGGATTTTTCATTTGCGGCAATCCTATTGACAAAAATTCCCCTGTCTCTTTTTCCAAAACGTGCTATAATACATGTGGAAAATTTGTGTAGAAAGCAGGTAGTATTGTGGATAAGTTAGATATAAAATTGTGGACACTTGCGTCCAAAGGCCAGATCGTTCCTGACCGTTCATTACTGAAGACACCGGAACAGATTGAAATGATCAAAAAAAGTGCAGAACTGAACACCGCAGTTCTCGACCATGTAGCAGCTCATATTCATGCAGGAATGAGCACTGCCGAAATTGACAAACTTGTATATGATTTCACAACAGAGCACGGAGGAATCCCGGCGCCTCTGAATTATGATGGATTCCCGAAGAGCGTATGTACTTCCATCAACAACGTCATCTGCCACGGTATCCCAAGTGAAAATGAGATTCTAATCGATGGAGATATCATCAACGTAGATGTGTCTACGATTTTAAACGGATATTTCTCTGATGCATCCCGTATGTTCACGATCGGTGACGTATCACCGGAAGCCGAACGTATTGTCCGTGTTACAAAAGAATGCGTAGAGCTTGGACTTAAAGCAGCAAAACCTTGGGGACATCTTGGAGACATTGCTTACGCGATCAATTCACATGCACAGGAAAATGGATATTCTGTCGTAGAGGAGATCGGCGGCCATGGAATCGGTCTGGAATTCCACGAAGAGCCATTCGTAAGTTATGTTACTCCGAAGGGCAGTGAGATGGTTCTGGTTCCTGGTATGATGTTCACGATCGAGCCGATGATCAATCAGGGTTCTCCGGAATTCTATGTAGATGAAGACAACGGATGGACCGTTTATACGGATGACGACGGTCTTTCTGCTCAGATTGAATATATGGTTCTTATTAAAGAAGATGGTGTAGAAGTTCTTACAAAATAATATAATTTTGCATTATCGAAACCAGATCTTACATTATTATGTTTGTATAAAAACGTAAAAAAAGATTACCGGAAAACGCACTACATTTTCCGGTAATCTTTTTATTTTCTTTATTTCACTATTAGTCTGTTTGTATCTTCTTTACAAAATTCACTATTAGCCGGTCCATACCCATTCTACAAAATATACAGCCAGTCATGATCCTCTTCATTTCTCATTCCCAGTACAAGTGCCGAATGTGGTCCCATGTTCGCAACCACTTCTCCGTCTTCTACCAGATACTCTTCGTACTCTGTTGTATATCCTTCTTTGTAAGAATATAGCAGACGTTTCATGCGGCATTTTATCGGAATCTCTGCTTCCCATACAGGAACTTTTACTTCCGCACGTTCGCTGCGGTTATTGATCACAACAATGATCCGGTCATGCCCTTTAAATCTCGCATAAGACAGGATATTTTCCTCTCCGCCAAGAATCTTCAACGAACCGGTCTTAAGTGCCGGATGCTCTTTGTGGATGCGGATCGCTTCTTTGTGGAATGCGATCAGTTCCTGATCTTCATGTCCCCACGGATAGGTTCTTCTGTTATCCGGATCTGTAAATCCACAGACACCAGCCTCATCACCATAATATACCGTCGGAGCTCCGACCCAGGTCATCTGCATAACAACCGCTTCACGCATAACCGCTTTATTCACATACTCGTTCGCAGCTTCCGGTCCCAGATGTTCCACACGGCCAACCATGTGATTCGTTCTCGTTAAGAATCTGGAATGATCATGGTTGGAAAGCTCATTCATCGCCACCTGAAGTGACGGAGTCAGCATGTTCGACATGTGATGTGCCATCGAACCGATAAAGTTATCGATGTTGCCAAGGAGCTCTTCTCTCGCCTCATCACTATGCTTTTCCATTCCGGTCAGGAACCATGTAACCGGCTCCATGAACGCATCATAGTTCATAACGGTATCCCACTCATCTCCCTTAAGCCAGTCACTCGGATCGCCGTAATGTTCGGCAAGGATCAGTGCATTCGGATTTGCATCTTTCACGGCTCTTCGGAATTTCTGCCAGAACTCGTGATTGTATTCATTGCTGCGTCCCAGGTCTGCTGCCACATCCAGACGCCATCCATCTACATTATACGGCGGCGATACCCATTTCCGTCCGATATATAAGATATAATTTTCCAGTTTTACAGAATCTTCGTAATTCAGTTTCGGCAGAGTATCATGTCCCCACCAGCCATCGTAATTGCCATTATACGGCCAGTTCTCCGGTCCTTCTTTGAAGAAACGGAAGTAGCTTCTGTACGGACTGTCTGCCGATACATAAGCACCCGGTTCATAATCCTCTTCACCTTCGTAAATTCTCTCACGGTCCATCCATTTATTGAATGAACCACAGTGGTTGAACACGCCGTCCAGAATCACTTTCATTCCACGGCGATGTAATTCCTCCACCAGTTTAATGAACAACTCATTACTTGCTTCCAGGTTCTTAAGACCTGTCGTGCGTTTTTTATACTTCGTTGCCTGACTGTTGTCCGTCACACCATTCGGAAGCACCTCGCCTCCGTCATCTACGATCTTTCCATAATGCGGATCGATATAATCATAATCCTGGATATCGTATTTGTGGTTGGACGGTGACACAAATAACGGATTAAAATATACGACTTCTACGCCCAGGTCCTGCAGATAATCAAGCTTATCCATGACTCCCTGCAAGTCTCCTCCGTAGAACTCTCTTACACCCATGTTCGCCGGATATTTGTCCCAGTTCGTTACTCTCTGCGAATAATCCCCAATGTAGTAATACTCATTCGTCTCTACATCATTTGACTTATCTCCGTTATAAAAGCGGTCTGTAAATATCTGATACATAACCGCTCCCTTTGCCCAGTCCGGTGTGGAAAATCCGGGTACTACAACAAAATTATAGTACTCCAGGATCTCGCGAGAGATTCCACATCGTCCATAATAATATTTTTCTGTCCCAGACTGCACTTCGAAACAATATCTGAACGGCTCTTCCCCCAGACGTGTCTCGAACGTATAATAATCAAACTCTCCCTGTGTGCATTCTTTTTCCATTACATATGTGTCAGCCGATGTCACAAGCCCTACTCTGTCTACATCATCCTTCGCCGTACGGAACCGGAATGTCACCAGTTCGCTTTCTTTCGGTTCAGGGGGATACACATATCCTTCTGTTCCATCACAAAATAAAGCCGTCTTATTCATATAACTAACACCTCTCTCATTTTTTGCTCTCGGAAAGGAGCACGCTTTCTTCTAGTCTTCTGATACATCTTCCGGGAACAGCGCTTCAAATTCTTCCCGGGAAATCTTTTCTTTTTCCAACAGAAGATCTGCGCATGCATGCAGAACATCATCATATTTTCTAATGATATGTCTTGCTCTGTCATAACATTCATCAATAATTCTCTTTACTTCCTGGTCGATCACAGTCGCCACGCCCTCTCCGTAGCCTCTTGCTGTGTGCGCCAGATCACGTCCGATGAACACCTCATTGTTGTCATCATCATAGTTAATAAGTCCGACTGCCTCTGACATACCGAACTTCGTAACCATGGATTTGGCCAGGCCCGTTGCCTGCTTGATATCCTGAGATGCACCGGTTGTAATATCATCAAATACTTCTTCTTCGGCTACACGTCCGCCAAGTGCTACCGTAATATCCTGAAGCATCTTTCCTTTTGTATTAAACATCTCATCCTTTTCCGGAAGCGGCATCGTATATCCGCCCGCACTTCCCGTCGGGATGATTGAAACACTGTATACAGGTCCCACATCCGGAAGCACATGGAACAAGATCGCATGCCCTGCTTCGTGGAATGCTGTGATTCTCTTCTCTTTTTCGGAAATAACGCGGCTCTTCTTCTCCGCACCGATTCCGACTTTGACAAATGCCTTTTTTATGTCTTCCTGTTTTAAGAATACTCTGTTATCCTTTGCAGCCAGAATTGCTGCTTCGTTCAAGAGATTTTCCAGATCAGCTCCGGTAAATCCTGCCGTTGTCTGCGCGATCTGCTGCAGATTGATCTCTTCGCTTAACGGTTTCCCCTTCGCATGTACCTTGAGGATCTCTTCACGGCCCTTAATATCCGGTCTTCCGACCATAACCTTACGGTCGAATCGTCCCGGACGTAAGATTGCAGGGTCAAGAATATCCACACGGTTTGTAGCCGCCATCACAATGATGCCTTCATTCACGCCGAATCCGTCCATCTCTACCAGCAACTGGTTCAGTGTCTGCTCACGCTCATCGTGTCCGCCGCCCATTCCGGTTCCACGGCGTCTTGCAACTGCATCGATCTCATCGATGAAAATGATACACGGTGCATTCTTCTTCGCTTCCTCGAACAAGTCTCTGACACGGGAAGCTCCGACACCAACGAACATTTCCACAAAGTCTGAACCGGAGATCGTAAAGAACGGAACTCCTGCTTCTCCGGCAACTGCTTTGGCAAGCAGCGTCTTACCGGTTCCCGGAGGGCCTACCAGCAACACGCCTTTCGGGATTCTTGCTCCCACCTGGATATATTTCTTCGGAGACTTCAGGAAATCAACGATCTCCTCCAGTTCCTCTTTTTCTTCTTCCAGACCTGCCACCTGGGCAAATGTCACTTTCTTGTCACGGTCTGTGCTCAGTTTTGCACGGCTCTTTCCGAAATTCATTGCTTTCGAATTGGCCCCGCCGCCCTGACGGTTCATCAGACCAAAGATCAGGAACACTCCAACCAGTGTAAGGATAACCGGCAGAAATGTAGTTGCTGCCCAGCTGTCCTGTGGAATATCCGGCATGGTATAATCCACATTCTGCTCTTTCAGGTAATCCTGGATCTCATTTACATCGGAGACATACAGATATCTGACATTATCGGAACTGTCATCTCCCTTCAGCGTAATCTCCACGCGCCCCGTCGGAACGCTCTTGTTCTGATTCACTTCTACAGACTCGATCTTGTCGTTCTGAACCAGCTGTTGGAATTTCTTCCAGGAAATTTCTTTCTCTCGTTGATCGAACTGATTGGTAAACCACAGTGCTGCGAACAAAAATACGACAAACACGAGGAATACAACACCATTCAGCCCTCTCGCTTTCTTATTATTCAATTTTCAGGCTCCTTTCTTATGCCGCGCCTTATTCCACGCCCTCTACCACTCCGATGAATGGAAGATTTCTGTATCTCTGGGCGTAATCCAGTCCATATCCCACAACGAATTCGTCCGGGATATTGAATCCGACATAATCTACTTTTACATCTTTTACTCTTCTTTCCGGTTTATCCAGAAGCGTACAGAGCTTCATGCTCTTTGGATTTCTCTTAGATAAGATGTCCATCAGATAATATAATGTTCTTCCGGAGTCAATAATATCCTCCACGATCAGTACATTTTTTCCTTCCAGTGTCTCATCTAAGTCTTTTGCGATCTTAACAACACCGCTTGACTTCGTTCCGTCACCGTAGCTGCTGACACTCATAAAGTCCATTGATACCGGAACGGTGATTCTCTTCGCCAGTTCGCACATGAAGAATACGCCACCCTTCAATACACAGATCAGATGTACCTGCTTTCCGGCATAATCTTTGCTGATCTGTTCGCCAAGCTCTTTGATTCTCTTTGCAACATCCTCTTCAGGAACTAATACTTTTACTCTCTCTGCCATCTTCTTCTCCTCCGTTAAATTCTATTTCCAGAATTCTTCTGGTTTTATCTGTAACCTGATATGCCTGGTTCTGTCTGTATCCGATGATCCACAGGATGTGGCTGCCGTCTGCTGCCAGCCAGATCTTCTCCCTGTCTTCTCTCGGGACTTTCACATTGACAAAATACTTTTTCAGGCTCTGTGTACTGCCGTTTTTGTCAATCGTAATATAGTCTCCAGGCTGCTTATGTCTTATTTTTACAGTGCTCTTAATTATATCATAGTCAAACCATTTCGTGTAGGTTTTTTTAGGAAATACACTGGTTTGTGGTGTTCGTTCCAGTATGCGCATCTGTACCGGCGGCTTAGAATTTTCTCCGGATTTTTCTTCATCCTTCACTTTATGAAGCCAGATTCCTTCGTAACACCTTTCCCCGGTCATCTCATAAGGTAGCATAATCTTCCGTCCGGTCTGATGTTCCATCAGTTCTTCCACCAGTTTTACGTGGATCTGTTCAATATCTTTTTTGCGTCCTGCCGTTTCGCACAACAGTTCATGGATCAGAAACGTCCGGACAGTCTCATTTACACTTCGGAAACCCTCTTCCAGGATCACTACTCCATCTGCTTTATCTTGTTTGGGTTTTACGCAGTATTTTCTGCATTTTTCCACTTCCTCTTCCATAAATGCCCACACTGTCCGCATTTGCTCCATCGTATCCGCCATATGTGAAACAGCTCTTGGATTAATCTCTCGTTCCAGGTATGGGATCACATGATTTCTAAGACGATTCCTTGTATAATGGTCTTCCAGATTCGTCTCATCGGTACAATAGTCTATATTATTTTCTTTTAAATATTCTTCGATTTCCTGTCTTCTTACCCCCAGAAGCGGCCGGATATACTTTCCGTCAACCGGACTGATCCCGCCGATCCCTTTAAGACCACATCCACGGCTTAAATTCCACAGAAGTGTCTCCGCATTGTCATTCTGATGATGCGCCAGCGCGATCCTCGTTCCGTTTTTCCTGTGACAGACTTCTTCGAATATATGTCTTCTGACATTCCTTCCTGCCTCTTCGAGCGTCAGCTTCTGTTCTTTCGCATATCTTCCGACATCTTCATGAAAAGCCAGAAGTTCAACATCCAGCTTCTCACAAAGGGCTCTGACGTAATTCTCATCTACATCCGCACTTTCTCCGCGAAGTCCGTGATGAATATGCACTACCGTCAACCCAAACCGCATTTCCTTTTGAAGTTTTACAAGCATGAAAAGAAGGCATACGGAGTCTGCACCTCCCGATACGCCTGCAATTACATGATCTTTTTCCTGCAGCATATGGTATTTTTTCACATATGCCCTCACCCGTTCATACATTCCGGTCTTCCTTTTTATCTGATTTGTTTTCATGTTTTTTCGAAATATATAACTCTTTTATTTGTTTCGATATCATGATAAATATATATAATTTCTTATAGAAAGTCAACTTATCGGAAAGTCAGCTCACGCCCCACAGGCCGATCACAAGGATCGTCATATCATCCAGTGGCATTTCTCCCGAATATTTCAACACCTCACTTAGAATGCTTCTTGCAAACTCTGTCGGATTTACAATATTCGTGTTTTGAATAATATCTATCATCTGTTCTTCCTGTTCTTTTGCCGGAAGTGCATCCAGAACTCCGTCCGTCACCATGACCACATAATCCCCGGATTCCAGATCACACACTTCCCGGTCAATCTCAATATTCTGTATAACCCCGATCGGAAGTGTTGTTGATACAATTTTTTCAACTTTATCCTTCTTTTTGATAAATGTTGCGGCCGCGCCCGCCTTTACAAATTCACAGCTTCCACGATACAGATCAAACAGACATACATCCAGTGTGCAGAATTTCACTTCTTCCCTTCCGATCACCAGCGCCGTATTCATCATCTGCACCGCCGTCTCTACCGGGAATCCTGCCTCTAACAGTTCTTCTAACATTTCTACCACCATCGTACTGTCCCGGAATGCTTCTTCTCCCGATCCCATTCCATCAGAAAGCGCGATTCCTTTGCGGCCTCCCGGCAGATCTTTCATAAGAAAAGTATCCCCAGATATCTGCTCCAGTCCTTTTCCGATCCGGGCAATCCCCTGAAGCGTCTGGAATTTCGCACCTTCCACACATGCAATGGTGCCATATTCCCCTCCTATCACAAGTCGTTCTCCCTGTCTTGGGATCATGGTTCTTCCTATACATTTTCCCACCAGAAATGCGATATCTTTTGCAAGGATTACCCGTCCCTTAACCGCTTTTACCGTCAGATGTACCTCATATTTTCCCTGCTGGGTCATATAAAATACAATCGATAACATCTTTACATTCTCTTTTTTTAAGGCTGTTTTTATACGTTTTTCCAGATATTCATCCTGAAAGATCCCCGCATCCAGTTCTCTGGTTGTATACTGTATCATCTTTGCAAAGCTTGTAAGCTGTGTGGCATATCCTTCTCTTGTCTGCAGCATCCTGTGATTCCACATCAATATCTGTTTGGCATTTTCAAACACTTCCAGACTTTCCCTTAGGAAACGCGGCGCAAGCATGCATTGCCTTTTCAGTCTTTTTTTCAATTCCATATTCAGTTCTGCACCATACTCTTCTGCTGCACACATGATTTCATACATCATCTGATATGTTTTCTCCCGCCTCTCGCCGAGACACACTTCTTTTCGCTCACAACCGGCACAGACATTCCCCGTTACTTTGTCAAACATTTCATCAATTTCTTCTTTGGACAATGTTCCTTTATAATGTTCCATATTTAAAAATGTTTTTGATAGATGCTGCAGAGACTCCGCAAATTTGTCCATCTGCACCACATATGGATTCACAAATATTTCCTGTTCTTTTATCCGTGCCACTTTATTGCTCCCCTTTCGACCTTTTCTTTTTATTTCCCCGATAAACAGAAAAAAGCTTCAGGAATCTCTTCCTGAAGCTTATCATTTGTTCCGAGTACTCTTATTTTGCTTTGAAAATTATCTCATTATTATGTACCAGACCCAGCTTTTCTTTTGCCACGTCTTCTACGTATTTGTCTGTTCCGACATATTTATCTAATTCTTTGATCTCTTTTGACCGGTCTTTTTCTGCCTGGATCTGCTCTTTCAGTTCTGTCTCCTGCGCCTGATATTCTCTGTTCTTCGCCTTTAACGTCATACTGTTCGCAGACACCATAACTGTCAGCAAAAGAACAACAGCACTAATCGCCAGCACACTTCTCTTATGATCCTGAGAACGCCTGCACTGCCGTCTTCTGCGGTTTCTCTGTTTTACATCTTTCATCTTATTTTACTCACCCTTGTTTGACATCTCTGTCATTCCACTCACCTGTTAATTGCCTTTATTCTATCTTTTTTTCCGGCCTTTTTCAAGTGTTTCATCCAAAAACCCGCTCCCCGGACATACAATTTTTCGATACCACTTCCTGACAGCCACTAGAAAAACCGACATAGCTGATGCTCCAAGCCCAATACCTAGTACAAAATACCACCTTACACTACCACTACTTGTGTAGTAAATCTGCACAAACAAAAAAATTGCGGTTCCGACCCAGTATGCCAGATCTTCCAGCTCAATGATCCAGTGCGTATGATGTATCACATTTCGCAGACAGCTTATGCAGCGGTATACAAGACGTACAATTGCTCCGGACAATATTGCAGAAAGAAATATAAATAATTCTTTTGTTATTCCCATCTCATATTTCCATCCCGTTTCATAAATTTCACCGGATTTCTCTCCGCTTTTTCAGCGAAACAATTTTCCAAACAGACTTTCCGCCTGTTTTCCGGGAGACTGTATATCCGAATAAGAGATACTTTCAATGTTGCCGGACAGATCAATCTCTCCCTTTTCCAGATTCACCCGGTTTACATGCAGATCCGTGCCCTTTACCATGAGCATTCCCTGCTCCGTCTCCAACAATATCTCATTCAGATTAAAAGACAGGACATCCAACACTCCGGTCACCAGTCCGGTTTTCCGGTTATTTAATACCAGTTTATGGCTTTTTTGTACTGCTGTGGTCTCCAAACCTATCACAACCTTTCTTACTAATCATATGAACGGAAATCACAAATTATGACTTTTCATATGATCACTTAAGAAAGGTTGTGCTGATCTGCTGATTTTTCGCAGGCTCTTTATTTATTTTATAAATATTTGAACAGGTCTCCTGCCTCTTCTTTTTTTGTCGTATCCTTGATATCAAGTACTTCTACTTTTACGGTTCTTGTTCCAAACTGGATTTCTATGATATCTCCCGGTTTTACCTTTACCGATGCCTTGGCCGGCTTGTCATTCACCAGTACACGACCGGCATCGCAGGCTTCGTTAGCTACGGTCCGGCGTTTGATCAGTCTGGAAACTTTTAAAAATTTATCTAATCTCATATCTTTATTCTCCTGCATACTTTGGTATCTACAGTGCCTGTAGGTTGCAGCTTCTTTCGAACGCATAACGATTGAAAAAACCGGAGGGCATCAAGATACTCTCCGGCATAAAATACATTTATAAATATTACAATTCAGACTACTCGTTGATAGCATCCTTTAATGCTTTACCAGCTTTGAATTTTGGTGCTTTACATGCAGCAATCTTCATAGTCTCGCCTGTCTGAGGATTTCTTCCTTCTCTTTCAGCTCTCATGCTTACTTCGAAAGTACCAAATCCAACAACCTGTACTTTATGTTCTTTCTTTAATTCTTCTGTAACAACATCGATAAAAGCTTTTAAAGCTTTTTCAGAGTCTTTCTTTGATAATTCTGCCTGGTCAGCAATTGCTGCGATCAGTTCTGTCTTATTCATGGATTGTTCCTCCTCTTATTTACATTTAGAATTCACGATTTCAATTCTTTTTATACAAAGTCAACGTCCATACCCGTCATATGGCATGCCTTTATGTACTGTTATACCTGTTTTCACTGTGAATGTCAAGGTAAATCCCCCGTTTCCCCTGTATTTTCAAGCTTTTTCGCTATTTTACCATACCTTTAAAGTTCAAATCCAAATACTTCTTTTAAAAACATTTTTTTCTCTTCTGTCTGCCTTATCGCAGTCTGAAGCTTTTCTATGTTTTTTACCGATATCCATGCTTTATTTGTACAATAATACGAATTGGCCGTTTTCCAGAATTTTTCCGGATAGATCAGACGGATCTTCAGATATTCCATTTCGCCCTCCGTAAGCGGATGTATTGCCGAATAGGCATTCAGCATGCCATCACCCAGGCGGATCTTCCATCCACTTTTTTCCAGAACCTTCCTGAGGAAATAATACAGATCTTCCACCTGAATGTCCCTGCGGAATTTTTCAAAATTGGTTGTGGCGATTCCTTCTTTTGTCATAATGATATTATGATAATTATACTCTCCATGTATCATACCGAACTTCTTCATCTCTTCGGCATACAGTTTCTCATAATCCGACCGCTCCAGTTCTTCCACTGCTGCCTCTGCCCATTGATACATCTGATCAAACTGCTTCAAAAAGGCAAATTCAAACTCACCCTTGGGAACAACTTTTCTTGTAAACTGCCGGACCTTTTTCAATTCACGATTATGCCGTCTGTATTTTTCATCTGTTTTGGTTCCTTCCGGTATCCCATGTTCCAGTTCATAACGCATAATGATATGTAGTTTTGCCAGATTTCCCGCCGCTTCAAATATTTCCCTTGTCTTCTTAATGTCGCATTCACGTCCGGCAAAACATTTCTTTAATATGTACCGGTCTCCGTTATCCAATGCAGATATATATTCGCCGTTACGGTTCGTGACCACATAATCGATCCTATGATACCCCTGCTCATAAAGCCGTGTATAAAGTTCACATAACGCAGGGATTCTCTTCTCAGATGTTGTAATCTCCTTTAAAAGGAATAATCCCTTATTTGTTTCGCATAAAACAGCACCCCTGACTTTGCGGGTGCTGCTTACTTCTATATCATATTGTTCCAGTATTTTTTGTTCAAATTCCTGCATTTATATTCCCCGCGCTTTACACTTGATATTCTTTTTAAATGTATGTGGGAAATATAAAAAATATTCACTGCTGTTATACTTCTTTATCCGGGAAACTATAATTCAGCAGGATCTCTTTGGTGTTCATTTCCGGATTCTCGATCACAAGGTTCAATAATTCGTTTAACTTTTCCCCTATCTCTTTTCCCGGCTTCATTCCCGCCCGGATCAGATCTCTACCTGTCACAGCTAATTCTTTTAATGAAACACACTGGCCTTTTTCTATAATCTCTGCATATGTCTGTTCTACTTCATCGAGGTTTTTTAATTTTTCTGCTCTCTGGTACTCACTTTGTGCCAGAACATCTGCTCTCCTTACTTCCATATAGTATGGGAAAATGTCTTCGCCGATCTTATTCATTGCCCTTCTGACATTTTTCGGCACGGCCGGCATGCGGTAATCATGATTCAGCACAAGTCTTGTAACCTTATGCAGCGTATCATTATCGAACTTTAATCTCCGAAGCACTTCTTTAGCAATCCGCTCGCTTCCTAATGCATGCATTTTAAAATGCGCCACACCGTCTTCATCCATCGTCTTATATTCCGGTTTGCCTGTATCATGCAGTAACATTGTTAATCTTAAGATCTTATCATTGCGGACATTCATCATCGCATGAATGGTATGTTCCCCGACTGTGTACATATGATGCAGTGTTTCCTGCTTTGTCTCCATCATACGGTCAAATTCCGGCAAAAATACCTTCGTAATCCCAAGTTCATAAGCAGTTCTTATAAGCTCCGGCCGGTCAGATGTCAGCATCTTCACCAGTTCTACCTGTATCCTCTCCGCACTGATATTTTCCAGTGTCGGCGCAAGAAGCTTCATTCCTTCTTTCGTCTCCTCATCAATCTCAAATCCAAGCTGTGCCGCAAATCTGACGCCTCTTAAAATCCGGAGCGCATCTTCCGAGAAACGTTCCCTGGCATTTCCCACACAGCGGATCATATGCTTTTCCAGATCCTGCATTCCTCCAAAGATATCTACGATTCCATCCTTGTCATTGTATGCCATAGCATTGATCGTAAAGTCTCGTCTGAGCAGGTCTTCTTTCAGATTTCTTGTAAATGTGACTTCTTTCGGATGTCTGCTGTCTTCGTATTTTCCATCGATTCTGTACGTCGTAACTTCGTATCCCTCATGATTCAAAAGTACGGTTATCGTTCCATGCTCAATTCCCGTATCAAATGTTTTGTCAAATAATGCCTTTGTCTCTTCCGGCATTGCTGATGTTGTAATATCCCAGTCGCCCGGTTCTCTGCCAAGGATGGAATCTCTGACACATCCCCCGACTGCGTATGCTTCAAATCCATGCAACTGTAAGGTATGAATGATAAACTGTACATCATCCGGTAATTTTATATTAAAGTTATTCACAAATATTTCCTCCGTTTATCCACGTTATCAACATTCTATATCATACCATATTTTTGCCGGTGGCTGTTGATAAAAAATGGACGGTAGATTCCTAAAATCCACCGTCCAGTACTTATAATCTCTTTATTCTTAGTATGATTTTCCCCAGTAAGCCATGTGTTTCGCAGGTTTTCCGCAATAGATACATTTATCGGAAATAAACTCTTCATCTTCGATCAGACATCTTGTTGCAGCTCCGCCTGTCTGATATTTTACTTCGCCCTCACATTCCGGATCTCCACACCAGCATGCTTTTACAAATCCACGGTTGGCTTTGAACTTCTCAACCATTTCATCCATTGTAGTAGCTGTATCAATGTGGCTGTTCAGGAATTCTTCTGCTCTGTTGTACATATCCTGCTGCTCCTGCTCTAAGATCTCGCGCAGTTTTACTGCGATCTCATCGAGAGATACAACGATCTTTTCACGGTTATCACGACGTACAACAACAACCTGGTTCTTCTCGATATCCTTTGGTCCGATCTCGATACGTGTTGGAATACCAAGGATCTCCTGCTCAGAGAATTTCCATCCTGTACTCTTATCAGAGTCATCGATCTTCACTCTGTATCCTGCTTTTTTCAGTTCGTCAAGCAGTGCATAAGATCTGTCAAGTACACCTTCTTTGTGCTGAGCGATTGGGATGATTCTACATTCAACCGGTGCTACGTGTGGTGGCAGTACCAGTCCGTCATCGTCACCGTGAACCATGATCAGGGCTCCGATACTTCTTGTTGACCATCCCCATGATGTCTCATACGCACTGTGCAGTTCGTTGTTCTTATCTACATATTTGATTCCGAATGCATCCGGGAATCCGTTTCCGAAGAAATGGCTTGTCGCAGACTGAAGTGCTTTTCCGTCATGCATCAGTGCTTCGATCGTGTATGTGTCTTCTGCTCCGGCGAATTTCTCGTGTTCTGCCTTTCTTCCTGCTACGAATGGGATAGCCATTGTCTCTTTATAGCAATCCTTATAAACTTCCCACATCTGGATTGTTCTTTCTTCTGCTTCTTCATATGTTGCATGAAGTGTGTGACCTTCCTGCCATAAGAATTCTCTTGAACGAAGGAATGGTCTTGTTGTCTTCTCCCAACGGAGAACGGAGTTCCACTGGTTCCATACCTTTGGAAGATCTCTGTATGATTTTACTGTTTTAGCCCAGAGGTCACAGAACAGTGTCTCTGATGTAGGGCGTACACATAATCTTTCCTGCAGTCTTTCCATTCCACCGTGTGTTACCCATGCAACTTCCGGTGCGAATCCTTCTACGTGATCAGCTTCTTTTTCCAGAAGTGACTCCGGAATCAGTACTGGCAGGTATACATTCTCAACTCCTGTTTCTTTGAAACGTCTGTCCAGATCTGCCTGGATCAGTTCCCAGATCGCATAACCGTTCGGTAAGTAGTTCATGCATCCTTTTACGCTTGAATAATCACAAAGATTTGCTTCACGTACAACGTCTGTGTACCACTGTGCGAAATCTTCGTCACGGGATGTAATGTTTTTGACTAATTTTTCCTTTGCCATGTTTCTCTTCTCCTTTTCAATTTTGGTGAAATCCTTATTCCACGTTATTTTTTTGCCGGGAGTTCCACAACCTGACACAAAAAACGCCGGGCCTTTCGACTCCCCGAAAAAGGGACCGAAAAGCTCGGCGGTACCACCCTAGTTAACTGCGACCCTTTCGCAGCTCTCTTCATTGGCCGTTAACGCCGGCTGACACGCTGCACTTTCATGCAGTGGCTCCAGGACCGGTTCCATGTGATGAACAGCAGATATCTCACACCATATGATATCCTCTCTGCGGCTGGATTCTCATGTACTAATTCCCTTCATCGCCATAAAAAATTTTTTTGAATTGTCAATTATTTTAATCCATGAAATATGTTTTGTCAAGATATTATCTCTATCTCTGCTTCCGCCAATGTCTGCTTGCAGTTTTTTCCCCTCCATGATTTAATAAGTATATCATTTGTCTTAACAAAGGAGAAGTATATGGCTACTTTAAATATATTATATGAAGACCCACACATCCTCGTCTGTGTCAAACCACATGGCATAGCAACCCAGAGCAAAAGCATCCGTTACCCGGACATGGCCAGCCTGATCAAGAATCATCTGGCGAAAGCTTCCGGCACTTCCGGAAAATCCGGTGCACCAAAATCCATTGGTTCCAGAACCCCTGGCTCTGCTGAGCCTTACCTTGCCGTCATCCACAGACTCGACCAGCCCGTTGCCGGAATCCTTGTCTTTGCCAAGACTCCGGCTGCTGCAAAAGATCTGAATAAGCAGTTACAGAATCAGGGATTCGGGAAATATTACCGCGCGCTTGTCACCAATGCGCCTTCCGAGAAAGAAGGAACACTCGAGGATTATATGGTCAAAGATGCCCGGACGAACACTTCCCGAATCTGTTCTGCAAAGGAAAACGGAGCGAAGATTGCACGGCTGCATTATGATACGGTTCCTGACCATGGCCGGTTGTTTTCAACTGTTTCCGGCAGCTCTTCCTCTGTTGATGTCTCTCTGTCTTCGCAAAGTCAGGAATGTCACGAGACCGAACTTGAGATTCATCTGGACACCGGACGTCATCACCAGATCCGTGTGCAGCTTGCCTCCATTGGATGCCCGATCGTCGGAGATACAAAATATAACCCGGAGCTTACCGGCAATAAAGGATGGCAGACAATCCGATTGTGTGCTTATAAGCTCGATTTCAAACATCCGGTCACACACAAGGCGATGCATTTTCAATTAGAGGCCGATCCGGCATAATTCAGTTATCCTAAAAAGAGGAGCGGGAAATTCCCACTCCTCTTTTTCGCCGATACATATGCCCTCTATGCTTCTGCTACATCCTCAGTCAGAGCTTCTTCATATTTCTCAAGGATAATATTCTGAATGCGCTCTCTTGTTCCTGAGTTGATTGGATGCGCAATATCTCTATACTCTCCATCCAATGCTTTCTTGCTTGGCATTGCGATAAAGAGTCCTTTTTCTCCTTCAATCACCTTAATATCGTGTACCACAAATTCCTCATCCATGGTAATGGAAACGACAGCTTTCAGCTTGCCCTCCTTTGCTACTTTACGTACTCGTACATCTGTAATCTGCATGTTGTTCTAGCCCCTTTCTTCTAGCCTTTGCACTGCTTTTTCTTAAAGTGCATACCTCTCATTTTTTTCTACGACTACCTTCACACCATTTTCACCAACATAGCGTGTGTTTGCCCGGATCGTATCCCTGCTTTCTACAATACAGTTCTCAATATATGCATTGTCTCCGAGATAGACATCATTAAGAATAATGGAATTCTTAATGACACAGTTGTTCCCCACGAATGTCTTCTTGAAAAGAATCGAATTCTCGACTGTACCATTAATGATACTTCCACTCGCCACAAGGCTGTTCTTAACCATAGATCCCGGGTTGTATTTTGCCGGCGGCAAGTCGCTGACCTTGGAATAAATACCCGGCTGTGTCCGGAAGAAATACTCACGTACTTCCGGTTTCAGGAAATCCATATTCGTCTGATAATATGCATCCACTGTTGAAATGTTGCTCCAGTAATCTTTTATTTTATAACCGTAGATTTTCTTCAGATTCTTATATCTGATAAGAATATCGGTCACAAAATCATGTCTGTCATCTTCTGCGCAATGTTCGATCAGATCGATCAGCTGGCGTCTTCTGATTACATAGATACCTGTCGATACAATCTGCGACTGTGCCACCATCGGCTTTTCCTCGAACTCTTCAATACGCATCGAATCATTCATCTTGATCGTTCCGAAACGGCTTGCATCTTCGTTCGGACCAAGTTCTTTGCATACCACTGTAATATCCGCTTTCTTTGCAATGTGATATTCCAGTACTTTGTTATAATCCATCTTATATACAGCATCACCGGATGTAATGATTACATAAGGTTCGTGACATCTCTTTAAGAAATCCAGATTCTGATAAATTGCGTCTGCTGTTCCGCGGTACCAGTATCCGTTCTCCGCGGTGATCGTCGGGGTAAATACATATAATCCCCCCTGCTTTCTTCCGAAATCCCACCATTTTGAAGAATTCAGATGTTCATTCAACGAACGGGCATTGTACTGTGTCAGAACTGCCACCTTCTGAATATGAGAGTTTGACATATTACTGAGTGCAAAGTCAATCGCTCTGTAACTTCCGGCGATCGGCATTGCTGCCACTGCTCTTTTATGTGTCAGTTCACGCATCTTATTGCTGTTACCACCTGCTAAAATAATTCCTACTGCTCTCATGCTCGTTCACCTGCCTTTATCAATGTTTCTCCACTTTCCAGTACTCCATTCGGGTAATCTTCTTTGGATGTTACTCCACTGATAGCAGTGTTCTTTCCAATCTGCACCCCATCCGGTATTACAGATTTTTCACCCACGGCAACCAGGCCAAATGAATAAATTGCCGGTTTTAATTTGTTCGGTATATCACTTCCGATGCCAAATGTAGTATTATCCCCAACCAGGCAATTTTCTGCAATGATTGCCTTGTCCATGACACAATTCTTACCAACCCTGGTATCTTTCATGATAATAGAATCCCTGATCACGGATCCTTCTCCTATAACAACTCCGGATCCGATAATACTGTTATGTACTTCACCATATACTTCCGCACCGTTACAGATAATACTTCTCTCAATCACTGACTGTGCCGAAATATACTGTGGCGGCAGAATCTCACTGTTGGTATATATCTTCCAGAATTCTTCATATAAATTGAACTCCGGTATGATATCGATCAGTTCCATATTGGCTTCCCAGTAAGATCCCAATGTTCCGACATCTTTCCAGTAACCGTTATATTCATATGCGAACAATCTCTCGCCTTTATTGTGACAATATGGAATGATATGCTTTCCGAAGTCACAACCAGGCTCGTCTTTCAATGTCTCCAACGCTTCCTTCAGGACTTTCCATGAGAATATATAAATTCCCATAGATGCCAGATTACTCTTTGGTTCCGCAGGTTTTTCCTGGAATTCCTGAATTCTTCCATCTTCATCTGCGATAACAATACCGAAACGGCTTGCCTCTTCCATCGGCACCGGCATTGCCGCAATCGTCACGTCTGCGTTATTCGCCTTATGATAATCCAGCATTACTTCATAGTCCATTTTATAAATGTGATCCCCTGATAAGATCAGTACATAATCCGGATCAAACTGCTCCATATAATCCAGATTCTGATAAATTGCGTTCGCAGTTCCAGAATACCATTCACTGCTTCCGCTTCTCTCATATGGTGGAAGAACCGTTACTCCTCCGTAATTCCTATCAAGATCCCAGGGAATACCGATTCCTATATGCGCATTCAATCTCAATGGCTGATACTGGGTCAATACACCCACCGTATCAATTCCTGAATTAATGCAGTTGCTGAGTGGAAAGTCAATAATGCGATATTTACCTCCAAATGCAACGGCAGGTTTTGCAACTTTTGCTGTGAGGACTCCAAGTCTGCTGCCCTGTCCTCCTGCCAGCAGCATTGCTATCATTTCCTTCTTTCTCATGTCATCACCCCTTCTCAGTAGTCTTACTTTTTCTATTATACCATACTTCTTCTTACGTAGCTAACAATTTTTACAGTTTTTTTTCGATTTACGCAAACTTTTTGTTAAATTATTACAAAAACTTACGACTTGGATTTTTTTTGATATATGTTTATAATAATATGAAGGACATGTAGTTTTTATGATGATCTTTTTACCTATATTATTAAAAAGGATGGTATATTATGTATAAAATTAATTTTGAAAAACCTGTACACGTACACTTTATCGGAATCGGCGGTATCAGCATGAGTGGTCTTGCCGAGATACTTTTAAAAGAAGGTTTCACTATTTCCGGATCTGATAATAAAGAATCCGCCCTCACAGATCATCTGGAAAAGCTGGGGGCTAAAGTATTCTACGGACAGAAAGCTTCTAATATTATTTCCGGCATCGATGTTGTTGTATATACTGCCGCAATTCATCCTGATAACGAAGAATTCGCAGAAGCTGTAAAACAGAATCTTCCTATGCTGACCCGTGCAGAACTGCTCGGACAGTTAATGACCAACTATGATGTACCGATCGCAATTTCCGGTACCCACGGCAAGACAACGACAACTTCTATGCTGTCACACATTTTACTTGCCGGAGAAATGGATCCTACCATCTCTGTCGGCGGCATCTTAAAGGCTATCGGCGGTAACATCCGTGTAGGTAATTCTGAATATTTTGTCACAGAAGCCTGTGAATATACGAACAGTTTCCTGCATTTCTTCCCGAAGATCGGCGTAATCCTGAATATTGACGAAGATCATCTGGATTTCTTCAAAGACCTGGCTGATATCCGTAATTCTTTCCACCGCTTTGCGAAATTACTTCCAAAGGATGGAACACTTGTTATCAACGACAACATTCCTGATCTTGAAGAGATCACTGCTGACCTTGACTGCCGCGTGATCCGTTACGGTAATGACAGCTCTCTTGACTACAGTGCAACCAATATCCTTCATGATAAGAAGGGAGAGGCCTCTTTCGATCTGGTAAAATCCGGTGAATTTATCGACCGTATCTCATTATCGGTGAATGGAGATCATAATGTATCCAATGCATTATCAGCCATTGCCGTTGCAGACCTTCTCGGAGTTCCATTTACCAAGATCAAAGAAGGACTGAAATCGTTCCACGGCACAGACCGTCGTTTCGAATATAAAGGTGAAGTTAATGGAGTTACTGTCATTGATGATTATGCTCATCACCCAACAGAGATCAATGCAACTTTAACAGCGGCCAAGGAATACCCGCACAAAGAAATATGGTGCATCTTCCAGCCACATACTTATACACGTACCAAAGCATTATTCCCTGAATTTGTAGATGCCCTGACACATGCCGATCATGTGATCCTCGCAGACATCTACGCTGCCCGTGAGACAGATACTCTGGGCATGTCTTCTGAGATGATCGCAGAAGAATTAAAGAAAAAAGGATGCGATGCTTACTATTTCCCAAGCTTTGAAGAGATTGAAAACTTCTGTCTGGACAAGTGCCAGAAGGGAGATGTGTTGATAACTATGGGAGCCGGAAACGTTGTAAACATTGGGGAAAACCTGCTTAAACGCTAGTTATCCACATTATCCACACAATTTTATCCACAAAAAAGTCGGATTTTGACTCAAAAATTTCTTTTTTCCCCGTCTTCCCGGTGCTATAATGTGTCTACGATGAAACGAAAGATACAAAAAGTTCTGGGGAGGACGGGGAATTATTATGAAGGAATTAAAACTTACGAAGTATGTACAGACGAACGCGACTGTACTGGACAATGAATTTATCGACCAGTATATGGTCAGAGCCAATGGAGAATATGTCAAAGTATATCTCCTGCTTCTCCGTCATATGAATCAGTCCTCCGGATGTCTTTCTGTTTCCGAGCTGGCTGATCTGCTCGAGTGCACAGAGAAGGATGTACTCCGCGCATTAAGATACTGGAAGAGTGAAGGACTCCTTGATTATCTGGATGACACTCCGGATGATCCGACTCCGCAAAGTACGGTCCGTTCATCCGTACCAACTTCCGAATTACACGATGTACAGTCCGGCTATATGACTGCGTCCGTTCCATCTATGACAAATCAGATGGATTACCCTGTTGATTCTGTTGAAGCCCCTGTTTCTGCGGTTCCGGCATCTACAACAAATATACAGCAGTACCGTAGCCGTAAGGAACGTGCAGAATTCAAAGAATTACTCTTTGTTGCCGAACAGTATCTCGGCAAGACACTTTCCGCTACTGATATTGACCAGATTACTTATTTTTATGACACACTGAATATGTCAGCTGAACTTATTGAGTATCTGATCGAATATTGTGTCGAAAATGGTCACAAGAGTATGCATTATATTAATAAGGTGGCCTTATCATGGCATGAAGAAAACATAACAACTGTGAATCTTGCCAAGACAAGTTCATTTCTTTATAATAAGAACTGTTATTGCGTCCTGAATGCATATGGGATTAAGGGCCGCGGTCCTGCCGCTTCTGAGATTGCCTATATCCGCAAATGGTCAGAAGAATATGGTTTTGCTCTGGAAGTAATCCTTGAAGCATGTGACCGTACGATGAATGCCATTCATCAGCCAAGCTTTGACTATACCGATTCCATTCTGAAGCGCTGGAAGGACAAGAATGTCCGTCAGTTAAAAGATATCGATGCGGTAGATGCTGATTATCGCAAAGAGAAGGAACGTGCGAAAGAGCTCGCAAAGGAACGCAAAAGACAGCAACAGGCACAGAAGCCTGCAATTAACCAGAACAATAAGTTCAACAATTTCGACGGACGTTCTTATGACATGAATGATCTGGAACGTCGTCTGGTTCAGCAATAAAGTATACATATCAGATTCTATTATGCGAATGCAGAGGAGTTTTCCATAACATGGCACTTTCCAATTCTCAGTACGATCATTTAATGCGTACTTATGAACAAAAACAACTGGATAATGAGTTTCAACTCAGAAAACGCTATGAGAAGGCATACGCCCTCATTCCCGAATTAGAGGAAGTGGATCATTCCATCTCCTCTTTAAGTGTTAAAAAGGCAAGACTGCTTCTGGACGGAGATCAGACTGCTCTTTCTTCTTTAAAATCAGAGCTCAAAGAACTCTCCGCCAGAAAGCCGGCTTTATTAAAAGCACATGGTCTTCCTGCCAATTACCTTGAATTACACTATCAGTGTCCGGATTGTAAAGATACCGGTTATATTGGCACACATAAATGTCACTGTTTCAAAAAAGCGATTGTGGATTATTTATATACGCAATCTAATCTCAAAGATATCCTTGACAAAGAGAACTTTTCAACCTGTTCTCTGTCCTATTATTCCAGGAATCATATCGATCCGCTTACCGGACGTTCTTCTCTGGAATCAATGGAAACTGCATTAAATGTCTGTCACAACTTCGTAGATACATTTTCTAAAGAATTTCATAACATACTACTGTATGGAGATACCGGTGTCGGAAAGACTTTTCTTTCTCACTGCATCGCAAAAGAATTAATGGATTCCGCTTATTCCGTTATTTACTTTACAGCAGCCGGACTTTTTGATATCCTTGCAGAGAATACATTTGGTAAAAGACAGGACAAGGATTCTGATGTATTTGAACACATCTATGACTGTGACTTGCTGATCATTGATGATCTGGGTACAGAACTGCCGAATTCATTTACTGTATCCCAGTTGTTCATTTGTCTGAATGAACGCATATTAAGGCAGAAATCAACCATAATATCTACCAACCTTGCATTGGAGGATATAAAATCAATCTACTCGGAACGGACATTCTCACGAATCAGCAGTAATTATACAATTCTGCGTATTACCGGTGACGATATCCGTATCCAAAAAAAATTATTAAACCTGGGAGGTACTAATGATGTTACGCCGTAACGATCGTAATCTTGAGAATATACCGGTAGGAGCACTTGGACTGATCGCTCTTGACGGTTGTACAGAGATGGGAGCAAAAGTAAATGATTATCTCGTAAAATGGAGAAAGGAAGATGGACATATTCATAAGAACGATGTCGCTTTCATAGGCTATGAGAAAGACACTTACTTAATCGATGCAAAAGTTCCACGTTTTGGTTCAGGTGAAGCAAAAGGTATTATTAATGAATCCGTTCGTGGTAAAGATCTTTATCTTATGGTCGATGTATGTAACTACAACCTGACATATTCCCTGACAGGAAATATTAACCATATGTCCCCTGACGATCATTATCAGAACTTGAAACGTATTATTGCAGCAGTAGGTGGAAAAGGACGTCGTATTAACGTCATTATGCCATTCTTATATGAAAGCCGTCAGCACAAGAGAAGCAGTCGTGAATCTCTGGACTGCGCACTCGCTCTTCAGGAGCTTGTCCGTATGGGTGTTGACAATATCATCACATTTGATGCTCACGATCCTCGTGTACAGAATGCGATTCCATTAAACGGATTCGAAACAATCCGTCCGACATACCAGTTCGTCAAAGGTCTTCTCCGTACCTTCAAAGACCTTCAGATCGACAGCGATCACATGATGGCAATCAGCCCGGATGAAGGTGCTACAGGACGTGCAATTTATCTTGCCAACGTACTGAACCTTGATATGGGTATGTTCTACAAACGCCGTGACTTCTCACGTGTGGTAGACGGCCGTAACCCGATCGTTGCTCATGAGTTCCTTGGATCTTCCGTAGAAGGAAAAGATGTGATTATCCTTGATGACATGATTTCTTCCGGTGACAGTATGTTAGACGTTGCCCGCCAGTTAAAACAGCGCAAAGCAAAACGTATCTTCTGCGCTGCTACATTCGGTCTGTTCACAAACGGTCTGGAGAAATTCGACCAGGCATATGAAGAAGGTATCTTAGACGCTGTTCTGACTACCAACCTGATCTACCAGACACCTGAACTTCTGGAACGTCCATATTATATTAACTGTGATATGAGCAAATATATTGCCCTCGTGATTGACACTCTTAACCACGATGGTTCTATCAGCAGTATCCTGAATCCTATCGAAAGAATTCAGAATGTTGTCAATAAGTATAAAAATGGTGAAGAGATTTAATAGTATCTACAGGACCTGCCACGGGCAGCTCCTTACGAATGCACGTGATTAAAAAATGCTGCCGGGAATTTCCCGACAGCATTTTTTTAAAGTTCTATCTTGTGATAAACAAGTCCGGCTTCTTTCATCACCTGTTCTTCTCTCGTCTGACAGGTAAATATGATCACTTGTTTCTTATGTTCTTTCAACCATCTGAGTGTCTGAAGCATTCTCTCCTCATCATAATATGCAAATGCATCATCCAGTATCACCGGCATCTCTTCCTCACATAAAAGCTCTCCCACTGCCATACGGAGTGCCAGATAGACCTGTTCTACCGTTCCACGGCTTACCTGTTCAATCTCTACTCTCTTTTCATCTGTCATAAGCGATACATGAAGTTTTTCATCTGTCACAAGCTTTTTATATTTTCCACCTGTGATCTCACAGATGAATGATGACGCTTTCTCATTCAGATCTCTTTTTAGATATCCCCGCATCTCCTCTGACAGCTGTTCCAGATGATCTGCCGCCATCTGGACCGCCTGGCGTTTCATCTCATATTCCCTGGAACGCTCATTAACTTCATCCAGTTCCGCGAGCTGTTCTCCCAGGTTGTCATACTGAATTTTCTTCTCTTTTAATTCCGCTGTAATATGCGATTTCTCCCAGCGTAACTTCTCTATCGGAACTTTCTCCTCTTCCTGCGTGATCTCTTCAAGGATAATCTCTGGCTCTGTTTTTACCTGTTTTTTTCCAACTTTCATCCGGTTCCATATATATAAGCCGAACGCAAGGAATAACACAATAGCGATCAGATAATTCCACGGTTTCGAGAACAAGATGACTGCAATCACAATAACCAGTGCAAACACCAGAAGCTCCATTGGATGAATCCTCCATTTTTCCGGACGAATCTCATCCATGACACCTTTTCCATGTTCTTCTTCCCTCTGGCGCTCTTTTTTCTTTTCTTCTTCCTTTTCCAGCCGATACGCAAGTTCTTCTTCTACACGTTCCAGTTCTTCTTCCAGATGATGTACATCACGCCAGACAAAAGATACTTCCTGCTCAAGTTTTTCACGTTTCTGCTGCTTTTGAGCCATTTCCATACGGATCTCATTTTCCAGGATCTTCTTCCTGCCCCTTAACTGTTCCAATGCACCGGCCAGGTCGATTTCTCCGTTTCCCGAGGTGTAATAGTTTGTCGCATAATTTTTCAGCTCTGCCACAATACTTTCCCCCATCTGTGCATTCCTCTGGCTCATGGAAACGGTATTATCGTAACGTTCTGCGTCCATCTCCCCAAGCAGCATCTGAAGATCTCCGTCTTCTACAGACAGTACTTCACCGTCCTCTTCACAGATCAGTTCCGCTTTTTTAGAATATTTATCAAAATTTCTTTCGATACGGAAATGTTTCTCTCCACTTTTGAGCTTCAATATACCAGAATAGTAATTAGGATTTTCCCACGGTTCGTATATACTGAAAGTATCATTTTGCGCGGCCCGTCCTCTCCCTCTTTCTATTCCGAAAAGCATTCCCCTGATGAATGTATGGATTGTAGACTTTCCTGATTCGTTTTCCCCGTGAATCAGGTTGATCCCCTCATCCAGATCTATCTGCCGGTCATGGAATTTTCCAAAGTTTTTTAACAATAATTCATTAATCTGCATCTTTCGGTTCTATCCTCTTCTCGTCTCCATCAAAGCCTGCACTCCTTCACAGAGTGCCTGGTACTCCAGACTGTCGGCCGGATAGCCACTCAGGCTTTCAATATATTGTCCGAGAATGTTTCCTTTATTTTCATTTTTTAATTTTTCAAAGTCATATGCAGGCTTTGTGTGATCTGTAATCTCCACCACATTACCGTATGGATCCATATGATCCAGCTCATACCAGATATCCGGATCTCGATAACCAGTCAGTGTAATCTTATACATGTGCTGCTTTCCCTGCTCTTCGATCATATCTGCAATCTTTTGCCTCAGTACATGGCCGGTCACAGATTTATCCACCTGTACCTCGCAGTGTCTGTATTCACGCAGTGCATGTGGCACAAAACGGATCTGACAACCATTTCCGGTGATCTTTCCTTCGATATAACCATGAGCTCCTGTATCACCTACATCCGTCGGCTCCAGCGATCCGGCATATGCCATCCGGTTCTCCACCAGCATCTGCGGCTTGTGGATATGTCCAAATGCAGCATAATCATACCCAAGCGTCATGATCTGATTACTCTTGATCGGAATATGTTTCTCATCCCCACCGTGTGCAAGCAAAATCTCATACTTCTGCCGTCCTTCCGGAACTGCATGATCATATAACGGCTCCAGAATTTCTCTGGAATGATAACTGCATCCATAGACAGCCGTCTGGATCCGGTCAAGTTCCACACAGCTCATTTCCTGCGAGCAGATCATGTGCACATGCGGTGCCCAGGTAAATGTTCGGTAATAAGAGTTTTTCCTGATATGATCATGATTACCGGCGATCATAACAACTTCTGTCTGATCCAGCATCTCCAGTATGGAATTCATTTCTTTTAATTCTCTTAAAAGTGGCTGCCTGTGGAACAGGTCCCCCGCGATCAGCAACAAATCTGTCTTTTTCTGATTGCAGATTGTTATAATATCACGAAAGCTGTCCCAGAGCTCCTGTTCTCTATTTTGACTGTACGCGTTTCCCGCGTCCGGCTTTGCCCCTAAATGCAAGTCTGCGATGTGTATGAACTTCATCCTCGCTTCCCTCTTTCTGTTCTGTCTTCTCTTTCGATGGCAGTGTTACGACAAACTGTGTCCGGTTGTCATCACTTTTTGCCAGGATTCTTCCTCCGTGCAGCTCCACGATCTGTTTGGCGATTGCAAGTCCCAGACCTGCGCCGCCGGTTCCTGTCGATCTGGAACCATCCACGCGATAGAATTTCTCGAATATCGTCTGAAGCATATCGCCCGGAATCTTATCACCTGCATTGGTAAATGTGATCTCGATGTCACCATCCTTCATTTTCGCTTCGATCCGGATCTCCGTATCTGCATAGCAGTAAGCAATTGCATTTCTTAAGATATTATCGAATACTCTTGCAAGCTTATCCGGATCTCCGTAGATCATCAGATCTTCTTCTACATCCACTTCACAGGTCAGCTTCTTTTCCTGGAGGACTCCGTACAGCTCATCTGCAAGCTGTTCAAGCATCATCGTAAGATCAATCTCTACCGGTTCCAGTTCGATATTCTGAAGATTATATCTTGTAATATCAAAAAATTCATTGATCAGCTCTCCTAATCGGATGGATTTTTCCAATGCGATGTGAGTATATGCTTTTCGTTCTTCTTCCGGCATGTCGGGATGATCTTCGAGCATCGTAAGATACGCCACGATCGAAGTCAGCGGCGTCTTCAGATCATGCGCCAGAAAAAGCACCAGGTCGTTTTTCTTCTTTTCGCCTTCCGATGCCTCCAGCTCCTGCCGTTTTAATGTTGCTTTAATCTCATTCAAACGGATCTCTATTGGTTTTAATTCTGTGATCAGATGAATGGGATCTGTAGATTCCGATATAATATTTTCAATTCCATGATCGATCTGATCCAGATATTTTGTCATCTGAGAAAGCGCAACATAAAAAAACAGCGCAAAAAGGATCAGATAACCAACAATCATGAAAAATGTCTTGTTATCTCCGATCAGCTGCCAGTAAAGATGGACCGCCGTCTTTTCATTTATATTCAGAAATACCAGAACATCTACAAAAGTTCTGGCAAAACTGTCATTATAAATTCCATCGATCACAAATTTAAGCAGTACCCCCCCTACCAGAACGGTAAGCGCTGTGACCAGCACCGTCTGCAAGAGGATACTGAATTTTAATTTCCGATAATTATTCTTCAACCTTATAGCCCACTCCCCACACAGTCTTGATAAAATCAGACTTGCCTGTCGGTGCACTCATCTTCTCGCGGAGATGACGGATATGCACCATCACCGTGTTGTTACTGTTCTTATAATATTTCTCATGCCATACTTTCTCGAACAATTCTTCTGAGCTTATGACCTTTCCCCGGTTCTCACACAGAAGCCAGAGGATGTCGAATTCGATCGGTGTCAGTGTCAGCGGCACTTCATTGTATACACACTCATGAGAAGTCCGGTTCAGAAGCAGCCCTCCGAAATCCAGGACATCTCCTTCTTCTTTGGTCCCTTCATTATACTGTGTACACCGGCGAAGCTGTGCTTTCACTCTCGCCACCAGCTCCAGTGGGTTGAACGGTTTCGGAATATAATCATCCGCTCCCAGCGTAAGCCCGGTGATCTTATCCATGTATTCCGTCTTCGCCGTCAGCATGATCACCGGAAATGTATATTTCTGCCGGATCTGCTTGAGGATCTGGAATCCGTCAATATCCGGAAGCATAATATCCAGGATCGCAAGATCGATCTTCGTATTGTTAACACAGTCCAGTGCATCCTGGCCGTTGTAAAATTTGAATACTTTGTATTGGTCATTCTGGAGATAAAGCTCTACTACATCAGCGATTTCCTTTTCGTCATCTACTACTAATATATTCATACTGCCCTCCATTCTATATGGGGACGGCGGATTTTTATAAATCCCCCGTCCCCATATACGTTTTATATACGTTTTTCACGTGTTGTTATCCACATGATCCTCTATTACAGTTCACAGTTGTTGACAGTTCTTGGGAATGGAATTACGTCACGGATATTGCCCATTCCTGTCAGATACATGACGCATCTTTCGAATCCAAGTCCGAATCCGGCATGTCTTGTAGAACCATATTTACGAAGATCCATGTAGAACTTGTAGTCTTCTTCTTTCAGTCCCAGTTCATCCATTCTTGCTTTCAGCTTATCGTAGTCATCCTCTCTCTGGCTTCCTCCGATAATTTCTCCGATTCCTGGCACCAGACAGTCAACTGCTGCAACTGTCTTGCCATCCTCATTGAGTTTCATATAGAAGGCTTTGATTTCCTTTGGATAATCTGTTACAAATACCGGTCTCTTGAAAACCTGCTCGGTTAAGAAACGCTCATGCTCTGTCTGAAGGTCACAGCCCCAGGATACCTTATAATCAAATTTATCATTATTCTTCTCCAGAAGTTCAATGGCTTCTGTATAAGTCACTCTTGCGAAATCGGAATGTAATACATTATTCAGCCGTTCAATCAGACCCTTGTCTACGAAGGAATTAAAGAACTGCATTTCTTCCGGTGCATGTTCCATAACATAGGAAATAATATATTTCAGCATACTCTCTGCCAGTACCATGTCATCTTCCAGATCTGCAAATGCAATTTCCGGCTCAATCATCCAGAACTCTGCAGCATGTCTTGTAGTATTGGAATTCTCTGCCCTGAAGGTTGGTCCAAAGGTATAAATATTTTTGAACGCCAGTGCAAAGGTCTCTCCGTTTAACTGTCCACTTACGGTAAGATTGGTTGGTTTTCCAAAGAAATCCTGTGTATAATCAATGCTTCCGTCTTCCTTGTGTGGAATGTTATTTAAGTCCATGGTAGTAACCTGGAACATTTCCCCGGCACCCTCACAGTCACTTCCGGTAATCAGCGGAGTGTGTACATAGACAAAGTCCCTCTCCTGGAAGAACTTATGAATTGCATATGCAATCAGGGAACGTACACGGAATACTGCCTCAAAGGTATTGGTACGTGGTCTTAAATGTGAAATAGTTCTTAAATATTCGAAGCTGTGGCGTTTCTTCTGTAACGGATAATCCGGTGCAGATGCGCCTTCAATTACGATTTCCTCTGCCTGAATTTCAAATGGCTGTTTTGCTTCCGGTGTAGCTTCCAGCACTCCGGTAACAACAATAGCTGCACCAACATTAATTTTGGTAAGCTCCTGAAAATTCTCCAGTCCGTCTGCATATACTACCTGCAGTGGCTCAAAGAAAGTTCCGTCATTTACTACGATAAATCCGAAGTTTTTAGAATTACGGTTACTTCTTACCCAGCCTCCGACGGTAATCTTCTTACCTACATAATCTTCCTGATGGTGAAATAAATCTCTGATGTCAACAAGTTCCATTTTTCTATCCCCCTTAGATAAAAAATTTTCTAATCCTTTTTAGTTTTCTGTATTTAATTCAGTATCTGTAACATTTTCTGTTCCTGCCTCATCTTCAACAGTTGCACTGTCAACTACTTTCTGAAGTGCCAGATTGCATACATATACTTTCTTTAAATATTCTTTTCCGCTGTCTGCGCTCAATCCATATGATTTGTATAATGTGGATTCATCGCTGTAGCTGTAATTGCTCATAAGATTTCCAACGTAGCTGTCAAAGCCATCCTGGTCAAACTCAATGCCTTCCTTTTCTGCAATTGCCTCTAAAATCATCTGTGTCTTAAGATCTGATGTCACTTCGTCAGTTACATTGCTTACAAATTCATCATAATCCTGATTTGCTGTATTTTCCACATAATCCTTAAGGCTGCTTCCATCACTGCAGTAATAGGATTCATACTGTGCCATTACCTCTTCCATACGGGCATCCAGAAGTCCATCCGGAATTTCCTTTACGGTACATACCTCTCCTAACTTGTCCATTACTGCAGAACGGATTGCAGATTTCTTGGAGGATTCCTTAGAAGATTCCAGATAATTGCGTGCATCTGCCTTCATCTCATCTACCGTATCATAGCCAAGGCTGGCCTTAGCATTGACATATGCCACATATTCATCTGTCATATTGTCATAAGTAATATCCTGCTTCTCAACAATTTTATTGATGGTTACATTAAACACAACCGCCTGTCCTGCCAGGTCTGTATTTTTATAGCTTTCCGGGAATGTAAGATTCAAGGTTACTTTATCCCCTACTTTTGCACCAATCAGTCCTTCTTCGAAGCCGTCAATAAACGTATTGCTTCCAATCTCTAAGACCGTATCTGTTGCAGTTCCACCGCTAAATGCCACACCATCTTTTAATCCTTCATAATCGATATTTACAGCATCTCCATCCTCTACCACTGTTTTATCCGTATCTGCATAGTATGGATAGTTGGTAATTACGCTATTCTCAATAAAAGTCTTCACATCATCATCACTTACGGAATAATCGTCTGTCAAAGCTACTGACAATCCCATATAATCGCCCAGTTCCACATAATCAAGCGGGTCAAAATCAATTGCCGCACTGGATACCACTTCTGTGCTCTCTGTATTCTCTACCGATTCACTTTTCTTGTCTTTTCCACAGCCAGTTACTGAAAATGCCAGTGTCAGGCATAACAATACTGCTACTATTTTCTTCTTCATGTTTATTTCCCTTCTGTCTTTCATTCAAAGGCTGGATTTTTCCAGTCAGTCATACTTTCTAAAGATACCACATTTTCACCGAAAATAAAAGCATTTCATAGAATTTTTCGCATTTGCAGGTTGTCAATCCTGCCAATCAATGATACAATCATATTTGGATTTTACTTAAGGAGGTTTTCATCGTGCCAAAATTTGCGATTGTATTATTAACAATACTGATTATTATGATTATTGCCCTGATTGTTCTTTATTTTGTGGGCAAACGAGCTCAGAAAAAGAAAGAAGAACAGGATGCTCAGATTGCAGCAGCAGCACAGACCATTTCCATGCTGATTATCGATAAGAAGAAGATGCGGCTTAAAGATTCCGGTCTTCCGGCAAATGTCATTGCCCAGACCCCGAAAATGCTCCGCCGTTCCAAACTTCCAATCGTCAAAGCAAAGGTTGGTCCAAAGGTTATGACTTTAATCTGTGACGGACAGATTTTTGATTCTGTTCCGGTTAAGAAGGAAGTAAAAGCTACTGTCAGCGGACTTTACATTACCGCAGTGAAAGGAATGCGTGGTCCTATTGAAGCACCTGCCAAAAAGAAAAAAGGCTTTATGGCAAAGTTAAAAGAAAAAGCTGGTAAATAAAATAACTTGAGCTGGGTTTTCAGCCAGCTCTATTTTTATACATCCAGCTACGCAAGACTGAATTCGCCTTTTTCTTTTGATGCAATCTTCATCTTAATGGTACAGTCTGCCAGGTGCTCATAGTTTACCTCCAATGCATAATCTATCTGCACATCAATACAATGTTCTGTCTCTTCCACTTTAATATCCTTTGCATCAATTCCAACCAGAAGATTTCCAAATGGCGTTCCATAATAAGACATATTTTTCCGGTTCTTTTCAAAGACCATATGTACATTGGAAACTCCTTTTTTTGTAATATCAATACAGTTTTCCTGCATCTTGATTATATTCTTTGTGCTTCCTTCAAAACCTTCATTTACTTCTTCATACAACACATAATGTTTTCCGTTTTTCTGGTAATAATCCCCTACCGTAATCACTTCAACTGGCTCTGCTTCTCCTTCTGCCGGCATCTGCAATCCGCTGATTGATACAATTACATCTTTTGTCATCTAATCCGCTCCTTCTATAGAAATCCAGGTCAGTATAGCACTATTTATCCCAGAAATCCAGCCATTTCCATGAAATCTTATAATTCTTCTCTTCCATCAGGGACTGATATTCCGTCTCACTTAAGGTATCCTTCAATACCTTTTCTGATTTACCATCCACAACCTCATAGACACTTCCTTCAAAGCACATATTCGGATACATGACACACCACCAGTTATGTCCCATGCCTGCTCCGATAATCACTTCCAGTGCCTGATAAGTTCCCGCCGGGAACGTATAACTGCCATAGGTCTTTACCGGGAACTCCACGGAAGATAATTTCACCTCTACCGGATAATCATAGCCCTCCTGCCGGATGACTTCTTTTGCAATATGTATAATTTCCGGGAAGTGTTCTCTTGCAATCCGGCTGCTTTCTTCGGCTGTCTTAGCATCCTGCAAAAGTTCTCCCATTTCTTTTCCAACAGCATCCCGCACCTTAAGCTTCAGTGCCTGATCTGCTTCCCCATCACTGTTTGCCCTGACATGGAAACGCAGAATCTTTTCTGCAATGTCCTCCTGCATTCTTCGCCCCTCATAAGCCTTTTTCGCACTGCCTGCCGTAAATACCAACAGTAATAACAGCATGCCATAGAACAACGCCCTTTTTAAATACAATTTTTTTCGGTTATATTCTTTCATGGTAAAACTCCTTTTCATGTTTCTGATTTCTTATTTCTGCTTTTCCTTGCTACGCTTTCTTT